>ENA-OWNT01000983-OWNT01000983.1-seawater-metagenome-genome-assembly--contig:-NODE-983-length-44266-cov-5.498744_pt1 | contig 44266 bp, 37 predicted proteins | sample MGYA00238136_ERZ651165 | MGnify/ENA primary metagenome ERZ651165 (study PRJEB26861, sample SAMN08777766) | seawater metagenome | isolation source: coastal seawater | place: USA: Florida | collected...
TAAAAGCCATTCAAAAGCGAGGCGGGAAAGTGGTTGTTATCGACCCCAAGCGCAGTGAAACCGCTGACATAAGCTGCGAGCACCATTTCATTAGCCCAGGAAGCGACGTGCTACTTTTACTGGCAATGCTGCATGTGTTATTTGAAAAGCAGTTACATAAAATGGATGCAATATTGCCTTATGCAGAAGACATTAAAGAGGTAGAACATTACGTTAAGGGTTATTCGCCGCAAAAAGTGAGCAAAGCTACGGGAATTCCAGCTTCACACATTACGCAGCTAGTTACTGACTTCTGTAATGCCGATTCTGCCGTTTGCTATGGCAGAATGGGGGCAAGCGTACAGGCATTTGGTACTTTAACGCAGTACCTAATCATGCTGTTTAACATGCTTACCGGAAACTTAGATAAGCGAGGCGGCATGATGTTCACCCAGCCAGCCGCCGACGTGCTTCCAGTTTCAGGTAAGGGGAGTATGGGTGGGTTTACTTCTCGCGTAAGAGGGCTTCCGGCATTTGCCGGCGAGTATCCGGTGGCCTGTCTAGCCGAAGAAATACTTACGCCCGGTGAAGGTCAGATTAAAGCCATGGTGATTGGTGCGGGAAACCCCGTAGTTACTACACCCAATGCAGAGCAACTCGACAAGGCATTATCTGAACTCGACTTTATGGTAGCGGTAGATTTCTACGTTACCGAAACTTCTCGCCATGCCGATGTAATACTTCCTCCGGTGACTGCACTAGAGCGCGATCATTATGACATTGTGTTTCACAACTTTGCGGTGCGTAATTTTGCTACCTACTCTGAAGCGGCAGTGGAAATAGATGAAGATCAGCTGACTGATTGGCAAATTTACTTGTCTTTAGCCGAGCGGTTAGATGCACTAAATGGAAAAAACACGGCACACTACGCTGCACTTTGGGATAAGCAACCGAAAGGTGTAGTAGACGATTTACTGAAAGCTGGGTTGTATGGTGGCAAACCAAGAAGTGCCGACGAAGACGCTTTTGCTTATTCAAATTCTGCAGGTGATGAAAGCCCAGTGCGAGGACTTTCGCTTGAGACGCTAAAAGCACATCCCCACGGTATTGATTTAGGGCCGCTTCAACCGTCTTTGCCTGAAGCCTTGTTCCATGAAGATAAGAAAATACACTTAGATTTTGATTACTTTATGTCAGACTTAGACAGAGTGAATAAGCACTTCTTTGACGTTGAAAATCAAGAAAAATCAATGGTCTTAATAGGGCGCAGGCATCTTAAAACCAATAACTCGTGGCTTCATAACAGCCCGCGAATGGTAAAAGGAAACAATCGCTGTACGCTGCAGCTTCACCCTGACGATGGCAAAGCACACGGTATTGAAGATGGTGATAAGGTGAGCGTGAAATCTCGAGTAGGTCAGTTGACCATAGAGGCAGAAGTTACAGACGCAATTATGCCTGGCGTGGTTTCAATACCGCATGGTTGGGGGCACAACAAGAAAGGTATAAAGCTTTCGGTGGCAAGCCAAACCCCAGGGGTAAATACCAATATTCTTACCGACGATTTACAAGTTGATGAACTGTCGGGAAATGCAGTGCTTAACGGTGTACCCGTTGAATTAGAAAAAGCTGAATAGCGAGAAACATCGTTGATTAAGGTAAGACGACAAAAATAGAGTTTATGGTGTAATAGAGTCGTTGGGTGTAAAGGTTACCGTTAATTCTCCTGTTGCAGTATTGAAGAGAAGCTTGCGGTACCCAAACTCGCCCACATCTACTTCATTGATGTTTAAATTATACTTGGTCGCTAGCTCTAGAGCAGTTCTCGCATTTCGTGCGCCTACCGTATCGTGACCAATCGAATCTATCAGTTGATTGGTGTTGTCTTCTAGCATGTTTCCGCCGCCGATAATATTGGCTGTAAATTCACTGAGCTCTAGGTGATACCGTTTGGCGTGTTGTTGAAATAAAAGAAAACACGCATCAGCATAGCGAGGGTTTTGTCTATCGTCACTATGTCTTTTGGCACAAGGCAGTGCGAAATGACAAATACCGGAATATTTGTGTTCAGGGTGGTAAAGGGTAACAGAGACACAAGACCCTAGTATCGTGCTCACTGTTTTGTTTCCCTTTCCAAAAAGCAGCTCGCCCGCGTGTAGCGTAACGAGCTTATTGTGATTGTGGTTAAGATTATCTTCCTGCATGGCTTGAGGCATTGAGTAATACTTGTGCTACGTTTTCTAGCGCCACCGTTTTTTGGGCCCCTCCTTTTTCAATAGCCATTTTAGGCATGCCCCAGACTACACTGGTTGCTTCGTCTTGTGCGAAGGTGGCTGCGCCACTCTCCCTCAATTCATATAGCCCTTGTGCGCCATCATCACCCATTCCTGTAAGGATTACTGCGGTAGCATTACTGGCTACGGTATTTGCGGCGGAGCGGAATAAGATGTCGACAGAAGGACGGTGACGGGATACCAAGGGCCCATCTTTAATTTCAACAAAATATTTCGCGCCGCTGCGGCGAATAGTCATATGTTGATTACCTGGGGCTATGATGGCTTGTCCGCGTAATAAGCTCATTCCATGCACTCCTTCTAGCACTGTGATGGCACATTGTTCATTTAAGCGTTTGGCAAATGACGCCGTAAAGCCTTCAGGCATGTGTTGCACTATAGCGATAGCAGGGCAGTCCCTAGGCATTTTCATTAGCACCGCTTTTATGGCTTCAGTACCGCCGGTTGACGCGCCAATACATATAATTTTCTCGGTTGTTTCATGCATGGCTGTTGCAGGTTTTCGCGCTATAACTGCATCGGCTTTGAGCTTTTGAATATGTTTTGACTGTTTTTTGATAACCTTTACTTTTGCGCCTGCCGCAGCTCTTACGGCATCGTAGAGAAGAGTTGCAGAGTCTTGTGCGAATTGTTTAATACCCACAGATGGCTTGGGGATTATATCAACAGCACCCGCTTCGAGCGCAGCCATGTGGGTAGCGCTTTGCTGGCCCACCAAGGTCGAGCAAATAATCACGGGGATAGGGTGTTGTGCCATCAACTTTTTTAAGAACGTGACGCCATCCATGCGCGGCATCTCGACATCAAGCAAAATAACGTCTGGCACTGTCTTTTTGAGTTTCTCAACTGCTATAAATGGGTCGGGCGCAACGGCGACAACGTCAATATCATCAGCTTTATCGAAAAGCGCAATAAAGGTTTGACGCACCAAGGCTGAATCATCAATTAACATAAGTTTTATGGGGTGACTCATAACGATGTAGCCTCCCTTTGATAAACGGTGGGTGCTACTGTGCTTAGATGTGGCTTCTCGTTATTTAGCGTTTCAGAGTGACCAATAAACAGTAAGCCACCGGCCTTTAGACGACTGCAAAATTGGAACATGATTTTTTCGCGTTGTTCGGCGTTGAAATAAATCATGACATTTCGGCAAAAAATAATATCGAATTTGGGCAAGCTTGCGTAGTTACTCGTAATTAAGTTAAACGTATCAAACGTCACAAATTTGCGTACATCTGGGGCAATTTTTATTTCGTCAGTTGCTTCGGTTTTCCTTCTAAGCAGGTAGCGTTTTCGCATTGCTAATGGGATCGGCGTTACTGTTGAATGTGGATAAATGCCGCGCTTCGCACGCTTAAGCATACTAACGGAAATGTCAGTCGCCAGTATGCTGGTGTTATGGGGGCGGTGTTCTGCGGCCAACATGGCTAGCGTGTAAGGTTCTTCACCGCTTGAGCAGCCAGCACTCCACACTTTTAGCGGTACATTTTGTGCCGCTGCCTCTAGATATTGCACGTAATAATCGTAGTGACTTGCTTCTCTGAAAAATTCCGTTTTGTTTGTAGTCAGCGCGTCAATAAAATGAATTTGCTCGTCTTCTGATGCGTCAAGAGCGTAGCTGATATAGTCTGACAAGCTCTTGAATTTGAGGGCTCGCTGACGTTTACGCAAGCGGGTTTCAATTAAGTTTTTCTTGTTTTGAGGCAGCTGTATACCAGCCTCTTTACTCATAAAGAGTGAAACTCGCGCGTGGTCCTTATCAGTTAAGTTGTCATAGTTAATGCTACCAGCACTATGCATCTGCTTCTTCCAACCCTTCTGCGGTTTCTAACGGCATAAGGAGTTGTTGGATATCGTCAGCATCAAATACCTGCTGAATACTCAGTAATATGAGCAAGTTAGATTCCTGCTCTACCATGCCGTATATAAACCTATTATCAACCGACAGTCCTATTTTAGGTGCTGCCTGAATGGCTGATACGTCAAACTCGACCACTTCTTTAACACTGTCTGCCACTATACCTATTGGGTTCTGCTCCCCCTCTACATCAACGTCAATAATAATGATGCAGGTGTCTAAGGTGACGTCTGCTACCTCCATAGAAAACAGTACCCGTAAGTCGACTACAGGTATTACTTGTCCGCGTAAATTGATCACACCCTGCATGAATTCGGGAGAACGAGGAACGCGTGTCACATTCTTGTACTCAATGACCTCCTGAATGCTATCTATGCCAATAGCAAAATAATCGCCGTCCAGTACAAAAGAAAGCACTTGCAGTGTTTCAACATGATCTTGTGTTACCACGGGTGCCTCCTATTAATTGCTGTACTTTACAAAGCCATCATCGTCGTCCAATGAGATGTCTATACCACCTGAGTTATTTGAGGACACAGTTTTCGTGCGTTGCTGACCGCCTGCTGTTGGGTGCGAAGTATAAGAGCTAGAGCGAGAAGCGTTGCCATTACGTGCCATAGGTGGTGTTGGCGGGCGCTTGTTGTTGTCTAAAGTAAAGAACGACATCGACGCAGTAAGTTGCTGTGCCTGAGCACTGAGTTGTTCAGACGTTGATGCCATTTCTTCGGCGGATGCCGCTGACTGCTGCACAACTTGGTCGAGCTCTTGAAGTGCTTTATTGATTTCAGCTGCCCCTTTGTCTTGCTCAACAGATGCAGCGCTTATTTCTTGGACAAGCTCAGCAGTTTTTTGAATGTTCGGTACTAAAGAATCAAGCATTTGGCCTGCACGTTCAGATACCGTCAAGGTCTCCGTAGATAAATCGACTATTTCAGAGGCCGCGTGTTGGCTGCGCTCAGCCAATTTTCTTACTTCAGCTGCTACCACAGTAAAGCCTTTGCCATGCTCGCCGGCGCGGGCAGCTTCAATGGCAGCGTTGAGGGCAAGTAGATTGGTCTGTCTTGCTATTTCTTCAATAATGCTGATTTTTTCAGCGATGTTTTGCATTGCTGACACAGAGTTTCGCACTGCATCTCCAGACTCTTTTGCTTCTGTAGCTGACTGCTGTGCAATGCTCTCGGTTTGACGAGCATTGTCTGCACTGTGTGCAATATTCGAAGACATTTCTTCCATCGATGAAGCGACTTCTTCAAGAGAGGCGGCTTGCTCTGTTGCCCCTTGCGCGATTTGTTGCCCAGTGCTTGCAAGCTCACTACTGCCTGAGGATACATTGTCAGCAGACTGCTGAATGTCACTTACAATGCTGGTTAGCTTTCCGTTCATGTTGCTCAGGCCAGTATAAATATCCTTCTCGCTGTACCCCGCTCTAAAGACATTGTTTAAATTACCTTGGCCAATTTCAGCAACGATTGTTGACACTTCCTTAAGACGTTTTGAAACCACAAAGGAAATAAGAACGCCAAGTACTAGCGACACTATCGCTGCGATGATAAGGCTGCGTCTTATTGACACGTATTCAGTATCTGTGGCTGCGATTGCCTCAGTGAGCTGAGTGTCATTATCTTGAACGATATCACTCACCAAGTTTTCAATATTGTCTATTGCGGCTTCACCCTGCTCGCTCAATAACTTAAAAGCGCGGTTGTTTCCGTTTTCTTTAGATAAATCTACAACTTCCTTTTGATAGGCAACGTAAGTATTCTTGGCGCTTTTAAGTTCATTCGCTGCCGCAATATCAGAAGAAGTTACACTGTTGCTAAATTTCTGAATTTCGGCCTCTATTGCTGTTCGAAGCCCGTTTATTTCCTGCTCGATATCTAACAAGCGCTGAGGGTTTGTGGCGAGAATGTAGTTTTTTTCTTGACGTATAAGTCGCGCAGATAGCTCAGACATATTATCTAGATATGTTCGTTGAAGCTGACCCGCCTCTGTAACACCGGTACGCGCGGCTCGCTCTCGTATTGATGTTTTTATGTTGTTTATTACCGCGAGTAAGGCATCAAACGCTTCAGCCCCTTGGTTTTCGCTCACCTCTCTTGCTTTTGCATTAGAGTTTAAAGAGGCAAGGGCGATGACCTCATCTACAGTCTGATTAAAAAGGTCTATCTCAGATTTTATTTTAGCTATCCTGGGTTTGGAACTTGTTGGGGTAATAGAATCTAATGCGGTTAAACGCTCGCTTAAGCGCTGCTGCTCATTATCGATAACTGATTGAACACGCTTCATTTGCTCTGGCGATTTAGCCAATATCAGTTTTCGACTCTGACCCGCTAACGTTAGCGTAGACTGCTTTACTCTATCAGCAAGTTTTACCCTCTCAGCAGGGCCGTTAATAACATTACTCAACGCATCGTTTAGACCAGATGCAGAAATGACTGCATAACCACCACTGAGCAACAGTAGTATCAGTAAGATACTAAAACCCGCGATGACGAGACTATTTAGATTAATTTTCGTCAGCATAGTTTGTCTCCATAAAGGATTGTTCTTGCGTAGGCATAATGACGTCTTCAAACAGCTGAGCAGTGTCGATAATCATAGCAACGTCGCCGTTGCCCAGAATCGTACTTCCCATGAGACCCCTAATATTGTGATAAAGCTTTCCCAAGCTCTTAATGACAGTTTGGTGTTGCCCAATAACGCTATCGACCATAATGCCAAATCGATTTTCGGTTGAATTGACGATGACGCACTGTGGGAAAGGCGGTGTATTACCTTGTATTGAAAAGTGGCGCCTAAGTGAAACAGCGGGAACTAACTCGCCCCTTGTTTTAACCAGCAATGCACCGTCGTCGCGCCGGCTTTTTTCTTGATTAATTTCAACGCACTCTTCAATGGCTGATAGTGGAATAATGAATATTTCGTCAGCGACCTCTACCATTAAGCCATCGATTATTGCCAAGGTGAGTGGCAGTAAAATTTCTGTGGAAGTTCCTTTGCCTTCTTCACTATGAAGAACGAGCTTGCCCTGCATATTTTCGATGGAGGTTTTCACAACGTCCATGCCCACGCCACGCCCCGACACATCTGAAACACGACTAGCAGTAGAGAAGCCTGGTGCAAAGATAAGTTGATGGATGTCATGGTCACTCAACATATCATCTTGATGAATAAGCCCATTTTTTAGGGCTTTTTCTTTAATTTTCTGGGTGTTGAGGCCAGCACCATCATCTTTTATGACAATGCTAACTTTTCCGTTTCGGTGGCTCGCTTCAAGGCGAATCGTGCCGGTTTCACTCTTACCAGCCTCAACGCGTGCTTCCGGAGATTCAATGCCGTGATCCATACTGTTTCTCAACAAGTGAACCAGTGGGTCGTTCAAGCTTTCAAGTACCATCTTGTCAACTTCAGTATCTGCCCCCTCAGTAACAAGCTGCACTTTCTTATCCAAAGACTGGCTTAAATCTCGAATAAGTCTGCGATAGCGCGCAAAAGTAGAGCCAACGGGAAGCATACGGATACCGAAAGTTGTGTCGCGAATTTCAGTGGTTAATCTGCTTAGTTCTTCTCCGATGTTGGTAAGATATAGGTCGTTACTGCTTTCAGCGTGCTGATTTACTGCAGACTGCACGATAACCAGCTCTCCTACTAGATCTAATAGCTTATCTAGCTTGTCGGCAGACACCTTTACATTTGCTTGTTTTTTGCCGCTCTGCGCTTGCTTTGCTTCGACAAAATTCTGCTGTTCAAGGGCCTGATTTACCTCTTGCTTAGTAACAATACCTTGCTCAGCAAGTAGTTCTCCCGTTTTGGGCTTGGTTGCAAGTGTTTTTTCAATAGTAGACTCACTGGTTGCCCCCATCGAAACTAAGATATCGCCCAGTCGAACATCCTCGTCTAGTGAATGAAAACCCAAATCAATCTGCCACTCGTCTTCCACAAACATAAATGCAGACATGATTGAATCTTCATCAATGCTTCCATCCATTAAAACGGTGAATGTCATATAATTGTGAGTAGGGTTGAACGTTTCCTTTTCAGCTTTTCCAAACTGGTGACGCGAAGAGATTACGCATTCTCCTAATTCGCTCAGTTCACGGACAATGGGAATAACATCAAATCCGTCTGTAAAGGTGTCCGAGTGCGGCGTGAATTGAAGTTCCCAGTAGCCGTCATCAGTACTTGGTTGTGCTTGTGACTCTGCTGTTGTTACCACCTCTGTTGTATCAATGTGCCATGTTTGAACCTTCGCGATGATTTGCTCACTAATAGCCATTAGCTCGTTGCTTGGTTGACCGTGAATAAGGGTTTCAATATGGTCCTTCGCTTCAATGAGTACACTGACCATGTCGCTCTGATAAACAATGCGATGAGCACGCACCGCATCTAAAAAACTCTCTATGTGATGCGTAAAATACGATACATGGTCAAGACCAACCATTCCTGCGGAGCCTTTAATAGTGTGCATGGCTCTAAATACGGTATTAATGATTTCATCAGAAACGTCGTTATCTTCAAGCTCAAGCAGCGCCGCTTCCATTGCGCATAGATGCTCTTCTGCTTCTTCTAAAAATGTATCGAGTAAGTTCATGCTTCAATCCCTTCGTCGAGTGGAAAAAGGATAGTGCTCACGTTAAGCAGTTTAGCTGCCTCTTTCAGGCTTTCAGAGGGATTATCACATTGAAAATTTGTGTTTTTTTCTTGGCATTGCGACGCAAAATAGGTCAACAATTGAATACCACAGCCGTCTATTTCGTCGACGGCATGTGCTTCAATTATAACGATGTCAGACGCGGTGGTGAGGGTATCCACCAAGTGCTGATAAGTATCGTTTACGGTATAAACCGTAAGCTCTGCTGGCAGAGTATAAACAGTCATAACGAAGCGTTAAGCGAGTTTATTAACGGCAGAGAGAAGGAGGTTTGGCTTGAAAGGTTTAACCAGCCAGGCTTTCACACCAATTGCTTTACCCTTTTCCTTAAGGTCACTACCTGACTCTGTGGTAAGCATTAAAATTGGAGTAAAGGCGTAAGCGTCATTTTTCTTTACGTTTTCAGCAAATGTGAGCCCATCCATGATTGGCATATTTACATCACTCACAATGAGGTGAATTTTTTGGCCGTTCAGATGCTCCATACCTGTCGCGCCATCGTCTGCGCTGATCACGTTATAGCCTGCATCAGTCAACGTAAACTCGACGACTTGTCTAACTGATGGTGAATCGTCAACAATTAAAATTGTTTTACTCATCTAGCACTCCTTTGGCTCTTCTGATTTAGCAAAAACCTCATATTGGGACTATGTTTATACTTTAGTCTAAGTGTAATACTTAAGTATAAAACGTAGTTGAAATTAGCGAGTTATCAAATTTCTTCTGAATTTTAATGATGTGCAATCAGCATCTAAGTGTGTAAAGAAACGGAGAGCCGTGATGAAGCTACTTATCGTAGAGCAGGATGCGACGCAATTAGAAGTCTACACCTTGTCCCTAGAGGAAGAGTTCGAGATCCATACTGCTTCAAATGTTAACGAGGCACTGAAAATTTTGCAGTCTGAAGATGTTGGAATTGTGTTGACTAGTTGGTTTATTGGCGACGAGACCGCCGCAGTTTTTTGCAATAGCACTAATGATAAAGCAAAGGCGTTACCCGTTATTATGGTCGTGTCGTCGAGAGCTGATGATGAAACCATTAGAGAGGCCTTTAATACGGGTGTCTCTCATTACTTTATCAAGCCGTATAACGTCATATCTTTCTTTGAAACTATTGTTAACGCAAAGCATCAAATATTGACGCTTGCGCAAATGGAAAAAGATAACCTCAAGACGCGAGAGACAACAAAAACTGCGCTTAGCCAGGCAGCAATTTACGGTACAGGAATGGAAATAGTTTCGTCTTTAAACCAATGTGACTCAGTGGAGTCCATGGCGAAAAAAGTGCTCAATACGCTGCGCCTAAACGGTGTGCATTGTGCGCTTCAATTTAGAGGTGATAGCAGCGTTGAAACTATCGATACCGACCTTACGCCATGTGATGATGTGACGTTAAAGGTATTCAAAGTGCTGCACGATCAAGGACGAATTTATAGATTTGGGCGGAGATTAATGCTTAACGATGACAGCGTTAGCCTATTGGTGAAAAACATTGCGAACGACGATCCAGTTCTTTATGACGCAATACTCGACATGGGCGCCAAGCTTGTACCAGCTGTTGAAGCACGATTTCAAAATCTACAACAGCAGAAGACATTAATTAATCTCAATGCAGACGTGAACAATGTTCTTGATAAAGTGCAGGCGTGCTTTAGGCGCCTTAATGCCGAGAAAAGAGAAATCATACAAGGCGTCTCTGCTCAGATACGCGCCAGTTTTCATGAATTAGAGATGACTGAGGCTCAGGAGTCCTTTTTCATGAATTTAATTGAGAAAGAGCTGGAATCAAGAGAGGACGATCAAGAGCTCATAAATATAGATAAGCTCTTAACCGAAATTTCCAAGAAGTTAAAAGCAAAAGTTGAAGAGTTTTCACATTCTGAGTCAGACGAGGAAGAGTATTTGGACGTTGAGTTCTTTTAGTCATTTAATATGAAGGTTCTCATTGTAAGAAAATACAAAACCCACCAATTAGTGGGTTTTGTATTTTAACTTATGAATGGGTAGCCCGTTATGCTGCCTGACATTTATCTTAATTACGTCATAGTGACGAACTCTTCGCCACTTGTAGGGTGTATAGCAACACAGGCATCAAAGTCTGCTTTTGTGGCACCCATTTTAATAGCTACCGCAAAGCCTTGCAGAATTTCATCCATGCCATGACCTATGCCGTGTAGACCAACCACTTTCTCATCTTTGCCTACACAAACTAGCTTCATCTTGGTCATTTGGCGATGACGCGTTACGGCTGTGTACATAGATGCAAAGCTAGACGTGTACACTTTTACATTCTCTTCGCCATGTTCTTCTATTGCCTCACCTTCGGTTAAACCAATGGTGCCAATAGGTGGGTGACTAAATACAACGGTAGGTATTTGCGAGTAGTCCATGTGTGCATCTTTTTGCCCGTTGAATAAGCGCTCGCTCAATAAACGGCCCGCTTTAACCGCAACAGGGGTCAACTCTGCTTCACCGGTAATATCGCCAACAGCATAAACGTTCTTGGCAGTCGTGTTTTGATACTTATCGACCTTTACTGTGCCATTGTCGTTAAGCTCAACGTCAGTGTTTTCAAGGCCAATTTTATCGGTTGATGGCTCGCGACCAATTGCCCAAACAAGGCAATCTGTTTTAATCACTTCACCATTGGTTAGGTAAACTGATAATTCACCGTCATCGGCTTTTTCTACTTTCTCAACGCTTGCGTGCGTATGCAGTTTAGGCCCTTCGGCGTTTATCATGTCTACCAAGGTTTCATGAATAATAGGGTCGAAGTTACGAAGCGGTGCATGTTTTCTTACCACAAGATGTGCTTCTGTGCCCAATGCGTGTAGAACACCCGCAAGTTCAACACCTATATAGCCTGCACCCACTACCACCGCGCGTTTAGGTTGCTGCTTAAGTGCAAAGAAACCGTCCGAGTCGATACCGTGTTCGGCGCCTTCAATGTTTGGAAAAACAGGGCGGCCGCCAACAGCAATAGTGATATGGTCGGCAGTATATTGTTTGCCATCAACTTCAACGGTGTTGTTGTCGATGAATTTCGCAAAGCCACGGATTAATGTTACATCGTTTGCTGTTAGCACACGGTCGTATGACGCATGAATACGTTCAATGTATGCCTGACGACTGGCAATTAGCCCTTCCCAACTGAAATGGTTTACTGATACATCAAATCCGTATTCTGGTGCGTAGCGGTGTATTGCTTCGGCCACTTGCGCACCATACCACATGGCTTTTTTGGGAACGCATCCTACGTTTACGCAGGTACCGCCGATATCTTTTGCTTCAATTATTGCCGCTTTCTTGCCGTGCTTAGCTGCTCGGTTTGCTGACGCAATACCGCCGCTTCCACCGCCAATACTGATATAGTCAAAATGTTCCATTCAAAACGCCTTTTCTGTGGATTGGGCAAGAGCTTGTTTTCACGTTAATACTCGTGACGTGTTAAACAAAAAGCCCTGCTGCACGCATTTTTCGTGCTTATTAATCGTATACCCACATGACCGAGGTTAGCACGTGAATATTTCAATGTATGTAATCATGGGGGTGACACGATTTAAAACAACTGTAGCGCAATTAATGTCAACGCAGTTCGCAATGACAAGTTGTAATACGCTTATTCATCATTTTCAGTTGATTTACTCTTCTGATTGTTGTCTTGGTCAGCTTGAGGTTCAACTTGAATACTAAATGCTTTGCCGCGTTCTTCTTCAAAATGAACAAGTTTGTGGATAGTTGCGTCAGTGAATACGTGCCCTTCGGGAAGTATGAGTATATGACTGTCGTTATAAAGGTTTTGCGCCAGTACCATCCCTGCTTTTAGTTGGGATGCTTTCATCGATCTGTGCAGTAGCTTACTGGTAGTAATGTCTTCAGCCTCCAGAAGCAAGTCAAGGAACTCTCCATCGTAGCGGGTATTGCGGTGTTTTTTCAGTTCAAGCTTGGCATCGCGAGGTGACAACTCAACTCCGCTTAAACGGCCTGTAACCAGGCGCCAGTAGTCGCGGGCAATTGCAAGAATACGCGCGCCTACAGGAATTTCCTTAGCTACTTTTTTGTATAGCCCTGAACCGTTGTAGTGCTCGAACTGAAATTCGATAATGTCAGACACGCCTTGAAGTTCGTGAGCTGGAGCAAGAATAAGTGCCGCTTGTTTTGTTTGTGTTAAATAGTCTTGCTGTTGTTGATATTTTAATTTTGCAAAGGGCGCTAGAAAGTCTTCAGTTTTAAGACCTAGCAAACCAAGCTCACAGATTAAACCCGCATAGCGAACGAGTTTTATCTCTTCTCTATCTAACCTCGCGATACGTGCCAGTTTTGCGGAAAGCTCACTTACCTCGATTGCAAATTTACCGTTAATGTGTGGGTTAATACTAATAACGTTAAATAATACTTGTTCCATAGCGACATTGTGTTTCTCAATCTTATTCAATGCTGCTTTTATTTGGCGCGTGCGCTTATGCACCATTTGCTCTAGCTGTGTATTAACGTCTTTCAGTTTTTTATTTTGCAAACGTGTGAGCTTTTGAAGCCTCTCATTCTCTGCCTTCAACTTAACACGCTCTAAACCTTCATCAACAACACTAATGAGTTCCTGATTATCCCATGGTTTTTGAAGGTAGCGGTGAATTTTACCTTCGTTTACCGCTTTGATCGTCGATTCTATGTCTGCATACCCGGTTAACACTACGCGAAACGTATCGGGATAATTTGTTGCGACCTGTTCTAGCAGTTGCGCGCCTGACATTTGAGGCATTTTCATATCTGAAATAACTACATGCACTTCATTTGCGTTCAGTAATTCCAGTGCCTTCGCACCACTGTCTGCTAGTAGAAGGGTGATGTCCATATTAAACAGTGCGCGCTTGATGGCACGAAGAATATTCGGCTCATCGTCTACAAACAGCACAGTGTAGTTTGTTGTCTTGTCATTGTTCAGGTCTGTCATAAATTCCTTTCCTTGAGAACACTCGTAAAAGCGATACATGCCTTAAAGGCAAGTAAAAGCACTTTTAAGACTGCTCTACACTACAGTCATCTTCTCTCGCTAGCGGTAGAGACAGGGTAAAACAGCTGCCTTCACCTTCTTTGCTAGTGGCAAACAGTTCTCCACCATGTTCGTGTGCTATACCAATAGATATAGATAACCCTAACCCAGTACCTTGCCCCTCGGGTTTCGTCGTGAAAAACGGGTTAAAAAGTTTGTCGAGGTGGCTCGGAGGAATACCGCATCCACTGTCTTCCACACGAAGTTCTAAATTGTCACCCACGGTACACGTGGTGATGATTATCGTGCCTTGTTTTTTCGTGCTTTCTATGGCTTGGCCTGCATTTATTAAAAGGTTAGTGATTACCTGAGAAATCTTGCCTACATTCATTAATACATCCGGCACATTGCCTAGATGTGTTTCTACAGAGCAGGTGTATTTAAGCTGGTTGTTTACCATTGCCAATGTAGTGCGCACACAGTCGTTAATATTATGCAAATGCATGTCGTCAGTGTCGACACGTGAAAATAATTTTAAGCCTTTTACAATTTCGGCCACTCTGTGCAGCCCTTCGGTCGAATCTTTCAATAAGTCAGAGATATCCTCATTGATAAAATCAATATCTTGTTTCGCCAATATGTTTGCTAATTCTTGAGTAGCCGCTTTACGTTTATCCTCATCGTCTTGCTCAAGTACATATTTTACCTGTGAAAAGATTAGTTGATAGGTGGCAACGTACTCACTCAGTGTAGAGATGTTGCTGCTCACAAAACCCACTGGATTGTTAATTTCGTGGGCTACCCCCGCCGCCAGCTGACCTACTGATGCCATTTTTTCGGCTTGAAGCAGCTGCACTTGTGCTTCCTTTAAATCTTTGTTAGTTTCTTCAAGCTGGTAGTTTTTTTGATGAAGCAGCGCGGTTCTGGCTTGAACCTTTCCTTCAAGTAGCGAGTTAAGCTCTTTCAATTCGTCTTGCACGCGTTGCCTATGGCTGTATTCTTCTTTTATTCGCTCAACCAAATTATTAAAGGCTTCGGCTAAGTCACTAAGTTCGTCTTTACCACGTACTTGGATAAAAACGCCTTTATAATTGTTATGCTTTACTGCGTCACCTAAGCGCAGCGCGCCCTCGTGAAGTCTCGATAATTGTGACATTAGATAAGAGCCGACGACGAATGACAAAAGCCCTATTAACAAAAACTCTAGCACGGCCAATGCCAGTATCCAGCTTTTCACGCGTGCAACCGTCTCGGTAACCGAGGCTGTATTTAAACCAAGCTCTACATAGCCATAGAGCGTATTGCCTACTTTTATGGGAGCACGCGTGTCATATACACCATCTCTCGAAGCAGATACGCCTTTATCTGTTTCAAACTCACGAGTGGAAGTATCGACATTGCTTTTTTCAACGAATACGTTGCCGTTTTTATCGATTACGCGGACGTAAGCAATGTTGGCGTTGGTGAGTATTTCGTCTACATCAGCCTCCAATGACGAAATGTCATAGCTCAAAAAGGCATTTTTCGTCGTTGATACAAAAAGCGCCACGTTGGTTTCGGCGGATTTCTTTACGCTGCTATCAACTAAGTCGGTGAGCAGTTGGAACACAGTAATGATAAGCACCAATAGCAGCAGCGCTGCAATAGACGCAATCCCTGTAATTGTTTTTGTTTGTAAAGATAATCGCATACATCTCCGCTTATATTCGAGGTCTAGAGAGCGACGCTATTCCTAACGCTCTTACATCGTCCCAATCATTATTGCTTGCAGGGATAAAGCCATTGAACCCCAGCTGCTCTAAAACCCATGATTTGCTTGTATCACTTGATATGGAGATCAATGCCTTAAGGATAGCTTCTCTGTGGTTTTGTGCCATTTCAGGATGAGTAGCAAGTGCATGCGGCGTGTAGCCGTTGCTTTCCCAAAGTATTTTTAGATTGTCGCTGACATCTTTCGGTAATACTTTTAGTGTTCGAACAATGCCTCCACCGCTTTGAAAAAAACCTCTCTCGACGGCTAGGTAAACTGAATCATGTGAATTCACATATCGCGGAATGACAGTAATGTTGCGTTTTCGCAGCTCTGCAGAAGTGATAATAGTGGCGGCAAATGCAGCAGGTGCCGGAAATGCTATTTCAGTTCCGTCTAACTCTTCAAGGGTGTCAATACCACTGTCTTTGCGCACTACTATAATGCCCTTAATTGCCTTGTTCTTTTGACGAGCTAGTGCGTTGTAACCGGCAGAATCATTAAACACGACAAAGTGGTATGGATTCATATAGGCAATATCATATTCGCCATTGGCTACGTTTTCTTCAAAGGTCGGAATGTCTTTTGCTGTTTTAAATTCAATATCGAGCCCAGTATATTCAGATATATATTGAATTAGAGGCTGCCACCTCTCAGCCATTTTCTTAGCAGACTGTTGAGGAACCACACCAAGGGTTATAGATTGACTTACAGTGTTTGCTGCCGCTGCAAATGTACAAAGTAAAAGAACACAACAAGTAATGCATCGCGTAATATTCATTTGTCGTTCCTTACTTTGAGACGCTAACTCGACATAAACTGTTCTAGTACCATGGTAAGATCATGGTTAGAAAACGGTTTTTGTAATGTTGCATCAGCACCTAGTTCAAGTGCTCTTTCAAGGCTTATTTCATCCAGGGCCGAAATAACAACAATTTTTAGGTCTTTGTACTTACTCTGCTTGCGAGTGAACTCCATAACGCTGTAGCCATCCATTCCCGGCATGCTGAGATCTAGGGTCATTATCTTGGGTTGATATTGGCTAAGCATGACGCCTGCCTGAAATCCGCCTATGGCGATATGACTTTCGAAGCCTGCATTACGAGCAACACGTTGAATTGACTTAGCAACTGGCATTTCATCATCTACAATTAAAATAGACGGATTTGCAGTGCCTTTTAGTGCATCAGGTATAGGCATGTCATGGCGCTCTAAAAACTCGATAAAGTCTTCAATTAATACCCGGTTGTTTCCTCTTCCAGGTAATTTGAACCCTTTAAGTTTTCCGCTTTCTATCCACCTGATGACGGTGCGTAAATTTACATCGCAGTATGATGCAATTTCGCCCGAAGTTAACGTTCTCATATTCATGCCCTGTAGAAATATATCCAAAGTATAGACGTATATATACCGTGTAACAAAGTAGACAAAAGAACTAAATGTGACATTTGTGACATTGTTTTTACGGGTATTGAGAAAAAATTGAATTAAACGCGGTATGAGAATGGCAGCTTTTTACGTGAACAGTACCTTAAGCAATTACCACGACTTGTATTTAACTTGGTAAGCCCCATCATAACAGTAGACCAAAGTAAGAGTGATAAAGTATGACAACACCAGCAATTGAACTAGTAGATGGACTACCACTTTTTTCTTCTATTGATGCGCAGTCAACAAAACCAGCTATTGAAAAAGCGATAGCACAGTGCAAGCAAGACATTGATGATGTGGTGGCGTCGAAAGATTACTCATACAAAAACCTTGTACATCGGCTTGAAGAGTCTGACGATAAGTTAAGCAAAATGTTTTCACCTGTATCGCATATGAACAGCGTAGTAAGCAGCGATGCGTTGCGCGAAGCGCATGATGCATGTTTACCGTTGCTTTCTGAATACGGTACATGGGTTGGACAGCACGAAGGCCTTTATAATGCTTATATTGCACTACAGCAGTCTGATGAGTTTTCAACGCTCTCTCAAGAGCAGCAAAAAGTAGTGGAAAACGCCGTACGCGATTTTACGCTTTCTGGCGTTGCACTTCCTGAAGAGAAAAAAGCACGCTTTGCACAAATACAGGCCAAGCTAAGTGAGCTTTCATCAACGTTTTCAAACAACGTTATGGACGCCACAATGGGATGGACTAAGCATGTTACTGACAAAGAAATGTTATCAGGAATGCCGGAATCTGCACTGGATGCTGCTGCACAGGCCGCACATCAAAAAGATTTGCAAGGTTACTTATTTACCTTAGACATTCCATCGTATTTGCCAGTGATGCTTTATGCAGATAACCGTGAATTGCGTGAAGAAATGTACCGCGCATACGCAACAAAGGCGTCAGAGCAAGGGCCTAATGGTGGCAAGTGGGATAACACTAACATTATTAAAGAAACGCTAGCACTTCGCACTGAATTGGCCGAGTTGCTGGGCTTTTCTACTTATGCTGAGCGCTCTCTCGCGACGAAAATGGCTGACTCTACTAAGCAAGTAATTACGTTTTTACGTGACTTAGCATCGCGCTCTAAGCCGCAGGCTGAAAAAGAGCTTGAAGAAGTACGTGCTTACGCAAGTGAAATGCATGGTGTATCAGAGCTAGCTGCATGGGATTTACCTTATTACAGCGAAAAGCTTAAACAAGAGAAATATACGATCTCTGATGAGATGCTACGCCCTTACTTCCCTGAAGATAAAGTGTTGTCGGGCTTGTTTGAAGTCGTTCACCGTTTATATGGTCTTAACATAACAGAGCAGCCAGGGGTGGATACTTGGCATGAAGATGTGCGCTATTTCACGATTACCGACGATGCTGACGTCATGCGTGGAAGCTTCTATCTCGACTTATACGCAAGAGCTAAAAAGCGCGGCGGAGCATGGATGGATGAATGTCGAGTTCGACGTGAGTTGTTAAACGGTGAACTGCAGCTACCAGTGGCTTATCTTACTTGTAATTTCAATGCGCCTGTTGGTGACAAACCAGCCCTATTTACTCATGATGAAGTCGTAACGTTATTCCACGAATTCGGGCACGGCATTCATCATATGCTTACGAAGATGAAAGCAGCCGGCGTATCTGGCATAAATGGCGTACCTTGGGATGCAGTAGAGCTACCAAGCCAGTTTCTTGAAAACTGGTGCTGGGAAGAAGACGCGCTTAATTTCATTTCAGGTCACTATGAAACTGGTGAGCCACTACCTGCTGATTTATTAGAGCGTATGCTTGCAGCAAGGGACTATCAGTCTGCGATGCAGATGGTAAGGCAGTTGGAATTCAGTTTGTTTGACTTCTTATTGCACAGCGAAAAAGGCAGTACCGTTGATGTACAAGGTACATTGGATTCCGTTCGCGAAGAGGTTGCAGTGGTTATTCCTCCTTCGTTTAATCGATTCCAGAATAGTTTTGGCCATATTTTTGCGGGTGGTTATGCCGCGGGCTACTACAGCTATAAGTGGGCTGAAGTACTTTCGGCAGACGCTTACAGTAAATTCGAAGAAGACGGTATCTTCAATCGCGATACCGGTAATGCGTTCTTAACCAATATTCTGGAAATGGGGGGAAGCAAAGCGCCAATGGAACTTTTCGTTGCCTTTAGGGGGCGCGAGCCGCAGGTTGATGCGCTGCTACGCCATAGCGGTATCAAAGGCTAAACATCTATGGCAGAGTCTTTCCAATCGATATACCGCCGTGCATGCGAGAGAAAAGGTGGTGGAAAGGCGCTTGAGGCAATGCTTCAAGCGCCGCTGAGTAAAGGACAAATTGAGAACATTCCAGACGACCGATTCCTTGCAGCGATGACAAAAAAAGTGTTTCAGTCGGGTTTTGTATGGCGTGTAATAGAGCAAAAGTGGCCCGACTTTGAAACAGTCTTTTTTAATTTCGACATTGATAAAGTGCTGCTAATGCCAGATGAAATGCTAGAGCAAAAAGCAACAGACAAACGCATAGTGCGAAATTACAAAAAGGTAATGACGGTGCGCGACAACGCCATCATGATTAAAGATATAGCGCGAGAGCACGGTAGTTTTGGTCAGTTTGTTGCGTCTTTTGAGCCCAAAAACGTAACGCAACTTTGGGAGTTCTTAAAAAAGCGAGGTGCGCGTTTAGGTGGCAATACTGGGCCTTACATGCTGCGGTCTTTGGGTATTGATACTTTTCTTTTTTCCCGCGACGTAGAAGATTACCTAAGAAAGCACGATATTATTGACGGTGGGCTAACATCTAAAAAGTCGTTGCTAGCTGCTAATGAAGTGTTTGAGCAGTGGCGCAAAGAAAGCGGGCGTTCACTTCAAGAAATAAGTGCAATAGTTGCATTTAGCTGGGGAACGAACAACCGATTGGCATAAAGCTTTTGCTTGCCCCCACAATCCGATACACTTCAGCTATTCGAAAATACTCCAAAAAACAGGACTGTCATGAGCGACAATCAGACTTCCACTACGCAAGTAGACACCCCTACAGAGCAAACTACGCATTTTGGCTTTCAACAAGTTGATAAAGGCCAAAAAGCGTCGCTTGTTGCTAACGTGTTCGATTCAGTAGCGGCAAAATATGACGTTATGAACGACCTGATGTCGATGGGAGTGCACCGCCTTTGGAAGCGATTTACGATTGATTGCAGTGGCGTACGCGCGGGCAATAAAGTATTAGATATCGCTGGTGGTACTGGTGATTTAACCGCGAAGTTTTCTCGCTTGGTAGGGCCTACAGGGCGTGTTACATTGGCAGATATCAACCTATCGATGCTTAAAGTAGGTCGCGATAAGCTGCGAGATCGCGGCTTGGTAAGCAATATTGATTATGTGCAGGCTGATGCCGAAGCATTGCCTTTCCCTGATAATCACTTCGACGTAGTCACCATGGCATTTGGTTTGCGTAACGTTACTGAAAAGCAGAATGCGCTTAATTCTATTTACCGTGTGCTGAAGCCGGGTGGCCGATTATTGGTGCTTGAATTTTCTAAACCAACGTCAGAGCAGTTAAGCAAAATTTACGATATGTACTCGTTTCATATTTTGCCCAAAATGGGGCAGCTAGTAGCAAATGATGCTGAAAGCTACCAGTATTTGGCCGAAAGTATTCGTATGCATCCAGATCAAGAAACGCTAAAAAGCATGTTCCAAGAAGCAGGCTTTGAACAGTGCGACTACCAAAACCTAACCGGTGGTATTGTTGCACTTCACCGAGGTTATAAATTTTAATGCCAACCTCTGCGCTGATTTCTGCCACTGTTGAAACCGCGTTGAATAAAGTGCTCTCGTTAGATGACGAGAGCAAAAAGCGCTTAAAAAGTTTAGATGGCGCGCGGTTGACGGCCTTTGTCTCACCTTTGCCATACGGTATTACCTTATCGTTTTCTGACCAAATTGATGTGCTTGTAGAACAACGTGACTTTGACGATGTTGTTGCCGCATTGGGTCAGCGAGACTGCTGTATTAAAACATCAATGCAAACGTTGCCTTCACTCAAAGAAACTAGTCAACTGACTAGACTTATTCAACAGAAGCAGCTTTTCCTTGAAGGCGAATTGTCTGTGGCACAACAAGTGAGTGGCCTTTTTCAGCAGCTTGATATCGACATTGAAGAACTTTTAGCAAAGAAAACTAACGATGTAATAGCACATCAAAGTGTTAAGACAGCGAAAGCTATTCATCAAAAATCAACGTCGGCACTTGCCGCTGTGGCACGTGTTTTTGGCAATACGATTGTTGAAGAAAAGAAAGTAGCGGCGCACAAGCTAGCCGTAATGCACTTTAGCGACGAGGTGAATGCATTACGAGACGGTACAGAGCGCTTAGACGCGCGACTGCGCGCGTTAGAAGAAAGAATTAAATAGCACAGGTTGCACATGCGTATTGTAAGGCTGTATCAAATCAACAAGGTGTTGTTAGAGCACGGTTTAGACGAACTCATTCCGGCTAAATGGCTACCTTGGTATATGCGTATATTGCGTTTGGCGATATTCTGGATCCGCAATAAACACAAAGGTAAATCCGCTGGAGAGCGTATTACACTGGCTCTGCAGAGCTTAGGCCCGGTGTTTATTAAGTTCGGGCAAATGTTGTCTACCAGAAGAGACCTCCTTCCTCCGGCTATTGCCAACGAGCTCGCTCGTCTTCAAGACAAGGTGCCGCCGTTCTCATCGGATGCTGCGCAAACTATTATTAAACAATCTTTAGAGCTAACACATCTTTCTGACCTGTTTTCAGAGTTTGATGAAACACCACTGGCGTCAGCTTCTATTGCTCAAGTGCATGCAGCAAAGCTTAAGCACAATAATGAAGATGTTGTGGTTAAAGTTCTGCGCCCCGATATTCGCGCTACCATTGAAGCAGACATGAGGCTGCTATTTAGTTTGGCGTCTGTGGCTCAGCGCTTTTTGCCCGACGGCAAAAGGCTTAGACCTATCGAGGTGGTGGTAGAGTACCGAAAAACCATAGTGGACGAGCTTGATTTACTGCGTGAAAGTGCCAACGGTATACAGTTAGGTCGCAATTTTGAAGGTTCAGATTCGCTTTATGTGCCTAAAATTTACAGTGATTATTGCAGAAGTAATGTGCTGGTAATGGAGCGAATTTACGGTTTACCTATATCAAATATAGATGCACTACTTGCACAAAACACGAACATGAAAAAGCTTGCAGAGCGCGGTGTTGAAGTGTTCTTCACGCAGGTATTTCGCGACAGCTTTTTCCACGCAGACATGCACCCTGGTAATATCTTCGTATCAACAGAGCACCCTGACAATCCCAAATACATCGCAATAGACTTTGGCATTGTGGGTACATTAAATCGAGAAGATAAGCGTTATTTGGCAGAAAACTTTATAGCTTTCTTCAATCGCGACTATCGCAAAGTGGCGCAACTGCACGCCGATTCAGGTTGGGTGCCGCAAGATACCAATATTGATGAATTTGAAATGGCAATTCGCACTGTATGTGAGCCCATTTTCCAGAAGCCATTGGCTGAAATTTCCTTTGGAAATGTGCTTCTACAGCTATTTAACACTGCGCGTCGTTTCAACATGGTTGTGCAGCCACAATTGGTTCTGCTGCAAAAAACGCTGCTGTACATCGAAGGGTTAGGCAGACAGCTGTACCCGCAGTTAGACTTATGGAAGACAGCCAAGCCTTTCCTTGAAAACTGGATGAAGGAGCAAATTGGTTTTTCTGCAATGATGGGGAAGGTGAAAGACAACTTACCTTTCTGGTCTGAAAAGCTGCCAGAAATGCCAGATCTCTTGTACGACAGTTTGCAGCAGATAAAGCGAATGCCTTTACAACAGCAGCGCGCACATGAAGCACTGATGCAGTCGCAAAAGAGAACAACTCAGACCACTCATCTTACGGTAGTAGGTGCGACTTTAGTCTTATTGTCTTCAGTGTTGCCAATGTACGAATTGTCTTGGTATTTCCCGGCCTTTTCGGCGACGTTAGGTGTAATGTTTTGGTTTCTGGCGTGGCGCCTCGGGCAAAAATAATTGTGACGTTGCCGTGAAATATTTATGAAATCCTAGGTTTATTAATTAATTTGTATATTAATCATCCCGAAGAATGTTATAGTGTTCACGGCTTTAAGCCAAAGTCTTTAAATAGACGCGATTTTGTATTATTTGCTATATGTTAAACCGCTCGAGTTACCAGGTAATTTGTTGTAAGTTGTTTGTCCATTCGTAAGTAAGACCCAATACTTCGCACATTTGAAGACTATAAACGAAACAATGTTACACGCGCGTAAGCGCAATTTAATACAATATTTGAGGTCTATACGACATGTCTAAAGTTACAGGCACAGTTAAGTGGTTTAACGCTGATAAAGGTTACGGTTTTCTAACTCAGGATAACGGCGGTAAGGACGTATTCGTTCACTTCCGTGCAATCATCTCTGACGGTTACAAAACGCTTCCTGAAGGTCAGCGAGTAGAATTTGAAGTTGAAGAAGGTCAAAAAGGTCTTCAAGCTGCAAACGTGCAAGCTATCTAAGAATTCGAAACCAAAAGAATTCCAAAACGGCGGTCATTGACCGCCGTTTTTCTTTCTAGCTCCCTTTTTAGTTCGCGCTCTGCCAGTTGCTTTTTCTCATCCTTTAGTGCTTTACTACCCATGCCCAAGAGCTCGCAATTGCTCTTCGAAATTAATCGCTTTTAGGGAGTAGACACCATGTCTTTGCGCAGTCGTTTTCATTCGTTTTTATCCGCTTTTTTTCTCTTCGCTTGCTTTTCAATAACAACCAACGTTTATGCCCAGACGCAAGAGTCACAGAAAAAAAATAGTGCAAACTCTATTGTGCTTGTAGAGGTGTTAGGGAAGCAGGTGACCACTAAAAGCGCAACGCCGCCAGCAGATGAACTTGTAGCAATTCGAGACAACGCCGGAGGTGAATACAACGCAGTGCTTGAGCACATTATTAAAATGAATGCGTCTAATACCGTTATTCAAACTGTGCTTGACGACTATGCAATGCAAAAAGGCATTACACCTAATCAAACGTGGATAACGCAATTTAAAGCTAAGTTTCAAGGCGACTTGTCGGCTTCAGAGCAAACGGCTTCTTCCTTAGATGAAATAGCAAAGAAGCAGGTTGTGTTATTCCAAACGGAAAAGGCAATGTTTAGCGAATTTGGCGGGCGTGTGATTTTCCGCCAGTCAAATCCACAAATGCCCATCGATGCTTATCAAGCTCTGCTAAAAAGCTATGAACAACAAGGTAAGCTGACGTTTAAAAATGCAAAGCTTGCTGCCTCTTTTTGGGCATCATTTACACCGCCTTTTCAGTTTGAGGTACCAACAAGTAACGTTAATTTTGATAAGCCATGGTGGTTGTAAGAGCGGCTGTAAGGTTAGCTCTGTTAAAAAGGATGATAAGTGAAACCCTCAACAATAGATAAAATCGACCGCGCTATTTTGACACTACTTCAGCAGAATGCCGAAATGCCGGTTACGGACATTGCTGAAAAGGTCGGGTTGACCGCCACACCATGCTGGCGAAGAATTCAAAAACTTGAAGAGAAAGGGATTATTGCCAAGCGCGTTGCGCTATTACAAGGGCGAGCTTTAGGTTTAACCATGACCGTTTTCGTGCAAGTTAAAGCAGGGCGGCACGACGGTAAGTGGTTAGAAAGCTTCGCTAAGCATGCCGCCTCGTTCGATGAAGTAGCGGAATGTTATCGTATGTCTGGGGAATACGATTATCTACTCAAGGTTCTGGTCACGGATATGGCCTGCTTTGATCATTTTTATAAGCGATTGGTTAATGGACTTGAGTGTTCTGACGTCACATCAAGCTTTGCTATGGAGCAAATCAAATACACAACGGCACTTCCGTTAAACCACCTTTAGAGTTTGGAGCTGCTCTGTAACGGTTGAATGTCTACCCGTTATATTGAACTAAAGCTTTTTTCGGTGAAATTATACGCAACAACGTACGGTCTTATATTGTTCAAGTAACTACGCTTGATTTTACAGTAGACAGGGGACGTGTGGCGTAAGACATGACACCCTTTTTTTAAGGAGCATCATGTTTAATACTATTAAGCAACGAACAATATTAGGTTATGCACTGGTTGTGTTTGTCGCTGTAAGTGCCGCATTAGTGCTGAGCAGCAGTAACAATAGTGTGAATACGCAAGTTGACAGTTATGTATCTCGAACGCTGCCAGCTCTCAACGCAATCAATACCATTCAAAGCGACAGCAAAGATTTGGTGCTGAACAGCTACTCACTTTACGGAACCACTTTGAGTGTTAGTGATTTTGAAGAGCAGTATGCTGCTGTAATCAATGACGTTGAGCAGCAATTCAATACTCTTTCTTTGCTAGGTAACAGCACCAATGAAGCGCAGGCAAACTTCGAAAGCTTATCTGTGGCGGTATTATCACTTCAAAACACTATGTCAGCATCATCAATAAGCTGGGATACTGCAAGAGACGACTTAGAAGAGATAGCATCATCGTCTGAAGTACTAAATACGGTATTAAATGAAATTCGAAGTAGCGTTGAGCGAGCTGCAGGTGCCAGAACTATGGCCATTGCAGATGAATTAGACGTTAGTCAGTGGATTATTCTAATCCTTATTGCATTGCTTGTATTGGTGTCTGTAGCGGGTTATGCCCTTGCCAAGCAGCAAATCGCTAATCCTATTGAGCAAGTGTCGCAAACGCTAAATACCCTTGCGCAGTCACGGCGTTTAGCCACCTATTTAGCACCGCAAAAGCTCAAAGAACTGAACGATATTTCAAATAGTGTCCAAGGTCTCTTAAACGTTTTTCTAAAAGGTATGCAAGACCTTCAGGCGGCGGTAATTGAACTTACTCAATCATCTAAAACGTTAAATGGCGCCACAATTCATTCTTCCGAGGCCATAAACAGCTTTCAAGGTGATATAAAGCAGCTGGTGCACGTTATGGATACACTTGCCGAAGACATGCAACAGAGCTTAGTGCTGTCGAAACAGTCTGCAACAGAAGCACAGAGCAGTGCAGAGCAGGTTGCTCAAGGTCGTGATGATGTAGAGCATACCGCGCGAGCAATATCTGACCTTACCAGCGACATAGATAAAACGGCTACCACACTTGATAGGTTACAGAATGATGGTAAGAACGTTTCTAGCGTAGTGTCGACTATTGCAGAGATCGCAAACCAAACTAACCTCTTGGCCTTAAACGCAGCAATCGAGGCAGCACGAGCAGGTGAATCGGGTAGAGGTTTTGCTGTGGTGGCCGATGAAGTGCGTACATTGGCATCGCGTACTCATCAATCAACCGAAGAAATTAACGCCATGTTAGAGTCGATTGTAGAGTCTATTAAGACATCAGTGCAGAACATGTCATCAAACAAAGATAAAGCACACACTGCGTTAGGCATGGCAAATCAGCTGGTTGATACGTTAGAGGAAGGAAGAAAGAGAATACTATCGTTGGTAGCAGTAAGTACACAAGCATCGGATCTGGTCTCTCATGCGAAAACGCAGGTTTCTTTAGCAAGAGAAGGCGTACTCGATTTTCAAGTGTTGGGTGACAAGGTTAAAGCGGCGAATACGAATGTAAGTGCAGAAGCAAAGGGCTTATCCGACCTAGCAAAAGAACTTCAGTCGAATGTGAATACGTTTAAATTGGAGTAAGGTGCTATACAGGCAAAAAAATAGGGCCTAAAAATTAGGCCCCTTCAATTAATGATCTTGGTCTTCAATGTGCTGTTCTGCAAATATCTTGGATTTCTTTTTAATTTTACATCCTAGGATACGCTGCGCATTCTTACGGCCAATATAATGGGCTACCGTATAGGGGTGTGCGCGCTTGAAGAACCGTGAAAACGAATGAAAAACATTTTCCATACTTAGGCTCCTTCTTAATAAAAATTCCCCAAATAAAATATAGTAATATTACAGATTAATGTCAACATGAGATTTGTTAAGCACACATAATAGGTATTGGATATGAGTGAGCTTGGATCACTAATAGCGGTATATACATAAATGATTCAACGCTATCTAAAAAGGGATATTGCGATATTAAAGCATAGGCTATCACGTGGTAATAATCTAACCACTACTCGTGATGTTTACTATTTAGACAAGTAATATGACCATTGTGAATGCAGCGCGTAAGCGCTTATCGAAAAGATAGAAGTGAGCCGCCTAAATAGTGTTAGGCGGCTATAAGGTATTAGTAGTAAGACAGTTTTTCGGACTTACCAGAAAAAATGCGATACACCAAAGCGGTATAGGCAAGTATTACCGGTACTACCACCACTACACCAACGAGTAAGAAGCGTAATGAACTGGCATCACTCAGTGACTCATTGATAGTCATTGAGCCCGGAATAATAAATGGATAGTAGCTAATTCCGAATGCAGCAAAACACAGCATGAAGATTAATAGCGCAATGAAGAACGGTAGCCATTCGCCCTTTCCGTTAGCCTTAGGAAGCTTTTTAAGCAGCGCACCACACAATATCAAAAGGCCAAAGCACATTGTTGGAATGGCAAACAGGACATATCCCCAAGGTGCAGATAACCATAGTGCGCGTACATCATCATGTAGCGTTAAATTGGCAATGCTCACCGCAATAATTCCTGCCCCCAGAACATAAAGGCCTCGCTGTGCCCAGTAATATGCTTTTTGCTGAAGCTCTCCTTCAGACTTTAATATTAACCAACAAGCACCGATAAACGCATAGGCCGCAGTAACGCCAAATGCTGCAAGCAAGGCAAACCCTTGGGCCCAAATATCGGTTCGCAAGCCTGTTACATAAATACCCAGCATGTAGCCTTGTGCTAATGTGGTTAATAGCGAGCCGTATTTGAACACTAAGTCCCATTTACGCTTTTTAACTTGGACCACTTTAGCGCGAAAATCAAACGCCACGCCTCGAAGAATAAGCCCTAACAGCATAAAGGTTGCAGGCAAGTACAAGGTTTGTAGAAACGCGCTATGAGCTTCTGGAAACGCAATAAGTAGTAAGCCTATTGCTAACACTAACCAGGTCTCGTTAGCATCCCAGTAAGGACCAATAGACGCTATCATGTCATCGCGAAAGGTTTCGGTACGGGGAGGAATTAATACTCCTACCCCTAAATCGTATCCATCAAGAATGGCATACAGTAAGACCGATAAACCCAATAGCCCCACATAAATATTACCTAGCATTTCTGCTGATACATTCTCAAACATAGCTGCTCCTTACACTATGGCTGGATTTGGGTTGCTGGGTCGTATCTTTGCTTTTGCTACCTCGCGTTCTTCCGTCGTAATTTCTTCAATTTCGACGGCTCGACGGCACATCAGCATGAGTGTGCCTATATAGGCAACAAGCAATACAGAATAGATAACAAGATATAAGGTGAACGACAGCGCAATATTACTGGGCGGAAGCTGCGTGACTGCATCGGCAGTGCGCAGTACACCACTAACAAGGTAAGGTTGGCGACCAATCTCTGTGACATACCAGCCAGCTAGCGTGGCAACCCAGCCACTAAACGCCATACCCACAAACGTGCGCTTAAGCCATAGTGGTAACGTGCCTTTACGGAATAAATAGACGCTACCAATCCAAGACACTGCAAGCATAAGCATGCCTACACCTACCATTACTCTGAACCCATAGAAAACAGGCGCAACGGGCGGATGTTCTCCTTCAAACTCATTAAGACCTTTTATTTCACCATCAAGCTTGTGAGTAAGAATAAGGCTAGCACCGTAAGGCACAGGGATTTCAAAGTGATTCTCTTTGTTTTCCTCGTCAGGTATCGCAAATAGCAATAGAGGTGCGCCCTTTGTGGTTTCCCACAACCCTTCCATGGCTGCTACTTTCTGAGGCTGATGCTTTAGCGTATTTAGGCCGTGCATGTCACCTGCAAAAATTTGAAGCGGAATGAGCACAGCAGCAGTATAGGTAGCGGTTTTTAATGCTAACTTTGGTGCAAGTTTGTCATCGCCCTTTAGTAAGCGGTAAGCAGAAAGACCAGCAATAAGGAAGCTTGCCGTTAACCCCGATGCCAACATCATATGTGCGAATCGGTAAGGAAAAGAAGGATTAAAGATTATTTCTTTCCAATTTGTAGCGTACACAACGCCGTCTATCACTTCGTACCCCTGTGGTGTTTGCATCCAGCTATTTAACGCTAAAATCCAAAATGCAGAGGTTGTAGTGCCTAAGGCAACGATAAGTGTTGATGTGGTATGGAGCCAATTAGGCACGCGACGAATACCAAAGAGCATAATGCCTAGAAACGTCGCCTCTAGAAAGAAAGCAGTAAGCACTTCGTAACCCAAAAGCGGGCCAGCAACGTTTCCTACTTTTTCCATAAAGCCCGGCCAATTAGTGCCGAATTGAAACGACATGGTTACGCCGCTAACCACACCAAGCGCGAAGCTTAGTGCGAATACGCGTACCCAAAAACGGTACATACGCATCCACACAGGATGCCCTGATAGGTTAGAGCGAAGTTTGAAGTAAAATAAAAACCAGCCCATTGCCATGGTAATGGTGGGAAAGAGAATATGAAAACTTATATTTAACGCAAATTGTAAACGAGACAGCAAGAATGCATCCATAGAGGGCCCCCTTAGTTAACGCTGTTTTTCCCCGGAAGAAGCTTGTCTTTAAGTTCAAGCATTCGGCCCACGCCTGAGCCTAATTTCATCAACGTGTTTAACTTTTCTGGACCAAGGTTCTGAAGTTCTTCAGACCACACCGTAATTGATTCGAGTAAATCGTGAATTTCGTTCAATTTATGTTGTGCATTAGCCTCTTTGTCGGTGGCTGGTGTATCTAACAATAAATCGCGAAGTAAGCTCATGGTTGGATCGATCTCGCGCTTTCTACGCTCTTCAAACACCCGGTTTGCCAATGTCCAAATATCACCAGCAGGTATAAAAAAGTCTTTTCTTTCCCCCGGCACTAAATGCTGTTTTACCAAACGCCAAGACTGAAGCTCTTTCAAACCCATGCTGGTATTGCCGCGCGAGATGTTAAGCGCATCTGCAATTTCCTGCGCAGTGATAGGCTCTTCGTTTAACACGATAAGTGCCAGTATTTGCCCAACGGTGCGATTAAAGCCCCAGCGACTACCCATTTCTCCAAAATGCATTACGGCTGATGTGATAAGTGGAGTCATCTTCATTTTGTTACCTGCTGAAGTTTCAGAAATTACTGAAAGTTTATTATGGAGCTTGATATAGATCAACGTTTTTTGAACATTGTTACAGGAGTTTATAAAACGAAAAGTGTAATGCTGAACTTCAGTAAAGGTGTTTAAGTAGATAGAAATGCTGAATATTTCTTCATAACACCACGTGAATAGTATTGTTTCTCGCTTTCTGATAACAATAAGAAATCATTTTTGTTTCAGGAACTTGTCATGCCGAATAACTACACGCTTTATGGGACTTCTTTTTCTTTGTACACGGGAAAGGCTCGCGCGTATTTGCGTTACAAAAACGTTCCCTATGAAGAAGTTTTTTCGTCGCTCAAAGTCTACAAGCGCATTATTGTACCTAATACCGGAGTGCGTTTTATTCCTGTAGTTAAAACCCCTGAAGGGCAATATATTCAAGACACAGCAGCAATTATCGATACGATTGAAGCGCAGCATCCACAGTGTCCTGTTTACCCTACTACGCCAAAGCAACGCATCGTGTCTCAGCTTTTTGAACTGTACGGCGACGAATGGCTTCTCTTGCCAGCTATGCACTACCGCTGGAACAAAGATAACGATGACTATATTTATGGTCATTTCGGTTCAGTGGTGTTGCCAGAGTGGCCGGCTTTTATTCGAAGGTTTGTAGGTAAAAAAGTGGGAAGCAAGTTTAAAGGGTTTGTGCCCCTTCTTGGTATTACTGATAAAACAATACCGGCGTTAGAGCAGTGGTACGAGAATGAATTACTTCCTTTGCTTGATGCTCATTTTGCCAAGTACAACTATTTACTTGGTAGCGCTGCGAGTGTTGGGGACTTTGGACTTATGGGGCCTTTATACGCTCACTTGTATTTAGATCCATATCCCAGGCAATTAATAAAAGCGAAAGCGCCTCATGTTGAAGCATGGATAAACCGCATGAATCAAACGCCCACAGAGGTAGGCGACTGGGTAGCTGATGACGCCATTCCCGATACGCTTATACCTATTCTAAAGCTGCTGTTTAGAGACCATTGGCCCGTTATTCAAAGTACACTATCTACGTTTTCATTGTGGTCAGCACAAAACCCAGGTGCGTCAGTTCCTCGTATGGCTGGGAAGCACGCATTTAAGATAGACGGTGTTGAAGGCTCTCGGGCGGTTACTACCTTTACCGTGTGGAAATACCAACGTATTCTTGATACGTTCATCGGCTTAAATGAAGAAAAGCAGACGCAGGTTAATGCGTTTTTGAATGCCTGTGGTGCTGATGAACCGTTTGACAACCCGCCTTTTCCTAGAGTTAAACGGGAAAATAATCGACTTGTTATGGATGAGTAATAAGGGACAAGCCACCCTTATTGCTTAAGAAAGGGACTTTGAACAATATGAAAGCACTTAAAATTTTGGCACTTACCTTCATTGCTTTAGTGGTAATTGGTGCATTTTTTTATGAAAGGATAATAGCGAGCGTTCTATTGCCGCAATATATCGCGTGGGCATACGAAACCGATAAAAAAGGGCAGGAAATGGGCACGCCCTTGAATGCAAGAGAGTTACTGCTGGCGGCTGAAATTGGCATTAAACACCCTGAAAAAGTACGTATTGTGCATGTTGATGAAGTACCTTACCCCTACGAGAATTATGCACTAAAAGTGTTCGGCGAAGCGGTTGGCCTTGTGGGGGAGGGCATAATTAATAACGCTCAAGTATTTGGATACTCAATTTACTCCCGCAAAGATTTTGAACTCAACAGGCCTAAGCTGGCTCATGAGTTAGTGCACGTATTGCAAATTGAGAGAGCGAGCCTAGACAGCGTGGTGACTCAGCATTTTTTCGATATGGCTGAGTATGGCTACGATGCTGCCCCGCTGGAAGTGGAAGCTTTCAAAGCGAACAAAACATACAGTGCAGATTGGTAACAATAAGCATATTTCATAATTACCTACTTATGGTAGTTGGCAACACTAACACTATTCCTGCCAGCTTGTTTGGCATTATAAAGTGCCTTGTCTGCAAGGCTTAACATCTTTTCCAATGCATCGTCGGTTAACGTTTCATTATTTAGTAGCCCGCCTTGTGTGCCGCAGACGCCAAAGCTTGCGGTAAATTCAATGTTCGTATCATCGCTATCGACAACTGCGTTTGCTATTAATAAGCGCAGTTGTTCAGCATGTTTGTTGGCCTGCGCTTCGTCGGTACCGGGTAGCAGCAAGAGAAACTCTTCACCTCCCCATCTTGCTATAACATCACCTCGTCTACTGCCGTGCTCAAGCAGAGCTGCTACGCTGCGCAATACTTCGTCGCCCATCACATGGCCATGCTGGTCATTAATTTTTTTGAAGTAATCAATGTCCATGAGCACTACCGATATATCATGTTTTCTACGTACATGTTGATGCCAGATAGGATTCACTAGATGTTCAAAACCGGTTCGGTTGTTAAGCCCGGTAAGTGCATCCTCGCGAGCGCTGCGCTCCGCAAGTTGTTTTTCTATTTCTGCTAGTCGGAAGCGCTGAGCTAGCAAGAAGGCTAAGAAGATTGCTTCAAAGGCAACGCCAAGCTCAATAAGTTTAAAGGTAAAATCATTATACGGTACGAGACCCCATACCGCGGCTGTTGAAATACAGATACAGCTTGCTGCCGTTACCGAGCAAATAAGGAAAAGGCGTGCGGCTGGTACATTGTGTTTTAATGCCTGGTAACCAAGAACAATAAAGAGTATTGCAAAGCTACTATTTAGAACGAATGCAAGAAGTAATGCTATGGTGAGTTGGTTGAATAATGCACTAATAAGCATGCCAGCAGGAATAACCACAGTGATCGCGGTTGTAAGTTTATCGAGTAGTGGCGCATAGGCCTTTGTATTTAAAAGCACTCGGGCAAAATGCAGACCGGCGATGGAGTAGGTAATCATCAAAGAGATGTCTAACCAATCTTGAAAATAGGGGCCCCAATTCGGTGTGAACCAAGTGTGTAATTGACCCGTGTAAGATAAGCTATTCGCCACGAAACCTAATAGATACAATGCGTATAGACCATACTCTCGGTGGCGAATGCTGAAATAGATAATGAGGTTGTAAACCGCAAGGGCAAACATAATGCCGTATAAAAAACCGTATTGATAACCACTTGATGCATCCCGTTGAGCGGCAAGCTTCGCCTCAGAGATATATAAAGGTATTGCCATTGGTCCAACGGTTTCTACCCGCACGTATAAGGTGAGTTCCCCTTCAGGAAGCGCTGATTCAAATGCAAAATAACGGTATTGCATGGGTCTTTCTAAATATGGAAATGCGTCGCCACCCTGCACGTGTTTTATAACCTCTCCTTCGTGCACTAACCATGCATCGACATAATCAAGCCATGGCGTTTCTGTACTTATTCGATAAAGCGGCGCACCATCCTTCGGTACTTGAAGGTTCACTTTCAACCAGACGGGAGAAACACTTATACCAAGAGACAAAGATTGGCCGTGCCCCATGTTTAACGGTGAGCTATTAAAGTGTTTAATGGCTTGATTTAGGGTTAAACGGGAGGATGATTCCTGAAAAAAGTTAGCGTATTCTCCGGCTGCAAGGGCTTTCTGCTGAGATAAGTCAACAGTGGGTTGTTCGCGTTCATTTGCTAATGTTGATAGTGAAAGAACAGCAAATATAAAAAACAGCAATAGATTTCGTAGATGCATGGTTAACATTTTCAGACACTAAACTTCCAATGTTACGTGCTGCAAAAACCTTATTATTATTTTAGGGAAACGACTCATTCCGTTGGTTAACTCTGGCTGTTCATAAAAAACAAACTATCAAAGCCAACACCGTTAAATTAACCGAAATCAGCGCATTGAGAAAGCAGAACCTTAAGCGATTTATATTCGATTGAGTGTGACTAAGTAGAAAAAATAGAAACCGCAATGAAAACTACGATAAACAACAGTGATTTAAGCGAAAGAGGGATACAAAAAATAGACTAAAGTATAAAAGCTTAATGCGATGTATAGCGTAATCATAATCACTAAACCATCGTCATCTGTGTTTGCAGTCCAAGGTGATGAATATTAGGTAAAGCTTAATTATGTGTTTTATTTCATAAACTTAGTGATATTCGTTTGAACAAAACACTAATCTGCTTCACCATAACTTATTAAACACACGAGACGGTGTATTAAATGAGCGCGCACAATAAACCCACCCTTCAAAACTGTGAAGATGAAGCCATACACCTTATCGAAAGTGTACAGAGTTTTGGCTATGTCATTGCTTTAACACCTCATGACAAACGTATACAAGTTGTCAGTAGCAACATTAACGATCTTTTCAACGTAAATGTTGTTCCAGGTGAAACGCTTATTACAGAGCTAATTGATATACCGACACCCGAGTCTCAGACATTTCAAACTATCTTTGAAACAGTAAAAGGCGGCGTAGTTCGTCATGCATACCAATGGAAGTTTGCAGAAAATGCGCTGCACCTAAAAGATTGGGAAAAAGAAGGGTGTGGTGTTGCTTTCGACTCTAATGGTTTATTGGTTATTGAGTTAGAGCCAACACCTCAGCTGAGCTACGAAGCCGCTCAAAAATGGGTACCTACAGATGTAGATATACGTCCCTTGCTTCCAGATGTTGAGGGGTGTCAGGGGATAGGTGACGTTGCCGATGCGATTGCAAAAGTCTTCCAAAGCTATATTGGTTTTAATTCGGTAATGGTTTATCGCTTCGACGAGAATTACAGTGGAGAAGTAATCGGCGAGGCTAATAAAAGCGAACGTTCTTTCAAAGGCTTGAAATTCCCTGCATCAGATATTCCTAAACAAGCTCGCGAACTTTATCTTAGTAACCGTGTGCGTTGTGTTTATGATGTTGAAGAACCACCTATCGCTTTACTGCCTAAGATTGATGATGGCAATCGCACACCGCTTGATTTATCAATGTCGATGGTTCGCTCGGTTTCTCCTATTCATATTCAGTACCTAAAGAACATGGGGGTGCGTTCGTCATTCTCTGTTTCTTTGGTATTTGAAGGTAAATTGTGGGGGTTGTTGGCGTGCCATAACCCTGAGCCGCTGTATATCGATCAGAAGAAACGCTTGGTTTGCGAATCGCTCGGGCACCTTTATGCATGGCAGTTACACACCAAAGCCCTGCACGAAAAGAAAGAGCAATTTCAATCTAGGCAGCGCAAACTGAACACCATTGTTCATCAGCTTACTACGTTCGCTAATCCTCTTGAAGCAATAAGCCAAAAGGAAAAAGACTTACTCTCAGTCACTGATGCATGTGGTATGTCGGTAGTAACACCTACCGGCCGTTACAGCGTTGGTACCACGCCTTCTGAGAGTACGTTGGAACTACTGCTGGATAGGTTTGCGATTACGCAGTCAGAACAATCAATTGCGATTAATCGTTTGTCGGATGACATCATACATAACCATGAATTAAACGGCATTCGCGGTATCTATATTTCTTGTGTGTCATCTAAACTTGGTTACTACACTGTTTGGTTTAGAGAGCAGCGAGACAAGACTATTCGCTGGGCGGGCAGAGAAGCAGCAGCCAAAGATGTTTCTAAATCATTGACCCCAAGAAACTCATTCGATACTTACTTACAAAGTGTGGCAGATGAGGCTCTGGATTGGACAGAAGATGATAAGTTAATTATTGAAGGCTTTGACCATTTGTTCATTCCCTATGCGTTAAGCCTTAAAGCTTCATTAGACAAACAAATACATAAACTTGAAGAATTAGATAAAGCGAAAGATCACTTTCTTGCTAGTATTTCACACGAGTTACGCTCGCCGTTAAACTCCATTGTAGGCTGGACCGACCTAGCGCTTATGGATGTCACCAATGTTGAGCGCATGACCGACGCTTTGGGCGTTATCAAGCGCGCGGCATCTACACAGGCTGCATTGATTAACGACATACTCGACTTATCGCGAATTATTTCGGGCACCATGAAGCTCAGCACACATTCGCTTAATATTGCTGATGCTATCTCTGAGGTGTCAAAATCATTTGAAGCGGGTTTTGCCAGCAAAAACATTCAACTATCTATTCACTGTGATGACAGCCACACGCAAATACTGGGCGATGGTTTACGTATTAAGCAGGTAATAACCAACCTGCTAAGTAATGCATTAAAATTTACTGCTAAAGGCGGTACCGTGCATGTGCGTGGTAAACGAGAGCATTCAAACTATTTGTTTCGCGTACGCGATAACGGTAAAGGGATGACTCAGGAACAGCTTTCACATGTCTTTGAACGCTTTTACCAAGGCAAAAATGAACATAACCGACATGGGCTAGGGCTTGGTTTATCTATTGTTAAAAGCCTTGTGGAAATGCACGGTGGCGAGATTTATGCGCAAAGCGATGGTCCAAATAGTGGCACTACTTTCTTTGTGTCGTTGCCCATTGCGCCACTGAGTTTACAAGAAGATATAATTGAAACTCAGAACTCGCAAATTAGCGACTTAACCAAATCACTTCGTTTAGAGGGGCTGTGTATCCTTGTTGCTGAAGACGAAGCTGATGCACGCGACTTTATTAAGCTTTTCTTAGAGTCTAATGGTGCTAGAGTGAATGTGGTTAAAAACGGCTTGCTGGCATGGAAAGAAATTAACGATATGCCTGGTGCATTCGATTTGGTACTCAGCGACATAGGAATGCCAGAACTTGATGGTTTGGGCTTGGTCACCAAAATGCGAGCCAGTGAAATTCCAGAGGTTGCACAACTTAAAGCGGTTGCTTTAACGGCTTATGCTTACACGTCTGACCGCGTTAAAGCCCTTAAGGCGGGCTTTTCCAACTATGTCTCGAAGCCGGTAGACGGTGAAGAGCTTCTTACCATTCTGGAAATGTATATTCCGGATAGTAAGCGCCACTAAAACGCAGCGTTTAAACCCATGTTACCATCTACGAATGAGTTGTTCGTAGATGGTGGCATCCAATAATGAACGCGTACTTTGGTTTTCAGCGCGCACTCCTAATACTTCTCTTGCTTCTTCGAGTGCCATGTACTGTTTTCCATTAATATAATATCGACTGCTGTCAGACACGGGCGTGTTATCAAGAGGGTAAAAGCTGGTCAATGCATCGCTCTTGCTGGTCGTTGACGTGTGGCCAATATAATCAGCAACGCCGTCTCCGTCGATATCTTTGGTTAGCCAAGGCTTTGATAACAGAGTGTTCAAATCGCCCTGCATTTGCATGTCGTTAATCGCAATGTTGAACGCATCAATCAACTGCTTGGCGTTCTTCACGTTTTTTCGTACGGCAAGTTGAAACCCAGTTTTCACGAGGGGCTTTGATGAAAAGTGAAGTAGCTCTTCATTATCTTTTGAAAGTAACTTGTTGAATTCCGAAGCCAATAGCGAAGTGGTTACAAGGTAAGGTGCACGATCGTCAGCTAGCTGTTTGAATGCATCAAAAGCTGAAGGGTTTCTCGACCATTTCACCTCTTTTAACAGGCGAAACGTGGGCGTATTGGCAAAGCGGTTTTCAATCGCAACGCGGTTATCTTTTAAATGAGGAAACAGTCGAACACTTTCTACATCACTCGTTTTTCCTACGGCATAAAGATAAACGGGCAAGTAAATATCTGATAGTAAGAAGTCGCTCTTGTCTTTTCCCAAGTCAATAAAAGCAAAGTCGCCATCTACCTTGCCAGTGAGTACTGCACTACCAAGAAAGGCATCGCGCATTACCCGTAAATCAACGTCTTGCTTAGCGCGTTCAAAAGCAGATTGAACAATCATTGTTAGTCTAGCTGGTTCACCATCATCACTTACATAGGTAGCAAAGGGAGCCGCGGCTAACTGAGTGTTGGCAGAAGAAGGCTGCAAAGCGAGCATAAAGAGTGCTGTAGATAACAAGCTGAGTGTTTTTAGTTGCCACGCAACCCGAGCGCGTGATTTTTGAAAAGGCAAGATGTCGTCTCCATACTGCATTCATGCAATTAGTACACGTTAGTGCACAAAGTTGGTTTAATCCAGCGGTGCTATTTGTTTGAAAATTAATAAAACGTTAGCGACTACAATGCTGTAGTCGCCTGCTTATAGTCAATAGCTTTGCTTAGGTAGACGTTTTTATTCACCAAAGCTTCCGGCTGGGCCCGGGTAAACGACTACGCTTTCCACATCGTTTTTATTCACGCTAGCAACGCCGAAAAAATAGTTGTCTATCACCACATTCTCTAAAGTGGCTTCGGTGACATTACCTACATATTTGCTGTATTCCCATTGTGGTGCATCGGTATGTCGCCAATAAATTTTATACCCTTTTAACTGAGGGTTTTGCTTCGCATCAAGGGCATCCCAACTTAACGTTGTAGATGGCTGAACTGCGCCTTTAATCTTTACTGCTGTCGGTGGGTTGGGTGCCCACGCCATAGCGGCAAGCGACACGGCATTGAGCCCTGTAAGCTTAGCGGCATATTCAAAGTTAACACCGTCTAATGTGTCACCAAAGGCAATGCCATTTTCGGTGCGTAAATCTTGGTGTTGTCGGGTATAGTTTTCATTCGTTTCCATTATACGAATGCCCGGGTAGCCCAAGTCGTTGAAAGGGCGATGATGTCCGCCTCGACCAAATCGGTCTAAGCGATACACTACCATAGTGTCTAAATTTTCAATGTATTGGTCCGCAATCTTGTCGATGTAACGCGCTAGATTTCGGCTTGGCGAATCTACCTCACCCCCAGTGAAGCGGCGACGTCGTGCTTCGGCCTCAGTCTCGGTTACTCGCGTACCTTCTGCGAAAATACGCGCGGTAGTATTGTTGATAACGCCGTTTACACCTTCAATGTTACCAATCATGTCGTTATTCAATACTGCTTTTATTCTCCAGCCGTCTTCTTTCGCTTGATTTGCCATAATGCGACCACCAAACAAACCTTGCTCTTCACCGGCCAATGCGGCATAAACGATACTGCCATTAAACTTGTATTTACTTAGCACTCGCGCTGCTTCAAGTGCGCCCGCTACGCCCGATGCATTATCGTTTGCGCCGGGTGCATCAGAGGTGTAATCCATAACGTCACTTACGCGAGAGTCTATGTCGCCAGACATAATGACATAGCGGCCTGGGTCGGTTGTGCCTCGTTGAATGGCAATAACGCTTTTCACTTCAACAGGATCAGGAATACGTTTTTCTCCGCTAATGACATCCGACTGAAAATAGACTTCAAGACAGCCGCCACACTCTGCTGATATCTTGTCGAACTCCGCTTTTATCCAGCGTCTTGCTGCGCCTATCCCGCGCGTGTCTGACTCTGTTTCAGACAGAGTATGGCGGGTACCAAAATTTACTAGCGTCGTAATGTCACGCTCAATATTTGCAGGTGAAATTTGCTCAGCAATATCATAAAGCGCCTGTGTTTGTTCACTTTGTGCTGCATGTGCAGTGTATACAGGTAGCAAAGCAACGCTTATGGCAGCCAGTAAAGACGGCTTGCTAATGAGACGAGTAAGCGGCGTTGTGGGTCGGTTTTTTATCATAGTTCTCTCCAGAGGTTATGTTTTAACCATAACGAATACGTAGAAGGCGAACAATTGGAGTAACCGCATGAAAGTGCAGGTTATCGCAAGGTGACAAAATGTAGAGGGTTATGAAGCTTGGAAAAGCGATGGACATAAAAAAGCCGGCAAAAAAGCCGGCTTTGTATTGTTAAACGTTAAATGAACGCAAAAGCATCGCCAAATAGGTTTTCCGCTTTTAAGCCGCGTTGAGTAAAGTCATCGCGAACGACTTTTGACATTTCAAATCGACCCGCAACATAAACTTGAACGTTTTCAAAGTCCGCATGATCTGCCATTACTGCATGATGCACCCAGCCCGTACGACCCTGCCAACCCTCGTTTGCAAACTCTACTACTGGCACAAAAGTGAAGTGAGGATGTTTTTCTGCTAAAGCCGATAAGGCATCAGAGAGGTAAAGGTCAGAGGCATGCTTACCGCCCCAGTACAGAGTTAATGGCGTGGTATCACCGCTGTTCAAATGCTCTTGTAAGATTGAATAAGTGTACGAAAAGCCTGTGCCGCCAGCAATAAGCACCATGGGAAGGCCATTGCTTTGCAGAAAGGCCTCGCCGTGACCAATGCTCAGTACAATTTCACCCTCTTCACGCATACGCGTAAGTACTTCACCCGCATAGTTATTGCCTGGCTCAGCGCCGATGTGGAGTTCTATGCGGCTGTTATCAAAAGCGGCATTCGCAATTGAAAAAGGACGCATGTCTTTTTCACCCATAACTGCCATAGCGTACTGACCCGCTTTAAATGTGGCAGGTGAGTTTGGCGTTAGTTCAACTTTGTATACAACGTCGGTCAAAGGCGTAATGCTCGCAACCTTACACTTAATTTCTGACATGGTTTCTCTTATTACCTTGTGTTTAGCGTCTCGCCTTTCTTAGTTCTTTCATGCTGCTAGGTGTGTCCAGCAACTACATAATACCAAGTTCATCCCAGATATCATCAACCCGTTTTTTAACGTCTTCGTCCATCACAATAGGTACACCCCATTCGCGATCGGTTTCACCTGGCATCTTGTTGGTTGCATCCATACCCATTTTCGAACCAAGGCCCGAAACAGGAGAAGCAAAGTCCAAATAGTCGATAGGCGTATTTTCTATCATAACGGTATCACGGGCAGGGTCCATACGAGTAGTGATAGCCCAAATCACGTCGTTCCAATCCCGTGCGTTAACGTCGTCATCACACACAATAACAAACTTTGTGTACATAAACTGTCGTAAGAAAGACCAAACACCCATCATTACGCGTTTAGCATGACCCGGATATTGCTTCTTCATGGTGACTACCGCCATGCGATAAGAACACCCTTCCGGTGGAAGATAGAAATCTACAATTTCTGGGAACTGCTTCTGCAAAATTGGCACAAACACTTCGTTTAATGCTACCCCTAAAATAGCAGGTTCATCGGGTGGACGACCTGTGTATGTAGAGTGGTAGATAGGATCTTTTCTGTGCGTAATGTGCGTTACTGTGAATACTGGGAAGTCATCGACTTCATTATAGTATCCTGTGTGGTCGCCATAAGGGCCTTCCGGCGCGGTTTCATCTTGCGCAATATAACCCTCAAGCACAATCTCTGCACTAGCAGGTACCTGTAAATCGTTACTTATCGACTTCACTACTTCGGTTTTATCACCGCGCAACAGTCCTGCAAAAGCATACTCTGAGAGTGTGTCAGGAACAGGAGTTACCGCCCCTAGAATAGTGGCAGGGTCAGCGCCTAGTGCAACCGAAACTGGATAAGGTTCACCAGGATGAGTTTGGCACCACTCGCGAAAATCTAGCGCGCCACCGCGATGCGACAGCCAGCGCATAATAAGCTTGTTCTTCCCGATAACTTGTTGGCGATAAATACCAAGGTTTTGGCGTTTCTTATGAGGGCCTTTTGTCACGCTTAGCCCCCAAGTCACTAGTGGAGCCGCGTCGCCAGGCCAGCAACGCTGTACCGGAATTTTAGAGAGGTCTACGTCATCACCCGTAAGTACGACTTCTTGGCAAGGCGCTTTTTTCAGCACCTTCGCAGGCATATTCAGCACTTGCTTAAAGACAGGTAGCTTTTGCCATAAGTCCTTTAAGCCCTTTGGCGGTTCAGGCTCTTTTAAGTAGGCAAGCAGTTTACCCACTTCTCGTAATGCCTCTACAGAATCTTGACCCATACCCATTGCTACACGTTCAGGTGTACCAAACAAGTTAGCTAACACGGGCATATCGTGATTCTTAGGATTTTCGAATAACAGAGCAGGGCCTTTGGCACGTAACGTGCGGTCAGCAATTTCAGTCATTTCTAAGTCAGTGTCTATGGGCTGACTAATGCGTACGAGTTCGCCTTTTGCTTCTAGCTGGCGAATAAAGTCGCGTAAATCTTTGTACTTCATCTGGGCTGGTGTATCCACAAACTGTAATTATGGCAAGAATATACTATTTGAAGCGAAAGTCCGATCAGTTAGCCACATGAAAGTGAGATTAAACGTTTTACAGGTAAAATTACCCTTTACAGCGCTCTCAATTGGGTGTGATATAGGAATACGCGCTTAACGTTACATTAACATTATAAATAATGATGCGCTTTTCATAACCCTTCGCCTAAGGTGGTTACATGACAACATTCGACCAGGACATGCTCGACGAATTAAATTTACTGCTTAAGTTTCCGAACGATAGCCTATTACAGGGCCTTAAAATTCACCATGACGCCAGCCAAACTATGGTAAACGCTGCAGCACGACTTTATGCCAAAGGGCTCATTACCCAATCTGATGGCGGCTACCTCACTGACCTAGGTATAGATCTAGCCGACCATGCTCGGCATATTCAGTCTGCCTTATGCCCGCGAAAAAGTAGCCACTAGCGCTACTTACAAAAAATTAAAATTCCGTATGTACGCGTTGTCTCCGCGTACGTATTCGCGATAACCACGTTAAGTTATTCTATACTTAGCCGATACCTTAGGAGTATTTGTGCATTAAGTATTTGAGCCTTTGTTATGAAACGAAAACTGTCTATGGCGTTTGCCGCTAATGTATTCTCAGCTGCTGTGTTGTTTAGCTTAAGTGCGCCATCCTATGCGCTAGAAGGCGAGACAATTGAAGAGCTTCGAGCAGTGCAGTTATACAGCCAAGACGCGCTGATTGAGATGATTAATGCTAATACTCATTTAGATAAAGTGGTAGAAGATAGGTGTCAGCTTGTACAAGATATTGAAGCCCGTGCAGATGTATTGAAGATTCCGGCTTATCAATTTTTATGGGGCGATATGCTAGCGTGGGGTGTTTGCATTGATGAAGAGCCCGAGCGAGGCATCGGCTATATGGAAGATGCCGCAAACCAAGGCTTACCAGCAGCACTGGAGCAGCTTGGACGTTACTACGCAAAAGGCACTCTCGTTCAGCAAGACAAAGAGCGCGCTGTGGTCTACCTACGTGAGGCAGCGGCACTTAACAACCTAAAGGCACAAATTAGATTGGTAGAATTGTTTTTAGAGGGGTATGGCAGTCCTTACGACTACGGCGATGCCTATCACTGGTTATATAATTCGGTTACCTCAGATAAACAACAACATCAACAAATAGCAGGGTACTTGGCTGAGCTTGAAAAGCTCATGCACCCAAAAGCCGTGCGCGAAGCGAAGCGTCCGCTAGACAGCTAGCTTTTATATTGGCTGAACTAATCTTTAATTTAAAAATTAAAGATACTAACGCCTTTTGCCAGTAATCATTGGGCGAATAAGCTGTATTCGGCCTTTGTGTTGAACCCAAAACACCGCGATAACATGCACAATAACGCCTGCATACAGTGCATCTGCCATTATGCTGTGTGCCCACTCCAGCGCACTGTTACCAAATAAGGCATCAATTTCTTCCATCATAAACCCCGTGATCCCAAGCCCTAGTAACAGCGTGATGACAAAGCATACCATTAACCAACCAAAGGGGTTGTGGCCATGCTTTTTGTCTATTTGCCCCTGCTTTAAATGCGCAATATGAGTCTTAAATGCAGACTTACTGAAATCAATGTGTTTGAAACTGGCGTAAGATGTTTTAGCTCGACTGAACCCCCAGTAAAGCCTGATTATAATTAGTGTGGCTGCGGTATAACCCGAAATCTCGTGTATTAATCTGCCAGGCTCTACAAGAAAATAGTTAATGACAAAAGCCATCACAATACCCCAATGACACACTCGCACTAGGATGTCCCACACAATGATGTCTTGTGCTTCAGAAGAAGGCTTGTCATTTAAAGGTTGTCGATTCATAGCAATGTGTTTTTACTTCGTTTAAGAAAGTTGAGAGCGTGTAGGAAATAAAAAACGCCACATAAAGCGTGGCGTTTTGGTCTATCCATTGTACCTGTATTGCCTAGTGGCGCTCTTCTTTTACTACGCTACCATCAACAGGGTTAAAGTAAATTTCTACTTTATTATCTTCTTTATCGAAACCGTAGATTTCATAGCAGTTGCCGCCAGTTACTTTAAATTCATTAATTTTGTAACCTTGCGCAAGTAGCGTAGCTTGAAACGCTTCTTGGTTTTGCCAGTCAGACTCAGGTGCTGTTGTACATTGTGTTGTACCGTGCTCTGCACTACAAGCGCTCAACAGTGTGGC
>ENA-OWNT01000990-OWNT01000990.1-seawater-metagenome-genome-assembly--contig:-NODE-990-length-44036-cov-7.658887_pt1 | contig 44036 bp, 34 predicted proteins | sample MGYA00238136_ERZ651165 | MGnify/ENA primary metagenome ERZ651165 (study PRJEB26861, sample SAMN08777766) | seawater metagenome | isolation source: coastal seawater | place: USA: Florida | collected...
AGTATTCGACATAACGTTGTTAAGCACTCGTAATGGTTGCCGCAAGGGCGCGTTAAATCTTTAAGTTAAAAAGGGGCGCTAAAACTAGGCCCCTTTTTTAAACTGTGTATCTGTAAAACCGCGTAACGAATTACTCTTCGTCAATGCTGTTTTCGTAGCCTTCAGCGTCAAGTAGACCTTCTACTTCTGCCGCGTCGTCAGCTTTAATTTTGAACATCCAGCCGTCGCCGTATGGGTCGGTGTTTACAAGCTCTGGCGAGTCTTCTAGATCTTCGTTAACCGCAACAATTTCACCTGAAATTGGTGCATATACGTCAGACGCTGCTTTTACAGACTCAGCAACACAAATGTCGTCGCCAGTGCTAACTGCGTCGCCAACATCTGGCAGTTCAACGAAAACCATGTCGCCTAGTAGACCTTGAGCGTGCTCAGAAATACCTACAGTGAAAACACCGTCACCTTCAGGGCGAACCCATTCGTGAGTAGCAGCATAGCGTAAATCAGTTGGGATGTTGCTCATAATCGTTCCTGTTATTCTTTGTTAACTTATAAAACACTTTTTCCGTTGCGTACAAAGGAGGGCTTAACCACTTTTACTGTAACCCACTTTTTGCGCATTTCCACTTCAACTGTCTCACCAACGTTACTTGGTACACGCGCCATTGCAATTGAGTGGCCCAGCGTTGGAGAGAAAGTACCCGAAGTGATAACACCTTCGCCGCTTTCTGTTTTCACTTTAAGACCATGACGTAGCACGCCTTTTTCGGTCATTACCAAGCCTACAAGCTTGTCGGTACCCGCTTCACGCTGCGCTTCTAGTGCTTTACGCCCTACGAAGTCACGCTCTGCCGGTTCCCATGTAATTGTCCAGCCCATGTTAGCCGCTAGTGGTGATACGGTTTCATCCATATCTTGGCCGTATAGGTTCATACCCGCTTCAAGGCGTAGTGTGTCACGTGCACCTAGGCCACATGGCTTAACGCCCGCGTCTAGTAGTGCTTGCCAGAAGCTTTCAGCTTGCTCTGCAGGCACCATAATTTCATAACCTGCTTCACCGGTATAACCCGTGGTAGCAATGAATAAGTCTTCTGCTTGTACACCAAAGAATGGCTTCATGCCTGCAACCGCTTCTTTTTGCGCTGCGCTAAATAGCGTTGCCGCTTTTTCTTTAGCGTTTGGGCCTTGAACTGCAATCATGGCGAACTCAGGGCGCTCGGTAATGGTTACGTCAAAGCCTTCAGCTTTGCCCATTAGCCAGTTCATGTCTTTTTCGCGCGTAGCCGAGTTAACCACTAAACGGTAGTTAGTTTCGTCGAAGTGATAAACAATAAGGTCGTCTACTACACCGCCTTCTTCATTCAGCATGCCGCTGTATAGCGCTTTGCCTTTGTCTTTTAGCTTGGCAACGTCGTTTGCTAGAAGGTACTGAAGATACGCTTTCGCTTGTGCGCCTTTTACATCAACAATTGTCATGTGAGACACATCAAACATACCCGCGTCTTGACGCACAGCGTGGTGCTCTTCAATTTGCGAACCGTAGTTAATTGGCATATCCCAGCCGAAGAAATCGACCATTTTCGCACCTGCTTCTAGGTGCTTTGCGTGTAGGGCGGTGGTATTAGACATTCCACTTACTCTTTTTAATTGAAAGGTAGAAAACGTGGTTGAGTATAGTGAGGCAACGTTTTGGTAACAAATTGGAAATTTTAATCAATACATTTAAAAAGCAAATGTATTGACGGTATATCATCAGAAAAGCAAATATTGAGCGGCATATCTGCCTACTCATCGCTGCCAATCGCTTTGCTTTAATTGCATTACTTCAAGCGTAGGAAATATTCACCTCAATTTTGTTATTTGACTATTTACCTCACTGGTGTATTTTTGAACTGTTGTTAACGTTTCGTTAGCAGCACTCACCTTCATAAAATCAGATCCACACAATCAGGAGAAAGCAATGACACAGCGCATTTGTATTTTTACTCCTAGTGGCCTGCATTCATGTTCTACCGACTATCACTTAAGTGAGTGGTTCGACGAATAGTCACACCTGAATAACCTACGTTTAATGTTTTCCAGTGCTTAGCGCTGGCTGTATGTATTTGTTATTCAGGAACTATCTAATGAAAAAAATAATAATGAACATGGTGGCAACACTAGTAACAACCCTTTTTTTAACAACAAACACGCACGCATGTATTACCAGTGAATCAGAATCTAACGATACTGAATCGCAGGCGAATACTGGCATTTGCAGCGGTACAACCGTAGAAGGAAACCTTAGCCGAGGCGACGTCGATTGGTTTGAATTCGATGTAGCACAGGCAGGCAGTATTGATATAAGTCTTAATCACAATTCGCGAGACGACTTTGATTGGGCGCTTTACAAAACCTCTGGCGGCGCAGTTGCCACGGGTGAAACTGGCAACACGCCAGAAACCGGTAGCTACCAAGCAAGCGCGGCAGAAACCTACTTCTTGAAACTAACTCGTTATTCTGGGCGTGGCTGGTACGACTTAAATGTATTGTTCCCTACCAGCACTGGCGGTGGTGGTGACAGCGGCGGTGGCGGCGACTGTAACTATGGTACTCGTCCATCTAAGCCTAATAACCTAACAAGCTACGTGACCGGCAGTGAAAGCGACAGCTGTATTAACTTAACGCAAAGCGATGGCGCGGTGCTGTTAATGGGTGGCGGCTCAGACGTGGATAGCGCATTCAGTAACCGCGTTGTTGGTCACGTTGGCAGTAACGCTGATGTGGTAGTGCTTAGAACGTCAGGCAGCGACGGCTACAACAGTTATTTGCAAGGCCTAATGGCGGCCGACTCGGTAATAACGCTAATTGTTGATACCCGTAACAAAGCCAACGAAGACTACGTTGATTGGGTTATCCGCAGCGCTGAGTTTGTGTTTGTTGCTGGCGGCGATCAGTCTGACTATTTGAACCAGTGGAGCGGCACAAAAGTGCAAAGCGCACTGCAGCATGTGTTCGACAAAGGTGGCGTTATTGGCGGCACTTCAGCTGGTATGGCATTAATGGCTGACAGCGTGTATGACCCAGACGGCATTCTTGGCGCAATTTCAGAGGAAGTGGTTACCGACTACTGCCACGAAACGTTGAATTTTAGTAACGGCATTTTATCTATTCCAATGCTAAACAACGGGCTTACCGACACACACTTTGCTGAGCGCGACCGCATGGGTCGAACTGTTGTGTCCTTAGCACAGCATTCAACGAATCACTTCGCTATTGCGGCTGATGAAAGCACATCACTGTTTGTTACTAGCAATAACAGCGGCGTAGTAGATGGTTCTGGCAGTATTTATGTGTTCAGGGAAACGGGGGCTACTCAGCGACAAGTGCTTGCCTGTGGCTCGCCAGTGCAATACAACAACGTACAGCGCATTCGACTAAATGCAGGAGACACCGTTAACTTAAGTACGTTTAGTCATAATGGAAGTGCTATAGATATTTCGATAAATGGCAACAATAACAACTTCTATTCTCCGCTAAACCCTTACTAATAGGGTGAAGCGTTAAAGAAGTAAAAAAGGCGCTAGTGTTGCTAGCGCCTTTGTTTTTCTGTGTTTCTTACCAACTTTCTTTTTTACACCCCAGTAACGCGTAGTATGCAATAAAGCAGTAACACGGAAGCATAATGGCATAGGCAGTTTGCCCGCCGATGGCTTCGCTAGTTACGCCATATACCATTGGTAAAATAGCGCCTCCGGCGATACCCATAATTAATAGCGCAGAGCCTTGCGCGGTGTATTTGCCCAAATTATTAAGTGCCAGCGGCCAAATAGCAGGCCACACCATTGCATTAGCTAAACCCAATAAGGCAATGAAAGTTACGGTATTAGGCAATGCCTGCACACCTAACCATCCCCACAGTGCGTTCGAAACACCCGTATCACTATTAGAGCTAAGCATTATGCATATTGTTAGCACCAAGCCTAATATTGCCGAGCTCAGCAGTGCCGTTTGCTGTGAAATAAAACGCGGAATACACACTAAACCAATGGCATAACCAATTACCATAGCTACCATGGTAAACGACGTTAGCGTAGTCGCATTCTCTACTCCAATAGACGAGCCATACAGTCCAATTGTGTCGCCCGCTACCACTTCTACACCTACGTAGAAAAACAAACTTACAGCGCCTAATACCAAATGCGGGAACTGCAGAATTTGTTTATTTTGCGGCGCTGTATTAGCAAGTGCGTCAGCTGCCTGCTCGCTGTTGCTGGCGCTTTCTATTGAAGGAAGTGCGATACGCATAAATACCAATGCCAATAACCCCAGTGCTATGGCCATGCCAACGTAGGGCTGAATAAGTGATACTGACATGTCGTTTATTAGCGCTGCGCGCGCATCGGCAGACATAGCGTTAAGCGACTCTTGATTAACATCTGGCAAGCCACTTAATACCAAGCTAGTAAATACAATGGGTGCTAATACACCCGCTGCTTTATTCAGTAAGCCCATAAATGCGATGCGCGCTGCAGCGCTTTCTTCATTGCCTAACCGCACAATAAAAGGGTTCGACGCTGTCTGCAAAATGGTAAGCCCACTGCCTACAACAAATTGCGCTAGCAAGAAAATAGGGAAAAAGGCGGTAAGCGCCGCGGGTACAAACAATAAACACCCTACTGCAATAATGCCAAGCCCCAAGCTCATGCCTTTTTGATAACCGGTTTTTTCGAGTATTTTCGCCATAGGCAAAGCCATTACTACGTAGGCTATATAAAAGCAAAACGCGATAAGTAAGGCCTGCAACTCTGTTAGCTCGCACACCATTTGTAGAAAAGGAATAAGGGCGCCATTAAGCCAAGTGATAAAGCCGAAAATAAAGAATAAAAGGCCGATACTTAAAATGGGAATAAATCGACCCAATCCTTCCGCGTTGGGTACATTTGATTGAGCTTGTGTTGTCATGTCAAAAGTCTCTTATTTTGATTATTCTATTGAGTCGCTTGATTGTTAATTGCTAACTTCATTCGGCGGCGTTTTGTGCTCGCTTTTGTCATCGCTGTTTTCGCTGTTTCTATTGCTGCTGCCACACTGCTGCCCCTCAGAAAAAGTGAATTTCTGAGCGCCCTTTAGCCATACTTGGCAAAGAGAATTTGTGTTGTCTAGTACAACAAAATTCGCCGCTTTTCCTAAAGCAATATCACCTACCCTATCATGTATTTTGGTAAATACCGCTGGAGTTGTACTTGCCATTAAGCTGGCGTTTTCAAGCGAAATACCAATATCGTTAACACAGTTGGTAAGTGCACCATGCATATCTAAGCAGCTGCCGGCTAACGTGCCATCGGGTGTAGTTAGCTTGTTTCCTGTGCGCGTAATATGAGTGTCGAAAAACGCAATGCGGTTTTCGCTTGAACCTACATGTGCCATCGCATCGGTCACTAGCATAAGCTGGTTAGGCCCTTTTGCTTTAAAAGCTAGTTCCACACTTTTTGGGTGAACGTGCTGATGATCGACAATAATGCCACATGTACTTTCGTGAAGAAGTGCTGCACCAGTCATGCCGGGTTCGCGAGATGTTAGAGGCGACATTGCGTTAAATAAATGAGTAAACCCAGTTGCGCCTGCCTCAAGCGCTTTTTCAACCACATGGTACGGCGCGTTAGAGTGTCCTAACGCCACTATTACACCATGACCTACTAATTCACGAATAACGTCGCTCGACACGTTTTCAGGCGCCACGGTAACCATAACTTGGCCAATATCTTTGCGCGTATAAGTAGCCATTTCTCGCTCGGATAACTTGCGAATGTAGCATGGTAGATGCACACCTTTCTTTTCAACTGAAAGATGCGGCCCTTCAAAGTGAACGCCGGCAATAGATGCGTGATTATTGGATATGGCATTGCTAATGGCATCTGCTGCCCGCTCTATAGTGTCGATATCGTCTGTAATTAACGTGGGGAACAGCGTTGTAGTACCGAATTGCAGGTGCGCTTCTGCCATTGTTTTTAGGCTGTCATATGAAGGGGCGTGGTTGAACATTACTCCGCCCCCACCGTTTACCTGCGTATCAACGTATCCAGGTAAAAGAGTACCTTTGATGTGCTGTGAAATATTCGCTTTTATCTCGTCGCCAACAAAAGAATACCCGTTAATGCTTTTGAAGATGCCATTTTCAATGCTTAACACTTGATTGAATAACCAAGCACCTTCCACCAGCACTTTTTCAACAAGAAGATGTGTGATCATTGCGTTTTCGTTACCTTGTTCAAACCTGGCGGAGTATCAGGGTTTAAGCCCCACTCAATGGCAATGCGCTCTATATCTAAATAGAAACGTTGCATCAGCAATAAAGCAGAACAACGCGGATGAACAGCTTGTGCGTTGCTATCTGCTGTAACACCTAGGTCAATACATTCACCACCTCTTGCTTTTACGTCGTCAACCATTGCGCTGTGGAAAGGGGCGCTTTCATCATGGATATTTAGTGCTATAAGCTTCAGCTTTTTTTCAACCAGCGTTACAGGCCCGTGAATAAACTCGGCGCTGCTAAATGCTTCTGCATGAATGCCTAATACTTCCTTCAATTTCAACGCAACTTCACGTCCCACTGCGTAACCAAAACCACGGCCTAGCACTATGGTATTTCGCGTATTTTCCAGATATTCAGAGGTAAGCTGAGCAGGGCTCGTAATAACCGTATTGAGTAGTTCTGGCAACATTACTAACGATTCAAAAAGCGTATTGTTGTTGCTCCAACGTGCGCACAGGTGAAGTAATGCAGACAAAGTAGCTATAAAACTTTTGGTCGCCGCCACTGCTTTTTCTTCACCTGCAGAAATTGGAATAACTGCATCGGCAAGTTCAGCTAATGGCGACGTTTCATCGTTTACAAACGCTACTGTAAACGCACCGCCTTTTTTAGCCGATTCAGTTTGCTTTAAAATGTCTGGGCTTCTACCTGATTGTGAAATAACAAACGCCACCGCTCCTTGCAAATTAAGCTGCTTGCCAAAAATGCCTGCAATCGACAATGCAGCACTGCACACAGGAATACCCATTTCGGTTTCAAAAAGATACTTACCGAATACGCCAGCGTGATCAGACGAGCCACGGCCAATAATATAAATAAGGTGTGGATTTAGCTGCTTAAGCGTAGATGCCAGTTCGCTAACCACTGCGTCATTTTTCTCTATCTGCTTTGCAATAACCGCAGGAACTTCGCGGGCCTCTTTCGCCATTATTGATAACTTCATTTCTCACCTTTTAATTGAAAACAAGCCGTTTTAGCGTAATGGATAGCACCTTGTTGTGGTGTTGCCTTACATGCCACTAAACGCGCTTTAACAGAATCAGAAAAATATGTGGAATACACGTTGCTCAAACCACCAATCATGGCAAGTGGAAGATCATGTTGTTGCAAGAGTCTTTGCGCCATGGTTTCAATGTAGTTTGCACCTTCCTCAAACATTGCGCATACCGTTTCGTCTTTGGTGTACAGCATTGGCAGCATAGCCTCTACCAACGCAGCGTAGTGATGGGTATTAAACGCGGCGCACTTACTTACAATGTGGTTGATATCGTTAGTTTGAAGTGCGTTGCAAACTTCTAAGGCAAGCGCGTCCATAGGAGCTAATTCATCTAAACACAACAAGGTGTGCTTCACGGCTTTTAAGCCAAGCCACGCCCCACTGGCCTTATCACCAATAGGAAAGCCATGACCACCTACATCGTGAAATGCATTGTTGTGCCATAACGTGCCCGACGAACCAGTACCAATAATAATGGCCGCACCACTTGCGCCATCGTGCGCACCTAAACATGCAGCGTGCAGATCACTTAGTACATAAAGTGAATGAAACGGATGTGCCCAGGCCTCGAATTCACTCTTTGCACCGGCAATATTTGCCCCAGCTAAACCAGCCCCTACCACACACTGCGACACGCTAATTTTTTGTTTATTAGCAAGTGTTTGGTTGGCCGACGCAACGGCAAGCGAAATAGCTTCTTGTATAGATGTTTTGGCAAGTTCACTGTCTCGCATGATATTGGCAGGGCCACTTACACCCTCTCCTAGCAACGTACCTTCGCTATCTTCTAATCTTGCTCGACATTTGGTGCCGCCACCGTCAATGCCAATAAAAAATAAATCAGAACTCATTTGCGCTTCTCGTTTTTATAAAATAGGTATGACACACATAAGAATGATGACAACGCTGTCATTTTTAACCATTAAAAACAAGCACTTACAACAGTGCTTGTCGGCTTGTTTTTTGTGTATCTTTAAGTCTTGCACGAACTTTCACATTATCTGTCGGCTTAACAGAAACTGGGGTTGTATATTCAATCCATTCTCCAGATGAAAGTTGATATTCTGCTACCAAGCCGCTTCTAACATGCATCGTTAGCACACCATCCATTATTTTTGCAGCAGGCATTGGCACGCGAACATTTACATTTTGTTGTACTAATACAGGTGCATGCTGATTAAGCAACGCGTGCTCAAATGCGTGATAGTCTTGCTCTCTGCGTTGTCTCAAGCTACCGTCTTCAACAAGCATTGCTGCATTTTTCTGCCATGACGCTTTATGCCATGCACGCTCAGCAAGGGCTAACAATCGCGGGAATACCATGTATTCCACAGCGTCTTGGTTTACTGTCACTTCACTCCATAACTGGCCTTGAATACCTACAACCGATGAAATATTAACCTTACGGTTGCTTTCATAGCTTTGCCCCATACGAGTAGTCCACTCTTGACTGTGAAGTGGCAAATGCTCTGGCATAAGTGAGAAAACTTTGTGCGTACTTGTAGCACGTGAGCCCCAGTAATAACCTGGTTCAAGTGGGTTACTTTGGTATGGAAAGTCAAAGTAAAGTACGTCGGGAAACGACAGCACCACGGGTATATTTGCTTCGGCAAAATGCGTTACCGTGTTTTCCCCACCAGCGGCTAGCAAGTGCCACACATTGGTATATGCTTTGGTGTTGTCTAAATTCGTCGCGGCTTTCTCCATGCCATCGCTCCAACCACCTATTGCAATATCATGCTTTTGGGCAATGTCTTGAACTCGCGTTATAAAGGTAGGAAGAATAGTGTTTGCTTGAATGCCTTTTGCTTTGCAAACAGGTGACTCTACCCACGCCCCTGCGGTTTCATCAGCCCCCACATGAAAGTAGTTAAGCGGCACCTTAGCTTGTTCGTGTAACGCTTTTACCGACGTCATTATGGTGTCGATAAATGTATACGTACTATCAAGGCACGGGTTGATAGTATTGTCGCTGTAAAACTGCACGCTTTCGTAGCGCGTCGTATCTTGGCGATCTACCAACACATATTTGCTGGCCTCAGCGCTTTTGCCTTCCGACATCAAGCGTTCATAGCGCGCGTTCATAGACACAATAGCCGCACGAGCATGACCAGGCATATCCAGTGATGGAATAACTTCAATGCCGCGGTGATGGGCCATTTGAAGAATATCGATGTAATCTTGCTGCGTTAAATAGCCGTTACCCTGCGCACTTTTAAACGGGCCACTGCCTAGCTGTGGCAACAAACAGGTTTGCTCTGACAAGTCGTGACAGCGATAAGCGCCAATATCAGTAAGTTCTGGCAATGCGTCTATCGCCAGTCGCCAGCCCTCGTCGTCACTTAAATGAAGGTGTAGCTTATTAAGCTTGTAAGTGAACATTTGTGTAATTACTGACGCAACTGCAGCTTTTCCTGGGAAATGACGTGCAATGTCTAAGTGCATACCACGAAATGCATAACGGGGCTTATCGTGAATAGCGGTTATTGGCAGTGTATGTGTACTTTTATTGTAAAGCTGCGCCAAGGTAAGCAGCGCATAGTTAGCTGCTACTGCATCTTTAGCATTAATTTCCACGCTGCTGTTTCGTACAACAAGCGTGTATTCACCTTCAACAAGTTCGTTTGGCATATAACCAATATTTACGGGTATACCATCGCCTTGCTGCATCAGCCCAAAATACGCAGCCTGCTTTAATGCTGGAGATAATGCTTTTTCAAGATCTTGTGCTGTAAAAAAATCATTTGTGGCAACAGGTTTAATAACTATACCCGTTATTGAAACGGTCTCGCCTGTGTCTTTACGTTCAGCAACTTGCGGAATAACACGGTTACGCTGCTCGTTCGCATTTGTGTTGATAATGAACTGCTCAGCAAGGTAGGCACTATCCATTAACGGCATTTCATCAGAGGCAGTGCGCTTGTACTGCGCTTCACTTTGCCAAGAGTCGGTATGCTGATTGACCAATAAGTTGCTACCTGGCTCTTCAACTCGGGTGGTAGACGCCACAATGACCGGGGAAAGCGATGGATAAGTAAGATAATAATTGGGCATGGCGTCGCTTCGCGAAGCATGCCAAAAAGGCGCTGATAGTGAGACTTTAACTTCAGTACCAGCGGCTATAGATTCTTTAAATGTTAGGCGATGTAAGTCGCCATTTATATGCTCTATGGTTATGGCGCTGTCGGTATCAAAACCACGAACAGGCGCTATATGGCTAAAAAATAACGATGTGTTGGCAGGAATAACATCGCTTTCGCTTTTCAGCGTTATTTGTGAAGAAAAACAATCGCCCTTTGGAATATGCACGCGGCACGCAGTATCATCGATATTACTTAGCACGGTGTAGTGTGCGCTTAGGCGCTGACCAAGACTGTCTAATTGCGCCTGCTCAACCTTTGTTTGAACAGATTCGGCGGGTGAACACGCCATTAGCAACACTGATAATCCCAAAATACGTATCACGTCACAGTTCCTATGGTGTTTATTATTGATTAAAAATAAGGGTAGAGCATGTGCTCTACCCTTCTCAAAAGTAAAAATAGCGAACACACTAGCTACTTTTACACCCCCGCGTTAAAACTTCATGCTGGCGCCAACGAAGAAGCGGCGTCCGTTGGCACTTTGTGTACCGCCAAGACGTTTGCCGTCGCTGCTGCGAACATAGTAGTTCTCCCAAATTTCATCCGTTAAATTCAACGCTTCTGCTTTCAACGTGATGGTTTCTGTCACGTTCCAGCTTAACTGCGCATCTAACTGAGACTGTTCGTCACGGAACTGGTCGCCAATTTCAGCTTGGGCTATGAAGTACTCAGAGCGATAGTTGTAGTTAAGACGCGCGCTATAAACATCAGTTTCATAAAACACACCAATGTTAAACGAGTCTTTTGACGTATTCGGGAAGCTTACAAAACGTGACGCAATGGTTGCTCCAACAATGTTGCCGTCGCCATCAGTTACAGGTACAGCTTCATCTACTTTGGCATCTGCCACGTCTGTATACGTGTAGTTTGCATAGCCACCAAAGCCGTTATCGAAAACGTGTTGAATTTGCATTTCAACACCGTCGATAGACGTTGAGCCGCCATTTTCTGGCGTTCTTAGCTGATTAATTTGCTGCCCATCAATTTCACGCGATACGGTTTTGGTAAAGATAAAGTCGTTAATGTCTTTCTTAAATACCGTGATAGCAGCAACTGACGACTCGCTAAAGTACCACTCTGCACCTACTTCAAATTGGTTAGCTGTAAGCGGGTTAAGCTGAGGGTTACCGGCCGAGCCCGAGCTGGTTTCCGGCGTTAAGTTTACCGCAGGCGCTAACTGAAACGGTGCTGGACGAGTTAACACTCTAGATGCAGCCATACGAAGCAATACGTCGTCTGTTAAGTCGTAAGATAAGTTAATGCTTGGAAGCCATTCGTTATAGCCACCGTCAAACGCTACTGCTTCACCGGTATTAAGGTCGAAACCGTTAGACGTTGAATCGGTTTCAACGTAGCGAAGACCTACATTACCTCTAAACCCTTCTCCGCTGAATTTCGCCATTACATAAGCGGCGGTAATGTCTTCTTCAATCTCAAATGACGACTCATCTAGGAACTGGTCAGTGCGACGACAAAGCGTTGTGGCATCACCTGTACACTCAGCTACGCTGTACAGTGCGTTGTACATGCTATCTTTGTCTGGAAAGAAGTAGCTTGCGCCAACAGCATTCGTATTAGAATGCGATACGTTAATCATATCACCATTCCAAAATGCCGACGCAGGGCCAAGGCTACCTGCCCCTGTAGGCGCTAAGTTTGCCAAATCAGTTCTAAAGCGAGTTTGTAAGAAGCTTCGATCACGGCGTTTAATACCGGTTTTCACTTCTGTTATGGCACCCCAATCTACGCTGTGCTCATAGTCAAACTGGATATAATTTTCTTTATCTTCTGTTGCATTAAGCTGGTCGAAAATACCCCCTAACCACATTTCATCTGTTGGGTTAGTAAGCCACGGACTTGCCGTTGTGAAGTCAATGTACGGAGAGTCGCCACCAGGGTTAAAGAAATCAAACGCGGCGCGCGGGTCATTAGCATCTGCCCAAAACTCTGTAAAGAAGTCGCGGTTTTCGCCTTCACCCGTTGTTGTACCCACTTGGAAATGTAGCTTACCGTCACCCATTAAATAATGGCCTTCAATATCAATGATTTCGGTAGACATTTCTGAACCATCGCGGAAAATATTGTCGTAAGCAATAAAGCGTGCCCAAGGCGGACGCTGGTCAACACCAACCACATTTAGCGACTCAACCACGTTATCTGCACTTACCGTACCCGTATTGGTGTCGGTTCCCATGTAAGCAATGCCGCGAAATGGAATACCAATAAGGTTTGAATTCACGTTATCGGCTTTAAGCGTAGATGACAGGTAATGTACCGACATATCGAAATCGTCTGTTGGCGCCCACTGAGCGGTAACATCGAAACCAACGCGTTCACGATCTTGTTTAAACAGTGCAGAGCCCATTCCCCAAGGTAGTGCACCTTTTCTATCAGCGCCTGCAGGCGCTTCTATTAATGGGTCGATACGCGGAATACTTGGACCAAACCAACCAAAGTCTTCGTTAGTTTCACGCTCTACCGTACGTTCTTGATAAGAGCCAGAGAAAAGAATTCCGAAAGTTTCGTCGTCGTTCTTCCAGCTGTATAGCCCAGAGATTGAAGGGTCTAAGGCATCAGCGATGTCACCGTACTGGCCTTCAATAGAAACCTGACCCGAATTGGCATCTAGGTCGAATGGCTTACGGGTTTTAAGAATTACCGTACCACCTAATGCACCCTCATCAATGTCAGCTTGAGATGATTTGTATACTTCAAGGCCTGCAATCATCTCTGATGCTAGGATCTCGAAGTTAAAGTTACGCGTTGCATCTGATAATACAAACCACTGCCCGGTACCCACAGCCTGACCGTTTACCAACGTTAAGTTCTGATCGGGTTGCACACCACGAATCGTCACACCTTGACCTTCACCAAAGTCGCGGTCGATAGTAATACCAGGTACACGTGCTAATGTTTCAGCAACGTTCTTGTCTGGAAACTTACCAATGTCTTCAGCGGTAATTGCATCGACAATTGCGTTAGAAAAACGCTTAGCGTTAATGTTGGCCTTTTGGCTTCCACGGATCCCTGTTACTTCAATGACTTCAGTTTCACCAGCTTCTTGTGCTACAGCAACTGGTACAGAAACACTCGTTAACGCACCCATAGCGATAGCGAGGCGAACACTTTTTGTTAGTTTGTTTTGTTGGTTTTTGGACATTGTTTTAACCTTTTCTCAGCCAAAAATGACAACGCTGTCATTTATTAAAATAATAAAATGACAGGCGTTGTTATAAGGTACATTTTTTAGATGACAACGCTGTCATTGAGTGTTAAGTTACATGACAGAATGTAAAGCCGCAAATACTTTTTTAACAAAAATATAATAATTTCACCTTAACTGTTGAAATTTAAACCAATTTTTTAAAGTGAGAATAGACTTTGGCTGCTACCATCAAAAGTGTCGCCGAAATGGCAGGTGTCTCGATAAAGACAGTTTCACGAGTAATCAATAAAGAAGGTACTGTAAAGCCTGATACCTTGAAACGAGTAGAGGATGCCATTGCCGCGCTTAAATATACGCCAAACAAAGCGGCACGTGACTTAGCCAGTAAAGGGACATCTGTGCTTGGTTATGTTTATGACAACCCGAATGCGTACTACATTATCGATATGCAAAAGGGCATATTGGATGTGTGTAGAAAAAATAATTTTGAACTGCTTATTCACCCCTGTGATGCAAGCTCAAAAAATATAGCAAAAGAACTGGTTGAGATGGTAGATGCCGCTCAACTTGCTGGGCTTATTTTATCGCCGCCGTTGTCTGAAATGCCCCTCGTTCTTAGCGAGCTAGATGCTAACAATATTAATTATGTGCGTATTTTATCGGGCGATGGCATTGTGGATTCCGCCCTACCCTATGTACTAGTGAACGACTTTAAAGCGGCTTACGACATCACCGCACATTTGATTAAGCAAGGTCATCAACACATTGCCTTTATTGCGGGTGAAGAAAGTCACAAATCGACCACCGAGCGTTTTAACGGTTACAAAGCAGCACTCAATGAAGCAGGCATTACGCTAGATGAATCGCTGATCATCAAAGGAACCTATTCATTTGAAACCGGCGTAAAAAGCGCTGAAACCTTGCTTGGTATGTCATCCCACCCTACTGCTGTATTTGCCTGTAACGACGAAATTGCTGCGGGTACTCTTTTTGGAGCGCGAATGAAGGGCATTGATGTTCCAAACGATCTTGCCATTGCAGGGTTTGAGAATAGCCCATTCTCGCGCCAGACATTCCCGCCGTTGACTACCGCTTCTCAGCCAACCAACGAAATTGCGCAACATGCTACATCGTCGCTTATTCAGTTCTTACGCGCTAAGAAAGCCAAATCAACGGCCGACAATTTAAACCACACCTTCGTACCGGAACTGGTGGTGCGAGCGTCGACAGAGAAAGCCTAATGAAAGCATTGCCTCAAGATATCGTTATTGTGGGCGGCGGCACTGCCGGTTGGATGAGCGCCTGCTATTTAGCGAGAGCAATTGAATTAAATTCAGCCAACAATAAGCTACCACCGCCAAAAATAACGCTTCTTGAATCTGCAGACATTAGCACCGTGGGTGTAGGCGAAGGGTCTACGCCTTATTTGCGATACTTTTTCGACTACTTAGGCATTAACGAAAGCGCGTGGATGCAGCATTGTAACGCTACATACAAGATGGGCATTAGCTTCGAAAAGTGGACCAAAAACGCCGACAGTTATTTTCATCCGTTCTTTTCTTCCCTAGACATGCCTACTGCCGACATGTACTTCAGCGCAGTGAATAGAAGACGTGCAGGAGAAGCCTGCGATGTTAATCCATCGCATTATTTCACTGCAGCCCAAATGGTAAATGAAGGTATTACCCCGCAAGCTATTTCTGCACAGGCTAACCTTGATTATGCCTACCACTTTGATGCAGGTTTGCTGGGTGATTTTCTAAAAAAATACGCTTTACAAAAAGGCGTATGCCATAAGATTGGAACCGTTGAGGAAATCGTTACCGACGAACCGCGCATCAAACATATTGTGCTAAGCAATGGTGAGAAATTGTCTGCTGATTTATTTGTAGACTGCTCAGGTTTTAGAGGGTTACTTGGCAAGCAGGCGCTAGCTCGCCCATTTGAAAGCTATGCTGATACATTATTCAACGATGCTGCTGTTGCTATTGCAAGCTCGCCTATTCAACAGCCAACCCGCGCCCTTCAAACACGTTCTATAGCGTTAAAACACGGTTGGCAGTGGCATATTCCGCTAACCAATCGTACCGGGAACGGATACGTGTACAGCAGTGCATTTTGTAGCGCCTCTCAAGCAGAAGAAGAATTGCGACAGGTGCTATTAAGTACCAACTCTGAAACGATAGAACAACAACAAGACGCACGCCATTTAACGATGCAAGTAGGCAGGTTAAATAAACATTGGCAAGGCAACTGCCTTTGCATTGGTTTGTCGCAGGGTTTTATAGAGCCCCTTGAAGCAACGGCGCTAATGCTTGTGCAATACGCTTTACATCACTTTGTTGACTGCTGGCAAAGTGAAAGTACTAATGGTATTACGCTCTACAATACTGAAATAAACCGAATGTTCGATGGCATTCGCGACTACATTGCGGCGCACTATTACTTAACCACCCGCACCGACACACCATACTGGAAAGCCTGTCAAACCGATATGGCCGTGCCTGATACATTGGCTTATTTACTAGATGCATGGGATAAAGGCGCAAGCTTTGAACAAGCGCTAAATGAAGTAGACAACAAACTCGTTTATTTGCGCCCGTCGTGGTACTGCATATTCGCTGGCATGCAGCGCTTTAAGAATAACTCTTTGAATACTAATGAAGTAGTTAATACTCAGGCCTTGAACATCATGAAGCAGTCGATCAGCAAAGTTAGGGTTAACGGGTAATACACTTTCCCCAAAAGACATTTGCAAATATAATGTACGCACGCTCGTTCATTAATAAGCCTTATCAATATGAAGCAGCTTTCCCTTGATACGTTACGCACCTTTGTAAGCGTTATTGAACTTGGTGGTTATGCCAAAGCAGGCGATTTTCTTGGTCGCTCTCAACCAGCCATTAGTTTGCAAATAAAGAAACTAGAAACTCAGTTAGACAGGAAGCTGTTTACCAAAGTGGGGCAGCGTCATGTGCCTAGCGCCGATGGCAACTGGCTATACCCTAAAGCCAAAGAGTTGCTAGAACTTAACGACAACATTTTTAGAAGCCTCACCCCTGCCCCACTTAGCGGTCGCTTGCGTTTAGGCATTCCCAACGAGTTTGCCTCAACCCTACTACCTGGGCTTATTGGTGAGTTTTCTAAACGCTACCCAGATGTATCGCTTGAAGTTACATCGGCACTTAGCAGAGACTTACTACACCCAAGCCAACGTGATCATTTCGATTTAATTTTGGCGCTAGTAAACCCAGGCGAACAAACCGAAGGTGAAGTAGTACTAGAAGATGATGTGGTATGGGTAGGTGATAATGCGCACCCGCTTGTGGGTAACAACATACCGCTGGTATTAGCGCCTGACGGCTGCATGTACAGAAGCCGCGTTATTGAACAGTTAAAACAACAAACCTTTGCTTGGAAAATTACCTACACCAACGCTGATTTAGGTGGGCTAGTTGCTGCTATTCAACAAGGGCTTGGCGTAACGGCATTGGCGAAGTCGAGCTTGCCGGCACACTTAACACCGCTTAGCCACCCGCATTTACCTAAATTGGGTAAGGTAAATATTTGTTTATTTAATCAAGATACCCAGCACCCAGTTATTAGTAAAACATTGGCCGAGTTTTTTAAGGTTAGGCTGACTAACTAAGTCACTTAATTTCTAGCAAAGCCAGTAACAAAAGAGCCAGCAAAAAAGGTCAGTGCCAAAGGGATTAATTCTCTTATCACTGACCTTTTGCGCAGATTTATTTAAACAGCAGAGCTATGTAAAACAGTGTTGCCTTTCTCTATTAACCGTCGGCGTTAATTTTTTCGATAATTTCTTTAAGTACATCTTCAGCGGTACTGGTTTCTACCTGACATGTACCCGCATTTAAATGACCACCGCCACCATACTGTAAGCAAAGCTCGCCAACGTTGGTGTTTGAGCTTCGATTAGTAATAGATTTACCGATAGCGAACACCACGTTTTGCTTTTTAAGGCCCCACATTTTGTGTATTGAGATATTGCAGTCAGGGTACATGGCGTAAATTACGAAACGGTTGGTAGCGTATATCGTTTCTTCTTCAGTTAAATCTAAAATAACCAAGTTTTTGTGAACAGTGCTACATTTTGCAATTTGTGCTTTGGCCAGCTCGTTATGCTCGTTGTAAAGCTCTACGCGCTCTGCCACATCTTCCATTTTAAGAATCTCTTCAATGCTGTGCTCTCGACATGCATCAATAAGTTTCATCATTAATTGGTAGTTCGATATTCTGAACTCGCGGAAGCGACCAAGGCCCGTTCTGGCATCCATTAGGAAGTTCATTAGCACCCAGCCTTCTGGCTCAAGAATTTCTTCTTCTGAAAACTGTGCGGAATCGCCTTTATCAACCGCGTCCATCATTTCAACAGATATGTTGGGAAACTTCTCTGCGCCGCCATAGTAATCGTATACAACGCGAGCTGCTGAAGGCGCTTTTGGATCGATAACATGATTATCGATATTGCTGTCATTACGCATGGTTTCGCTTAAGTGATGGTCGAAAGCAATGTGACAACCAGCAACGTACGGCAGGTTAGTGGTAATATCGTTAGACGTAATTTCAATTTTGCCGTCTTGCATGTCTTTAGGATGTACAAACAAGATGTCATCAATCATATCTAAATCTTTCAGCAGTACAGCACACACAAGGCCATCAAAGTCACTGCGCGTGACCAATCTGAATTTGTTATCAGCCATGTTTTCTCCGTTTCAACGTAACAATGTCAGTATTGTAGTAACTAAGTGTAATGTTTTTTTGAAATTTTGAGACATGCTCTTACATCAAGGGTTTAAAAGAAACTTAAACCATTGGAAAACTTAAAGAAATCCCAACAAGCGTAGACTGAAGCCTAAGATTACAAGAACGTAACTATTGTTTTAATCGCTTTCTGGTATCTTCTGGCTAAATGTTGGTCGTATATAGCGATCTAATTTATTAAATAGAAAGAGTATTGGAGCAAATCGATGATCGCAGCAGTATTGATCACCTTCGTAGTTGTTCTCGCGGTAATGTACTTTTTCAAGGAAGAAACAAAGCGCTTGGAGCAACTTAGTAAAACGCCCGTGTTTATAGATTCACTTACGCAGGAAAACATGGCAAAGCGCTCAGACAAACTGAACGACTAAGCCAACCCATTTACGCTACACGGTTAAAGGTACAAGCTTACCCAAGGGGCGTGTTAACGAACTTGGTGGCTCTGTGAAGTAGGCAGGGCCCGAGTTTGTTATATACAGGCAGTCTTCTAGCCTTACGCCGAATTGCCCCGGAATGTACAAGCCAGGTTCGTTTGAAAAGCACATACCTTTTTCAAGCGCCGTTTTTTCACCTCTAACAAAATTCACGCTTTCATGCCCTTCCATACCAATGCCATGGCCGGTTCTGTGACTAAGCCCCGGTAACGCGTAATCTTTGTTATATCCTTTACTTGCATAATAAGCACGAACGGCGTCATCAACAGCGCCTGCAGGTTCGCCTACTTGGGCCGCTGCAAAAGCAACATTCTGCCCTTCTCGCACGGTATTCCATACGTCTTCAACTTTTTGTGATGCCTTTCCAAACACTAAGGTTCGGCTAATATCACTTTGATAACCATGCACGCTGCAGCCACTATCAAGCAGCACCACAGAGCCTTCGCGAATAACTTGCTTTGCATTGGTGCCATGAGGATACGCACTGGCGTCGTTAAACAGCGCCAAACACCACGTATTGCTGCCACCTAACTGTTGCTGAGCACTATTCATAAGCACTTTCACATCTTGCTGGCTCATGCCTATTTTCAAGTTGTTAAATACAAACGCGTAAGCGCGCAACGTAACTTCGTTGGCTTTATGCATAAGCGTAAGCTCTGCTGCGCTTTTATACATTCTGCAGCCAAGGGTTACGGGCTCCGCGGGCACAATATTCATTGCAGGCATAGCCTTCGACATACCCGAAACAACGAAATAGCGCACGCTGCTTTCAAAGCCTAAATTACCTGATGTTATTCCACGTGCTTTTAATATATCTGCTACTACGTCGAACGGACTTTCGTGCTCTTGCCACACGCGAACATCGTCGCCCACTTTTAGCGACTCCATCACGCTTGGCTTTTCAAAGAAAGGCGTAACCACAGCTACTTCGCCTTTCTGAGGGATAAGAAGTGCGGTTAAACGCTCGCTTCTCCACCACTGTACACCAGAGAAATAATCCATTGCGGCACCAGGCTCTACAAGAATTGCCGCCATATTATGCTGCTTCATTAACGCTTGTGCTTTTTCAATACGTGAGCGACGCTCGGCAAGTGAAATAGGGGTGCTGCTTCCTGTAATGTTGTTTAGGGTGCTGGGATCTGGGCTGGTTGAGGTGTCGACATCGCTTAATTTAGCTAGCGATGCCATAGGAGCAGCTGCAGCAGCTGCACCGAAAAACTTTAAAAAGTGTCGTTTATCCATACCCTAATTCCTTTCTTGTAGTGTGGCTATTACAACCCCATTGCGTGGCTTACAAACGCGTTCTTTACCACATCGAGTTTGTTAGTAGCAGTTAAACCTATACCGCGAATAAGCTTTTTAATAGGGTCGTCGCCGTCAAATAAGAATTTAAACCCATCCATCGCCGCTATCATTTTCATTGCTTCAGTTTTACGGCTGCGCTCGTAGGGGCGCAAATGCTTATGCAGCCCAATATCTTTGTTTTGTGCTTCTAACTGCATTAGCAGTTGAGCCAGCGCAAGGGCATCTTGCATACCCAAGTTTGCGCCTTGCCCTGCCAACGGGTGAATAGTGTGCGCTGCATCGCCTACTAGCACTACGCCATTTTTTGCCCACTCTCTTGCATAGCGCATGGTTAAAGGAAAGCTGACACGCTGTGTTTCAAGCGATGCCGTACCCAATACGCTGTTACTGGCGGCGCTTAGCGCGTTGCAAAAACCGGTTTCATCCATGCTCATCAATGCCCCAGCGGCATCGGGGCTTTGCGACCACACAATAGAACAAACGTGTGGGTCTGCCATGGGAAGTAGCGCCAGAGGGCCAGTTGGCGTAAACGCCTGGCGTGCAACTTTATTATGCGGCTCTTTGGTGCGAATATTGGCAACAATAGCGGTGTGTTCGTAGTCTTTAAACGTTATCGAAAAACCAGCCTGCTTACGAACATACGAGTTGCCGCCGTCTGCGCCTACTAGCAAACGACAGCTTATTGCGTCGTTATTATCTAGCATTAACATGGTTTGGTTTGGACCCGCTAGCACGCGCTCTATTCCCGCTGTAACTAGCTGTACGTTGTGTTGTGCCGACACTGCATCAGACAACCCGTTTACCAACGCCTGATTTTCCATAATAACGCCTAGTGTGTCGCTTCCCATTTCATCACAAGCAAAGTGAATATCGCCAAAACTGTCTTTGTCCCATACATGCATGTGGGTGTAAGCACTTGCTCTATCTTGTTGAACGTGTTCCCAAACATCAAGCTGCTGTAGTGCTGCTATGTTAGCCTGATTGATGGCACTTACGCGGGCGGTAGGTTTTTCTGCAAGAGGCTGATGGCTTGCTTTTTTATCGATAACAGCGATGTTTAACTCGCTTTTCTTTAATGCAGCGGCAAGGGTTAAGCCCACAATACCACCACCAACAATAGCTATATCAACGTGCTGCATGATTTTCTTTGTTTAACCTTCTTATTATTGCCCTAACGTGCTATCTGCATAGCCTGTAGTTTGCTTTACAAACGCGCGTTTTGCCATTGGCACTGCACTGAACGCTAACAGTGAAATATTGCGCCCCACTACTGTTGGAAAATAGTGATTCGAAAACGTTCTTACCAAGGTATCGGTAAGCGTTACGGTGTTACTTCTGTCACTTTTACGGCGCTGGGCATACGTATTCGTTACATTAAAACTGCCGGCATCAAAACTACTGCTGCTTGCATCCGTTGAGCGTGTTTTTGTTACTACATCAATAAGCGCACTAATATCACGAAGGCCTAAATTAAAGCCCTGCCCTGCTATGGGATGTAGCGATTGTGCTGCATTACCTACCAATACAGTGCGATGGCATGCCACTCTATTGGCCATAGTAAGCGCCAGCGGGTAACTAGCAACATTACTTACGCGTACTATTTTACCTTGACGATAACCAAACGCGTCTTGCAGTTTAAGCATAAATGCTTCAGTACTCAGCGCTTCTATGCTTTCAGCTTCATCACTGTCTACTGTCCACACTACAGAGAAGCCGTTACCCGATGCTTTTTCGCCGTTTATTTCGCTATCAAACGGTAAAAAGGCCAAGGGACCTGATGCTGTAAAACGCTCGTAGGCTTTGTTTTCATGGGGAAGCTGTGTGTGAACATTAAATACCAGCGCGGTTTGCTTGTAATCTGCGGTGGTTTTATCAATACCCAATTGTTGAGCAAGACCAGAACGCCCGCCGTCAGCTAACACCAGCAACTTGGCCGATATGCTTTCACCGTTATCTAACACAACTTCACAGAATTCCTGATACTGCGTAACACGCGATACGCGGGCAGGTGCAATATGCCTAAAGCCTTTACCGGCATCAAGTACCAGCCTTGTTAACGCACTTAGCGCCACTACTCGCCCGAAGGCTGAAATGTTGTAGTCTTGATGATTTAGCTCCACCAGCCCAAGGTGGCCTTTATCGCTTACTTCAATATGTTTAATAAGGGGGGGAATTTCGCCCTGAAAGTGCTTGGCAAGCTCGTCAACTTCAATGCCCAAGTGAGCAAGCTCATTAATAGTACGTCTTGCCAATGCGATAACGCGAGTGTCGGTGAATGGGTTAAAGTTTTGGTTTTCGCGGGTTTGTAATGTAGGGTCGGCAGCATCGATAAGCGCCACATTTAAATGCGCGTGCTCAGAAAGTCCTTTGGCAAGTACAGTACCTACAATACCACCCCCAACTATTGCTACGTCTACCGACTTCACCAATCGTTTCTCTCTTTTTTATTGTTAATCACGCTTTGCGTTTTTGCGCCTTTGCTCTTCACGAAATACACTGTGTTTGTTCTTCACAAAAAACGCTGAAGCTCCCGCACAGATTGTGAGAAAGCGTCGCAAACGTTTCAATTTAAAGACATTTCATTTTAACTCAAGCGATCATTTACGCATAAGCGTTTCAATTTCATCTATCTCTTTTGGCACATCAGCAGTAAGTATATCAACACCGGTGGCGGTAATGACCACGTCATCTTCTATACGAACGCCAATACCTTTGTACATATCGGGCACGTCACTGTCGTCACTGATGTAAATACCGGGTTCAACGGTAATCACCATACCGGGTTTAAGTGGGCGATCTTCACCGTCAATTTTGTAATTACCCACATCGTGAACATCTAAACCAATAAAATGTCCTAATCCGTGCATGTAGAAATGACGCCAGTTTTCTTGCTCTAAGTTATCAGCCACGCTGCCTTCAAGAATACCTAATTCTACAAGCCCCTCAGTGATAATCTCGGTACTTAGCACCATCATTTCACTCAACGTAACGCCAGGTGCTAATGCATCTAATACGGCTTTTTGCGCTTTAAGCACAACGCTGTATATATCGCGCTGTGCTTTGCTAAATTTGCCATTTACGGGAAAGGTGCGGGTAATGTCTGCTGCATAGCCTTGGTATTCTGCGCCAGCATCAATGAGCACTAGGTCACCGTCGCTCACTTGTGCGTTGTTTTCGGTGTAATGCAAAATACATGCGTTACTACCGCTACCTACAATGCTGCTATAAGCTGGAGAACGTGCGCCGGCCATAGCAAATTCATGGTGAATTTCAGCTTCTAGCTGATACTCATAGCAGCCAGGTTTGGCAAAATGCATAGCGCGGGCGTGGGCACGTGCACTAATTTCAGCGGCAGCCTTCATGGTGGCTATCTCACAGGCCGACTTAAACAAACGCATTTCATGTAATAGCGGGCTTACGTCATGAATGGCCTTGGGAGCCAGTGACTCTTTGGGGGCCTCGCGCAATGTGGTGATAGCTTGCGTAAATAATTTATCGTGCGCGTCTACCTGTCCCAGAGCAAAATATACGTTATCTTGCCCCTGCAGCGATTCAAGCAATGCTTCTTCAAGCTCTTGTAATTCGAAAGCTTCGTCTAAACTAAAACGTGATAACGCGGCCTCTGCCCCCAAACGTTTACCATGCCAAATTTCAGCGCTTTTATCTTTGGGCTGAACCACCATTGCACGATAACTTTCACCATAGCGCGGGTGATTCGACAAAATAAGCCATGCATTAGGCTCTTCAAAACCGGTTAAATACCAAAAGTCGCTATTTTGTCTAAAGGTGTATTCGGTGTCTCTGCTGCGTGTAACCGTAGAGGCTGCTGGAATTATACAAACGCTTTTTGGTTGGCATTGTGCCAGCAGCCGGTCTTGACGGGCGATAAACTCTTGCGCACTTATCATTCTAGGTAGCCTTCTCCTTTACCTAATTTACCTTAGTGAACTGAGGGCGTTTCTTGTTGGTCATCAAGCAGCGACTGACCTAATTCACTGAAACATAAAATTGCCGAGATCTTCACATATTCTATTACTTCGAATAAGGCTTTTTCAGATTCCTCATCGGCGTCCATCGGCTCTTCCATACGCGAAATATCAGAGAAATCTTCAAGTGCTTCTTTTACATCATCAGAACACTGCATTAAATCTTGCTGATGCAAGCCAAACCCTAACATAAAACCTTGAACCCAATTGATAAGTGCAGCCCCTCTATCGTTAATAGGCGCTTGGTCGTCGGGCAGTAGTAAATTTAGGGCAAACTCTGGCTCAAGCAGTTGCTGACAGGTTTGGTTAAACAGAGAGTTCAGTAAAAACGTGGTTTGGTCGTTAAAACTCTCACCGTTATTAATGGTTTCACTTAATGCCTCTAGCCATTTCTGGTCGATAAGTGACATGCCGCCACACAACATACCGCATAGAATGCCCTGCACTTCTGCGCCATCTACAATAATACCGTGCTGAGAAAGTTTGTTACTTACGCTGTCGTAATCGAGCTGTTTTTCCACGAAGAGTTCTCTTTATTCATTAAGCTAACAAAAGCTGTGACAATAATACGGCGTTATCTACCTACCAGGCCGCTGCACAACAATTTAGGTATGGCGTTTATACTAGCAAAATTCAACGTAGAAAGCCTATTCTTGCTAGCTAGTCCTCTTATGCAAATTGTAAAAATAATGAAATGTGCTGAAATTAAAAACCGGTTGATTACTCGCTGTGCAGTTAGAAGCACAATTAACGAAATTCCCGCAGATTCACTGGCAACATCGCAATCTTTCATCTAAGATCACAAGCCTTGGATACGGAATTCCACTCGCAACGCTACCAGTAATTAGCTGGGTAACAACGCTTTTGGCTACAACGGTGTTTGTTATATATTTGAGCTTCTTGAAGATGCGTGTATAATTGCTGACCAACTGGTCAAGAAAATGTTAAATTCTTTTCAGCAGTAATAATCATGTACGCAAATTTGTTACTAAGCGCAACAAGTGATCCTCTTCACTGAACTGCGCGTTTGAGATACCCTGTTGCGTTTTATACAACTACAATGTTTCCTGGGATGTTTGCTAGTTCATTCATGTCCCTGGCCGATGCTTTAAACCTAGGAAGTTGAAACGGATGCTATTGTGCAGGCTCGACTAGTATCGAGAAGCCTACGGCAACTGTGATGCTTCCGCCCTGAACTTTTCGGTTCACGGGCGAAACATGAACAGCGGCATTCTGGGAAGCGCCCTCTTTCGACGGAAGAAGAAATGGCAATAATAAATTTTGGCTCTATAAATATCGACCACGTTTATCAGGTAGAACATTTTGTACAACCTGGCGAAACGCTGGCCTCTACACATTATCAAACGCTGTTAGGCGGCAAAGGCGCAAACCAATCCATTGCTCTTGCACAAGCCGGCGCAGACGTTCGCCATGTTGGCAGCATTCATGAAAATGACGCAGCATTTAAACAAGCACTTATTAAAAAAGGTGTAGATTGTCGCGGCGTAAAATGTTCAGAAACTCCTTCAGGTCATGCAATCATTCAAGTTACTCCTAGTGGCGAAAATGCCATTGTGCTGTTTGGTGGTGCAAACCAAACCATTACTGCAAAAACAGTTATGCAGGCGCTTGACGATGCGAAGCCTTCTGACTGGGTATTAACGCAAAACGAAACCAGCAGTATTGAAGAAGTACTTCGCCAAGCAAAAGAAAAGCACCTTAAAGTAGCGTTTAACCCTGCGCCTATGAGCGAATCGGTTAAACAGCTTCCGCTTGAGTGTGTTGATTTACTTATCGTAAACGAAACCGAAGCGGCCGCCATCACCGAGAAAGAATCGCTAGAAGATATCGTGACTGTTTTTAAAGAAAACTGGTCGCATTGCGAAGTCATTATTACACTTGGTAAAGCGGGTGTAATGATGCTGCGTAAAAATGAAGTAGTAGAAGTTAAAGCGTTTTCTGTAGATGCGGTTGACACAACAGCAGCGGGCGACACGTTTATTGGCTACTTCCTGTCAGCATACAGTAATCACGCAGACGCAAAACAAGCGTTGCGTCGTGGCTGTGGTGCATCGGCTATCGCGGTAACGCGTGAAGGTGCAGCACAAAGCATTCCATCAGAAAAAGAAGTGGATCGTTTCCTAGCGAAACATACCAACTAGCAGAACGCACTGAGAAAAATTAATGGCACATAAAATTATTTTAGACACAGATCCGGGGATTGACGATGCAATGGCGATCTTCTTCGCCTTTCAATCACCAGATATCGAAGTTCTAGGTCTTACTACAGTGTTTGGTAACGTGCCGGTTACCATGGCAGCGCAAAACGCGCTTACGCTGTGTGAAATTGCAGGCAAAGATATACCAGTTACTAAAGGCGTTGGTATGCCTTGGGTTGGTCCAGAGTCGACTTATGCGCACTTTGTACACGGTGACTACGGTTTCGGCGACATTAAACCTGAAGCTCCTAAGACTGAACTAGATCCGCGTAGCTCTGCGCAATTCATTGTTGATATGGCGCGTAAATATCCAGGCGAAATTACTATCGTGGCTATTGGTCCACTGGGTAACTTAGCACTTGCGCTACGTTTAGAGCCAGACCTTCCAAAATTGGTTAAAGGCGTAAGCATTATGGGCGGTGCAGCTTTTGTACCGGGCAATGTTACACCTGTTGCTGAAGCCAACATTTGGAATGACGCTCACGCGGCAGAAATTGTATTTGCAGCCGATTGGGACCTAACTATGTTTGGTCTAGACGTTACGAACTTCACGCCTTTCTCTCCTATTTTTGTAGAGAAGCTTGAAGAGAAGAACAATACGCTTGGCGGCTTTGTTAAGGAAAGTGCGCAGTTCTACATGGACTTTTATTCACAAAATCGTGAAGACCGCGTTTGTTTCTTCCACGATGCATTCCCGCTAGCTCACTTGCGTCACCCTGAACTGTTTGAGCTAACCGAAGGTCATGCACGTGTTGGTACTGGCACATTAGACCGAGGCCAAACTGTGGTAGCACCAAAAGGCACAACGCCTAGCCCACTTTGGAACGAAGCAAAAACCATAAAAGTAGCTACTAAGGTAGACCACGCCAAACTGGAACAATTATTTATAGATACCTACGCACTGTAAAAGCAGTGTGTTAATGTAAAAGGGCTGTAGAAATACGGCCCTTTTTTATTTGTGCAGTGATACGAAGTTTTTATGAAATCAGCCCCTATTCCAGAGAACGAAGACGAACGCTTAGCTGAACTGCTCAGCTACGATGTGCTTGATACTGAAGCCGAGCAGCTGTTTGACGATCTCACTTCATTGGCTTCTCAAATCTGTGAAACGCCCATTGCACTTATTAGCCTTATAGACCCAGACCGCCAATGGTTTAAGTCACGAGTAGGCCTTGATGCACAAGAAACTTCAAGAGACATCGCTTTTTGTTCGCACGCTATTTTACAAGATGAGATTTTTGAAGTACCGGACGCTGCAGAAGACCCTAGATTTCATGACAATCCGCTAGTAACAGGTTCGCCGGATATCCGTTTTTACGCGGGCGCGCCATTAATTACACCAAGTGGCCACGCTATTGGCACACTATGTGCCATTGATAAAAAGCCTCGGCAAATTACTGACGAACAACGAGCATCGTTAAAAACGTTAAGTAAGGCCGTAGTAGCGCATTTAGAATTAAAAAGAAAAAACAGAGAATTAGAGCGCACCAGTCAGTTTAAGTCTGATTTTTTGTCGTATGTTAGTCATGAAATTAGAACGCCGTTAAATGCCATTAATACCTTCAGCCATTTACTTGAAGCAGAAGCGCAAAAGCTATCGCTACCAGATAGTTTTTCTACGCCGTTATCGCATGTGAGCAAAAGCGGTGAACGTTTGCTTGAAATCGTAAACTCTGTGTTAGACATCAAGCAAATTGAAGCGGGTAAAATGCGTGTTATGCCGCGAACGGTAAGCACCAAAGACTTTTTTACCCATTTGTTTTCATTAACGAGTATTCGTGCAGAAGACAGCAACATTAAATTTTCCACCCGAGTAGACGGTTCGGTACCAAGCGCACTGTTTTTTGACGATACAAAGTTGGGGCAAGTAGCGCTTAATATATTGTCGAACGCCATTAAATTTACACCAGCAAACAAATCAGTAAATGTTCAGGTTAAATACAAAGCAGGTAAACTACTTTTTAGCGTGGTTGATGAAGGCATTGGCATGAGTGAAGAGGATAAGAAGCGCCTTTTCACGCCGTTTGAGCGAATGCAAAATGCCCATCAAATAAAAGGAACAGGCTTAGGTCTGAATATTTCAAAACGTCTTATTGAGCTAATGGATGGCACCATAAAAGTAAGTAGTAAGCTAAACGAAGGCACCCGCATTTTAGTCTCGCTTCCTGCAGATGAAGTGAGCGACAACACATTTATTGGGGCGCAGCCAAAAAGCTATGTGGCGCAATTAAATGTATCCACCTCTGTGAACGTGTTGGTAGTTGAAGACCATCATATAAACCAAGTAGTTATTCAAACCTTATTCGAGAAGCTTGGCGTTCCGCTTGCGATTGTAGGCACTGGGGAAGAAGGTGTGGAATACGTGAGGTCTAACCCTGTCGACTTAGTGTTCATGGATTTGAATTTACCCGGTATACAAGGCGATGAAGCTACGTCACAGATTAAAGCGATCATGCCCGACCTGCCAGTAGTAGCCCTTACGGCTGACGTGATAACTCAAGAAGCCGCGCTGAAAGAAAAAGGGCTTAATGCGGTGCTAACAAAGCCAATAGACAGCACGGAGCTGGTCAATGTGCTTAACCTATTTTTAAGCACACGCAAATAGCCGCTATGACTAATTCAACTGATTACTCATCGAATAGCAGAGCCAGTATTTCACACCACACAGAAGCCGCACGAAAGACACTGCGTAAAAGCTTGCGCGCTGCACGCAAGTCGCTATCTGATAGCGCACAAATAGAAGCAGCTAACGCAATAACAACACAGTTGAATGACTTTTTTGCTACGTTTTTTTCGCATCACAGCAATGAGTGTTCACAACAAAGAACGATAAATACAGCATCATATTTAGTGAACGATGGCGAAGTAAACTTATCGCCTTTTATGCAACAAGCCCGAAATACGTTACCCAACGTTCGCTTGTCTTTGCCTGTGCTGCACCCCGTTTGTAAGGGGCACCTGTTGTTTCTTAAATTTGACGAAAACACTGTGTTGGTAAAAAACAAATACAACATTGAAGAGCCAGTACTGGCCTGCCCTAGTGTTATACCTTCATCACAGCTTGATGTAATTTTAATGCCCTTAGTAGGGTTTGATACGAAGGGAAATCGCTTAGGAATGGGCGGCGGTTATTATGATCGCACGTTAGCGTTTACGAAGCGCACTACGAACAAGCCACTCTTAATCGGCGTCGCCCACGACGTTCAAGAGGTGGAAAGTTTGCCAATTGCACCTTGGGATATACCGCTTAATGCCATTATTACCCCTACACGCCTTTTGCAGTTCTAGTGGTTAAAACAACAACATCTTCGTCATTTTTCTTAAAACCACATGGTTAAAATTGTTACACCCCCTACCGCTTATAACTTAAACCCCTGTTTTAATAGCTAAATTTATTTTGGCACTGATATTGCCATTGCTATTAAAAGCATTACTAAAACACGTTTAGTATTTAGCTGCGGCATAACAATAAAGGAAAATAGCCTATGTACACTGATGAAGACTTAACACTTGCCGTAAAGCACAATGTGCTTACGCAAAACGACGTAACGCAATTTCGCCAGTTTATTAATGAAACCAGAAACAGTTATGCAGTAGACGAGGAAAACTTTCGTCTTTTAAGCGGCTTTAACGATATTTTTGTGGTTATCGCTAGTGCTTTACTTCTGGCGTCTTTAGCTTGGATTGGCTATAACATTGCACCACCTTTAGGTGGCGTTGCCGTGGCAGCGGGCTCGTGGGGCTTAGCTGAGTATTTCGTGAATAAGCGTAGAATGGCGCTACCTGCTATTGCACTGCTGCTGTCATTTTTGGTTGGTTTATTCGCAACCCCAATTTTATTCCAGCCAGAGTCTAAGGAACTGACATTACTGGTATCTGGGCTTATTACCTCTTTAGGCGCAATTGTGCATTGGGTTCGTTTTCGTGTACCCATTACCGTTGCCGCAGGCGCTGCTACGTTTACCGCAGGTATTGTGGGCTCAATTGCTTATTTGTTCCCTGTTACCACCCTTTACGTGAACAACATTGTTTTAGTATGTGGATTGCTTATTTTTGGCCTAGCAATGTACTGGGACAGCAAAGATACCGCCAGACAAACCCGTGCTTCTGACGTGGCGTTTTGGCTTCACCTTATTTCAGCACCTATGATTGTGCATCCTATTTTCCAAGGTTTAGGCGTACTAGAGGGAAGCGGCAGTTTGTTAGCATCGCTTGTAGTGCTTGCACTTTATGTTCTGCTGGCACTCATCTCTATTGCAGTAGATCGCAGAGCCATTATGGTTAGCGCGCTGGTTTATGTTATTTACACGTTCTCGGCACTTATGGAAAACTTCGGCATGGTAACCTCAAGCTTCGCCGTTACCGGGCTATGTATAGGTTCTACTCTACTACTGCTATCAGCTTTTTGGCACGGCTGCCGTCGCTGGGTACTGAAGCTAGTACCTCAACAAATTCAGCTAAAGCTTCCAGAAGCCAAAGCATAAATTAGCATTCACACTTTCAAAACGCGGCTTTGGCCGCGTTTTTTTGATCTCATCATTGACAGCGTATCCTTATGCATTTTCGCAATAAAGAATATGGTCAGCTTTCTGTAGGTTCGTGGCTTTAATTCGGTTACACTTCACACAAAAATTAGCCCTCGAGAATGAACATGGATCAGAACGCAAAAAAACAAGCCGTAGCGAAAGCTGCCATTGATTACGTTGAAGCCGACAGCATTGTTGGTGTTGGAACAGGCTCAACCGTGAATTTTTTTATTGAAGAGTTAGGTAAAATAAAACACAAAATCGAAGGCGCTGTTTCTAGTTCAGAAGCGTCTACTGAGCGCTTAAAAGCGCTAGGTATCGAAGTGTTCGAACTTAACGATGTAAGCAATTTATCTGTCTATATCGATGGTGCAGACGAAGTAACCGAGCACATGCACATGATTAAGGGCGGCGGTGCTGCGCTAACTCGCGAAAAAATTGTAGCCGGTGCAGCAACTACGTTCGTGTGTATTGTTGATGAGAGCAAACGCGTGCCTGTGCTAGGCAAATTCCCTCTTCCGGTTGAAGTGATTCCCATGGCCAGGTCTTTTGTGGCTAGAGAGTTAGTAAAACTTGGCGGCGACCCAGAATACCGACAAGGCGTTGTTACCGATAACGGTAACGTTATTCTTGATGTGCACAATTTAGAAATAGTGAACCCAAGAGAGCTTGAGCAAAAGATAAATAACATTCCAGGTGTGGTTACCAACGGCATTTTTGCGCTGCGTGGCGCAGACGTAGTGTTGTCGGCCACAGACAATGGTGTAGACACATTCAAGTAGCTTTACCAGTGGCTAAGCCAAAGGCTTGAAATGTGGCTTGAAAAATAAAGCACATATATTCATGTGCTTTATGGCCACCTCTACTAAATACTACTTTTAAGTGTTACTGTTTTCTGGTAGCTTTCATTTAGACGTCTAGATGTCTTATTTAGACATTTACTATAAAGTGAGTTAACGCTGCATAAGCAATCCACCATACATCAGCGAGAGATAGCGAGTTCATGAGCAAAGTTTCACTAGAGAAGGATAAAATCCGAATTGTATTGTTAGAGGGTGTCCATCAAAGTGCATTGGAAACCCTAAAGAACAATGGTTATAGCAACATTGAGTTTCTTAAAACCTCGCTTCCAGAAGATGAGTTGATCGAGAAAGTTAAAGATGCCCACTTTATTGGCATTCGTTCGCGCACACAAATAACTGAAAAAGTGGTTGAGGCTGCGCAAAAGCTAGTGGCTATTGGCTGTTTTTGTATTGGTACCAATCAGGTTGATTTGAACGCTACGCAGCGCCGTGGTATCCCTGTATTTAACGCACCATTCTCGAACACACGCTCGGTGGCTGAGCTAGTGCTTGGTCAAATTATTTTGCTGCTTCGCCAAGTGCCTAGCAAAAACGCCAAAGCGCACCGAGGCGAATGGGAAAAAACTGCCGTAGGTTCATACGAAGCACGTGGCAAAACGCTCGGTATTATTGGTTACGGTCACATTGGTACACAGTTAAGCATTCTTGCCGAGCACCTTGGCATGCGCGTTCAGTTTTTCGATATTGAAGATAAATTGGTATTAGGTAACTCAGCCCAAGTTAAGTCGCTTGAGAAACTATTAAACACCTCTGACGTTGTATCGCTTCACGTGCCTGAAACGCAACAAACGCAGAATATGATTGGCGCGGAACAGCTTGCTCAAATGAAGCCTGGCAGCATTCTTATTAATGCGTCGCGTGGTACGGTAGTTGAAATTGACGCATTGGCAGATGCACTTGAAAGTGGCCACTTAAACGGTGCGGCAATTGACGTATTCCCGGTAGAGCCTAAATCGAACACTGAAGAGTTCCAGTCGCCACTACGCAAGTTCGACAACGTTATTCTTACACCTCATGTGGGCGGTAGCACACAAGAAGCACAAGAAAACATTGGTATTGAGGTGGCGGGTAAGCTTGCAAAATACAGTGATAATGGCTCAACCCTATCTGCTGTTAACTTCCCAGAAGTATCGCTTCCTGAGCACACTAACCGCTCACGCTTGCTTCATATTCATAAGAATAAGCCTGGTATTCTTACTCAAATTAACCAAGCGTTTGCCGAGAAAGGCATCAACATTGAAGCACAGTACCTACAAACCAACGCAGAAATTGGTTATGTAGTGGTAGATGTAAAAGAAGACCGCGGTTACGAAGCGCTAGCCGAGTTACAACAGATAGACGGCACAATTAAAACCCGTATTCTTCACTAAGCACTTTACTTGGTGAGTGGAAGCATATTGACAAAGACTACGCTTCTAAAGATTACGCTACCAATGGTAATTGCTACTTATAAAAAAACGCTGCATTTGCAGCGTTTTTTGTTTAAAGCGTATATCTCGCGGCTAGCTTAGAAGAAGTTATAAACTAAGCTTACTGCGGTTTCAGTATCAAGCTTTTCTACGCCTTCAGCCACCTGCGAGTTGTGGTCTAGCTTAAATGAAAGACGCATTGACAGGTTACCGCTAATTGTTGCTGTTAGCGCACTTTCAGCACGTGATTTAGTGTTCTCGTCACCTATCTCGGTACTAGCTGTTTGTGAAAACTTAGCCGTGTCTGAAATTTTCCAAGAATAAACTGTTGAAGCACGGATAATCATACTGTTTTGGCTTTCACCTTCTTGTGTTTCAACAAACGCATAACCCGGACCAATTGAGTACTCTAGGGTATGACGCTTATTTTTAAGTACTTTTTGGTTCCAACCAGCCGCAACTGTTGCTTGGTAGTTAAAGTTACTGAAACGGTCATCTTCGTATGAGGTAAAGCCAAACAAACGATAATCAGGGTTATCTAGCTTATAGTTACCCTGCGCTGACGCGAAGAACTTTTGAGCAGATGTAACATCTTCTTCGTCGCCGTTTTCATCTTCTGTGGTCTCTTGACGATACAGACCTTCAACTAAATAGTCATTACTCCAGTTTTCAAGTTCTTGATGCGCTGTAATACCTGCGTTAATAGACGTGGTATCGGTGTTACCCGTTGTCGAGATAAAGCCTAGCTCACCTTCCATAGTAAACGGTTTTACTTCATCGTCTTGTGCAAAAGCAACGTTAGATAGTGATAAGGCAATAAGTGATGCAAGCATTTGCTTTTTCATTGAACAATCCTATTGATTAACTTTCCATTAGCTGTGCAAAGTACCTCTAAGTAAACAAGGGGCACAGCGCGAATAAAAGAAACGTGTGTACAACACCAAAAACTGCGTATACAAAGTGTTCTATCGAATGTTGCGCAGTGTACCGACTTCATTAGTCCAGTCAATGCAAAGCCTTATATTTAGCCTGATTCAGCTATAAATAACCAAAATCATGTCAAACAGTAGCCAATTAAAAGAATTGGTATACCAAGGCCACAGACGTTTCAGTACTTAACGCATCGACATCCTCTGCTGTAGCGGTTTCATGGTTTAAAATGAAAGAGAGCTTCATGGCTAACGAGCCAAACACATTAGCCGACAGCGATGTTTCAGAGCGAGATCGCGTATTTTCATCACCCGCTTCAGTACTTAGGAATTGTCGTAAACGTGCACCAGAACGCCAGAAGTATTTATATTCTGCCGAGGCACGCACAATAATGCCGTCGTTAATCAATAAATCATTTTCTTCTTCAGCTTCAACAAAGGTGTAACCCGGTCCTATACTGTACCTGAACTCACTGTCCTCATTTCGCCAAACACGTTGTGAATAACCTGCTGCCAGTGAAGCTCGATGGTCATAACCAGTAAACCTATCGTCTTCAATGTCGCTATACATGAATAAACGGCGGCCAGGTGAAAGAAGTTTATAATCAAACTGTGCACTGGCGAAGAAACGTTGTGCACTAACATCGCGCTCAGTGGTTGGCGTGCCGCTTTCTTTATATAGCAGCTCGGCAAAATACAGGCTGCTCCAGTTTTCGGTTTCGTGGTCGGCATTCACCGCAGCTTTTATTGTACTGGCAGACGTATTACCTGTATTCAGAAGTACACCTAGCTCCCCATCGAGTGTGAAACGTGGAATTTCATCATCTGCATCTGGAGTGTAATCGGCGTGGTAAAGCGTTTGTATGAGGTCTCTAGCCTCAACACTGGTACAAATACTGCCGAAAAACAAACTGGCAGGTATAAGTACGGAGGCGCAAAAAGTAGCGCAGATAGAAAGGCATGAAAGCGCACATACCCTAAGTTTTGTATAGCACATATTAAGAATTACGTTCAGCGTTATCGTTATAAGAGTACGTCTATAAGTGACGTTTGCTTACGTCCATTCCGTGGGAGCGCATTTACTATATTGTGTTTTGGCAACGTCTTGTGCGTTGCTATTTTATAAGGGCCACAATTTTTGCGGTTTCCAGCTCGGCATATTCAATTGAATTACCAATGATTTCCATATCAAAATGTAAAGTATTGGCCATGTCGGGAGTGAAAAGTTCCATGTCCCCGTAGCTCTCCTTGTCATGTTGAGAAAGGGTTATTCGGCTAGCGAGTGCTAACACACATACATCAACATCAACCGTTTGCTTTGATTCGTCGTTGATATAAATGACGGGGTAAAATAACCCTACCGGCAATTTCCAATCTTGCAATATCATACCGCTGCATTGAGAAAACGTAAAACCGAAATGTTCTAACTGTCTTGCAGGCGGCAATTCTGTCTTGTCTGAGGAAACATACTTCTCGTAGCAGTTAGGCGCTCGTTTGGCTACAACCAGTTCGCTTAAATTTTGCAAAATACCCATAACAAAAAAGCGCTCTGCCCCTCTGATGTTCAAACGCTTTGCAACACTCTTTGCCACCATGCCGCAGTAAACAGATGCATGCCAGTGTTTGTCTAATTCAATAAGCTCGTTGTCAAACGATTTGAACGCAGTGCTTGCAGTTTCAGCTATCACTAAGTTATACAATGCTTCTCCACCGATAACGTTAACGGCTTTGGCGACAGAGTCAATTTGAGAGGGAAAGCGAAATAAAGAGCTGTTAGCTAAGCGTAACACCTTCGCAGTTAATGAAGGGTCAATACTAATTAATTGACCAATATCTTCGGCACTTGAACGAGGGTCATCTAATACTGTACGTATACGAACGCAAACATCAGGTAAAGTAAACGACTTTACGGCAAATGAAACGAACTTCTCTAACGACATCTACTCACTCTCATTTCTTTTTGTGACTGTTTTTTTTCATGTGCTTGGGTCAACACATTCTTTAAGAAGGCAATGTCTATTCAGGTACATCACCAAATAAAGAAAATTGTTCACTGCTTTGCGCTTCATCTTGCATTTGAGATCTACGTGCTTTCGCTAGCACTGCTTTCTTGCGTCGAACGCAAGCGCCTATGATCTTTCTTTTTGTTGCATCGTCTACTTTAAGCCAATACAAGCGTTCGTCACGGCTGCGATAGCAGCCTTTGCAAAATCCTCGAGGGCCAGACTGACACACACCAACACATGGGCTGGGAATTTCGAAAAACTCTAGTTGTTCCGACTGCGTGTTTTGTTCTGCCATGCTAAATGCTCGACCCGATACAATAACAAAGCGCTACATGCTTATGTACTACACGCTTTACTATAGTTGTTTACTTGCTTTAATGACTAGTAGACATTAGCAGTAAAGTATACCTTTAAGTATATCTAATGTTGAGTATTTCTCTGCTTTCTCAACTGCAGTTCGCTACTGTGAACTAAAAAATGCATGTGAACTAAGCGCACAAACAACGCACACAACACGTTGTGCAATGTTAAGCTAGGTATCTACCGATTAATCAACCAACGTGTAATCGATAGTAGAAACCACCCTTACTTTTTTAATGTGAGGATGATGGCTGTCGCGGCTGCTAATTGAAAAGCGGCCTTGGTTGGCACGCTTTATTTTTCCAAGCGTACTGTTCGAGTCTTTGGCAAACTTAGCCGCCACTTCCCTTGCATTTATCGTCGCCTCTTCAATCATTTCAGGCTTTACATCATTTAACCGGGTAAATACATAGTCAGGCTGTGCTCTGTAGCTTTGGTCTGACAGCACAATACCCGTTTTAATAAGCTCACCAATTTGTTGCATTAGTAGCCTTACATTCTGCACATCTTCTGAAAATACGGTAACTGTTTGAATAGCACTATAACGAAATGGCGCTCGGTCTGAGCCGCCGTATTGTTGCGCTAGCTTGTCTGTTATCTCTGGCTTTCCAATGGTAATACTTTTAGAGGCTATACCTTTGCCTTCCAAGAACTGCTGAACCTTGGCACTGTTTTTCTCAATTTGATCATAGAGCGCCGATAGGTCGTTACCTGCATCAACAAACTGAATAGGCCAAATTACTTGGTCTGCAATGTATTCCCTTTCAGATAGCCCCTTAACGGTCACTACCCTGTCCCACGTTTGCATATCATTCATAGCACCAGAAACCTGAAGCCCCAATACGCCAAGTGCCACCACCATGCCAATTGCAATAATGCTTGCTGCGCCTGTTTTCACAATTCACTCCTTAAGATAAACAGTTTAATAACCAGATTGTTAAAGGTAGCGCACAATACCGTTTACTTTTGTATTCAATTAAGACGAGTTGAGGCCAAATATGGCGAAATGAGGCAGCGAGAAAAAGAGATGTGACAGAGATAGATAAAAAAGGCCACTCAAAGTGAGTGGCCAAAAGGAGCCCCTTAAGGGGGCAACGCTTGGGTAGACGGGAGAGTTAACCGTTGCGCTTTAGCAAATAGTAAAATACTGGCGTAAGAATAAGCCCGAAAAAGGTAACGCCAATCATGCCTGAGAACACGGCTACCCCCATGGCTTGACGCATTTCAGCACCAGCACCACTTGAGATAACCATTGGCAATACACCCATGATAAAGGCAATTGACGTCATCAGTATTGGGCGAAGACGTAAACGGCTGGCTTCTTTAATGGCAGACAACGCATCCATTCCTTTGTCTTGTAAGTCTTTAGCAAACTCAACAATAAGAATGGCGTTCTTCGTCGCAAGGCCTACTAGTACAATCAAACCAATTTGGGTGAAGATATTGTTGTCACCACCGTAAATTTGCACACCAATAAGCGCACTTAGCAGGGTCATTGGCACTATTAGAATGATGGCCAATGGCAAGCGTAAGCTCTCGTATTGCGCCGCAAGTACTAAGAACACCAACAACACAACCAGTGGGAATACGAATGCTGAAGCATTCCCAGCAAGAATTTGCTGATAGGTTAGCTCTGTCCATTCATATGTCATACCTAGCGGTAGTGTTTCCGCTAATATCTCTTCAATAGCGGCTTTAGCTTGGTCAGATGAATAACCCGGCGCAGGCGCACCATTTACTTCAGCGGTGATATAGCCGTTGTAGTGCATTACGCGATCTGGGCCAGCACTGTGCTCGATATTTAGGAAAGAACCTAGTGGAATCATCTCGCCTTGTGCATTACGAATTTTAAACTGAGTGATGTCTTCAATATCTTGACGATACTGCGCATCGGCCTGCACATTTACCTGATAGGTACGACCAAACAGGTTAAAGTCATTCACATAAAGCGAGCCTAAATAAGCCTGCATTGTGGTAAACAAGGTATCTATGTTTACACCTTGGCTTACTGCTTTTTCGCGATCTACATCAACGTCTAACTGTGGTACGGCAACGGTAAAACTAGTAAATGCATCGGTAAGCGCTGGATGTGCCCAAGCTTTGCCTATCACCTCTTGCGTTACGCGTTCTAGCTCTTCAAAGCCTAAGTTGCCTCTGTCTTCAATTTGTAAACGGAAACCACCTATAGTGCCTAGCCCCATTACCGGAGGTGGTGGAAAAATGGCAACAAACGCACCTTTAATAGAGCCAAAGTTTTGGTTTAACTGCGCCGCAATTGCGCCGCCCGACAACTCTGGACTTGTGCGCTTATCGAAGTCGGTAAGCGTTGCAAACAGCACGCCTGAACTAGGGCTATTGGTAAAACCGTTTATGTTAAGGCCAGGGAATGCGATAGCATCTTCAACACCTGGGTGTTCCATAGCAATGCGCGACATTTCGCGAACCACTTCTTCGGTTCTATCTAAGCTTGCCGCATTAGGAAGCTGAGCAAACGCAACCAAGTACTGTTTATCTTGTGGAGGTACGTAGCCAGTTGGTGTGTTGGCAAATTGGAAGTACGTTAAACCTAGTAGCCCCGCGTAAAGCACCATAATAATACTGCTTTTACGTATAAGACCGCCTACAGCACCTGTGTACTTTTTAGAGCCACGGTCGAAGAAACGGTTAAACGGTGCAAATACAAAGCGCCCAAATACCTTATCCATTAAACGGGTTAACCAGTCGTTCGCTTTCCCATGTGGCTTAAGCAATAGTGCCGACAGCGCAGGGCTAAGCGTTAACGAGTTAATTGCAGAGATAACCGTAGAGATAGTGATAGTAAGTGCAAACTGCTTATAGAATTGACCGGTTAAGCCACTCATAAAGGCGGTAGGTACGAATACCGCTGCCAGCACAAGCGTTGTAGCAATAATGGGCCCTGTTACTTCTTTCATCGCCTGCACGGTTGCATCGAACGGTGTTTTACCTTCAGAAATGTTTCGCTCTACGTTTTCAACAACAACAATGGCGTCATCAACAACAATACCTATGGCAAGTACCAGGCCGAACAAAGACAGTGCATTTAACGAGAAGCCCATTAACTGCATAAATGCAAAGGTACCTACCAACGAGATTGGCACTGCAACTAATGGAATAATAGATGCGCGCCACGTTTGAAGGAAAAGCACGACAACCAATACTACTAACAGTACTGCTTCAAGCAATGTGCTAATTACCGCCTCAATCGACCCGCGAACGAAAACCGTTGGGTCGTAGGCAATTTCATACTCTAAGCCATCTGGAAATAGCTGAGAAAGCTCTGACATACGTGAACGTACATCGTCAGATATTTGAATAGCGTTTGAACCTGGCGCTTGGAAAATAGGTAAAGCAGCCGCTGGGTTATTGTTAATAAGCGAACGAAGTGCATAGAACTCTGAACCAAGCTCGATGCGCGCAACATCTTTAAGACGGGTTATCTCACCATTTTCGCCAGTTTTTACAATAATGTTCTCAAACTCAGACTCGTCTTTTAAACGACCACGAACGTTAATAAGCAACTGAAATTCGCTAGTGCCCGTAGGCTGTGCACCAAGGCTTCCTGCTGCGGCCTGCTGGTTTTGATCGGCAATAGCTGCAACCACATCACCCGGGTTCATTTGTAGTACAGCTAACTTGTTTGGGTCTAGCCATACGCGCATACTAAATTCGCCTGCGCCGAACAAACGCACTTGCCCAACACCATCAATACGCGCAAGTTCATCTTTCACAAACTGGTCGGCATAGTTAGACAAATATAGCATGTCGTAACGGTTATCAGGTGACGTTAGGTGCACCACCATGGTTAAGTCTGGAGACGACTTCTCGGTAACTACACCTAAGCGTTGTACTTCTTGTGGTAAACGCGGCGTTGCGCGATTAACACGGTTTTGTACAAGGGTTGTCGCTTCATCTGGGTCGGTCCCAATGGCAAACGTAATGGTTAGCGTCATACGGCCATCGCTGGTTGCTTGAGAAGACATATACAGCATATTTTCTACGCCGTTAATCTCTTGCTCCAGCGGTGTTGCCACTGTTTCAGCAATAACTTCTGGGTTTGCACCTGGGTAGTTAGCTGTTACCACTACTGTTGGCGGCACAACTTCAGGGTATTCAGTAATTGGAAGCTGCCATACTGCTATGGCGCCTCCGATAAAGATTAAGAGTGATAGCACGCCTGCAAAAATGGGGCGGCTAATAAAGAATTGTGAAATGTTCATTATTTAAGACCTGCTGTTACAGCGCCATTTGCTAATGAACCACCAGATGTGTCTCCACTAAAAAGAACATCTTCAATATGCGCCATATTTGTTATTTCAGTTACGCTGTCTACCTGTGACTGCCAGTTTTCTAAGCTAGCTAGTGCGTCTTGGTCACCCATAGGCACTTCGTTTGCTGATACTGGTGCGCCAGGACGTACGCGTTGTAAACCATCTACTACAATTGTGTCGTTCGCTGCGAGACCACTTTTAATGATTCGCATGCTACCAACTTTGTCGCCAAGCGTAACGGCGCGGTATTCCACTTTGTTTTCATCGTTAACAACCAGCACATACTTGTTGTTAAGGTCTGTACCAATTGCTTTTTCTTTAATAAGGATGCCTTGTTCATTAGTACCACCCGCTAGCTTAAGGTGAGCGAACAAACCTGGAATTAAGCGACCGTCTTCATTTTTAAACACCGCACGAACACGCAATGTACCTGTACTACCGTTTACTTGATTGTCGATAAAATCAATTTGGCCCCAGTGCTGATAGTCAGACTCGTTGGCTAGACGCAGCGCAACAGGCTTTTCGTTAACAGACGTTGCATGGCTGCTTGATACATAATTAAGGTAGGTTTGCTCGTCAATATCGAAGTATGCATATAAGCGTTCTGTAGAAACGATGCGCGTTAATTCTGTTTGACCTGCAGTAACAAAGTTACCTTCCGTAATGTTTGCGCGAGAAATGCGGCCAGAAATTGGGGCTTCTACGCGGGCAAAGCCACGATTTAGTCTTGCAACTTCAAGCGCAGCCTGCGTTTGATTCAGGCTAGCAAGCGCTTGGTTCTTTTCCGCTAAACGCGCATCAAGTACTTCTTCAGAAACCGCTTGGGTTTTGCGAAGTTTGTATGCACGCTTATAATTTTGTTCTGCAAGCTCTAGTCGACTTTTTGCTTCATCAAGCTGCGCGGTTAGGCGCGATACTTCTGCTTTAAAAGTGCGGTTATCGATAAGGAACAATGTTTGCCCCTGCTCAACATATTCGCCTTCTTTAAAAGCAACAAAATCGATGTAGCCAGAAACGCGTGGACGAAGCGCAACAATTTGTGGCGATTCTAAACGACCTGTGAAGTTGTCCCACTCGGTTATACGTTGAGAAACCACTGAAGCAACATCAACAGGCACGCCTGCGTTTGCTTGGGCCATTTGACCAGGATCCTGCTCGTCACTACCACAGGCGGCGACTAGCACTGCTAAGCTTACGATTGCCATTAATCGGGTAAAAGTTTTCATTGCAAGATACTCTCTAAAAGTTCGACTAAAGTTTGATGCGGTGCAGTATGGACCACAACAAACAATAAAAATAATTATCTTTTTATATAGAATGCATCATATTTTTTGATGTATTGATAAAATACATACGATGAGTGACAAAAGCCGACGCTCTTTTTGTGAGGCGGATGTGCTTTTTGTAATGAAATAACTCAACAAACCCAATAACTTAGATAAAACGTGGGCTACAGCCACGTTTCATTACCTGAACAAAGTACAGTTATTCGTCGCATTCATTTTGTATGTGAATATATTTAGAGTTAACCTATAAAAAAAGTATATCATTACGTTGACACGAGTGAAAAAACCAAAAGAAATTGGAAATGCTTGTTTAAAGAAACGAAATGGCGCGTGCTGGTAATACGGAGTAAACCCTCTACCGCAAGGATGCGGTAGCGGAGCACCCATGGATGGGTTCATGACGTGTTTACGTAGTATTGGCAGCACGCGCCATTAATGCTTTATTACGGCCAAACGAACAGCAGATTGTTGCGATAGTCGAATAGGTAGAAGCGTGCAATGGCCCCTCTACCGCAGGATGCGGTAAAGGAGCCCCATGAATGGGTTTACGATGTTTTTACCTAGTGTTGGAAGTGCTTGTTTAATGAAACGAAGTGGCGCGTGCTGGTAATACGGAGTAAACCCTCTACCGCAGGGATGAGGTAACGGAGTCCTCATGGATGGGTTCACGACGTGTTTACGTAGCGTTGGAAGTACTCGTTTAATGAAACATAGTGGCGCGTGCTGGCAATACGGAGTAAACCCTCTACCGCAGGGATGCGGTAGCGGAGCCCCCATGGATGGGTTCACGGCGTGTTTACGTAGTATTGGCAGCACGCGCCATTAATGCCTCATACTCAAAAGGCAAACAAAACACTGGAGACGATAATGCGTCCACATGATTTAAACTTACTGATGATATTTGATGCCATTATGACGGAAGGCGCCATTACGCGTGCTGCCGACAGGTTATCAATGACGCAGCCTGCTGTATCGAATGCGCTTTCGCGTATGCGTACCGCATGGAAAGACGAGTTATTTGTGAAAGATGGACGCGGTATTCAACCTACTTCTTTTGCCAAAAATTTGTGGAGCCAAATTCAAGGGCCATTAGGTGAACTTGAAGTCGCCGTTAATCCTACCGACTTTAACCCTGCCACGGCCAAACGCACGTTTCGTATTGCCGCTACCGACAGCATTGTATCTATGGTGTGGGGGCCGCTTCGTAAAGTAATAGAAAACGAAGCGCCAGGTATCAATATTCATGCTATTCCAAACTACGATATGGAAACCAATAAAATATTGAAAGACGCCGAGGCTGAACTTACGTTTTCAAAGCTACAAGAGCCAGACTCGGTGATCCGCGCCGAACACGTGCTAGATCCTAGCTGGGTAGTACTCATGCGCCCAGACCATCCGCTAGCAAAAACACAGATGACGCTAGAAGACTTTGTAGCGGCCGATCACCTATTAGTGTCGGTAACAGGCGATGTTACCGGCCCTACCGATCAGGTTTTGGCTAACCTTGGACTGAAACGCCGCGTGGCAATGTCGGTGAATCAGTTCTACAACGCATCACCGCTATTAAAAGAAAGCAACCTAATTTGCGTTGCACCGTCGTTAGTAATGGAGAGAGAAATCTTCTCTGGTGAGCTAGCCGTGTTTGAAACGCCTATAGAAATAGTGAGCACACCGCTGTCGGTGATGTGGCATAAACGTCAAGACCAAGACGCAGGGCTACAATGGCTTAGACAACTTGTAGTGAAATTCATCCGCGAGCGTGTGCAACGCCATGAAATGCTGCTGTCTCAGTGTTGCCGTAAAGCCTATTGCGAAAAAACGGTGAAGCGATTTATGGAGCAGAGAAACATGAACTGTGAGGAATTTACGCCTGCTCATTTGAACATGCCTAATGTGGACACTGAGAAAACGCCAGCATAGCAGCAACGACTAGAGCTTCCACCATAAGAAGGTGGTAACACTCTTTAATTTAACCACAAAAAAGCCCGCTTAAATAAGCGGGCTTTCATCAAGATTCAACGAAGTAGATTTACTTCTTTTTCTT
>ENA-OWNT01000996-OWNT01000996.1-seawater-metagenome-genome-assembly--contig:-NODE-996-length-43762-cov-13.296005_pt1 | contig 43762 bp, 25 predicted proteins | sample MGYA00238136_ERZ651165 | MGnify/ENA primary metagenome ERZ651165 (study PRJEB26861, sample SAMN08777766) | seawater metagenome | isolation source: coastal seawater | place: USA: Florida | collected...
GGCGCCCGGCGAGACCTTGGCTCGCCGGGCCGGGCGGGACGCAGGCCCGACCGGTGCACGATGATCAGCTGAGGTCGACCCTCTTCGTCCTTGCAGCCTTGCGCGGACACGCCGGCGGAGCGCGCTGCGACCCACTTCCTTCTCGTAGGATTCGTCTTTGTGGGTGACCTTGAGTGTGCCGCCGAGGGAGCCCTTGCCGCCGCACCCGACTTCGGCACCTTGCACCAAAGCTCAGGGCAACAATGCAGCGAGAGACCGCCGAGCAGTCACAATCCCGGCACGACCCGCATGACCGCTGCGCCCTGACGGCCCTTGTCTTTGCGGGCGTTTCTGCATTCACGAGTAGCTGCAACAGAGAACCACGCGTGAAGGGCGTCAGCAGCCGGGAATGTGTGGAAGGCGAGCTCGACTCTCCAGAGTGGACCCAATCCGCCACGCACACCGCTGCCACTTCGCGCAGCGGCTCGTTCACCGTGGGGTTGGGCACCGACCCTCTCACGGTGGTCATCGAAGACACCGTCGTGACCATCGACAGCACCGGCGCCGCTCGAGAAGACAAGCTGTCCCTCGACGGATGGGCAGGCTCGGTCGGGGCCGGCGTCGGTGTGGACGACCGGAACGGGGATGGACAGCGCGACCTCTTCCTCGCAGGGAGTCGGGACGAGCCGGGCGCAGCGGTCTTCCTCAGCCCATTCACGGATGGCGACGAACCTACCGCCGTGTTCCTCGAGGCCCCCACCCTTGGTCTCGACTTCGGGGTGTACGGACTCGGCGAGGTGCGGGCCACCGACGGTGAGGCGGTGCTGGTGGTGGGGCAGCCCCGGCCCCTGGACCCCGAGCACTCGGGCATCTACTTACTGCGGCTCGACTCCGACGCCGGCACACTCGCCAAGTGGGGCCACATCGCATCCACCGACCGGTTCCCTTCCACCGGTGATTCCCTCGACAGCCGTGGGGATCTGGACGGCGATGGACTGCTCGACATCGTGCACGCCGACATCATGCGGAGCGTGCCCGGCCCCTTGTCGGGGGTGGCGTTTGTACACTACGGACCGGTCCCCCCCACCAGCACCGTGGAAGACGCCGACGTCCAGTTCGGCCCGTCCAGTTCCGTGAACTTCGGTTGGTCCATCAGCTCGGGCGAAGACGTCGACGGTGACGGACTTGACGATGTGGCTGTGGCGTCCACCTACTGGAGCCAGGCGGTCGGGCTGACCACGGAAGAGACTCGAATCGACATCTTCACACACGCCGGGCTGCAAGACGGCGAGCCCCGCACCACCGTCCGTGTTCCTGGCCGAAACATCGGCGCTGTGGAGTCAATCGAGCTCTCCCGCTTCAGCCGGTCCGCTGCACGCGCTGGACTGTTTGTCCACGACGGCGGCTGGCCGGGGGAGTGGGTGGAGGACGCGCCGGGCGGCGTGACGGGCACGGTCTTCGGGTGGCCCGAGCTCCCCGAGGGGACGGTCCACCTGTGCGATGCACCCCTCCGGTGGGAAGCCCGCGCAGGCGTCTCCGATCCGCGCTCCACCCGAGGCGTCGTCGATGGAGCAGGCCGACGGGTGGGTGTGGTGATTCCGCCAGTGTGGGCCAATGGTCAGTACACGCTTGGGGTACAGCTCGAGCCATAGTCGGTCTTCGGGCTCGCAATGCATCCACGGGCGATGACATCCCGCGACGTGCGGCGGAAGCAGACGTCGACACCAGACCTCCCCGGACACCACCCGTCCGGCAGGAGGTTGTATGTTCGCTGCTGTGTTGCTTTCCCATGTTGCGTTGGCGGGTGCCCCCCTGGTGGCCGTGGCCACCGAGCACGACGTCACGGTCCACGATGTCTATGGGGCCGGTGTGGTCTCGGGGGACCTGGGTGTGGGGGCTGTCGACGACCTGGACCGCACCGAGAATGGTCACTACCTCTACGGAATCGGCGCACACACGCTGCCGTTCCGAGCACCGGCAGGCACGGGGACTGTGGTGGGCATCTCTGCGCCGACACGGGTGACCACCGGGCGCGCCATCGACGTGCAAGCGGGCGGCGGGAAGGTGTGGACGGCCGACGGAGATGTGCTGCGGGCCGACGTGCACACCGACTTCCGGCTGCAGTCGGGGGCGGTGGACCCAACGACACGGACGGACTGGCTCGATGGTGTGGCCATGGATGCCCGGACGGGCCACGTGTGGTCCATTCACGACGCGTTCCCGGTGACCTACCTGCTCCGGACCGACCCACTGGCCCGGACGACCGACCGCCCCTGGAAGGGACCGCGCACGCACGAGCTGACCACCGCGACGTTCGACCACCTGGAGCCCCATCCCGACGGCGGTGTGGTCTTCACGCACTACCAGACCGGGTACTACCTGGAGTGGGCGGCGGTGGAGCATGTCGACGGCAGCGGTCAGGTGGACACCCTGCGCCTGGGGTCCACTTCGCCCCCGGTCGATCTGGCGGTCGACCCGGTCCACGACGTGCTGTGGGTGGGCCAGGCGGACGGCACGGTGACAGAGGTCGACCTCCAGAGCGGTCTGCAAGCCATCCGCGACCTGCCGTTCCAGGACCTGGAGGCCCTTGCCGTCGGTCCGCATGGGGACCTGTGGGTGGCCGCGGACCAGAGCTTGTGGCACCTGCCGGCGGGGAGCCAGGACCTGGTGGAGCACGCGGGAGCCTGGACGGGTGACGTGGTCGACATGGTGGTGCTGGAGGTGCCTTCGGACTGGTCGGACAGCCCGCTGAAGCCAGACCACGACCTCGAGGGGGCCACGGTGGAGGACGACGGGCCGGAGTGGGGCGGTCTGCTGGACTGAATGTCGCTCTGGGACGTCCGATTGCGTAGGCTCGGTGAGAGATGCGCGCTGGAGGTGCCTGGATGTGGTGGTTGTGGGCATCGTCGGCGCTGGCGTGGGGTCCCGAGGCCCACCGCTCCATCGCAGAGCGGGCGGAAGCTGCGCTGAGCGACGAGGCACGGGCTGCATTGGCCGAGGTCACGGACGTTCCGCTGGCCGACCTGTCCACCGAGCTCGACGACCTCCGCCACACCCCCGCGTGGCGGTGGAGTCGGCCGCTGCACTTTGTGAACACCGACCCCGCGGAGGTCGACCTCACGCCACAGTGCGATGACCACCTGTGTGCGACCGACGGTGTGGCGCACTTCGCCCATCGCCTGGCCACCTCGACCGACCCGGCGGAGCGTCGGGAGGCGTTGATGGTGGTGGTGCACCTGGTCGCCGATGTCCACCAGCCGCTCCATGTGTCCTATGCGCGGGACCGCGGCGGCAACGACCACACGGTGTGGCTGGACGGCGAACAGACCGACCTCCACACGGTCTGGGACGACGTGGTGCCGCTGCTTCCGGGAGCGCTCGAGCCGGTGGCGGTGGCAGCGGGCGGGCACCCCGATGACTGGGCGGCCGAGTCGTACGCGCTCACGCGGCAGGTGGTGTACGCGGCACCCGCCGATGCACCGCTCGACGAAACATACGTCCAGCACGCTGTTCCGGTGGTGGCACAGCGAACGTCGCAGGCGGCGGCTCGGCTGGCGGAGGTGCTGGAGGCGGCTCTGACCGGGCAGCCTCTGGCGTTCCCCGACCCGGTGGGGGCAGACGGCTACGACCGACGGTTGGCGTGGATGCCCGACCGGTGGCTGCGGGCTGCGCTGGTGCCGGTGGGGGTGCTGATGGTGCTGGTGGTGGGCCTGTTGCGCTGGCGGCGGCGGCAGCAGGCGGGGGAGACGCCGGGATATCGGGCGGCACGAGACCTGCTGGCCGAGCCAGGGTTGGTGGTGGGGGCTGCCAGCGCGATTCTGCTCACGGTGGCCGCGGATGTGCTGACCCCACTTGGGAGCCGCTACGCCTTCGATGTGGTGGTGCCGGAGCCATCCACGGCCCGCATCATTGCGCTGTGTGTGCTGCTGTTCGGCGCTCTGGCATGTACGGGGGTGGGCTGGCTGTTGGCGGCGCGGATGCTGTCGTCGCTCGCGGCGCGCTTTCAGCACCGCACCCGCATGCGGATGCTGGACCGGCTCCAGGGGGCGTCGCTGGAGCAGGTGCGGTCATTCGGTGTGCCCGACCTGCTGCTGCGCTTTCAGAGCGACCTGGAGCGCTTCGACACCTTCCTGCTGCGCGACCTGCCCAAGCTCCTGCGGAGTGGTCTGCAGGCGGTGGGTCTGCTGGCGGTGATGGTGGCGCTGGAGTGGCGGGTGACCCTGCTGACGGTGGTGTGCATGCCGCTGGTGTTCCTCGGTCCGCACCGCCTGGCCCGACATGCCCGACGCGCTCGACATGTTCGGCAGGCAGCGGCGTCGGAGGCGGGGCTGGTGCTGCAGGAGGTGGTGGAGGGGCTGCCCACCTTGCGGGCGTTCGGGCTGCAGGCACACTGGCGACGTCGGTTTGATGCCCGGGCGCAGGCGCTCTTCCAGGCGGAGCGGGCACATGGGCGGCTGTCGGTGTGGATTCCGGGGTCGGGCATCACGTCGGGCCACGTGCTGACGGGTGTTCTGCTGTTGGCGGCGGTCCTGTTGGCGGTGCGGGGGGACCTCACGCCCGGGGATGTGGTGGCCATCTTCAGCGCGATGGTGCTGCTGACGGCGGGGCTGGCCCGAGGCACGTCGGCGCTCCCGGCGCTGGCGGATGTGCAGGCCGCGTATGCGCGCATCGTGGAGGTTCTCGACCTCTCTCCCGCGGAGGTGACCGCCGATGTGGATGAACCGCGACCACTGACCGGCGGCATCACGTTCGAGGGGGTCTCGTTCAGCCACTCGGGCGACCAGCTGCACCTGGACCGGGTGGACATCCACCTTCCGGTGGGCACGGCGACGGCGGTGGTGGGGCGGAGTGGGGCGGGGAAGAGCACGCTGCTGTCGGTGCTTCTGCAGCATGGGGTGCCGACGGCCGGGCGGGTGATGTGGGATGACGCGGAGCTTCACCTCGGGCATCGTCGGGCCATGGGGCTGGTGCCGCAGCAGTGTCCGGTGTTTGCGCTGACGGTGCGGGAGAACATCCGGCTGGGCGACCTCTCGGCGTCCGACGCACAGGTGGAGGCGGCGGCGCGTCAGGCCGCTCTGCACGAGGCCATCGAGGCCCTTCCCAGCGGCTATGACACGGTCTTGGGGACTCGGGACCAGGGTCTGTCGGGTGGACAGCGCCAGCGGCTGGCCATTGCGCGGGCCTTGGTGCGCGACCCGGCTCTGCTGGTGCTGGACGAAGCGACCTCGGCCTTGGACCCCGCGACCGCCCGAAAGGTGCGCGAGACGTTGGACGCCGCGCGCGGCAGCCACACGCTGTTGACGGTGACGCACGACCTGGCCTCGGTGCGGGACTACGACCAGATCGTGGTGCTGGAGGCCGGAAAGGTGGCGGATGCGGGCGACCACGCCACGCTGATGGGCCGGTGTGAGCTGTACCGGATGCTCGTGGAGCAGCAGTCGGGCTTCGAGCTGGACACCGGTGGGCATGTGGCGCGTGTCTCGGCGGAACGCCTGGCGCGCTTCCCCCTGTTTGCTGGCCTGCCGCCCCTCCTGCTCGAGCCCTTGGCGGCGGGTGCGGTGAGCGAGACGTGGCGGGATGGCGAGACGGTGGTGCGCCTGGGAGACCCCGCAGACCGGGCGCTGCTGGTGGTGCGCGGGCGGCTGCGGGTGGAGGACGCTCGGGGTCGGGCCATCAACACCTGCGAGGCCGGCGACCTGGTGGGCGAGCTTGCGCTGCTCCACAACACGGTGCGCACGGCCACATTGGTGGCACAGGGCCACTGCGTGCTGTTGTCGATCACACGAGCGGCGTTCGAGGCGCTGCTGGACTGCCACCCGGGGGTGCGGGAGCGGGTGCTGCGGGTGGCTCGCCAGCGGATGGAGAATTCGGTGGGACGGGGGGTGGCCTGACCGGGGGTCGAGGCCTCGGTCAGGGCGAGGTCTGCACCCAGACGGGCGCGGCGAGGGTGGACTGGCCGTGGGTGTCGTCGAGCAGGTCGGTGGCGAGCACACTCGCTGCATCGCGGGAGTAGGCGTCGGTGAAGCCGCCTGCATCGACCAGGGTGCCGATGCTCGTGCCGGACAAGTCTCCTGTGGAGCCGGTCTCGCCGTCGGCGATGGGCACGCCCCCGTCGAGAGACACGCCGGCCAGGTCCACCCCGCCCCCGCCAGGCTGCAGCAGGTCGAGGCCGTGGAAGCCGAGCGGGCTGGTGGCCAAGGCGGTGCCGTCGACCACCACGAAGTCGGTGGTGTAGGCGCCGGAGAAGTCGGCCGAGAAGGAGAGCTCGCCCATGGGAACGAAGCCGAGCGGGCTGGTGGCCAGGGCGGTGCCGTCGATGTCGAGGTCGTTGGTGAAGAACGCCAGCGACGAGAAGCCGAGCGGACTGGTGGCCAGCCCCGTGCCATTGGTGACCATCAGGTCGCCCAGCGGACTGGTGGTGTCGGTTCCGAGCGCGGTGAGGGTGCTGTCGAGGTCGGACGTCGCGAAGCCCAGCGGGCTGGTGGCGAGGGCTGTGCCGCTGGTGCCGGTGGGGTCGTCGGCCACCAGGCCCGGGAAGACCGCTGCGGGGGTGGCGATGAGGCCCAGCGGACTGGTGGCCATGCCCGTGCCGCCCGCCATGAAGGTGAAGCTGGCGGCCACTTCTCCCAGCTCGGCGTCTGCGCCCTCCGCCCAGTAGACCGCGAGGCCGAAGGATGACGGCAGGAAGTTGGCCCCGGCGGCGGCTTGGAAGATGGCTTCGAGGGCATCGGTGGCGAACAGCAGGCCCGTGGGGCGGGCGACCATCCCGGTGTCGTACATCACGGCGTCGACCTGGACGGCCCAGGCGTGGCCACCGGGACGGCCGAGGGTGACCGGGTCGCCATGGGCGGTGCAGGCGGGCACGGTGGCGGTGGAGCTGCAGGTCACGGGCACTGCGGAGTGGCCATCCGAGAGTGTGGCGTAGACCGACACTTCCGTGATGCCTTCGGGCAGTCCCTCCAGCGCGAAGCGGACCGCCGGACGCACCTGGCCGTCGTCCAGTCGCTCGAGGTACGGCGCGAAGCCCACCTCGACGGCACGGCTGGTGTGGAGCTCCGGCGGCGACAAGGCATAGGACTCCAGCGCCGCGTCGAGCTTGATGTGGCCCACCCCGACGCCTGCGGTGAGGTGGTCGGCCACGGTCTTGCCGGTCTCGATGGTGGACGGCTTGGATCCCAGCTGGAGGGCCCAGGTGGCCTGGTCGGCGGTGGCTCCCTGTGCGAGCAGGTGGACGGCCGCGCCCGAGACCAATGCAGCGGCCTGGCTGGTGCCCTCGAACAGCCACCAGCCGGTGGTGGAGGGGTCCTGCGGGCCGATGGTCTCGGCGAGGATGCCGTCTGAGAAGCCGTTCTGGTCGAAGTCAACCAGGAGGTTGCCCCCGGGGGCCAGCACATCGACGCTCGGCGAGCCGTTGGAGTAGGGGGCGCGGACCGCTTCTTTGCCGTACTTCGAGAGCATGGAGAGGTCGTTGGTCGGCGCAGACGCCCCCACCGCCACCACATAGGGACTGCGGGCCGGCCACCCGATGGAGTCGAGGCCTGCGTTGCCGGTGGCGCCGATCATGAGAACGCCGTGTTCGTGGGCGTAGGCCAGCGCTTCGAGCAGGTGGGGGGAGGCGGTGTAGCCGGGGGCGAAGGACAGGCTCATGTTGAGGATGTCGGCGCCGCGGTCGACGGACCAGTAGATGGCGTGGATGAGGTCGAACTCGTAGCCACGGTTGTGCATGTCGAGCACGCGCACCGGCATCAGGGTAGCCCCCGGGGCGACGCCGGGGAGGCCTCCCTGGCCGAGGATGGACGTGGCGATGTGGGTGCCGTGCTGGTTCTGGTCGAGGGCCACGTAGTCGCCGGCCACGTAGTCGATGGGGGCCACGATGGGGGTGTCCGCCAGCGTGGGGGCCTGCTTGTCGGTGGGCGTCCACCCGTCCGGGCAGGGCATCGGTCCGCAGTAGTTGGCGTAGGCCACACCGGAGTCGATGACGGCCACCACCACACCGTCGAGAGGACGGGACGGGACCGGGGTCTTCATCGCCTGGTGGTGCCACTGGAGGGGGTGGAACGGCGACTCCGGCTCTTCGGCGTCGAGGTCGGGGGCGTCGTCGGGGTCGGGGGTGTCGTCGGACTCGGGGGCGTCGTCGGAGTCGGAGGTGTCGTCGGAGTCGAGGGCGTCGTAGGAGTCGGGGGTGTCGGGGGTGTCGTCGGACTCCGAGGGGTGGCTGCGGGCCTTCTTGGGTGTGTCCTTCTTCTTCGCTGCGGACATCACGCCGTTTCGGGCTGCGGCAAGGACGGCGGGATGGTGGGCGAGGGCATCGAGGGCGTCTGCCTCACCGGACACCAGCACGAGGTCGCGTCCATGGTCGGCCACCACGGTGACGCCGGTCCGGGCGGCCAGCGCGGCGACATCGGTGCCCGGCACGACGGAGATCATCTGCTGCCGGGGCATGTAGACGAGGCCCGCTTCGATGGGCTGTCGCGACTGCTTCTGGTCGATGTGGGTTCGAGTGGCCAGCACCCGCCGCTCGGGCGACCGTGTGTGGTCCACCGCCAGAGATGACCGAACACTGGAGCTGTCTGCTTCTTCTGCCGCGTAGACGAGGGCCAACACGCCAGCGACGGAGAGGAGGACTCGGGTAGATCGTTTCATTCTGGAGAACCCTGGCAGGAGGGGAGGCTGCTCTCAGGAACTCGGATTCGTGGGGGGGGAGGTTGATGCCCGACGCCGAACTTTTCGTTGGCGACTGATGCCCAAGAGGTCGACCGTACGCACATTCACGCCCGAGAGCACCCAGACTGGGGGCACTCTGGTGAATCAGCATCCAGACTGAAATTGGTTACAACAAGATCGAAATTGGGGGATTCTCGGGGGCTGGTGGTGGCGTGATCGGGTCAGGTGCGGGGGTGGTGTCAGCAGCGTCAGCCGGGGCCAGTGGTTGCGGGGTGGTGGAGGATACGGGCATCAGCAAGGTCAGTCGATGTGACCCGAGAGGTCCCGACCAGCTCGGCGTCGACGCCCCGCAGCCACGATGCCTAGAAGAAGAGCCAGCCCTCCGGTCGCGGAAGAAGGAGCCGCACTGCAGCCGCCCTTGTCCACGTCGGTTGCCGCGTCGTCAGTGGCGGGCCCATCGACCCCTGTGTCCGAGGCGGTGGCGTCCGCGCCATCGCAGTCCTGATCGACCCCATCATCGAGGACGTCCTCGGCACCCGGATGGACATCAGCGCTCGTGTCGTCACAGTCTCCATCGGGATCACTGGCCACAGCCTCACCGGCGTCGTCACAGTCGGTGTCGTCCGAATCCACCGAAGCTTCCGAGTCGGGACGATGGCCGTCGTCGTCGGCGTCGACGTAGCAGAGTTCCCTGCCATCGCAGTCCTGGTCGACACCATCGCCAACCCCCTCGGTGGCGCCCGGCAGAACACTCGCGTCGTAGTCGTTGCAGTCCCCGAGCGGTGCGTCCTCCGTGGCCTCGCCGGCTCCGCCACAGTCCACATCCAAGGAGACCACGGTGGAGCTGGAATCCGCCCGAACCCCGTCGTCGTCGGCATCGACGAAGCAGAGCTCGTCACCGTCACAGTCCTGGTCGACTGCATCACCCGCCCGCTCCATGGCTCCCGGGTGGACGTCGGGATCGGTGTCGTCGCAGTCGTCGGTGGGGTCGCCGTATGCCGCCTCCCCTCGGTCGAGACAGTCCACGTCGAGCGACTCCACCACCGCCACATAGTCGACCGCATAGCCGTCGTCGTCGGCGTCGACGTAGCAGTCCTCGCGGCCGTCGCAGTCCTGGTCGATGCCGTCGCCAGCCAGCTCCGGCGCCCCCGGCTGTACAGACGCCTCCGTGTCGTCGCAGTCCGTGTTGTCTGCAATGTATCCATGTGGAGGCGCACACTCCCAGACGGTGTCGAGCGGGTTGCCGAAGCCGTCGTTGTCGGTGTCCGCGTACCAGGTCAGGCCGTCGGTCACTGCAGAGTCGCTGTCGTCACAGTCCGTGCCGTCCGCGACGGTGCCATCCGGGCGTGAACAGTCCCAGACGACCTGGCTGGCGTCTCCGAAGCCGTCGCCGTCATCGTCCACGTACCAAGCGTACTCGGTCAGGCCATCGTCCGAGACACCGTCGCAGTCGTCGTCGGTGTCGTTGCAGACCTCGGCTGCGCCGGGGTAGACGAGCAGGTCCGCATCGTCACAGTCACCCGACACGGTCACGTAGCCGCTCGCAGGTGAACAAGTGGAGACCGCGGTTCCAGCACCGTAGCCATCACCGTCACTGTCGAGATAGTAGTCGGACAGCAACCCATCGTCGACGGTCCCGTTGCAGTCGTTGTCGACGCCGTCACACACCTCTGTCGCGCCGGGGTTGGCCGTCGAGTCGGCGTCGTCGCAGTCTCCACTCAAGGTTGCATAGCCAGCCAACGCGGTGCAGCTCGTGGTCGCTGCCCCGGTGCCATAGCCGTCCCCGTCACTGTCGACGTAGTAGGCCACGGAAAGCCCGTCGTCAGCTACCCCACTGCAGTCGTTGTCTACCCCGTCGCAGGCCTCGGCGGCGCCTGGATAGGTGGTGACCTCCGTGTCATCACAGTCCGTGTTGTCGACCACGTACCCGCTGGGTTGGGTGCAGGAGTCAACGGCGTCGTTTTCGTCGCCGTACCCGTCCTCGTCAACATCCGCATACCATGTAGGGGCATCCTCATCGATGTCTCCGTCGCAGTCATTGTCGACAGAGTCACACGTCTCGGTAGCCCCGGGGTAGGCGGAGGCATCGGTGTCGTCGCAGTCCTCCGAAGCCGGAGAGCCATCGCCATCGTCGTCGGGGTCGGAGTAGCCGGGAAAGCCGAACAATGCGTCGGCACCGAGAACCCAGATGTCGTCGTACCCGTCGCCATCATAGTCCCCGCCGCCCACGACATCGTCCGCGAAGCCCGCACTCGAGTCGAACGTGACGTCACTGACCGTCGTGGCAACCAGCCCGCTCGCCGAGCCCGGGAGCAGCGAGACGACGTCGTCCGAATAGTTGATCACAGCCACATCCTCGTAGCCGTCGTCGTCGACGTCACCCGCACAGGTCACACCCACGGCCCAGTAGGTGCCCGTGGACGGACCCGAGATCGACGAGGCGGAGCTGGACACTCCTCGACTCGACCCCGCGTACACCCTCACCTCACCCTGGCTCAAGTTCGCCCGAGAATCGCCCACCACGATGTCGTCATAGCCGTCGCCGTCGACATCGCACACATCGAAGTCCGACGCATTCACGGTGGATGTGCCGCTAACTGTGCTTGAAGCACTCGAAGCGAGCCCTGATGCGCTGCCGTGGTGGACCGCCAGTCCGGCATACCAAGAGCCTGTGTTGTAGACGAGATCGGGGTAGCCATCCCCGTTGACGTCGCCAGCCGCTATCTTGGAGTAAAGGTCGCCCGTGGCCACGGTGAGGCTGGCGGCCGACGTGAGGTCGAAGCCCGATGCGCTGCCGTCGAGGAAGGTGAGCGTCCCGAAGGTGTCGGAGAAGACCACTCCCTCGTAGCCGTCGCCGTCGTGATCACCGACGGCGCCCACCAGCGAACCCAGGGAAGAGGCGCCGGACGTGGGACCATAGCTGTCGAATGCCGTAGTGGAGACACCCGATGAAGACCCGAGGTACACGTAGCCCGCTATGGGCGTGGAGCTTGTGTAGCGACACCCCATGAGCAGGTCGTCGACGCCGTCGCCATCGATGTCACTAGCCGCAGCAGACATTCCGCAGTAGTTCGACGAGGTGGGCGGCTCCAAAGTGGTACCCACCACGCTGCTCGGCCCCGACTCGCTACCATAGTAGACATGCACAATACCGGTATAGTAGTCGAAAGAGTAGTCAGAGACGGCGATGTCGGCATAGCCGTCGCCATTGAGATCGCCGGCCTCGAAGACTCTGAGGTATGTCGACTCGCCCAGCGGAGAGACCCGCGTGTCTAGCCGACTCGACAGGCCCGTAGACGTGCCCACATGAAGGTACACCTCTCCGTTGTGGTCCTCGTAGGGGGCTGCGAGCAAGAGGTCGTCGTAGCCATCGCCGTCGAGGTCTCCTCCCGTGGCCAGACCTCCGCCGAGGCGCAGCTCCGTGCCGGACAGCGTGGCATCCGCCGTCGATGACACCCCACTCACGCCACCGTAGTGCAACATCGCCGAGTATGTGGACGAAGAATGCAATCCACTCACGACCACGTCGTCGTACCCATCCCCGTTGATGTCGCCGCCACCCCCCACACGGGCGTCCAGAATCGTGGTCCATGTGGATGACGACAGCGTGAGGTCCACACCGCCCGACGACATGATGCCCGTGCTGCTCCCGTAGTAGACAAAAGCGTACTCCGACTGACCCGAGGAAGACGAAGTCGTTCCGGAAAGAACGATGACATCGTCGTATCCATCGCCATCCAAGTCGCCCGCCCCGTCGACCTGAGAGCCGTAGTACTCCGGCTGACTGATCCACGACTCACTCAGCGTAGAGAGGAAGCTGCCGAGGAGACCAGTGGCCGACCCATAGGCCACGTAGGCCTCGCCGTCGACATAGGAGCTACCCTCAGCACCGATGAGGACATCATCGTAGCCATCCCCATCAACATCTCCAACACCCGCCGCGACGCTCCCGAAGTTGGCCGACGTGCTCGCAATGGTGGTCGTGGCTACGGTCTCCAGGCCCGACGCCGACCCGAGGAACAGGTAGCCCTTGTCGGACGACGCATCGGGCGCACCGACGAAGAGGTCGTCATAGCCATCGGCGTCGACATCGCCTGCACCTGCAACCGCGGTCCCGAAGGCATCCCCTGCTGACGCACCGTCGAGACGGGTGTAGGTGGTCATCCCGACACCGGTTGCGCTCCCATAGTAGACCCACACCGCCCCCGTCGAGGAGTCGGTGTCCGGCCCACCGACCACGATGTCGTCGTAGCCATCGCCGTTGATATCTCCCGCACCGTCCACCGAGGCTCCCACGGCATCAGCGGGAGACTCGACCGGCAGCACCTGGCTCGGCTCGTCCGCGAGATAGGTTGGCGCGGCTTCACCGAAGTAGACTCCGACCCAACCCAATCCACCGCCGGCCTCTGACGCGGCGATGACGGCATCGTCGTAGCCATCGCCGTTGACATCGCCGACCAAGGACATGTCTTTGCCGAGCCCTTGGTAGTCCCCCACGGGAATGGTCCACGCGCCAGTCTGATAGATGGGATCGATGGAGATGGGGTAGCGAGCCGCCGAGTCGTCCACAACAAGTCGCAGGACGTCGTCCCGAGCCTCGATAGAGATGCCCAGTTCTACGCCCTCCGCGTCCCATGCTGCCAGTCCGCCTACGGACCAGGTCCGTCCGTCACGCCCCCGAAGATGGTGGGCGGCGACCACTTCCCCGCTGTGGACACGGACCTCGAGCACGAGGGGGCCGCTCGCCTGTTCGGGGGGGGCGGCCAGCTCGAAGCCCTGCTGCAGTGCGTTGTCGGTGGCGGTCCACCACTCCAGGACCGGGCCGCGAGACAGTGTGAGAGGCTCGCCACAGGGTCCAGACGACGGGCAGGGCAGCGGCTCCACGTGGGCCGCTTCGACAGGAATGAGCTCCTCACCGCGTCCCCATGCCGAGAGCTCCAGGGCGAGAACGGGATCGGGCGCATCAGAGGGGTGTACCACCATGCGGCCGTCTGGATGGGGGACAGCGCGCAGACCGGCCGCTCGGAGGTGCGCCTGCGGACCGTGGGTGCCGACCTCGAAGCCGGTGGTTTCCGATGTGGCCACGGAATCGAATGAAGCCGTGAGCAACGGAGCATCCCCCGCCGAGCCGGCCGACCCACCCGGTGAAGCACACCCGAGGGAGAGCAGAGCCAGTAGGAGTCCCGGGCGTCTGAATCTCGGCTCACGCACGCGTGATGTGTTGCGTGTCTTCATGAGGACCCCCTGATGAGTTAGAGTCCGAACCCTTCTATTCCGAGGGAATGGGAACATCCACCACCAATGGCTCCTTCCAGACCGAACAACGCCGAGGCTCTTCGGCTGCCCACCGCCTTCCAGCAGCACCAACGCTCGAAAGCCCCCCCAACACCGCCTTCAAGGTTGATTCAATGGTCGCCATCGGCGCCTTGGAGTCGTGGTCGTGCGAGACCGACCAACACGGCCAGAAACATAATCAGCTCAGAAGGTTGCTGACGCCACCCCCTACGCCACCATCCACTCCCGCGGCGTCTCCCAAGGTGCCTCCGGGTGCCGCTCCGCCACCGGGTAGGCCGTGCCCAGGGGTTCGATGCCGAACTGCGCACGCACCTCCGTCAGGGGTGTCTCCCAGAAGCGGTTCACGTCCAGCAGCGACAAGAACCGCGCTCGGCGCCCCATCCGCCACGCCCGCGGCACGTCCCGCAGCAGGCGCCGGGCCTCACCGTCGATGAGCGCGTGCTTGAGACCGCCCAGCAGCACGATCATCACCGACAGCTTCTGGGGCAGCTGTGCGCACTGGAAGGCCTGGAGGACCACCTCATCGGCGCCGGTGATGCCCAGCCCCACCATCACGTGCCGGACATCGTGGGTGCCGCGGTACCAGGCCTTGGCTTGTTCGGTGTCGGGGTCCCAGCGCACCTCGGGAACATCGAGGTCGACCGGATGCAGGATGCCGTTGGCGTGGAAGTGGTGCCAGATGTTGTAGCCGAAGGAGTCGACCGGCAGGGTGCTCAGGTAGGTCCAGTCGGTGTTGCGGAGGGTGGGGGCATCGATGTGGTCGAGCATCTCGGAGCCGGTCGGGTCGCGTCGCATGCGCTCGGCGGCCCGCTGAAAGGCCGGACCGTCCAGGCTGTCTTGCACGGTGGCCAGGTCGTTGAAGTCGTAGTCTGGCCAGCGGAGGAACAGGATGCGGCCCATGGCCCGCAGCAGGGCGGACAGGCGGGTGAGGCGGTCAGCCATGGGTGGGGCCCTCCGAGCGCGGCGTCGGGTTGCGATGGACCTGCATCGGACCGGGCGCCGCAATCGCGTGGCGAACTTTCGCGGTGTTCTGCGTAGGTCCGGTCGAGGCTGCACCGAGGTAGGTCGCGGCACGGTCGGAAGCGGGCTGCATGGCATCTCCAGAGGCGCTCACCCCCTCCCACTCCATCCAGCCCCGAATTCCGCCACCCGAATTTGCCCGGCATCGACCACCCACCGGAGCCCCCATGGCCCACGCCACTCCTCGCACGGTCTGGATCACCGGAGCCTCCTCCGGCATCGGTCGCGCGCTGGCCCATCGCTATGCCCGCGACGGCGCCCGGCTGGTGTTGTCGGCCCGACGGGTCCACCTGCTGGAGTCCCTCCGCGCCGAGCTCCCCCCGTCCACCGACGTCCGCCTCGAACCCCTCGACCTCACCGACCTCACCGCCATCCAGCGCAGCGCCCGCGCGGTGCTCGACTGGAGCGGCGGTGTGGACGTGCTCGTGAACAACGCTGGTGTCAGCCACCGCAGCCACATCCTCGACACCGAAGAACAGGTGGAACAGCACATGATGGCCGTGAACTACTTGGGCCCCGTGGCCCTCACCCGTGCCGTCGCGCGGGACATGGTGCGGCGGGGCCGGGGCCGGGTGGTGAACGTCAGCTCGGTCACGGGGTACGTCGCCACCCCCGGAAAGGCCGCCTATGCCGCGTCCAAGCACGCTCTGCGCGGGTGGTCCGACGCTCTGCGGGCCGAGCTGTACCCCTTCGGCGTGACGGTCACAGTGGTGTGCCCGGGCTTCGTGCGCACCGACATCGGCCGGTCGGCCCTCGATGGCTCGGGCGCACCCATGGCGGTCGACGACCCCGCCGTCCACAAGGGCATGCCCCCCGAAGCCGCCGCCGAGCGCATCTTCCAGGCCGCACGCAGGGGCCGACGCGAGGTGCAGTTTGGCGGACTCGAGGTGCTCACCATCTACCTCAAGCGCTTCACCCCGGGCTTCGGCGCGTGGCTGCTGGCCAAGGTCTACGAGCGACTCGACCGCATCGAAGAAGCTCCCCCCACCTCCGCCTGACCCCACCAGTTTCGGGCGTCGTGCGCCGGTGGTGCTACGGTCGGCCCATGCCCATCACCGCCGACACCCGTGCCGCCGACGAACGCTTCTGGCGCACGCAGGAAGCCCGCCGCCAACAGCTCGGACAGCCCGCCTGCAGCCAGTCCAACATGAGCTGGGCGATGTTCGACATGCCCGGCGACATCGCCATTGTCATCCATGGCGAGAGCGACTGCCTCAACTGCTTCTTCCACCACAAGGGGCAGGGCGGCCACCGCTACTTCTCCACGCGCCTCACCGACCACCAGATCAGCACCGGCACCACCGCCGAGCCGCTCCGCAACCTCCTGGGCGCCATCGCGCGGGTCCGAAAGCCCGAAGCCATCATCGTGCTCGGCACCTGCCCGGTCGAGGTCATCGGCGACCGCTTCGAGGAGGTGGTGTCCGAGGTGGCCGACGACACCGGCGTCACCATGGTCGCTCTGCACACCCACGGCCTGGCGCTCATGCCCCTGCACCGCATCCAGGACTGGATGTACGGCACGCTGGCCAGCCTGGCCCCCACAGCCCCCGCGGACCGCTCCGGCATCAACCTGCTCGGCGTGCCCCAAGGGCTCGACATGACCGAGCTGCAGGCCATCCTCACCGACCTCGGCCTCGCGCTCAACGGCACCTACCCCGGCGGCACGTCGCTCGAAGACTGGCAGCGCATCCCGGTCGCCACGGCCACCTACGCCGTCGACGCCTCGATGTACCGCAAGCTCGGCCGCGCACTGAAGAAGCTCGGCCAGCCCACGCACGACGTCCCCATGCCGCTGGGCATCTCCGGCACCCGCGCCTTCTTCTCCGCCATCGCCGACAAAGAAGGTGTGGCCCACCGCCTCGACGCCGCCCTGGCCACCCGCGAGGCCGCCTTCGCCCCCGCCATCGAAGCCTTCCGGGCCCGCGCCGCCGGCCGTCGCATCGCCTTGTGTGTGCGCATGCTGAAGACCCACCGGGTGGAGCTCCTGGCCCACGGCGGCCTGTCTCCCTTCGGCCTGCTCACCGAGCTCGGCTTCCAGGTGGAGGTGCTCGTGCAGGGTCCCACCGAAGACCACGCCCGCGCCCGCTACGTGGAACTGCTCGAAAAGCATGGACTGAACGGCGTTCCCGTCACCCCCTTCCCCGGTCCCTGGAAGCTCGGCGAGGTCTTGTCCGCCGGCGGCTTCCACGGCGCCATCATGTCCGACGTCGCCCGCAATGTGGTCGAAGAAGTGGGCCTGCCCTGGGTGTCCACCGGCGCCCTCCGCCCCGGCCTGTCCGGCATGACCGACAACCTCGCGCGCCTCGGAGCGCTCCTGCCATGACCGACGACGCGGCTCTGCTCGAGCACCACGCCCTGCGCCCCTCCTACGGCCGCCTCACCGGTGTGTCCGTGGGCATCCACGCCATCGCCGACGGCTACCTGCTGATGCACGTGGGGGTGGGCTGCAAGAACAAGGTCACCCACCTCCTCGACCACGACTGGGAGCAGGCCTGCAACCTGCGCCAGGGCTGGACCGAAGTGGGCGACCGCGACCTCATCGTGGGCGCCACCGCGCGTGTGGGCCCGTACGTCCGCGCGTGGGCCGAGCGCATGAACAGCGGCTTCGTGGGGGCTGTGTCGGTCACCTTCCTCGAGCTCGCCGGGGAGGATGTTGCCGACGAGGTGGTCCAGATCGACGACGAGATGGACATTCCCGTCGCCCTCATCCCCGCGCTCGGCTTCGACGGTGATGAATTCGATGGCTACGCCGCCGTCTGCAATGCGGTGCTCCGGCGCCTTCCGTGGGGCCAGCGCCCGGTCAAGCCAAGGCAGGTCTCGCTGCTCGGCTACTGGTTCGACCGCTACGAAGGCGACCACCAGGGCAACCTCCTCCAGCTCACCCGCCTCGTGAAGGGCCTGGGCCTGGAGATGGGGCCCACCGTGCTGTCGGGCGCGCCGTTCAAGGACCTCGAAGGTGCCGTCCAGTCGGGCATCCTGGTCGCCCTGCCCCACCTGTCGCCCGTCCGCAAGAAGCTCCGCCGCCTGTGGCGCAAGGTCGGCCGCCAGCCCACCTGGACCGACCTCCCCATGGGCATCGCCGGCACCTCCCGCTGGCTGCGCGAAGTCGGCACCGCAGCCCGCGTCGACCCCCGCCGCATCGACGCCCTCATCCAGCTCCGAGAACGCCGCGCACGCACACCGATTCGCAAGATGCAGTCCCGCTGGCAGCGCAAGCGGGTGGCCGTCTACGCCGAAGCCCCCATGGCCGTCGGTCTGTGCACCCTGCTCACCGAGCTGGGCTTCACCATCGGGCTCGTGGGTCTGCGTGGGGAGAGCCTGGGCGGTCCCACCGACCTGCACGAGGGCCTCGCCCGCAACGGCATCACGCTCGACCCCGCGTGTGTGGTCCGCGCGTCCCCCTCGCTGCATTGCATCCGCACCGACCTCCAGGCCCAGCTCGACGGCCCCGGCCTCGACGGCGCCATCGGCAGCGCCACCGAGCTCAACCAGATGGCCGGCCTGGTGCGTCCTTCCGGCCTGCACACCTCCGGCCCCTTCCGCCTCGAGCTCGGCTTTCCGTGCAGCAGCTACCACGCGCTCATGCAGATGCCATTTCTGGGATACGGCGGAGTGGCCACCCTCGCCCAGCGGCTCATCTCCGCTCCACGGCTCTGGGACGACGGCCGCGCGCACAACCCGGAGGCCCAATGAGCCACACCCCGCTGCGACTGGCCTTCTACGGAAAGGGAGGTACGAACGCCCTCGGTAGGGTTCTAAGGTTGGTTCGGGGGAGGGCACTGAACCGCGTCAGCCCCACCCGGCCTGGCCTCGAAGCGCGCCAGCGTGCGGGATAGCCGATTGCGTGCGAGCCGGAAGTCCACATACAGCCAGGTGCCGAACAGCAGGTCCTCTGCGAGGTCGGTGAGCTGGGCGCGGACTTGCTCGACCCGCCCTTCCATGGCCAACTCGATGTGGAGTTGGGCCAACCGAACAAACGGACGGTAGGCCGAGTCGGTCACTCGGACGAGACTGGCCTCCGCAGAGACCACCTCACCGAGGTCGGCTTCGACGCACGCCTGAAGGGCGAACACCACGGTCATGCGTGGGTTGGGCACTCGACTCGTCGCTTCCATGTACGCACGTCCTGCCTCGTCCAGCCGACCGAGACTGTGTAGGATCGAGCCAAGAGTGGACCACCCCGTGACGGCCTTGCCATAGAGCTCTGACCGCTCCGCGAGGCGAATGGCCTCTCGACACATCTCGACGGCCTCATCGAGCTCACCGCAGTCAGACAGACAGACGGCCAGGTTGTTGAGAGCCTGAGCCTCGAGACCCGGATGGCGTGCGACACGGCTGAGCTCCACCGCACGCCTGAGGTGAGGGATAGCTGCAGCGGTCTGGCCGAAGCGAAACGCCGCGAGGCCGGTTGTGAGCGCGAGAGCCTCGAACCATGGCGAACCGACCGTGCGGGCGAAACGGACCGCTTCCGAGGCTTTCGCATCGACCTCGGCCAACCCGGCCCGCTTGGCCGAGAACAACCGCAGCATGAAGGACACAGAGTGGGCACCCACCTCGTCTGCCTCCGCCATCAGCGTGTCGATGGTACGACCATCGAGGGCGGGTGTGTTGCGCTTGCTGTGCAACGTTGCAGCGAGGCGACGGTGGGGCCACTGGTTGTCCCTGGCCTGCTCGGCCAAGGCGTGCCACTTCTGGCGAGCCTCTTCAGCATGCCCCTGAGCACCCCAGCGGTGGGCGATGCGGGCTGCCATGTCCCATTGGTCCTTGCCTTGGGTGCGGTGTTGGAGCGTCTCGGCGATCTCCAACACCTCTTTGTTCGATGTGAACAGTGGGTCCGTCAGCACCCGCAGGGTCCTGCGCCCGAGGGGTCCTTCGTGCGCCATCGCCTCCCTGCACTCCTCGAAGAGGGTGCGGGAATAGGCGGGCACTGGATTGTCGAACAACAGCGTGGTGGGTCCGATGGGCCAACCGACAGCCAACTGACTCTCGACCCAGTCAGCATGCGAGCGCGCGGCCGACGCAAACTCCGCGGAGCTGACCAGAGGCAGGAGTGTCTTGCGAATGCTGACGGGCACCACAAGCCGGTCACCAGTGCGGTGGAGGAGGCCCGCCTGGAGAAGCTGGCCCAGGGAGAGCAAGCCCACTCCCTGTTGCCCCAACACGGCATCCGACAGGTAGCGCCAAGGCAACAGTCGGATCAGGTCCTGGCGGGCCCCGTCGTCGAGTCGCTCGAACACCTGCACCAACGACGCATGCGCCGCGGGCCCCAGCGCGATGACACCTTGCTGCTGGAGCAGGGTGACGACGGTGCGCTCGGGCAACAGCGCAAGGGCTTGCTGAAGTGCGCTCTGCAAGTCAACGCCAGGCCCCAACAGCTCGATCCAACGTTGGTCGAGGGCCTCTCGGGTGGGGAGTTCCAGCTTGTAGCCCTTGCCATAGCAGGTGACGAGTACCTTGGGGGCAGCCGGGTTGGCCTCAATCTTGGCTCGGATGCGAAACACAGCATAGTCGACAGCTCGACTGTTGACGCCCGGCGCATACTCCAGCACTTTTTGGAGCAAGGTCTGGCGAGAGACCGGCTGCCCGGGGTGTTGAGCGAGCCAGCAGCACAGCCGATGCTCCTGCGGAGTAAGCGATACCGGCGGGCCGGAGGCGGGAAGGAAGGTACCCGCCTCAAGGTCGAGGACGCCGTGTTCGAGGGAGTGTTTCTTCGGCATGTAGTCGGATCGGCCTGTGTGTGGATTGCTGAAGCTCAGCACTCTCTGAGCATGAAAAGGCGGTCAGCGCAACAACCGTGGCAACGAGACGACCGACCCCACACCGGTCGTCGGAGGCCGCTTCGATGGAAGTGATGCCCGAAGTGGCGCGCCCCAGCCCGGTCCCTGTCCCCTTCATCCAGCCCCACGTTCTCCGCAACAGCAACTACCCGCTCATGCAGAAGCCATTTCTGGGATACGGCGGAGTGGCCCCCCTCGCCCAGCGGCTCATCTCAGCTCCACGGCTCTGGGACGACGGCCAACCCGGAGGCCCGATGAGCCACACCCCGCTGCGACTGGCCTTCTACGGCAAGGGAGGCGTGGGCAAGTCCACCATCGCCACCGGCGTGAGCCTCAACCTCGCCCTGCAGGGCAAGAAGGTGCTCCACATCGGCTGCGACCCCAAGTCCGACTCCTCGCTCGTGCTCGTCCGCGGCGACCGCTTCCGCACGGTCATCGGCAAGCTGGGTGAGATGGACGTCGACGACCTCGAGCCCGAGCACCTCATCATGAAGGGGGTGGCCGGCATCGACTGCATCGAGAGCGGCGGACCGGAAGCCGGCATCGGGTGTGGCGGACGGGCGGTGTCCAAGGCCTTCGAGATCTACGACGAGCTGGGCGTGGTGGAAGACGGCGACTACGACGTGGTGGTGTACGACGTCCTGGGCGACGTGGTGTGCGGTGGGTTCGCGGCTCCCATGCGGCGGGCTGCCGGCTCGCTCGTGTCCATCGTGCTGTCCGAAGAGGTGCTCGCCTGCTTTGCGGCCAACAACATCGCCAAGGCGGTCGAGCGCTACACCAAGAACGGCATCGCGCTGGCCGGCCTGGTGGTCAACCTGCGCTCCAACCACGCCGACCTCGAGCCCATCCACCGCTTCGCCGAAGCCATCGGCACCAAGGTCATTTCCGTGGTGCCGCGCGACCCTCTGGTGGGCGTGGCAGAGCTCCAGCGGCAGTCGGTCGTGGAGTACGCCCCCACCTCCCCGGTGGCCCGCTCGGTGGGCTTCCTGGCCAACCACCTGCTCCACCTCGACCGCACCACTCTGGCGGTCCCCTCCCCGCTCTCGGGCGATGGGGTGCGCGAGGTGATGCGGGGCCCCGACTCCGGCCAGACCGAGTCCCGCATCGAGCTGCCCGCCAACTTTCCGATGCAGTACGGGCTGGGCTGAACCGACCAGAGTGACCCAAACGTCGACCTTTCATCTGCCCCGAACGGGTGAAGGTCCGCGATACGCCTCCGTCCGACCCGCCCGCCGCTGCGGACATGCGGTGGTGACCCCCAGACCGTGGAGATGACATGGGATTTTTCGACTTTGTGAAGGGTGCTGGTGAGAAACTGTTCGGCTCGAGCGCTCCCGCCGAGGAAGCCGCCAAGGCCGACCCCGCCAAGCCCGCCTTCGACCCCGCCTTCACCGCCCAGCAGCTCGCCAACAAAGTGACCAAGCTGGGCCTGCCCATCGAAGACCTCGCCGTGGGCTTCGCCGATGGCACCGCTTCGGTCGAGGGTCGCGTGCCGTCGCGCGAGGTGGCCGAGAAGGTGGTGCTCCAGCTCGGCAACACCACCATCGTCGAGCAGGTCGAGGACCGCCTCACCGTGGTCGCTCCGCCGCCGCCGCCCGAGGTGGTCGAAGACGCCGCACCCGAGGTCGCCGCCGAGCCGCCTGCTCCCGAGCCACCCCCGGCCGTCTTCTACACCGTGAAGCGCGGCGACACGCTCTCCAAGATTGCCAAGTCCCACTACGGCACCTGGAAGCGCTACCCGGAGATCTTCGAGGCCAACCGGCCCATGCTCGAGCACCCCGACCGCATCTACCCGGGCCAGGTGCTGCGCATCCCGAACGCCTGAGCGCGACCACGGGTGGCCGCCACGAATTGGCCACAAAGCCCTGTCCTCGGGGGCCGGAACGACGTAAGCTCCGCGGATGCGAACCACGTCCCATTCCGTCCTCTCGGCCCTCGTGTGCGCCGCCATCGGGCTTGTTGGTTGCACCGAGTCGATGAAGGTCGGCACGGTCAACACGGCACCGGTCGACTCTGGTGCGGCCGATGCCGGCACCACCGACACCGAGCTGCCCGGCGACACCGACACCGACACCGACCCACCCGACGACACCGACCCTCCGGAAGACACCGCCCCGCCCGAAGACACGGGCGGTGACACCGGCGAGCCCGAAGAACCGCCCCCTCCCCCACCGGAGATTGTGCGCTTCGTGGCTCTGGGCGACGGTGGCGAGGGCAACGACGACCAATACGCCGTAGCCGCCGCCATGAAGACCGTCTGCGATGCCAAAGACGACGAACACGGCGACGGCTGCAGCTTCGCCATCTACATGGGCGACAACTTCTACGACGACGGCGTAGACGGTGTAGACGACGACCAGTTCCAAGACAAGTTCGAGCTGCCGTACGCCGACATCGACTTCCCCTTCATGGTGGTGCTCGGCAACCACGACTACGGCATCACGAGCCTCGAGCCCTGGAAGGTGGACGCCCAGGTGGAGTACTCCGACTACTCCACCAAGTGGACCATGCCCGACCGCTACTACGAGTTCATCGAAGAGCACGTGCAGTTCTTCGGCCTCGACACCAACGCCATCATGGTGCAGTCCATCTGGGGCAACAGCGGCCAGGACGACTGGATCGACGACGCCATCGCCTTCGAGACCGCCGTCACCTGGCGCATCGCGTACGGCCACCACCCGTACCTGTCGAATGGCGAGCACGGCAACGCCGGCAACTACGAGGGCACCAGCTGGCTGCCCATCGTCAACGGCGACACCATCCAGGAGTTCATGGAAGACCACGTGTGTGGTCAGGTGGACGTCTACCTGTGCGGCCACGACCACAACCGCCAGTGGCTGGGCAACACCTGCGGCACGGAGTTCATCGTGGCCGGCGCTGCCGCAAAGACCACCGACTTCGCCCACCGCGACGGCAACAGCGTGCTGTTCGAAGACGACACGGCAGAAGGCTTCCTGTGGGTGGAGATCCGCGACAATGTGCTGACGGGCGAGTTCTACGACAAGGCCGGCACGCTGCAGTTCACGCACACCATCACGAAGTAGGCTTTCTCGGAGCCCACGGCCGACCAGCCCTGCAACAGATGTTGCGGGGCTGTTTCGGTTGGGTCCATCGGCTTCAACAGCGGCGGAGCGTTCGCTACAAAACAGGGCGCCCCTCTCGGGCTGCCCCCCACAACGACACCACCCAAGGCCTCCGCTGTGATGAAGTACCTCCTTCCTGCCCTCGCGTTGACTGCTTGTTCCATCGGCTCCGGCACCGAGTCCCCGACAACCGCGGAGGAGTCGACCGACTGTGACGACGCCACCGACTCGGGGGTTGGCGGAGACGCCGAAGACTCCGGGAACGCCGACGACACGGACGACACGGGCGACTCGGACACGGGCGACACCGGCGACATGGGCGACACCGGCGACACGGGCGACGCTCCTGCTCCCGTCGACGGCATCTCGGTCGCGCTGGTGCCGGGCTGGAACACGGTGGGCCTTCCCCTCGTCAACCCCAACGGTTCGGGCCAATGGACGGGCCGGGAGATCCTGGATGCCGTGGTGGACAACGACACGACCGAGACCTGCACGATGGTCTGGTTCGGAACCGACTACAACGACGAAGGTTGGTACCACCTCGGCCAGGAAGACAACACCCGGTCGGTTCCCGAAGGTGGCGGCGCCTACATCTACTGCAACGGGACGGGCACCTTCACTCTCGACGGGGACGAGTTCGACGAGGAAGCCTTTCTCGACTCGGTGCACACGACCGACTTCGAGCGCTGGACGATGGTGTCGTTCGGCAGCGACAGCGCGCTGACCAGCTACGACATGTGCGCCATGGACACCGTGGACCCGGTGGGGGCCGTGGCGGTCCTCGACACCACCGAGGACCGCTACCGCGTGCACCCGTGCGCCTGGTCCACCTCGGTCACCGAGACGCACATCACCATCAACGGTAGCGCGGACTACGTGATCGACACGACCATCGAGGCGCAGTTCGGCCAATCCTATGTGCTGTGGTTTGACGAAGCCGAACAATGCGAAGACGGCATCGACAACGACGGCGACGGCCAGGTGGACGAGGGCTGCTACCAAGAAGAGTAGGGGAAGCGACGCCCTCCCAACCCATGGGCCCCACACAACCAAGATAGACGCCCCTCCGCCACATGCCGCGAGGGGCGTTCTACCAACTCCGTTGGAGCCCAGACGTTGCCGACCGCCAACCCACCGTCTCCCCCATCGCAGACCACACAGGTCTCCAACCTCCTCCTCCTCGCCGGGCCCTACAACCCCACGACCCGTGTGCTGCTTCGGTCCGAGGGCCCCCAGCGCCTGAGCCCCACTGAAGCCCGACTGCTGGGTCATCTTGCCGCCTCTCCGGACCGTGTGTTCTCTCGGGAGGAGCTGCTCCGAGACGTCTGGGGCTACAAGCCGGGCACGCGCACACGCACGCTGTACTCCACCATCGAGCGCCTCCGACGCAAGGTCGAAGTAGACCCCAAGCACCCCGACCACATCTGTACCGTACACGGCGGCTACCGGTTCCAGGCGCGGGCACCGGTCGAGGTGTCCACCGACCTCGTCGGGCGTGGGAGGGCGGTTGCCACTGTGGCCGCGGTCCTGGAGCGTGCCGGCGCAGCTGTGTTGCTCACTGGCCCCGGCGGAGTGGGCAAGTCTCGGCTGGCCCGGGAGCTGCTGTCGGCCTTCGTGCCGAGCCGACTGCCCAGAGGAACGCGCGTCGACCTGGCGGGGGTGTCGACGACCGCCATGGCCCGCCATCACATCGCCCGGAGCCTCGGCCTACAGGGCGTTCAGGCCGCCGCGCGCGTGGAGCAGGCCCTGCGAGCCCGGGCACCGTTTCTGCTGCTTCTCGACGACCTCGACCACCTCGCTGCGGCCGCGCCTCGCGAGGCTGCTGCCCTCTTGACCCTGGTCTCAGACGCCGACGTCCGCACCATCGCCACCTGCCGAGCGCACCTCGATGGCCCGGGCCTCGAGGTGGTCCCCCTTCCTCCCCTCACCCCCGCAGCTGCACGAACGCTTCTCTTGCGTCGAGCTGCGGCCGGTCACGCGGGCTGGACGTCGAGCGCCGAGCGGGCAGTCCCCGGCACACCCGGGCCTGGCTCTCCGGGTGGTGCCGACCATCCCGACGGTGCCGTGGAGCATCTGGTCGGGTGCCTGGACCGGCTCCCTCTGGCCCTCGAGCTGGCCGCGACCTGGCTTCCCCTGCTTCCCGTGGATGCCCTGGTCACCCGCCTCGACGAGCTGATGGCGGTGCCTGCGCTGGACCGTCGCCCACCCCACCACCGGTCGCTCAGCGCGTGCGTGCTGTGGTCGTGGGAGCTGCTCGGGCCGGCCCACCAGCAGGCCCTCGGCCGGCTCTCGTGTTGGCCCGTGGCCCTTCCTCCCGGAGCGACGGCTGCGTTGCTCGCCGACATGGGCTCTCCCCTCGCTCTGATCGCGCATCTGCGGCAGCGGTCGCTCGTCCAGGTCGACGAAGCCGGATGGGTGCGCGTGCTGGCGACGGTTCGTCGGGCGGTCCCTCCGCCCACCTGCCCGGGCGAGATGATCGAGGCGATGGTGGGCTGGCTCGAGGAACTCCAAGACGACCACGAGCAGCGACGCCATGGTCCCGACCACGGCAACGTGATGGCCCGGATGGACACTCTGGCACCTTTGGTCGGAGCGATACTCGACGCCATGCCTCCGGGGCCGGCACGGGCCCAACACGTCGTGCGTTGGGTGCCGGTCGCGCTTCGTCTCGGGCCCGACCCGAAGCTGGGTCACCGCCTCCGACAGGCTGCGGAGGATGCCCGTCAGCTTGACGATGACGGCGTGCTGGCCGTGCGGGTCGGGCTGGCGGAGCAGCGGCTGGCTCGCCGTCCGGGACACCCTTCCATCGAGGCGCTCGACAGCCTCGCCGCGGGCTTGTTCGCCGGGCACCCCATGAAGACGGAGGTGGAGCTCGAGCGGGGCATTGTGCTGAAGAAGACGGGCCGTTCCGAAGCCGCCACCCGCGTTCTTCTCGCGGTGGTGGACGACGACGGAGCCACACCTACACAGCAAGGGCGCGCGCTGTTCGAGCTGGCCAACCTCAAGCGCCGGGCAGGCCACCCGGATGCCGCTCGCCGCCACCTCGAGTCCGCCGCCAACCTCGCTCTGAGAACCCGCAATCCATTGTTGCGGATGCTCGTGGCCGGTGGCCTCGGAAGCGTGGCCCGCCAACAGAAGAGATGGATGGAGGCGGAAGTCCACCAGCGGCGCGCCCTTGAGCTGGCCCACGAGCTGAGAGAGTGGGAAAACGTCGCCCATGTGAGTGGCAACCTCGCCAACGTGCTGATGGCAGCGGGGAACTACACCGAGGCCCTCCAGGCCATCCACACCGCGCTCCAGCACTACCGAACCCATGGTCACCTCGGAAGCGAGGCCTACGCCCGCCAGACCGAAGCGTCACTGCGCCACTTTCTCGGTCATCACACCGATGCCGCTCGACTGGCCGAGCTCGCCCTCGAGGGCTTCCGGGCTGCAGGCGACGGACACGGCGTGTGCTACACCAGCGCATTCCTGATCGTGCTGGCCATCGGGCAGCAACATCACACCGAGGCCCATCACCGCGCTGCTTCGGGTGCGACCGAAGCGCTGCCCCCTGCCGGCCGGGGACAGATCGCAGCATTGGGAGCCATTGCCGCTCAGCTCGCCGGCTCACCGGACCCTTCCCTTGCCAACACAGCATGGGACCTGCTCCCACACACCGATGCAACCCGCCTGCTCCGTGACGCACTCGACCAGGTGTCCACCGAGCCCACAGTGGTGCAGGCCAGGCTCTCCTCGCCCGCGTGGGTCCACGCTGCGTTGTGGTAGGGCTCGGGTGCGGAGCTCGCGAACAACTGTGAACCAACTGTGAACCGGTTCATCGGAACGGCTCCTATAGTGGCTGAGTGTTCACTCCAGAACACCCCAAACCACCCATGCCTGAGCCCAAGATGAACCGCACCATCCCTGCCCTTTCCGTTCTCGCCGCCCTCGCTCTGTCGGCCTCCGCCCAAGCTGGCGTCTGGGAGGACCCGGACTTCCCCACCCCCGACTCCGACCCCTGGGCCGAGCTTGACATCGTCGACGTCGATCTCTTGAACATTGCTCAATACGATACCCTCCTGGACTGCCTGGACGTTCAGCAGCCAAGGCTCTGCATGTTCCTCGCCATTCACTACTTCGGCGTGCTTGACGGCAACGACAACCTCGGGGGCTACTGGGAGCTCCCCGAGTCGGTCACCAAGAACCTGATGCAGGGCCTCTATGCTCAGGAGCCAGACACGATCCTCTTCTCCAACGACACGTTCAGGCTGGAGCTCGAAGGCGTGCGGCTCAACAGCTCCGCCCCCCTCGTCCAGGCCAACTTCAATGTCGAGGTGAAGAGCGACGATGGTGAGTGTGTGGAGACGACTGCCCTGCCCATCTCGGCAGTCGTCACGGATGGTCGTCTGACACTGGTCGCTTGGGCCACGGTGGGCACCACCAGCGAAGACTGCGAGTGACATAGACGGAAGCCCGGGCTTCCTTTCACCATGGTGCGCCGTCACCCCACCGCCAACTCATGGCGGTGGGGGTGTCGTCGTTTTTGCCGTCACTTCCATGGTATCCAGCCGCTTCACACTCGAAGCAACCCACACAAGAAACGTATGTTGCGAGGGGGTTTCAACCGCCCAAAACGCGCATGTCCCTAAACAAGCAGAGGTATGTGTGGTTTGTCCGCTCACGCCGAGCCGACACACACCCTGCACGAAAGGACCCACCCATGACCAAGACCCTTCTCCTCCCCGCCCTGGCCCTCTCCGCCGGTCTGCTCCCCACCGCATCGGAAGCGTCCAGGGGTCTCTTCACCAGCCAGACCAACTCGTACCTCGTCGTCGCATTGCAGGCCGGCTGGAACACAATCGGCCTGGGTGTGGTGAACCCCGACGGCTCCGGCGAGTGGTCTGGCAAGGAGATCCTCGACTCCGTCGTCTGGAACAACTACACCGGCACCTGCACGAAGGTCTGGCTGGGCACCGACTTCAACGACGAAGGCTGGTACTTCCTGAACCAGAAGAACGAAGGCCAGACCGTTCCCGAAGGCGGCGGCGCATACATCTACTGCACGGGCTCGGCCTACCTCAACATCGGTGGTCCGGCGGAGTTCGATGAGGATGCCTACTTCGACTACGTCGCCGAGACCGACTTCGAGCGCTGGACCATGGTGACCTTCGCCAGCGACAGCACCATGACCAGCTACGACATGTGCGACCTCGACACGGTCGACCCGGTCGGTGCGGTTGCGGTGTTCGACGTCGCAAACGACCGCTACCGGGTGCACCCCTGCGCATGGTCCACCTCGGTGACCGAACAACACATCACCATCAACTACGGCGCTGACTACATCATCGACACCACCATCGAGGCGGAGTTCGGCCAGAACTACGTGCTGTGGTTCGACGAAGATGAGGTGTGCAACGACGGCATCGACAACGACGGTGACGGAGAAGTCGACGAAGGCTGCTACCCGAGCACCACCGGGATGTCGAACTGACCCGCAGCACCACCTGTAGTCACCCCTCCCTCCTTCGCCTCCGGGCGTTGGGGGGAGTCCTTGTCTTGCACCCACCCGTTTTGTCAGGTGTCCATTCCAGGGCGACCGAACAACAGCAAGAAACACTCGCAACAACAGTTGTTGCAGGCCTGTTTCGACCCCGTTTGAGCCCACCAACTGCCCGATCAAGCCGGTATATCAGTTTTGTCAGTTGGCGGCGGCTGACACCAAATCCACCAAGAACGGACTATCCAATGACCAAAATCCTCCTTCCCGCTCTCGCTCTCGTTGCTGCCACCATGGCTCCTGCTTCCGAGGCTTCTGCCAACACCGATGTGGCCATCGCCATCCCCCTCGTGAAGGGCTGGAACACCGTCGGCCTGAGCATCAAGAACCCCAACGGCTCGGGCGTCTGGACCGGCAGCGAGATCCTCGACGCAGTGGTCGGGAACGACGTGGACGGAGAGTGCAGCAAGGTCTGGTTCGGCACCGACTACAACGATGAAGGCTGGTACTTCCTCGGCCGGAACAACAGCACCCGGTCCGTGCCCGAGGGCGGCGGCGCCTACATCTACTGCACCGATGCAGCCGTCTTCACCATGGTGGGCGAAGAGTTCGACGAAGCCGCCTTCCTCGAAGACGTCAGCGAGACCGACTTCGAGCGCTGGACCATGGTGTCCTTCGCCAGTGACAGCGAGCGCACGGGCTACGACATGTGCGACCTCGACACCGTCAACCCGGTGGGTGCGGTGGCATGGTCGAACAGCGAGGACGACATCTACCACGTCCATCCGTGTGCCTGGTCGACGACCGTGACCGAGCGCCACATCACCATCAACTACGGCGCCAACTACATCATCGACACCAGCTTCAGCGCAGAGTTCGGCGAGAACTACGTCCTGTGGTTCGACGAAGACGAAGTCTGCGCAGACGGCCTGGACAACGACTCCGACGGCGAAGTCGACGAAGGCTGCTACCAGGACTGAGCACCAGCGCCACTGTAGGGGGGGTCGGACTACCACCCAACCGGTCCGACGCTCATGTCCCGCCCCATCGCCAGTTCTCGGCGGTGGGGCGTCTTCGTTCGGGCGCTCGGTCGGCTGAGCCCAACCCAGCCCTCCGGCTCCGAGTCGGACCACATCCATGCCCAGCACGCTCCACCTCGACCACGGAACACTCGACCTGGTCAAAGGCTCCTTCCACCCCACGTCGGGCCCTTCCGTTTCCTTGACCACCCGCGAGCTCGCACTGTGTCGATGGCTCGCGACGCGGCCAGGCGAACCGATCTCTCGTGACGAGCTGATGCAGGAGGTTCTCCGGTACGCACCGGGAGTCGACAGCAGGGCCATCGACTACACCGTGTTCCGACTTCGGGCGAAGATCGAGGCCACCCCCGCGGCCCCACGCGTGGTGCTCACCTGCTACGGCAAGGGCTACAAGCTCGTCGTGCCCGACCAACCCACCATCGAAGAGCGCTGGCTCGGGCTGGTGGGCGGGATGTCCGAGGTGCACACAGCGCTGAAGGCAGCACTGCAGGTACTCCCAGAAGCCACTGTGGTGGACGCCTTGCGGCACCACGGAATCATCGCGCTCAGCCCCGCGGCCCATGCCTGCATCCAGGCAACCCTCGACGCCCTGGACTCCGACACCCGCTCCTTGCTGGTCCGGCTGCTGCCATGGCGACAGCTCTCGAATCCGGTGCTGCAAGAACAAGGCGCGGGGCTCCACCAGCTCGCTCGGCTCCTGAAGTCCGGCTTCCTCCTTCGCCAGGGAGACACACTGGTCGTGCCCGAGTGTCTGCGAACCACCCTCATGGAGTTGGTCGACCGCGAGCGCCTGGATGCAGCGACCGCAGAACACGCCCTGTGGGTGGAACGGTGTCTGGCGGTCGGCTGGCACATCACACCGCGAACCCTGCTCTACGCCTGCCCGACACCTCCGGTCGCTCATTCGCTGTATCTGGAGTGTCGAGAGGCGATGGTGCACAGAGGCCCTCTGGGCCGTCGGACACTTCGGGTGCTCACCGCACAGCGGTTCGCATCGTCCAAGGAAATCCTCGAGACGGTCCGGGAGCTGCAACAACAAGTTGAGGGCGTCGATCGCTGGGATCTGCGGGCCCGAGAGGCCAGTTGCCTGGCGACCTGGGGACAACCTCAACAAGCCCGGTCCATCTGGCGTGCACTCGCCGACTGCGCCACGGCACGAGGCTGGCCCCACCGTGCCCTGTCCGCCACAGTTCAGAGCCTTCTTGGCACCCCGGACCTGGACGAGTCCCGGATGGCCAGCCTCCAAGCCACCGCCGATCAACTGGGCGTTCATTCCGTTTCGTGCATGTTGCGTGTGATGCGGGCCAATTGTGCGCCCAAAGACAGGAGCGCCAACGCACTGGCTGAAGGGACCCGTTTTGCGCGCGTGGTACGCCGGCCCTACTTCGAGATCATGTCCCTCATCAATCGTATCTCAGAGGTACGGTTTGGCCGGACCCAGCAGACCATTCCCCACCTCGAGCGCGCCATCGCGCTCAGTCAAAGCGCGCAGTTCCCCCACCTGGAAGCCCAGGCGCGAAACAACCTGGCGGTGTGCCTGGCAGACCTGGGACAGTACGAACGCGCCGTGGCAGTGTCACGAGACGCCATTCGCCTGGCCGACGACGCCAATGCATTCACCCGCAGCATCACGAGTCGAGCCACTCTTGCGGCTGCTCTCCACAGCATGGGCCGGCTGGAGGAAGCCCACCACGCGTACCTCGAGGCGTCGAGTCAGGTCGCTGGCCCATCCCACTCGCTCCTGTTCGCACTGCAAGCAACGGTGGAGGCCGACATGGGCGAGGTTGTGTGTGCCGAGGCCACCCTGACCCGAGCCACTGCACCGGCCTGCCTTCCTTTTGTACAGCTCGCAGAGCTTCACATCGCACTGGCTCGCCATCGCTCGGTGGACCGGATTCGGTCGGAGCTCGCTCGGCTGCCCGCGGACGCTTTGCTCGGCACATGGCTCCATGTGGACTACAGCCTGGCCCGGGAGCGCCTCTCGCTGGCCATCGCCCGAAAACTGGGGAACCAGGGCCACGACAGGACTGCGCCGAAGCGTTGTGGACCGCCCGGGGGCGTCCAACCGATTGGTCTGGGCACCGTGGTGTCAGGTTGTTGGTAGCCACAACAAGCCGCATATCAGGGGAGAGTGGCACCAGCCATATCCTCTCATACACTTCAAAAGTACGGCCCCTTTCCGGAACATCCCCTGCAACACTTGTTGCAGACCTGTTTCGGCGTTGTTTGACGAACTCCAGCACCAAATTTCAACGCTATAACAGCCTCGTCAGGTCAAGACTGGTCTGCCCACACCACCCGTCACAAGCAAGGTATCTCCCATGACCAAGACTCTCATTCCCGCTCTGGCTCTCGTCGCTGCTGTCATCGCTCCCGCTTCCGAGGCCTCCGCCAACACCGATGCAGTCATCGCCGTCCCCCTCGTGCAGGGCTGGAACACGGTCGGACTGAGCATCAAGAACCCCAACGGCTCGGGCGTCTGGACCGGACGCGAGATCCTCGATGCCATCGTGGGCAACGAGTCCGATGGCGAGTGCAGCAAGGTCTGGTTCGGAACCGACTACAACGACGAAGGATGGTACTACCAGGGCCAGAACGACAACTCCCGGTCCGTGCCCGAGGGCGGCGGCGCGTACATCTGGTGCACCGACACCGCCATCTTCTCCCTCGTGGGTGAGGAGTTCGACGAGACGGCCTTCCTCGAAGAGGTCAGCGAGACCGACTACGAGCGCTGGACGATGGTGTCTTTCGCCAGCGACAGCGACCGCAACGGGTACGACATGTGCGACCTCGACACGGTCGACCCGGTGGGCGCGGTGGCATGGTCGAACAGCGAGGACGACATCTACCACGTGCACCCCTGTGCATGGTCGACCACTGTGACCGAGCGCCACATCTCCATCAACTACGGTGCCAACTACATCATCGACACCAGCTTCAGCGCCGAATTCGGCGAGAACTACGTGCTGTGGTTCGACGAAGCCGAAGTCTGCGAAGACGGCATCGACAACGACTCCGACGGCGAGGTCGACGAGGGCTGCTACCAGGACAAGTGAGTCTTGCTGCGGCGCCCGTCCAACCCCATCGCCCGACTCCGGGCGGTGGGGTTTCGGTCCTTCACGCCTGCATCCAATCGAGCCAACGCTCCGAACGCGTCTGCATTCAGTCCCCCGGCCACGAACCGAAGTGTGCGCATGCCCACAAAGCTCTTCCTCGACCACGGCACCCTCGACCTGGACGAAGGCGCCTTCCACCCGAGCTCGGGCGAGGCGGTTGTCCTGACCCCCCAGGAGCTCGCCCTGTGCCGGTGGATGGCGGAGCGGCCCGGCGAGCCGTTCTCCCGCGACGTGCTGATGCAGACGGTTCTCCAGTACGCCCCCGGAGTCAACAGCCGGGCCATCGACTACACCGTCTTCCGACTACGCGCGAAGATCGAGGCGAACCCAGCCGCTCCGAAGGTGCTCCAGACCGCCTACGGCAAGGGCTACAAGTTCGTGGTTCCCGCCCAACCCACCATCGAGGAGCACTGGCTTGAGCTGGTGGGCGCGATGCCGGGGGTACAAGCAGCGCTGAGCACGTCTCTACAGATGCTCCCTGAAGCGACGGTTGTAGAGGTGCTCAGACGCCGCGGCATCGTCGCGCTGGGACCTGCCGCCCACACAATCGTGCTGCAGGCGTTCCATGCACTCGAGCCCGAAGCACGGGCACTGCTTGTACGTCTGGTGCCCTGGCGGCGGCTCTCGAGCGCTGTCCTGCAGGAACAAGGCGCAGGTCTCCATCACCTCGGCACCCTCCTGAAGGAGGGCTTCCTGCTTCGCCGGGAAGAGGCCCTTTTCGTCCCAACCTGCCTCCGGATGACCCTGTTGGAGGCGATCGACCGCGCCGACCTGGCTGTGGCCGCACTGGCCCATGCACGTTGGGTGGAGCAACAGCTCGCAGTCGACTGGCCCATCACACCCAACACATTGCTGTACGACAGCCCGATTCCCGATGTAGACCCGGGCCTGTTTCAGGAGTGCCAGGAGGCCATGGCCCACAAAGTGCACCTCGGGCCGCGAACTCTGCGGGTGCTGACCGCACAGCGCTTCTCATCGTCCCGCGCGGTCATCGAGGTCGCTCGGCAGCTGCAGCAACAGACCAAGGGGACCCATCGCTGGGACCTGCGCGCCCGAGAGGCCAACCGGCTGGAGGCATTGGGGCACACGCAAGAAGCCAGGTCCATATGGAGAGCGCTCGCCGATGAAGCCACCCAGCGCGGCTGGGCTCACCGGCGGGTCTCGGCCACTGTGCACAGCCTCCGCGGCACGTCCAAGTTGGATGCCCGGACCATGGCCGGCCTCACCGCAGTCGCAGACCGCCTGGGTGTGCACTCTGCATCCTGCCTGCTGCGGGTGCTCGCGGCAAAGCAAGCAACCAAAGAGCGAGTCGACACCGCATCGGCCGACGCGATCCGGTACGCAAGACAGGTGGGGATGGTCCACTTCGAGGTCATCGCGCTCTCCAGCACTCTGGGCGGGTTCCGCTTCGGCCAGCGCGAACAGACCGTTCCCCACCTGGAGCGTGCCGTGGCGCTCAGCCGCGCAGCCAGCCAGCCCCGGCTCGAAGCTCAAGCGCGCAACAACCTGGCCCTCTGCCTTGCGGACCTTGGACAGTTCGAGCGAGCAGCAGAGGTGGCTCGCGAAGCCATCCGCCTGGCGGAGGATGTCAACGAGGCCGCACGAATCATCGCGGGCAGGACAACCCTGGCAGCCATCCTGCATGGCCAAGGAGAGCTGGAGGAGGCCCGCCGGTGCTGTATGGAGGCCGCGAGTCTCGCGAGCGGGGCCTACTACTCGTTCATCCACATCCTCCAGGCGTGCGTTGAGGCCGACCTCGGGGAGACGGTCTCCGCCGAGGCGAGCCTGGCACGTGTGTCCTTGGATACCTACCAACCGTGGGTTCAGCTCGCTCACCTACACATCGCCCTCGCGAACCAACGTCCCCCGGACCGGGTCCGGGCTCAGCTCGAACACCTTCCTTCCGACGCACTCTTCGGGACCTGGCTGTACCTGGACTACCGCCTGGCCCGCTCGCGCCTGTTGCTGGCCATCGGTCGCGCATCGGCGATGCAACCCGCGGTACACCGAGTCAACCTGCGCGTCGTCGCATCGTCGTAGTCCTCAGAGGTGCACAGCCCACTCGACCCGAACGCAGGTCAGAACGACGGCGTGCCGAACAGCTCCCAGACCGCATCCCCGTAGCCATGGCGGTACACCACCGCCTCGTCCGAGCCGCTTCCATCCTGGTCGCCCAGGCCCACCACCGCGAAGCCGAGGTCCTCGTCGTCGCCCACGATGACCGCGTCCAGGTCTTCTTCGGCGAGCGTGCCCGAGGCGCCCGAGCGCACCACCCAGCTGCGACCCACCGCGTTGTGGCTGGCTCCGTTGGCGCTGTTGGTGGCGTAGCCCGCGGCCACCAGGAGGTCGGGCTGGCCGTCGCCATCAAAGTCGCCCGAGTCGGCGTTGCCGCCCAGGTAGTGCTCGGTGTCGCCCACGAGCGTGAGGCTGGCATCGGTGTCGAGGTCGACGTCGCCTGTGATGGGGCCGAGCACCACGAACAGGGCACCGCCGTCGTCTTCGCCCCGGTCGGACGTGGGGTCGCCGAGCACCAGGTCATCGTAGCCATCCTGGTCCCAGTCGACGCCCGTGCGCACCAGCTGTCCCAGGTCGCTCGCGCCGTCGGAGGTGTCGACCACCTGGTGGGTGGCGTCGTCCAGGGTGAGGGTTCCGCTCACGGGACCGGCGAACAGGTAGGTGCCGCCGCCGTCGTTGTCGTCTGCGTCGGGCGCGCCCACGACGAGGTCGGCCACACCGTCTCCGTCGAAGTCGGTGGAGCTGCCGAGCGTGCCGCCTTCGCCCAGCCAGTCGTAGGTATCCACGCCTTCGATGACAGCGAGTGCAGAGTCGATGCCGATGCCGCCGCGGTCGGCCCCACTCACCAGCCACACCGCACCTTGGTACGACGACCCGGCGTAGGACTGCCCCACGAGGAGATCGGCGGTGCCATCGCCGTTCTGGTCGCCGACCACTGCTTGTGCAGTGCCGAGGTTGCCGTTGTTGTCTTCGCCCCACAGCACCATGGCGGCTTCGTCGGTGGCGTCGCCACTCGTGACGGGGCCGAGGATCAGGAAGCTCGCACCTGCGTTGGAGTCGATCGAGTCTTCACCGGGAGCACCCACCCACAGGTCGTCGTAGCCGTCGCCGTTCACATCGCCGATGGCCGGGTTGGTGCCGAAGGTTGCGCTGGAGCTGCCGTCGAGCGCCACGTCGTCGTCGAGGGACATCGCGCTGCCGGTCAGGGGGCCGTGCAGGACGTAGGTGCGCCCGGTGCCATCGGCGGCCGAGCTCCAGAACGAGCCCACGACGAGGTCTTCGGTGCCGTCGCCGTCGAGGTCACCCGCGGCGCCCCACCAGCTGAAGAAGTCGCTCGATGCCTCGGAGATGACGACGCTGGCGTCGTCTTCGGTGTACTCCCCCTGCCACAAGCAGGCCTCGAGGGCTTCTTCTTCGGTGGCGTCGCAGTCGTTGACCAGGCCGTCGTTGCACACCTCGGGTGCGCCGGGAAAGCGGGTGGCGTCGGCGTCGTCGCAGTCCAGGCCGAAGACCTCGTCCACCCAGATGTCGCCGTCGGTGGAGGGGTCGTTGCAGAGGGGAAGGCCAGCGTGCTCGGCGTCGCCCACACCGTCGCCGTCGACATCGGGCAGCCAGATGGTGGCGGAGGCGAGGGAGAGGTCGGGGTCGTCGTCGTTGACGAGGCCATCGCAGTCTTCGTCGCGGCCGTCGGCGTCGCAGATCTCGGCGTCGGCGGGGCTGACGGATGCATCGGTGTCGTCGCAGTCATCGCTGTTGTCGACGGCACCGGCGGGCTGGGCACACGCGCGGGGCACGGCATCGTCGGGGTTGCCGTAGCCGTCTTCGTCGGCGTCGCGGAACCACTCGAGGCGCGATGCGGGGTCGAGGCTGTCGTCGGCGTCGTCGATGAGGGTGTCGCAGTCGTCGTCGATGTCGTTGCAGACCTCGGTGGCGCCGGGGAAGACGTCGGGGGCGAGGTCGTCGCAGTCGTCGGATGAGGTGACGGCTCCATCGGGGACGGCACACGCTTCGACGGGCAGGGCGGGGTCGCCAGCACCATCGCCATCGCGGTCTTCGTAGAAGGTCTGCATGTCGCCGGCGCCGTCGTCGAGGATGCCGTTGCAGTCGTTGTCTACGCCGTCGCACAGCTCGTCTGCGCCGGGGAGGATGGTGGGGTCGGTGTCGTCGCAGTCGCCGTCCACTTCGGACAGGCCGTCGCCGTCGTCGTCGGTCTCGTAGGACGACACGGTGGTGCCGCTGTCGCCGCTCTTGTCGGAGCATGCCAGGGCGAGGGTGGTGGGTGCGAGGAGGAGGAGGAGATGGGCCGCGCGTTGCATGGGGCCTCCGAGAGCGGGGTTCGCTTCCCCCCACGCAACCGGGGGCCGACGTGCGACAGGGGATTCGTGGCGGTCAGCGGTCGGCGGTCGGCGGTCAGCGGTCAGCGGTCGTCAGCTGTCAGTCGTCAGTCGTCAGTCGTCAGCCGTCAGCCGTCAGCGGGGAACAGGCAGGCCCGCACGCATTGGACGCAGTTCCTACGGAGCGTGCCGATTCAATTGGACGGTCGCCGGGGCCTTCGATCCAGCCACCACCAGGCTGACAGCTGAACGCTGAACGCTGTCAGCCGTCAGCCGTGATTCGTGGGAAGAAAGTCGACGTAGAGGGAAAGCCGTACCTGAGAAATCGATTTCTCGGGACCTCGGCACGCGCAGACGTCAAGAATTCCCCGAGAATCGAAGGCTACAGGTCCGGTTTTCGGGGCGCCTTGCCCAGCCGGGGTTTCTTCCCACGAATCAGCGGTCAGCGGTCAGGCCGGTCGCGTCGTGTCGTCGCATTGAACCCACGGGGATTGGGACCTGCCACTGTGCACTCTCGGCGACTACTTCCAAGGGAGCAGGCGCGAGCGGGCTGGCGACTGGCTGCTGGTCGCCGGAGGTCCCGCCACCCTTCCGAGCAACTCGAAGCGTTGTGGCGGGGTGGGCTACCAGCGGCCAGCAGCCAGCAGCCAGCCTTGTTGTGCCGGGTACCGCACGCTTGGTGACGGGCGTGGTGGAGTGCCACTGCATGGGGGCGTTCGCCTCCACATTGGAGCGCACCACAACAGGTCTGGCTGCTGGCGACTGGTGGCTGGCGGCCGACGCACCACGCCCGACCGATCCGCCGACTCCGAATGCAGAAGATCCTGGCCGTGCGGTGGCGGCGGTGGCACAAAGCGGTGTTCGAGGCTCCCCCCTCCCGGAGGCCCCCATGCGCCACCTGTGGTTGCTCCTGTTGCTGCCCGCCTATGCGTGCACCGTGCCCTGTCCCGGGATGCCCGGTCCCACGCCCGTCCACCGTGGTGTTGGGGTGGACGGCCACGACTGGGACAGCCTCGAGGCCTACATCGCCGATGAGCTGGAGGGGTCCTGCATCCCCAGCCTGAGCGTGGCCATCGTGACGCCCGAAGAGACGCTGTGGTCGGCGGCGTTTGGGTGGGCCGACATCGAAGACGAGGTCGCGGCGTCTCCAGACACGGTCTACATGCTGGCTTCGGTGAGCAAGACGTGGACGGCGGCGGCGCTCATGTTGGCCGTGGAGGACGGGGCGGTGGCGCTCGACGACCGGGTGTCGAAGCATGTGCCGTTCAAGGTGGAGAATCCGCTGCTGGGAGGCAACCAGCCGCCCATGCGTGTGGCCCACCTGGCGTCGCATACGTCGGGGATCCAAGACAACTGGGACGAGATTCCCTACCGAAAGGGCGACCCCGCGGGCACTCTGAAGGGCTACCTGCGCAGCTACCTCACCGAGAACGGCGACCGCTACCACGCCGGCGACAACTTCCATCCGTGGGAGCCCGGGACGGCGTATTCGTACAGCAATGTGGCCACCGCGCTGGCGGGGCTGACGGTGCAAGAGGCCGTCGGTCAGCCGTTTGAGGACTACTGTGCAGAGCGACTCTTCACGCCGCTTGGGTTGGAGACCACGCATTGGTTCTTGCGCGACTTCGATGCCGACACGCCGATGGCGGTGCCCTACGAGGTGGACCGCGATGGCTGGGTGCCGCGCGAGCACTATGGCTACCCCACGTGGCCCGATGGTCAGCTGCGGACGACGGCTTCGGAGCTGGCGCGCTTTCTGGGCATGGTGATGGCCGGGGGGACGTGGGATGGGGTGCAGGTGATGGCGCCCGAGACGGTGGATGCGATGCTGCGGTCGCCGCTGACGGGGGCTGCGGGACCGGCGCCGAGCAGCGTGACCGACGGCCAGTACGTGTTCTGGGGCGACGCACGGAAGGGACGCATCGGCCACAACGGCGGCGACCCCGGCGTGCACACCCGCCTGTACTTCGACCCCCAGACCGAGGTGGGCGTGGTGATGCTCACCAACTTCGGCAGCTTCAAGCTGGGGCTCGACCCGGTGTTCGCCTTCAACCAGGTGGAAGACCGCCTGTTCGAGGTGGGCGCGGATGTGCGGAGGTCGCGATGATTGCGCTGTTGTGGGCCAGCGTGGCTCTGGCTGCGACCGTGGTGGTGGGCACGGCGCCGTCGGTGGGACCGTCGGAGGCGGAGGAGGTGTGGGCGGAAGGCACGGTGGCTACGGGCATCTCGCGGGCGGTGGCCGACCTCGATGCGCGGGTGCGGCCGGGCGTGGGCGTGCGGGCGGGGTGGACGCCGACGGAGCGGTGGATGCTGCGGGCGGATGCGGCCTTCGGGTCTGCGTGGACGCCGTGTGTGGACTGTGGGGCGGGCGGGCTGGTGGCGACGGCCCGGTACACGCTGGCCCACCGGTCGCACTTCCGGTTCGCGCCGACGGCCTTCGGGCAGCTGTGGAAGGGGGGTTCGGCGACGGTGGTGGACGGTGGGCTGGGCTTCGCGATGGCGGCGGGTGGGGGGCCGGTGTGGGTGGACCTGTCGGCGCCGCTGTGGGGCACCGATGATGCGGTGGACCTGATGTCCACGCTCGGCGAGGTGGGCGTGACGGCGCGCTATCTGGACCGCCACAGCACCCGCCTGGCCCTTCAGGGCTACCCGATGCGACCGGTGGTGGCGCATCGGGTGGGGACGGACCGGGGGTGGGTGCAGGTGGGCGTGCGGCCGCTGGGGATGTCGCCGGGCATGTCCGCAGCGGTGGGCCGGGTGTGGTGAGGAGAGGCCCGTTGCCGTCCCGACGCGGATGACCGGTGGCAGCTGGATGCGGTGGGGCTGCGCGGGGTCAATCGAGGCGGACCGGGGTCGCCATACGTTGGAACAGCCGGAGGCCGGTCGACGGGACCGGACGAAGCCACTTCCGGGTCGCCCGCTCCGGCACCAGCACCCCTGGTAGCGCGGAGTCCTCGTGTACCAGATCCTCGGCGTCGAGCGCTTCTCCCCCACCACCTTTTCCTGGGACGTGTTCGCACCGGACGTGGCCCGCGCAGCCCACCCCGGCCAGTTCATCATGCTGCGGCTGGCAGATGGCGGGGAGCGGATCCCGCTGACGGTGGCCGACTTCGACCGCGAGCGGGGCACGGTGACGCTGGTGGTGCAGGTGGTGGGCAAGACCACGCAGGCGATGGTGGCGGGCTACCAGGCGGGCGACTGGTTCCGCGACTTCGTGGGACCGCTGGGCGAGCCGGCCCACATCACACCCGACCAGCATGTGGTGTTGGTGGGCGGTGGCCTGGGTGTGGCGCCCATCTTTCCGCAGGTGCGGGCGTTCAAGCAGGCGGGCTGCCGGGTGACGGCCATCGTGGGCTTCCGCAGTGCCGACCTCATCTTCTGGCGCGAGCGCTTCGAGCCCTGGTGCGACGACTACATCCTGTGCACCGACGACGGCTCGGCAGGCCGCGCGGGCTTTGTGACGGGTGCGCTGGCCGAGGTGATGGAGACCGACCGCCCCGACCGGGTGGTGGCGGTGGGACCGCTGCCGATGATGCGGGCGTGCACCGAGACCACCCGTCCCCACGGTGTAGAGACGGTGGTGAGCCTCAACGCCATCATGGTGGACGGCACGGGCATGTGTGGGTCGTGCCGGGTGAGCGTGGGCGGCGAGGTTCGCTTCGCGTGTGTGGACGGCCCGGACTTCAACGCCCACCAGGTGGACTTCGACGAGCTGATGGGTCGGCAGCGCCGCTTCAAGCGCCACGAGTCGGCCGCCAACGACGACTTCGCCCATGTGTGCAACCTCGAGCGCACCCTGCTGCAGGACGGCAAGCGCAACTACAAGAAGTTCAAGCACGTGGAGCCGCACGCACGCCCGATGCCGGAGCGGCCTGCCGACGAGCGGGCCCGCAACTTCCTCGAGGTGAACCTGGGCTACTCCACGGTGGATGCGATGGCCGAGGCCGAGCGCTGCATCCAGTGCAAGCGGCCCACGTGTGTGAGCGGTTGTCCGGTGGGCATCGACATTCCGGGCTTCATCCGGCACTTGATTGTGCGCGACCTGGACCAGGCGCTGGCCACCATCCAGGCGTCGAACCTGTTTCCGTCGGTGTGTGGCCGGGTGTGTCCGCAGGAGTCGCAGTGTGAGGCCCACTGCATCCTGGCGAAGAAGATGGAGCCGGTGGCCATCGGTCGGCTGGAGCGCTTTGTGGGCGACCATGCGCGGCCGGCGAAGGCTGCGGCCCCCACGCGGAGCGCCACGCCGAAGAAGGTGGCGGTGGTGGGCTCGGGTCCGGCGGGGCTCGCGTGTGCGGGCGACCTGGCGCGGGCGGGCGTCGAGGTGACGGTGTTCGAGGCGCTTCACGTGGTGGGCGGGGTGCTGCGGTACGGCATCCCGAGCTTCCGGCTGCCGCGCGACATCATCGACAAGGAAGTGGACGCGCTGCGCGACATGGGGGTGCGCTTCGAGGTGAACAAGGTGGTGGGCCGCACGTTCAGCGTGGCCCGGCTGCGTGCAGACCACGACGGTGTGTTCATCGCCACAGGTGCCGGCTACCCGGTGTTCTTGGGGCTTCCGGGCGAGTCTGCGGGGCAGGTCTACAGCGCCAACGAGTTCCTCACCCGTGTGAACCTGATGGGCGGCGACCGCTTCCCGTATGAGGACACGCCCCTGGCGATGGGCGACCGGGTGGCGGTCATCGGTGCGGGCAACACGGCGATGGACTGCCTGCGGGTGGCGCGACGGCTGGGGGCGACGCACGTGCACTGTGTGTACCGGCGGACGGAAGCCGAGGCGCCGGCGCGGGTGGAAGAGCTGCGCCACGCCGGTGAAGAGGGCGTCCAGTTCCACTTCCTGCGCAGCCCGGTGGAGATCCAGACCGACGGCGACGACATCGTGGGCCTGCGCTGTCAGGTGATGGCGCTGGGCGAGCCGGATGCCTCAGGACGGCGGCGACCGATGCCGGTGGACGGCGAAGAAGAGGTGCTGGCCTGCGACACGGTGGTCTACGCCCTCGGCACCCGCGCCAACCCCATCGTGCCCCGCGCCACGCCCGACCTGGGTCTGAACAAGTGGGGCTACATCGAGGCGGACGATGGCACCCAAGCCACGAACCTGCCGGGTGTGTTTGCGGGCGGGGACATCGTGACGGGCGGTGCGACGGTCATCTTGGCGCTGGGGGCGGGTCGACGGGCGGCGAAGGGCCTGCTGCAGTGGATGGACGACGGGCAGTGGCCGCCCACGCTGGATGAGACGGCGGCGGGCCACCCGGAAGGCCGGGTGTGTCCGAAGTGCCAGCGGCCGACGGAGGGTGATGAGCGCTACATCTGCTGTGCCGACCAGGTGCTGCGCTGGCGCTGTGACCGCTGCCACAAGGTGGATGAGGGCTTCGCGATGCCGTACGGCTTGTGTGCGTCGTGTGGGGGTCGGCTGGTGCGGCTGGACGACCGCCTGCCCACGCCGGCGGAGCAGGCCATCCGCGAGGCTTTCGAGCTGGAGCTGGGCAACCACGCGCTCTACTCGCGGGGGGCGGCGCACACGTCGGAGCCCGAGCTGAAGGCGCTGTTCGAGCGCATGGCGGCGATGGAAGCGGAGCACGTGACGACGCTGGCTGAGCGGTACCACGTGCCGGCGCCGTCTCCGGAGCAAGTGCCAGACCCTGCCCTCATCGCGATCTATGCGGGCCTGGAGCTTGATGTGGACGACGGCGAGGGGCTGCTGGAGCTGGCGTTGGCGCTGGAGCTGCGGGCGCGGGACCACTTCGCGCGTCGGGCCCGCGAGCTGACGGTGGGGAGCCCGGAGTGGAGGCTGTACCGGGAGCTCGAGGCGGAGGAGTCGGAGCATGTGGCGCTGATTCAGACGGAGCTGGCGCGGTGGCGGGGGGGTCGGGGGATGTGGTTGACGGGGGCCCCCTTGTACGTTGAGAACGCTCCTCCCCGACGACTCCCAAGCCCCCTCTTCGCCGACCCGTATTGAGCAT
>ENA-OWNT01000997-OWNT01000997.1-seawater-metagenome-genome-assembly--contig:-NODE-997-length-43724-cov-6.186359_pt1 | contig 43724 bp, 44 predicted proteins | sample MGYA00238136_ERZ651165 | MGnify/ENA primary metagenome ERZ651165 (study PRJEB26861, sample SAMN08777766) | seawater metagenome | isolation source: coastal seawater | place: USA: Florida | collected...
GGGTCTTCGGCGCGGAGGACGGCGTGACCGAAGCCGAAGATGAGCTGCTTGTTGGCCATCCGGTCGCGCACCATCTGCTCGATGGCATCGGGGTCGGTGGTGCCGACGCTGCGCACGAAGGCGAGGCAGTCCTGGTTGGCCCGACCGTGGCGGGGCCCGTAGAGGCCGGCCATCGCGGCGCCGAGGGAGGCGTAGATGTCGGCCAGGCCGCTGGCGACCGCCTTGCCCGTGAAGGTGGACAGGTTGCCGCCGCCGTGGTCCATGTGGAGCACGTAGAAGGTGCGGAGCAGCGCGGTGAGCTTGTCGGCGTCGGCGCCGGGGACACCCAGCATGTGCACGAAGTTTTCGACCAGACCGAGCTCGGGCTTGCTCTCGATGGGGGCACCCCAGCCGGAGCGCTGGCGGAAGATGGTGGCGACGAGCTCGGGAGTGCGGGCAATCAGGTTGAGGGCGTCTTCCTTGAAGTCGTCGGTCTTGCCGAGCATGCCCATGAGGTTGAGACCGGCGATGAGCCACTCCATGGGGTGGCCCTGCTTGGGCAGCTTGCCCACGCGGGCGGCGATGCCGTCGGGGAGCACGGCGCGGCTGGCGAGGTCGGCCTTGAAGGCGGCGAGCTGCTCCTCATCCGGCAGCTCCTTGTTGAACATCAGGTAGACGACCGCCTCGGGGTCGAGGTTGGCCAGCTCCTTCACCGAGTAGCCGACGTAGCTGACACCCTGGAGCGGATCGACGCGCGAGGTGCGGACCGTGCCGACCGGAAAGCCCCGCAGCCCAGTGTTGAGGTGCTTCTTTGTGATCGTGAACAGTACGTCGTTTTGGTCGCCCATGGTCGATACTCCGCGCTCGGATGGACCCGGCGGATATCGCGACCGCAACCCCCTTGCCATGAATGCCATTCAGTCAGGTGCGAAATGCGCTTCTCACCCCGATCATGCCATGGAATGGGGATCTGGGAGTGACCTGTTCAGGCCTCCGCCACACACCGGACACGCGGAGCGGACGGGTTCCAGGCGCCTCAGCTCGGACGATTCACCGGGAGAGCACCACACAGCCCAGGTCGGCGAAGTAGCTCGGCTGGTCGCCGAAGACGTAGCAGGCCCCCCCGGCCCGGTCCGCTCCGTCGGGGAGAAGCAGGTAGGTGACCGTGTCGGCGAAGTCGCTGCGGAAGACGGTGGTGCCAGCCTCGAGATCACTCATCTGGCCGCCATATTCGAGGGCCACGCTGCCGCCCTCCACATCATGGCACCAAGGCCCGTAGGAGACGCCGTCGCCAGCGTCGAAGCCGAGGAAGCAGTCCTCTCCGGTCCAGCAGGGCACGCTGCCGCCGCACGACCCTCCTGTCTCCGCCATGCCGAGCTTCCACGCGCCCGCATCGTCGACATCGAGGGTGAAGCCTGTCTCGCCCCAGTCGACGGTCACGGTGACCGAGTCTGCGCTGCCGCCGTCTTCGCCGCCGCCCGTGTCGACAGCGCCTCCCCCCCAGGTGGACTCCGAGCCCGAGGCGTCGTCTCCGCCTTCATCGGGGCCCTTCTCGTCTTCCACGATGACACAACCTGTGGTGGCTGCGAGCAGGACCAGCGCCCCCCAACCGATGCCTCTTGCAGCACTCTCGAACGGGGGACGCGGCATGGAACCTCCGGCGATTGGGGCGTGCTTCGAGTGTAGCCCAGGCCAAAGCCGATGGCGGAACGGCGTGGTAGAAGCGTGCCTCCCCCGCCGCCGAGTGCCGGAGCCCACATGCCTCACATCGTCGCCGAGCCCTGCGTCAAGTGCAAGTACACCGACTGCGTCTCGGTCTGTCCCGTCGACTGCTTCCACGAAGGCGAGAACATGCTCGTCATCGATCCAGAGGAATGCATCGACTGTGGCGCGTGCATCCCGGAGTGCCCGGCCGAGGCCATCTTCCTCGACGAGGACCTCCCCGCGAAGTGGCACAACTACATCGCGCTCAACGCGGAGCTCACCGCCGCCTGGCCCGTGCTCACCGAACAGCGGGATCCCCTCCCCGGCGCCGATGACTGGAAGGAGCGCACCAACAAGCTGTCGGAGCTGAGCTACGCCGCGGGCGCGGGCGACTGAGCCGAGGTCCCGCGAAAAATCGGATATCGGAGATCCTGACCCCCGGTTCTTATCGGGACTGGAACTCCAACGTGGGGGCGAGGCCGCGCTCGATCTGGCCGGTGAGGTCGCGCTCGACAGCCTTTGCGGCCACCTTCACGGCATTGCGAATGGCCCGCGCATTGCTGCGACCGTGCGCCTTGATGACCACATGGTCGAAGCCGAGGAAGGGAGCACCGCCGTATTGCTTCCAGTCGGTCATCCGCCGGAGCTGCTGGAGTCCCTGCGACAGCATCGTGAGGCCGAGCTTCCACAGGAACTTCCGGGCGTAGGCGTCGCGGGCGATGTCGGACACCACCTCGCTCACCCCTTCGAGCATCTTGAGCACCACATTGCCGAGAAAGCCGTTGCAGACGATGACGTCGACGGTTCCCCGGGGAATGTCCAGGCCCTCGACGTTGCCGTGGAAGGAGATCGTCGGCAGGTTGGACAGCAGCTTGTGGGCCTCGACGATGGCTTTGGGGCCCTTGTTCGGCTCGGTGCCATTGGACAGCAGAGCCACGCGTGGGGCGTCGTTGTCGCTGATGACCCGCGCATAGGCCGAGCCCATCACTGCGAAGGCGACCAGCTCCTCTGCAGTGGCGTCGAGGGTGGCGCCCACATCGAGCATGAGCGCGAAAGGGTCGCCCTTGGGACCGTGCCGCTGTTCGGTGGGGTACACCGCGGCGAGGGCCGCGCGCGGAACACCCGGCAGGCGCAGGAAGTGGGACGAAGCAGCCAGGATGGTGGCTCCCGTGTTTCCGGCGCTCACCAGTGCGTCGGCCTCCCCCGCGGCCACGAGCCTGGCCGCCACGTTGATGGAGCAGTCGGGATTCTCAGCCAGGAACGCCCGGGGGCTGTCCGCCATGCCGACGCAGCCACCGCCCGCATGGACGACCTGCAGGTAGGTGGGGTCGTGGGGCAGGCTGCCGAGCGCGTCGGTGATCTGTTGGGCGTCGCCCACCAGCAGGATGCGAACGGGGTGGTCTTCGAGGGACAGGCGGGCGGCGCCGGCGACGGTGCTCTCGATGCCGGCATCTCCGCCCATGGCATCCAGGGCGACGCAGACCGGCTCTTTGCTTGGCATCCAAACCTCGGGGCTCGCAGGGTGGACCACTCTACATCGGACTGTGTGGACGATGGGGTGACGGCCGCGCCCGGAGCCATCGTCGGAGGGTCCATCGCGCTACGCTCCGCGGCCATCATCCGCACGGACGCCTGTCCCCAACAGGCGTCCCCAGTTCCGGGAGAGTTCCATGTCCAACGCCCCCACATCTGCTTCCGAGGTCGAAGAGGTCGACTGGGAAGAAACGCCCACCGTGAGCCTCGAAGACGACGAGGGCAACGTCAGCCGCTTCGAGATGCTGGCCATCCTCGAGATCGACGACGCCGCCTACGCCGTGCTCACCCCGGCCGATGCCGAGCCCGCCGATGGCGAGCCCCTCGAGATTCAGATTCTCCACTACAACGAGTCCGACGACGGCACCTTCACCTTGCGCCAGGTCGAGGACGAAGCCCTCGCCGAGTCGCTTTTCGAGGTGGTCACCGAGACTCTGTCCGAGGCCGCCTCCGAAGAGTAGGCAGCGCCCCCCGGATGGTCAGGGCGCCGCGATGACGTGGACCGCGCCCTGGCCGTCTCCGGCGCCGGGTGCCCCGACCAGGAGGCGTCGGCGGGAGGGATCCAGGTCGACCGAGGCCCCGAGCTGGTCGCCCGGCTGGTTGAAGGTGAGCGTGGCATCGGCAGTGTCGGCCACACCGGTGATGGGGCCATACCAGAGCGCGGCCACGCCGCCGTCGTGACGGTCCGGGGCGCCTGCGAAGACGTCGGCGTGGCCGTCGTTGTCGAGGTCCCCCACCGCGAGGCTGGTGCCCAGGTGGGCGTCGCTGCCGGGGCCGAGTCGGTGGCCATCGCAGTCCAGCAGGGAGCCCGACGGGGTGTTTCCGGGCACCACCGTGATTGCGCCAGCGCCAGATCCCGCCCTCGTGTCACCGAAGGACCCCACCACAACATCGTTCTGACCATCCGCATCGGTGTCGCCCACCCCCAGCGAATAGCCTGCGAGCGCCCAGTCATCGCCCTCCCAGCGGGCGTCGGCGTCGGCCAGCTCCCCTCCGGAGACAGGCGCTGTGAACAGGTAGATGGCGCCATGGAAGCCCGCCTCACCCCAGGCGCCGAGGATGACGTCGTCGAGGCCGTCTCCGTCGACATCTCCAGTGGCGAGCGCCCCGCCGAGGAGCGCGCCGGTCGACGGTCCACGCCAGCTCGCGGTCACTTCGCCATCGGAGGTGCGCAGCTGGACCACGCCCACATTTGCAGCCGCACGGGGACGTCCGAGCAGCCAGCTGTCCTCCGTCGGGCCATCAGAGAGCACGATGCCCACGGGTTCGTCGACCTGTACGACGCGTAGTGCCCCATCGTCCACCGAGCCCCCAGGATGCCCGGCCCCGAGTCGGTGCACAGCACCACTTCCGCTGCCATCCTCCCACGCACCCGTGAGCACACCGTCCCCAACCACCGCCAGCCGGTCTCCGAGGTGGGACTCCGGCACATCTGTCCACCAATGGCCGTCGGCATCGAGCACGAAGACCTCGCCGCTGCCCGGTGCGCCCGCCCAGGCCGCCCCATCGTGCCAGGCCACCGATGCGCCCAAGCCAATTGCCGCTTCGGGCACAGCAAGCGGCGTGCTGTCCATCGCCCCGGCCAGCTGCGGGTGGCTCCCCACACCAGTGTCGGAGGTGTCCAAGGGGCCCGAGTCGGAAGGGCCCGAGTCGGAGGGGCCGCCATCTGCCGAGTCGGTGCCCGAGTCGACCGGTGCGACCGGCGCAGTGTCCCGCGCTGACTTGCCGCGCTTGGCACAGGAAGCGAAGAGACCGGCCCCGAGGATGAGGAGGAGCCGCGTCAGGGGGCGCCTTCCTCAGGGGTGTTCATGCCGATCCACGGGGTGCCGGGGATGGTGCCGGAGGCCGTGAGCGCCGCTTGGAGCGCAGTCACGGTGGCCACCACCAGGATGACCACCACGGCCGCGGTAAGGCCCCGGGTGAAGTCGCTGCGCTGCTCGGGGGGCGGCACGTTGCGGGCGATGCGCTGCGTGGCTGGCGCCTTGCGTCGGCCGGTGGGTGCTGCGCGGGGAGGAGTGGGGTGGGGTTCCATGGGACCTTGCGATGCATGGGCCGCGAGCCCGGCGGCGGGGAGGGCCGCTGGCGTCGTGAGCCGGGGGGCCACGGCATGGGGCGTGGCGAGCCGGGGCAGGTGCGCGCGCACGGGGGCGGGAGCCGCGTGCAAGGAGCTGTCGAGGCTCGGCTGGTCGGGCAGCGGCGGGGTCGGAAGATGGGTGGCGGCGTCGAGCTCGCGGAGGGCCAGAGCCGCGGACTGGGGGCGAAGGTCGGGGTCGCGGGCGAGCCAACGAGAGAAGAGGTCTGCGAGGTGGGGCTGCAGATCGGTGTGGCGCTCCCAGTCCCAGCCTCCCCGGGGGTCGGTCATCTGGGCAGCAGAGCGACCGCTCAGCAGGCACACCACGAGGGCGGCCACGCGGTGGACGTCGCTGGCCGGGCTCCACATGGACGCCCGCAGCTCGGGGGGTTCGCCGGCGAGCGGGCGGACCTCATCGCTGAAGCGCTCGAGGTCGCCGACCTCGAAGATGCGCACCACACCGGCAGCATCGACGCCAACCCGCGCGCGGTCGAGGGGACCGGAGGACACTGCCGGGGACAGGTCGTGCAGGGCATCGAGGGCGCTCAGCAAGGAGCGGGCGATGTGCAGCACCTGGTGAAGGGCCATCGGACGGCCCAGGCTGGCGGCGAGGTCGGGGGTCTCGTCGGGGGCCCGCACCACGGCGAGCGAACGGGACCGTCCGGCACCGACCACGAAGGAGTCGCTCCAGGGTTCCACATGGGGACTGTCGACCCGGCGCAGCGCACGCATCCACCTTGGATGCATCACCCGCACCTCATCGACCAGCTCGGGACGGATGGGGGTGAGGGTGACATTGACGGGGCGCCCGGCCCGCCGGAGGTCGGATGCGGAGTAGACCGTGCCCGCCGTGGTGCGGGGGAGCAGCCGCTCCAGCCGATACCGGCCATTCAGCAGCGGATTGCGTCCGCAGGTGGAACACGGGACGGTGTCGGTCTGCTGCCCGCAGGCCGCACAGATGAGGGTGCGGCGGGCCGCCCTCGTCTCCGTGCCGAGGCGCTCCATGCTGAACCCAGCTGGGTGGTTGCTGACGTCCATGGGGGGGGCTCCTGGATACTCCAGCCAGTATGGCACGGAGTCCAAGACGCACGAAACCCCGAATGCAGCGTGGGAGCCTGCGATCCGGGGAATCAGGCGGACGGGCGGCTACTCGCCGGGAGGCTGCGGCGTGGTGGGCAGGAGCACGTAGCCGCTGTTGAGGTCGCCGAGAAAGGCGCAGCTCTCGGGACCACGCATGCCGAGGTAGGCGGCGGTGTAGGCGCACAGGGTGGCTTCGAGCCGCTCCTCGAGCTCGCCGACCCGACTGCCGTTGCTCGACGGCAGGTCGGCCTCCAGCAGGGCATCGAGGGCGGGGGTCTCTTCGAGGTGGGGCATGGCGTCGCCGAGACGCTCCCACAGCAGCTCGCGGAAGCGGGCCACGGAGTCCTTGCGCGCGCCGACCGGACCGGACTTGAGGCGCACGGGCCGCTCTCCACCGAACAGCAGCACCTGCGCGGCCTGGTTGTAGGTCTCGACCACGCGGTCGCCTTCGGCCATCGGGTTGGGGTCGAAGCCCATGCGCATCAGGGCGCGGCCGATGGTGCGGGGGTGGGACGCGTTGACCGTGTTCACCTGGTATTCGTCGACGAAGTACTCGCCGAAGTGGTCGGCCAGCATCTCGTCGCAGGGCCGCCGGCCCGAGGTGTTCTCGACGATGATGGGTGCGTTGACCGCAAGCACGCAGCCAGCCCGACCACGGTTGCGCGCGATCCAGCCGAGGATGTCTTCGTGGGTGCGAAGGGCGGTGGAGGACACGAGGTGGGCGCCCCCATCCTCGGAGACCTCGACGACGGCACCGCCCGACGACTTGCGGGGGGCCCAGGCGAGGTCGAGTCCGAGGTAGCGGGGAACCTGCCGACGGCGGCGACGACGCGGCCGACGGCGGGCGGCGGGCGCAGGCGCTTCTTCCGCCGCAGCGGGCGCACCATCCGCCTCGGCAGGCGCGGCCGGGGCAGCGGCCTCTTCCGGAGCAGCCTCAGCTGCGACCGTCTCGACCGGCGGGGCCTCCTCGACTGGGGGAGACTCGACTGCAGCATCTGCGTCGGGGGCGTCGGTCATCGCTTCGGAGTCCGGCGTGGAGGTGTCGTCGGTCACGGTTCGCTCATCCTGGAGTGCGGGCACACGAAGGTGGGGCCGGCGCCCTTATTCCATCCGCGGCCCCATGGCGAAGGACAGTTCGACGCCGTCGATCCGACGCAGGCGCGCTACTGCATCCGGTCTCGCCAGGTCCGGACCACCGCTGGACCCAGGGTGCCGGCCAGGGCCGAGCTGCCAGCGCCGAAGCGGGGAGCGGCCCAGCGCACCGGCCCCGAGTCCAGAAAACGCGGACGGTGGTGCAGGGGAATGTTCGGCAGCAGGTGGGTGCAGAGGGCCTCGGCTTCCTGCCGATGGGCCGAACTGCCCACGGCATGGAGCACCTCGAGCATCAAGAAGCGGTCGCCGCTGGCCCGCGCCTCGGACTCCGCATTCGACAGGACGTCCATGTCCCGGCTCTGGTGGGCGCCGGCCAGCAGGAGCCGTGCGGCGAGACGCCGGTCGCCCGCCGTGTCCAGCAGGTCGAGCGCGTCACCGATGGCCTCGGTGTCCGCGGTGAGCACCCCCACGATGCCGAGATGGAAGGCCGCATCGACCGCGTGCCCTGCGCGAGCAGCCTCGGCCTCGGCCACCTGGGCCACCGACAGAGCCGCTGCGGTGTCCCCCCGGAGCAGGCGCGCGCCGAGCTGCACGTCGCGGAAGGCGAGCCTCAGAGAGCTGGGTGCATCGGCATCGACCGCCTCCCGCGCCCGGTCGAGCACCCGCTCGGCGCCGTCGACGTCTCGCACGGCGAGCAACACCCCGGCGCGTCCGACGGCTGACAGCGCCCGGTCGTGGGGACGCTGAGCATACCGGCACACGTCGTCGGCCTCGTCGAGCACCTCGAGGGCACGGTCGATGCGTCCCTCCCGCCGAAGCGCCACCGCGAGCCGGTAGAGCACGGGCACCAGCTGGTGGGTGCGGCCGGTGAACCGCAGGTGGTCGGCCTGGGCCTCCAGCAGCCGACGGCCCTCCACCACCCGCCCGGCCTCCACCAGCAGATGGGCCCTGGCGCCTTCGACCGCCGCCACGACGGCCCCCTCCCCGCTTCGTTCCGCCGCCACGAGGGCCCGGTCGAGCATGCGGCGAGCTGCCAGGGGGTGAGCGGCCCTGCGGTGCAGCTCGGCGGCCAGCACGAGCGCCCGGGCAGCCAGCTCCGGGTGCTGGTCGGGCCGGATGCGGTCGATGAGGCGCTCGACCATGTCGCTGGCCCCGAGGGGGTCGTCGTCGGCAGCCATCACCTCGGCCAGCCGCACCGAGGCGGCCCAGCGAAGGGCCTGTTGCTCGGGTTGAGGGGCAGGGGCGTTGGCGATGGCGCGGGTGAGCGAGGCGCGCGCATCCCTCCAGCGACTCAGGGCGGCCCGTGCGAGTCCGCGGGCGTAGGAGATCTCCGCCAGCAGCAGGCGCGCGCTGGGCGGACAGCGTTCCTCCGCCTCGCGCAACACGTCGGATGAGGCCCCGAGCTGGCCGCGCTGTCGGAGGTCCTCGCCCATGGCCAACAGCTCTCTGGCGGCCTCTGCACCCTGGCCGCCGTGGGCGCGGTGCCAGCGGATCTGGGGCTCCAGCCACATCGCATCGGGCGCGTTGGCGAGTGCGTCGGCGAGCCGCTCGCTCAGCAATGCCCGCTCCGAGCTGCCGAGCTGCCGCAGCACCAGCAGGCCGATGCCGCCCCGAGACAGGCTCACCCGCTCGCCGTCGGCGTGGGCCTCGACCGACACGAGGCCGGCGTCGACCAGAGGCGCGAGTCCCGCCCCCCGGGTGACCTCCGCCACCTGAAGCACCACCTCGACCGCCGTGGCGCGTCCGGCCACGGCCAGGGCTTCCATCAGCCGACGCGCAGGCGCAGGCAGGCGGCCGATGAGCCGTCCGAACAGTCGCGCAAGGCCGACCGCAGGCGCGAGGGGCACCGTGCGGTCGAGGTGCCAGCGGGGTGCCCCGTGCTCGTCGACCCCGTCCGCCCAGAGCGCCCCCTGGTCGACCAGCTCACGCACGGCCAGGGTGACCAGCCCGGGCAGTCCACCCGTGACATGGTGCAGCGCGGCCCCGAAGCCGGCAGGCGGACTCGCGGTGCCCAGCAAGCCCGCCACCAGGCGCCCCGTCTCCCGAACCGACAGCGGACGCAGGTGCACCCGGTGGGCGGGAATGTGGGGGGCGTCGCGGGCGGCGGTCCAGACCACGGCGAGCTCCCGACAGGAGGCCAGCACCGCCACAAGATCTGCCGCGGCTCCGGTGCTCAGCAAGCCCGCGTTCTCGACGACCACCAGCACCGGTCCCTCTGTGGACAGGCCCCGCAGCGCCGACGCCACCTCGGCGAGCGACTGGATGGCAGTGCCCGTGAAGCGTTCGAGATCGCGTGCCAGCAGGTCGATCACGCCTGCACTGCCGCCCCCCACGCCGGCGCTCACCCGCAGGCTGATGACATCGAAGCCCTGCATCCGTGCCCGACGGATGGCCCAGGCCCGCATGCGGTCGATTCCGCTGCCCGCCCCACCAGACAAGAGCACGCTGATGCGGGCATCCAAAGCCGCCTCCACCGCTCCGAGGGCAGCCGCCCGTCCGACCATCTGGGGCCTCGACCGCCCCGGCGACGGGCGCTGCCCCAGCACCTCCGCCCGGGCCACGGAGGCGGAGTGGGGCCGCGCATCGGGGTCCCAGGCCATCAGGCGCTCGACAGTGGTGGCCAGCCGCGCCGGCAGTTCCGGCACCCGCTGGAGGATGGGCACCCGCTCTCCGTCCCGCAGCAGCTCCAGGTGCTGGACCGGATTCCGCGCCCGCACGGGAAAGCGCCCGGTGAGGGCTTCATAGAGGGTGACCCCCACGCCGAACAGGTCGCAGCGCAGGTCGACCTCGGCCCCGACGAGCTGCTCTGGCGCCATGTAGGTCCAGGTGCCCATGACGTCGCCGAGGGTGGTGGTGTGGTGGCCGGTGTCGGCGTGGGCCAGGCCGAGGTCCATCACCTTCAGCCGCCCGTCGCGCGTGAGGAAGAGGTTGGCGGGCTTGATGTCTCGGTGGATGACGCCGTGGCTGTGCAGGTGGGCCACAACCGCCAACAGGTTCTCCGCCAGCCGCAGCCCATCGGCCACCGACAGCGGCCCCTCGAGCTCGAGGCGCTCGGCCAGGGTGCAGCCGTCGAGCTCCTCCAGAACGATGTAGGGCACCGGCGAACGCCCATGACCGAGGCAGCGGGGCAGGCCGGGGCTCGCAACCTCCTGCAGGATGAGGCCTTCTCGGAGGAAGCGGCGAAGCTCGGCCTCCGAGCCGCTACGGTCGCGCAGCAGCTTGATGGCGGCACGCCGGAGCCCGTCTGGTCGGGCCTCTGTGGCCTCGGCAGACCACACCTCGGACAATCCACCCCGGCCGAGCAGCGAGACCAGCCGCCAGCCGGGCACACTTTCCACGGGCGGGGCCAGAGAGGTCATCGCGCGTCCAGCCAGGCCTGCACCAGGGACCACACATGCTGCGGCGCGCGCTTGCCGAGCACCAGGTCGAGGTGGCCCCAGTGGACGTCGTGGTCCCACTTCGACATCAGCTGCAGGGTGCGGTCGGAGCTCCCCGAGCGCTCGTAGGCCACCCGACCGTCTTGTGGGGGAAGCAGGTGGTCCTTGTCCCCCAACACCACCAGCAAAGGCACGTCGGTCTTCTGCCAGGCGTCGTCGTAGTCGAACTCGCCGGTCGCCGCCCAGCGGGCCATCTCCTGCCACACGCGCACGGAGGTCCAGTCGAAGCCCTCCTCCAGCCGCTCCGCCAGCAGGTCGGGCTCGATGCTGCCCGGCCACCAGCCCGACACCGGGGCTGCATAGCCGAGCACGTCGGTCATGGCGTACATCCGGCCCAGCGCCCGCCCGAAGAGTCTCGAGCGCACCTGCACCCGCGACAAGCCCGGCACCCGCGTGGACAGCCCATGGGTGAGAACGCCCGCCGCCTTGAGCACCGGGTTGCCCCGGCCGAAGCTGTAGACGGCACCAATGCCCACCACCCCACGGGGCGCATGGGGGCCCCCGTGGAGCTGGGTGGCGGCGCCGTAGATGGCCGCGCCCCCCAGAGAGTGGCCCACCATGAAGGCCCGGTCTGGCAGTGCGCGGGCGACCCGGGCGACATCCTCGACATAGTCGGCGAAGGCTTCGGCGCCGAGCTGCCCGTCGACCCGAGAACGACCATGGCCGCGCAGCTCCAGGTTCCACACGTCGTGCCCCGCGCGGGCGAGGGCGGTGGCCCAGCTCCTTCGGCTCGTGTGCCAGGTGAAGCGGTTCTGCGCAAAGCCATGGACCAGCAGCACGGGGGGGCGCGACGGGCCATCGGGGGACTGCCGGCGGGTGAGGCGGAGCTCGGGGGGACCGGAGACGGACCACTCCTCCACGACGACCTCAGTCACGTCGTCTTCGTGAACTGCAGTCGTCTCGACCACACGGGACAGGCGCTGGAGTTCCGGCTCGCTCACGCCTGCGCTCCCGCCGGTTCATCGACCGTCCACTCCATGCCCGCAGCCCGCAGACGCGCCAGGAGTACGCCCCCGAAGGCCGTCGCCGGCGTGTGGACACCACCGCCGTCCACCGGAAGACGCTCCCGGTCGACACACATCGCAAAGGCCGACTCACACAGCATCTTCACCGTGTTCCGGTTCCCCGCATCGCCCTGGGCCTTGACCCGCCCGCGCAGCTTGCGACCGTCTTCGGCCTCCGCCACCAGCTCAGTGGAGAAGAAGCCGCCGTCCATCTGGGCATCGGTGGGTCCCTCTCCTGGGGCAGGCGCGAACCGACGCACCAGGGCCCGACCGGCTCCCGTCGACAGTGCCACCGCCGCGCCAGCCAGTCCCACGGTCATCATCCGGCCCTGCCAGCGACTCTTGACGCGCAGCCCCTCCTGGTAGGCGAAGTCCGCTCCGTACGGCATGCCAGCGGCAGCGTGGATGGCGGCCGAGCGACGCACCACGCGGCTGTTCACGGCCCCCATGATGAAGGGACTCAGCCACATGCCCGACGCGCCCATGTCCGCGTCGAACCAGGGGCCCAGGGGGTCTGCATGACGCGCACCTGCGCGGGCCACCACCACCTCAGGGTCGGGGTCGAGCAGGAATGGACGTGCCATCTGCCGTTGTTGCTGGGGATTCTCGCCCATGTTCATGGCGGAGGCCAGCGTGCCGCCGTTGACCCCTCCATTCAGCTTGAAGCCCGTGCGCACCGAGCGAGTGCCGGTGTGCCAGTGCCGTCTGATCCAGTCGACCATCATCCAGGCCCCGAGGTCGGAGGGCACCGAGTCGAAGCCACACATGGGCACCATCACCGCGCCCGAGGCCTGGGCGGTGGCCTGATGGACGTCGATCATGCGGCGCACCCAGGGCGTCTCGCCGGTGATGTCGACGTAGTGGGTGCCTGCGGCTGCACAGGCGGCGAACAGGGCCGTGCCGAAGCGGGCATAGGGGCCGACAGTGGTCAGCACGACCCGTGCACGCCTGGCCAGAGCATCGATCTTCACAGCGTCTTGGGCATCCGCCACCAACACCTGGACCGGGCATTCGAGCGCCTTTCGCACCGCCTCCAGCCGTGCCCCGCTGCGACCCGCGATGGCCCACTTCAGGCCGTGTGGCGCGTGGGCGGCCACGTAGGCGGCGGCCTGCCGACCGGTGAAGCCCGTGGCGCCGTACACGATGAGGTCGAACTCCCGCGTGGGGGCGTCGCCTTCGCCGACCTCTTCTCCAACCACGGCTGCTTGCTGGGACTCGGACATGGACGCCTCGCGGACTCGGCCAGGACCACACAGGCCCGCCGAGGTCCCCAGAGCCTAACGCCAAGTCCCAGAAGGTCCGCCGTCTCCCCGGACACCAAGAATGTGTGGCAGGCTCACCGGCCGCCCTGCGTGGAGCCACCGAGCCCCCGACTGGAGCCCCGATGTCGGTCCCCCAACCCTCCGCCCCCATCCAGGACCTCTTCCGCAGGCTCGCCCCCATCCGGTACGGCAGCCCGCTGCGCTTTCCCCGCCTCGCAGGCCGTGTGCTCCTCCACGGGCGACGCGACCGGCGCGCGCTCCAGGCCCAGGTGCTGCAGCTGCTCGACCGGGAGGGCCTGTCCCTCGATCCCACCGTGATGGAGGCCTACATCCACAGCGCGGTGATGCTCCATCACCTCCAGCTCAGCGGCGTGAAGGTCCGCACCATGATGAAGCCCGAGCTGATGACCAGCCTGGCCGAGGAGGTCTCCCATGTGGTGCGCGCCGACGTGCCCGGGGAGCTGGTGGACGTGGGGGTGTGGAAGGGCGGCAGCTCGATGGTGATGAAGGCCGTGGCGGACGAGCTCGGCAGCCGACGACGGGTGGTGTGCCTCGACCTGTTCGACACCATGGACACCCGGGTGCTCCACACCGACGACCCCGTGGAGGACCGCGTCATCATCGGCGCCCTCGACCTCGCCCGCGCCTACTTCGGCACCGAGGGCGTGTGTACGTCGGTGCCCGAGATCAGGACCGGCTTCGCGGAGATGGGTGTGTCCCTCGACGGGGTGGACTTCATCCAAGGCAACCTGGTCTCCGACGACTTCCCCTTCCATCGGGTCGGCGACATCGCGCTGTTGCGGGTGGACTGCGACTTCTACGCGGCCACCCGGGCCACTCTGGCGGCGCTGTTCCCCAAGATGCAGCCCGGCGGGGTGCTCATCTTCGACGACTACTTCCTCGAGGGCTTCGGTGAACGCCGCGCGGTGGACGAGCTGCGGGCACAGCTTGGCACCACCACCCCCATGCGGCGGGTGGGACAGAGCGCCGTATGGCGGCTCGAGACCGGCGACTCGAAGTGAGCCTGCCGGAGGTCGAGGGCGACCTCGCGAGCCTGCGGGCGTACGCGGCATTGCGGGCACGACTGGAGTTGGCGAGCCCTTCCGAGGGATTGCGTGGTGCAGTTGACCCCCCGGAGACGCCATGACCCCGGCCACCACCCCTCCCGGCAGGCTGCGCCGGACCATCGAGCTGTTCCGCGCCATGGGCCGCATCCTCTGGCTGCGTTGGCCCGCCTACGACTTCAACGACCTCGCCACCGTGCAGGACTGCCTGGATGGCCCCGCCTTTCGCCGCGCCGCCGACCTGATGCGGTCCGACCCGGTGGGCCGCCACCTGCTCTACGAACAGCCGGCCTTCAAGGTGCGCGAGGTGCCCTGGACCTGGATGAGCACCCTGCCCGTCGACAGCCTCGGCTACAACTGCTGGCACCACTTCCACGCCAACAACATCCTGCAGCCCGTCGATCTCGACGACCCCATCGTGCGGTGGGACGCCGACACAGAAGCGGCCAAGGACCGCTACCGGGGCACCCACGACGTGCGCCACGTCCTCTGCGGACTGGGGGTGGCCGGCGGCGATGAGGTCACCCTCCAGGCCTTCCAGTGCGCTCAGCTTCCCCAGAAGCTGTCGGTGCTCGTGGTGGTCTTCGGTGGACTCAAGCACCTGCTCCTCGACGGCTGGTCGGGCTCGGGCCTCGGGAACGTGTGGCGGGCGTGGAAGACAGGTCGAAAGGCGCGCTTCCTCGGCCTTCTCGACGTCCGGGCGTCCTTCGAGCGCCCCCTGGTGGAGGTGCGCGCCGAGCTGGGCCTGGAGCCGCTGGGAGCGGCCTACCCGGTCCGCGAGCGCCACCCCGACGCACCGTGGCAGACGCCCCGACAATGGGCGAGCTGAGCGGCACTTCGCCCGCTGCTCCGCTCCCGTCGCGCCAACCTCGCCCCACCCAGGCCCCTGAGGCAAGATGCCGGCAACGCGGAGGATGACCATGTCGCTCGCCTTCATCCTGCTGGCCGCCGGCCTTCCGGTCCTGGCCCAGGACAACGTCCACATCACCATTCACGCGGCACCATGGTTCCCGCCTTCCCGAGACCTCGCGGCGGCACTCGCCGAACGGGAGGATGTGCGCTTCGTGTGGGACGGCACCCAGACTCCTGGCGCCGCCAGGCTCGAAGTGGCCGACGAGGTGGTGTGGACCGGCCACCTCCCCGCGGCCATCGCCCCTCAGCGCATCCTCGACAGCCTCGAGAGCAGCGACCCCGCGGCCTCTCTGCATGAGGCGACCGCATTGCCCGATGGACCCACCGCCGCCCAGCTCAACGCCAAGGCCTGGCGACTGCTCACAGATGTGGGCACCAAGGCGGCCCGAAAGGAGGCCCGCAAGCTCGCCGAGCGGGCGGTCACCATGGACCGCAGCCCCGCCCACCTCGACACACTCGCCAGAGCCTGGTGGGACTCCGGACGCAAGAAGAAGGCCCTCGACCTCCAACGAGAGGCCTTGTCCACCCTCTCCGAGACCAGCTCCCTGTACGCCGCGGTCCTCGGCGTCCTCAACGACTACGAGCGGGAGCTCGGGTTGCCAGCCACCCCGGGCCCACCGTGGCGGTCCACCATCAATGCCGCCTTCGACACGGGAGAGAATGTGCGCTCGGGCAGCCTTGTCGAACCCCTGCAGGCCCTCTCGACCCGCTTCGGGGGGCGTGTGGAGACCGACCTCGACGCCCTGTCCACCGGTGCGCTTCACATCCTCTACGGCAGCCCCGCCGAGCATCCGGCCCTGGCCCGGGTGCTGTCCCACCACCGCATTCAGATTGACGAAGACCGCGTCACCATCGGCGACCATAAGCTACCAGCGGAGGCCCCCTTCGTCATCGCCTCGCTGCCCCACCCCGAGCAGCCCGACCGCCCCGTGATGGTGTACGCCGCCCACGACAACGCCGATGCTCACCGCCTCAACGGGGTGTTTCACGGACCCACCGCGCTGGTGGTGGGCAGCATTGGGGACGACGGGCCGAGCACGCTGTACGCAGGCCCCGGCCGACTGGACGAAGACGGCCGTCTGATGGGCATCTCCACCTGTCAGGGCGACCTCTCCGCCGACGCGGTCATCGACGACCTCCTGGCCTTGGAGGCACAGCTCGTCTCCGCCTACGCTGGCTTCGAGGACCTCGACCGCCGCCTCACCGACACCGGCGGCTGGGCAGCCCACCGAGATGCCGTGGTGGCCGACATCCGCGCGCAGGGGACCCTGTCCTGCGAGCTCGCCTTCCTCGCCCTCGACCAGCGCCTGCTCGCCCCGGTGGTCGACACCCACTTCACCTTCGAGGGACGCACCACAAAGCCCGACGGCAGCAGCGCACACCGACGCTCTCGGCATGTGGAGAGCGGCTCGCCGTGGTTTGCCGAGGGGCTGCTGCGCAAGCAGGGGGAGGGCCACGTCTTCGGACCTCAAGCCACCCCCTGGGACAGCCTCCCGCCGATCGTGCCCGACCCCGAGAATGTCGAGCTGGACGCCATCTACCGCTTCCCCACCTTGGCCCCCGACGGCACCGAGGCCTGGCTGGTGGGCAGCTTTCGCACGGCGCGCACCACCCCCCCTCCCCTCACCTGGGCCGGCCAGAGCCTGCCTCTGCACGATGCCCGCGGCCGCAAGGACACCAGCCGGTCGGGACCCTTCAGCCTGAGCGACAAAGATGGGGTGCCGGTGCTTTCGGTCACGACGATGAACCCCACCCGCCTCGACGGCCTGACCGACACGGTGGAGGCCTTCGCCGACCTGCCGCTCGGCATTCTCGACCTGCGCGGAAACACGGGTGGCAGCGATCGGCCCGCCACGGAATGGGTGTCCGCCCTGCACGACGGGACCTTTTTGTGGCCCCCCGGGGCAGACCTCAAGGTGTCCGACGGCCCCCGCAACGAACGGTGGACGGCCTGGGGGTCCGACCGCGTGTCCGGCCGCGCGCACGACGCCCACAATGGCCGCCTCTACGTGCTCATCGACCCCCGGGTGGCCTCCTCTGGGGAGACCTTCGCCCAGCTGGCCGCCCAGCTTCCCGATGCCGTGCTGGTGGGCCACAACACCGCCGGCTGCTCCGAATACGGCAATGTGCAGCTGCAGGCCCCCCTCCCCCACACGGGCTTTCAGGCGTCCTTCGGGCACACCCGCTTCGTGTGGTCGGAGGTGCGCCCCGTCACCGAGGGACGCGGCCTCTTCCCCGACCTCTGGCTCGACGACAACGACCCGGTCGACTTCGTCTTGGCGCTCCCTCGGCAGTGAGGCTCAGCGGTACCACTTGTCGACGGGTCCCTCGCAGCGGTCGACCGTGCAGAGGAAGTTGGCCACGGAGACCTGCAGCAACACGTCATCGAGGGGGTCTCCGTCGTGTTGCACCCCCACCGGGTGGTGGTGGCGAATGGCATCGCGCATCCGCTCGCCGGTGGGCTCCAGCCAGCTGGCCGTGACCCGGGTGTCGTGAAAGGAGACCCCCTGGTCCGACAGAGCCGCGAAGGCGCCGCCGGCCTCGAAGGCATGGTTGTCGTGCCACAGCCCCACCACGGTGTCGTCGGTGTCGGTGCCGAAGGTGGTGAAGGCGCCTGCACTGGCCACCGCGCCGCCATAGCCCGCCGAGTTTCCCTGGAAGGGACACAGCTCGAAGAAGGACTGGCTGTCGCGGTCCGAGTACAAGCCGCCCCCGAAGCGCAGGCCCACATTGTCCACGACCGGGGTGTGCCGCACCCGCAGCTCGCTGTCCTGCAGGTGAAAGCCACCGCCATGACCACCCGCTCGGTTGCGGGCCACCTCGCCGTCCACCATGCGCACCGTCGAGGAGACCACCATGAGGCCCCCGCCGGGCACATCCTCACCCGCGAGGTTGTCGGTCACCGCCACGTCCGCCAGCTCCGCCCGGAGGACATCGCCGAGGTAGATGCCCGCCCCGCCCACCGTCCCCTCGCTGGCCTGGTTGCCGACCACCGCCACGCGCGAGAGGGAGGCCGCGTCCAACGCACTGAGGTGCAGGCCGCCCCCACCCCGCACCGAGGTGGCGTTTCCACCCGTCACCCGGAGGTCGGCAAGGGTGATGCTGCCGCCCGAAACTGCGATGACAGGGCCACCTTCGTGAATCGACGCCCCGTTCAGCAGAGGACGGGGGTCGCTCCCGTCGCCAGGGTCGATGGACACGCCCACAATCGCGAGGTTGTCGACATCATCGGCCCACAGGCGCACCCGATGGGCCTCCGCGCTCCGACAGATGGACAGCACCCCATGGGCGGGCAGGTCGGGCTGGGCGGGCGAGCCGTCGGCCCCCGCGGCGAAGGCTGCGGTGAGATCGACCACCTCGGCGCCATCCGTCCAGCTCACCAGGCCGAGCTCCCGGGCGGGCGACCAGCCGTCTGCGCAAGAGTCATTGCGGCCGTTGCACTGCTCCACCTGCCCCACGAAGACGTCTACGCGGCTGTCATCGCAGTCGCCCGACACCGGAATCCAGTCGACGAAGCAGTCCCCCTCGGCCTCGCCGCCCTGGCCGTCTCCGTCGAGGTCTGGAAAGAGTCCATCGTCGACGAGCCCGTTGCAGTCGTTGTCGATGCCGTCGCAGATCTCGACGAGTCCGGGGGCCCGGTCGCGGGCGCGGTCGTCGCAGTCCCGGTCGGCGGCAACCCCATCCCCGTCGGCATCGGTGTGCGACAGGCGGTCTTGCGGGGTGATGAACACGCAGCCCCCAAGGCCCGAGAGCGCCACCCACAGCGGCAGGCGGCTCAGCATGCGGGGTCCTGGGGGGCGTTCGGGTCGAGCACGAGGCCCGGCACCACCGGCGCTTCGGGCCACTCCAGCTCGAAGGGGACGCAGGCAGGGTCGGCGGTGTGGGTGTCCTGGTCGGCGCACGGCTGGCAGGACACACCGTAGGCCGAGATGAGGGGACAGACGCTCGTGCCCGGGTCGCCGGGGAGGTTGCGCAGGTCGAGGTCGAAGGCGAGCCGCACGCCACGCAGGTCGGTCGTGGATGCCGCCACCTCGGCGTCGAGTGTGAGGTCGCGCAAGGCGTACTCGCGGTCTCCCTCCACCAGCACGAGGTCTTCGGGACCCGCCGCCAGCTTCGGGTCGGCGCCCACATCCACGGCGATGGAGTCGGTGGACACGCAGGTGTGTTGGTGCACGACGTCGGCGACCACCTCTCCAAAGCCCACATGCAGAGCCGGCTGCTGGCTCAGGTCGACGGTCATCAGCAGCAGGGTGGCCTCCCCCACGAGGCTGCGCAGCACCCCATCGGTGGGACGGCTCGGCGGGCTGTGCCAGACCGCGGCAGGGTCGAGGAGGTCGACCGCCCAGGTGGGCTCGGCAAGGGCTTCTCCCACCGGCTCCCGACGGGCGTGGATGCGGGCCCGGTGGACCACCTGACCGCACTGGCGCACGACCGCCGTGTGGGTGCGTCCAGCGGAAAGCGACAGCTCCACGGGCACGTCGGCCGGCACCCAGCCGTCGGTGCCCCCACCGTCCACCCACAGCTCCGGCAGCCCGCCGTGGTCGGAGAAGACCTCGAAGACAGCGTCGGTGTCCAGATCACGGGCGCCATCCGCCGGCTGGGTCGTCACCATGCCGCGCATCAGGCACCGGTCCGAAGCCGCGCCTGTGCAGCCCACCACGCCCAGCCACACCCACAGGCCCGGCCTCACCACTCACCCACCCACAACGCCGCGGTGAACAGTGCTCCCGAGGCCGCCAGCCCGGTGTAGCCAGCCACTCCACTCACCACGTTCAGGCGCACCAGGCCGTCCTGGGGTCCGGCTGTGAGGGGACTCGACTGGTAGTGGCTGCGGGTGAGGGCGGCCGTGCCGAGGCCCGCCGCTCCCAACACCAGGCTGCCTGCCGATGCCCAGGCCAGTGTCCGCGAACGGCGCGGACCGACGGCGAGGGTTGGCAGGCCTCGGTCGACGGGCGCCAGCACGAATTCCCCGGTGCCAGCGACACGCCCGAAGGCAGGGGTCTGGGCATGTCCCCCGCGCACCCAGGCATCTGCACGCACCGCCCGCTGCAGCTCGACCGCCACCTCCGAAGCGGTGGTGTAGCCATCGGTCTCGTCGAGCACCTCCAGCAGCCGGGCCGTGAAGACGGAGTGCCCGCCGGGGCCGATGTCGAGCACGGTCTCGTCGGCCTGGCCAGCGGTGAGCACCTGAAAGGTGTCGCGGCTGTGGTTTCGCACCAGCCAGTTGGCGTCAGCGTCGGGGATGCGGCCGGGGCTTCGGGTGGCGAGGATGCCGCTGTAGCAGGCATCGACCACCAGGAACCGGTGGCGGGCCGGCACCTGGAGGCCCACCAGGCTCCGCATGTCGTGCATGGAGATGTCGTGGACGGCGGCAGCCTCGCGGTCGGCGGTGCCATCCCAGGGCACGAGGTAGCCGATGGACTCCCCGCTTGCGGTGCGGTTGGTGATGCCGTGGCCGGCCCAGAAGATGAACAGGGCGTCGTCTGGGTGCAGCGCCGCCAGCTTCGTGAGCTCGGACAGCACCCCGGCCCGGGTGGCCGCCTCATCGTAGAGCTCGATGACCTCGTCGTAGCCGAAGCGCTCTCGCAGGCGACGGGCCACCGCGCGGGCGTCTTCGACGGCGTAGGCGAGGTCGAGGTCCGGGTCTTCGTAGTCGCCGATGCCCACCACCAGGGCGACCTGACGTCGGTAGGCGGTGGGGCCGGCGGGCGCGGCAGGCTGGACCTCGGTGAGCCCGCGGGTGGGAGCTGCCACGGCCAGGCCCACGCCGAGCCAAAGACCGGTCATCGGTTCACCACCGAGGCCGATGGCGAGGGCAGGATGGACCAGGTGACCGTGGCGGTGCGGCCGTCGTGGGTCCAGGCGGGAGCGGTGCGCACCGGCTGGCCGGCGATGAAGGGGCCGAGCGGCACGGGGTGCCGGGTGGCGAAGACCTTGAGCCGCTCGGTTCCGTAGGGCGGCACGGTCTGCCAGCAGCTCGGCAGCACCCAGTCGACGTCGGGAGGCACCGCCTCGGGAGAGCTCGCCAGCAAGGTGGCCCGGCCATGTGCGTCGAAGTGGACGAGCTGCAGGTGAAGCTCGGTGGGGGCCGAGTGCCGCACCACCGCCGTGAGGGTCTCGCCGGGGAGCAGCGCGAGCTCGCCACCGTGGCGCCTGGGAATGGCCCCTGCGGGCGCGCAGGCCCGGGGGACGGTGTGGTGGAGCGACAAGGAGACCCCACCGGAGGGACCGAGCTGGAGTCGGTCGAGGTGTTCGGCCGCCCGCCGGGCACGCAGCACAGCGAGCACCGGGCTGTCCTGGGGCGGGTCCGACAGCGAGGCGCGTGCCAGGGAGCGGTCCCCATCGAGAACAACCACCTGCCCTTCCGCTTCGACCACCCGCAGCCGGGCGGGTCCAGCCGACAGCCCCAGTGCCTCCAAGGCCCCACGCCACGGCTCGGTGACCGGGGTGTCCGACAAGGCGACGTGGACCGGCAGGTCGGAGACCACCGAAGGGTCGAGCCAGAGCCGGGCCTCGGCAAGGTCCACCTGGGGACCATCGACCGCGATGAAGGCGAGGCTGTCGGTGACCGTGTCCACCCGGCCGGACACGACCGCGCCGTCCAGTCTGTGCAGAGCCACGCGACTGTCCTGTTGAAGGCCCAGGAGTCGTCCGCCCCGCACCCGCAGCCGACCGTCAGGCAGCACTGCATCCACCGGAAGGCCCATGCGCACGCCATCTCCAGGCTCAACAGCCATGGAGCCCGGACCCGTGAGCTGCGGGTGCTGCCCCGGCGCGGTGCGGGTCAGCTCCGCCTGAACCTGCCGATGCACGGCGTACCAGTCGGCCGCGCCACCCACCAGCGCACGGGCCAACGCCTGGGAGAAGGCCCCGCCCCCACCGGCATTCTCCCGGGCGACCTCGGTGGGTCGGGCCGCCGCGAGGTGGACGATGGGCGCGTCGCCGGGGCCGTTGTGCAGCTCCGCCGCCGTGCCGTCGGCAAGCTCGGGCACCACGCCCGCACCCCGATGCCCCCCGGAGAGACCACGCAGCAGCCCGCCGCCGTGGCAGGTGTCGTGAGAGACCACCAGCAAGCCATCCTCGCCGAGCACGCCCGCAAGGTCGACGAGTGCCTCACCCCAGTCGTCGTCGCGCAGCAGAGTGCCATCGGGGAGACGCAACGCCTCGTCGTAGCCGTCGGGCTCGTCGCCGTCGTCGTCGGGCAGGCGGGAGCCGTGCCCGGAGACATGCACCAGCACGGTGTCTCCGACCTCCACCCGGTCGGCGAGCGCGGCCACCAGGGCCAGGGGTCGGACGGACCGCGTGGTCACCTCCACCGCAGGCCACCCGCGGGCCCGAAGGGCCACCTCAAGGGCCTCGAGGTCTGCCGAAACGTCGAGCACCGCGTCAGAGTCACCATTGTCACGCGCCACACCCAACAACAAGGCGTGGGGGCCCGCCGCGACAGCAGCACTCAACAACGACGACAGCAGCAGCACAAGGGCCTCTGAACAGGACACGCGAAAGGAAGGGACGGGGGGAGTCGCCGGCCCCCCCTGTTGGCGTCATAGCATGCGCCCGGTGGACGGTATCCTGCAAGCGACTTCAATCCGCCGTTTCGTCTGGGTATAGCGGCGCGCGAACAGATGACCCCGATTGGTGAGAACAGGCCCTCCAGACTTCGCCCGCGCATTTTCGCGAAATGACGAAAATCCGTGTACGCCCTTCCCCGCACCCGGTGGTTTTCCGACCTTCGCGGACACAAGAGAGCCCCCCGAGCCGTGAGGCGCGGGGGGCTTCGTCGTGACTGGAGGCTCGGCCGAGCCTACGCCGGAGCGGCCTCCCGGGGCTTCAGCCGCACCCCGAACCCGAGCACGCGAGCTCGCCGCAGGCGCCTCCCGGCCGCCATCCGACCCTCGGCCGCACGCACGAAGGGGTCCCGCTCCTCCAGCCGAGCCTTGCGGCTGTCCTCATCCTGCGCGCTCACCCAGGCGTCACGAGCCCACTCGACCACCAGGCGTAGCGCGATGTCCGAGCCGACCTCCAGCACCGGCCCAATGCCGGGAACGCGCTCCAGCGGGAGCAACACGTCGCCCAAGGCGATGAGGGCCTCTGCGGCTTCAGGGGTGCCCACGGCTGCCTCAGCAAGCTCATCGGCAAGGGTCTGCATCCACTTCGGGACGTTCATCATGGTGCTCCTCGGCGTCATTCTCGCCGTTTCGGGGTCCTCAGAATCGCAATTCGTAGTGGGTGCCGTCACGGCTCCTCCACTTTCCGCCCCAGACGAGGCGTTTAGCGGCCACCTTTCCGGTCAGTTTAAGCGTAAAGAAGACCCTCAGAATGTGAGCGGAAAGGCGCTCATAGCGTTCCCATTCCCACGTCACCTCGCCGTTATGGCGAATGACGACGTCGACCGCGAGGGACGGGATCTTGTTGTGCAGCGACTTGGGGAACTTCAGCGAGCTCCACCCGTTGTCGACCATGTACTGCTGCTGACGGGCGTTCCGGTGGCCCCACGAGACGTCGAAGTCTTCGGGGCACGCCGGGTGAGCGCGAGCGGTGCGCATGATGAGCTGCAGGTCTTCGTGCGCGGTCGAGACCTTGAGCTCGCCCGCGGCCGTGAGCCCGCCGGGCATGCCGGCCTCGAAGTCCAGCCCGGCCATCAGTAGTGCTCCTGCTTCGGACTGAAATCGATCTTGGCCACAATGCGGCCGTTGTTCGAGGTGTAGGGCGACATCTTCATGCAGAGGTTTCCGTCGTCGCGGACGTACACCCGCAGGCGTTCGAGACCAGTGACAGTGGCATTTGCGTCGGCCGTGGGCGTCGTGGTGCCGGGGTAGCCAGCCTCACTGTAGAAGTACCCGTGAATGCCCACACCAGGCGCTGCGACGTCGTTGAGGTCGTAGCTGACCGTGTCGTCGGCCGGGTCGCCTGGAAAGGCGAGGTTGGCGGCCAGGTCGACCACCCCAGCCACGATGATGTGCCGGTCACGCCAGTCGATGGAGTTGTCGAGCACCACGACCGTGACGCCCGTGGTCACAGCCTCAATCCAGATGGAACCACCGCCATGAACGTCCGGGGACGGGCTGTCGGTCAGGTTCTTCGAGGACGACCGCGACGGCGCAACCTTGCCGAAGGCCGCAAAGAGCTGGTCGCTCGTAAGCACCACCCCATCCTGAATTGCGTTGAGGTCGGATGACGCGACCTGGTCACCCGGTGAGTAGTTGTGGGTCTTCGTGGGGTAGGTGGGCGCGGCCGTGAGGCCGTTGCCGGTAGGACCAGTGGACATTCAGGCCGCCAAGAGGTCGAGGTCGACGATGGAGAGGAAGTCATCGCACCGGAAGTCGTCGCAGCGAGTCCGACCGATGACGTGAGCTGGCTTGATGCGGCCGATTTCGTACTCGACTGCCGGCCTGTCGAGAGGCAGCGCGCGGGCGGCCACCTCGTCGAACTCGATGAAGAAGACGAGCGCCCCATCCAACACCACCAGGTCGCTCCCGTTGCACACACTGGAGGCGTCGTCGCACCGGAAGGGCGCCGGCTCGACCACGTTGATGTCCAGGCCGGCCATGCCATCGAGGATGGTGTCGATGGTCGCTGGCCGGGAGTCAGGCAGGTAGCGGCGCCGCGCGATGATGCGTTCTCGACGCTGCTCGGTGGTCAGGCCGGTAGTCCGATGCAGGTCGTAGGCGGCCTCCCAGCGCGACAGCAGGGCATCGGCGCGGTCGGGGAGCAGCTCGTCGGCAAGCGCAATGGCCTGCTCCCAGCCGGTGTCGAGTGCCTCACCGAAAACCTCGAGGTCCCCATAGACCGTGCTGCCCGGCCGCAGGTCTTCGACGCCGACAGGGTGCAGGCGCACGAGCAATTTGGTGTGGTCGCGGGCAATCACAGCAGGCTCACCGACACCGTGCCGGGCACGAAGATGGACACATCGGTCGCCGCGCCCGGCTCCGTGCGTGTCGCGGTCGGAGCGTCGAGCGAGTAGTCCCGCACACCCACCACAGAGGCGATGGCTCGGCCGAGCTGGGTCAGGAAGGCAGTCTCATTGGTGCGGTGACCGTAGATGTAGGCATCGATGGCGGCCTCGACCGCGGCCTGCACCTCGGTCGGCTCGAAGCCTGGCTCGACCTCAAGCGAAGTCACGGTGACGTCGAGGGGTGCTTCGACCACCGCTGGCACGTCCACAGTGGCCGTCACAGGCCGCACGGTGTCCAGGTAGGCGAGGACCGAGGCGCGCAGGGCGGCGCTGCCCTGAGCCCGGAAACCGCCCGCACCGAGGCTGTAGACGGCCACCGTCACGGTGCCAGGCCCCAAACGCGTGGGCAGGCAGTGCGCCTCGATGACGCCGTCGATGGTCAGGGCCCACTGTTCGTAGTCGGCGAGGGTGCCACCGGCGTTGCCCTTGCGCATGCGTTCGAGCACCCGGGCGGCGAGGTCCTCATCGGACTCGTCGTCGGTGCCGCCGCTGGGCGACACCACCACACTTGCAGCCGCGTTGATGCCGGTCGGCGGGCTGGAGAGCTGCAGGACCGCACCGGTGCTCTTGTTGCCGGCGGCGCCCGCTGAGACCGCGTCCAGGTCGACAACCAGGATGCCGATACCGGCGACTGTGCCGCCGCTCGTGGTCACGAACTCGGTCCCGTCGGCATGGAAGGCGGTGAGCCCGGAGCCCACGACTGTGCCAGGCGTGCCCCAGAGGGACAGCGAGCCACCGGCCGCGACCGTTGGCGCCTTCCGGGCCATGTCGTACATGGCGGCGTGCCGCTCGACGTTGTCACTGTCCGCGGTGTCGGGGAAGACCTGGTCCTCGACGCTCCGGACGCCGTGGCAGACCTGTGTGGTTGCGGCTGCAGCCACGCTGGCTCGTGCGAAGATTTCCGAGGCGGGCGAGGTGTCAGCCCCGGCGAACTTGCCCCGGTACACGTCGAGGAGCTGGTCCCTGACGTCGGTCTCGGCGGGTGGCGCGTAGCTCATGGTCTACACCTGCACCCAGCTCGGGATCCGGAACGGGCGCTGCAGCGCGTCCACCGCATCGACGACGAAGTCCACGCGGCCGGGGACCTCAGACGACCGTTCGGCGGAAACCACCAGGTGGCTAATCTCGCCTGCCTCGACCATCGGCCGGAGCGCACCCTTGACGGAAGCCTCGACGCGCTGCGTCGTCTGGGCGTCCAGGGTGCGAATCTCGTGGAGGGTCGAACCAAATTCGACATCCCAGACCACCGACCCGCGGCGGGTGGCAAGTCGGCGGTGGGCGTGGGCCGCAGCGGGGTTGTCTGCCTGCTGGAGGTCGCCGCTCAGCGTGAAGGCCGCATCCCGCGTGAGCGGATCGATGAACAGACCGCCCATCAGCCCGCCAGCACGGAGGTGGACCCAGAGGTCACGGAGCCGTTGGCGGCCACGCCGGGCGGGGTCGCTCCGGAGCCCGAGCCGGGCGCCACAAGGCCCGCTGCCACCATCTGGGCGGCGAGTGCGGTGATGGCTGCGGTGTCCAACACGACCTGCACGGTGTCTCCAACACGCGCCACAGGCGCGCCCGGGCCATTCAACAACACCTGCCCAGTGAGGGTGGCCGTGACCTGCGCGCCGCCCAGACTGTAGAGAGCAGCCTCACCGGCGAGCAGCCCGGCGGCTGGCCGCGCCACCCGGTCGAGCTCGCCGACAATCACGAGGTGGGCAGAGCTCCCACCGACGGGGACGGCGACAACCTCGGTGCCTGGTGGGGCGACCGAGGCGAAGCCGAAGTGCTGGGCCACCTCGACGTCGACCCCGGCCTCGCCGGCCCGGAACATCGCCTGCGCACCGACCCCGGACATGGCGGCGAGCAGACCCCGTACTGGCCGAGCTGCTCGGCCGAGCTCGCGCCGCACCTCGTCGCGGAGCCGGGCGAAGAAGCGACGGTCAGACAGAGGATTGCGCTGCAGGTCGTCAGCCATGGCTACACCGGGGGAAGCAGGGTGCCGGCGGGATGAAGGGTCAGTGCGGCCCGCGTGCCCTGCTGGCGGTCACGGATGAGGCGGCGACCGGACACCCACCAAAGCCCGGTGACGCCGGCCACTTCGTCGACCACCGTCACGGTCTGATTCGGGGCCCACAGGACCTTGCGTGCCGGCCCGTGGCCAGGCACCACGCAGGAGTACTCCTGCCCGCGGTAGGCCCGCGTGGAGACCTCCCAGCGGGCGCGGTCCGTGGCTTCGGTGACGCTGCCCACCTGGCCATCATCGAGCACCAAGGGGCGGTGCACACCCAGTGCCACCAGGGCGGGGTCGACGGCCGCGCCGACCAGTTGCCCGGCGCCGAGCTCGCCGAAGAGAGACCCGCCACCAGCCGACTGCCCGAGCACCGTCACCTGACTGAATCGCTGTGCGATGTCGCGGGTGTAGCTGACCTCGAGGACGTTGGTCTGGTTGGCGGTGGCCGGGGTGGCACCATGGAACAGCGCCGCCACCGGCGGCGTGATGTAGTCAGGCCGCCCCAGCGAGAGCACCCCAGCAGGGGTCATCGTAGGCATCAAACGGAGCCGGCGACAGTACCGGGTGAGCATCTGCCAGTAAGTCTCGCCAGGCTCGGCCTTGATGATCGACATGGGCACCAGCGCCTCTGGCGAAGGCTTCACGATGGCCGGAACGCCGAGCTCGGCGAGCGCCTTGGTGGCGGCCACAGCCAGAGACGTCGTCGGCAACGACCAGGTGGGCCCCGGGCAACAGTCCACCAGCGGGCCAGCAAGGTCCCGGCCCGAGAGGGCGAGCGTGAGCCCACCGGCTCGGCTGCGCCGGACCTCCACCCGCTCCAGCCATCCGCGCAGCGCAGGGACCGAGTCCACCAGCATCACAACGGGGAGACCAGGCGTGAGGGCCGCCACATGGGCCGCGGTGGGGTTGGCCACCTCGACGCTCCAGGAGTCCGCAGGCGCTTCGTAGTCGGCCTCCAGTTCGTAGCGGGTCCAGTTGGACCAGGAGAATGCCCCCACGATGAGCGTGGCCTCTGGGCTACCGGGCACGGGCCACCACCGTGGTGCCAGGCGCGATGAAGCCCGGATGCCGGATGCCGGGATTGAGCGGCGCGAGCTCGGTCCAGCGCGAGCCGTCGCCGTAGAGGCTCACCGCGAGCTCGACGAAGGATGTCTCACGGTCGGCCACCACTTCGACGGTCGCGGTGGTGTCCGCGATGGCGCGGTGCAGGTCCACCAATCGGGCAGCGAGGGCCCGGAGCGCGCTCACAGCCGGCCACGCCTGGACACCCCAGAGGGTGTCGAGCTCGCCGATGAGAGCAGCGATGTCGCGCCGGATGTCGTTGGCCTCCCGTTCGTACTCCTGGGAGCTGCTGAAGCCGCCTGCAGCGGCCTTGTCGATGGTCGCCCCTGCGGTGCTCAACACCTCCCGCAGCATGGCGAGGGCCTCGGTGCGGGTCATCTCAAGCCCCCAGCGCGGCGGCAGCGGCGGCGGCAGCAGCAGCAGCAGCGGCAGCAGCAGCAGCGGCAGCAGGAACCGACGAGGTCACCGCGAAGGCGAAGGTGGTGACCTGCGCCTCGGTGAAGGTGAAGCGCACCACGGCGTGGTTGTGGGTCTGGTCGGAGTGGACGATCTGCAGGTTGCTGACCACTCCCCACAGCTCACCCCAGAAGGGATGCACAAAGAGACCCGGGCCGAGTGCGAGAGGCGCGGCGACGACGGCCTTGAGGCCGTTGACCTGAACCCACCAGGTGGCGCCGAAGTACTCGGCCTCCACCTGCAGGCGAAGGGGGCCGGCCCCGACGTCTTCGAGCTCGACGGAGTCCCGGCCTGGGTAGGCGTGCTCCACCCAGACGCGCCCGACAGAGTCCGTGATGCGAACGACCGGGATGGGGACGCCTTGGTAGCTGCAGGGAAGTGGGGCCGGCGTGCGCATCAGGTGGCCCCGTCGCGGGACCAGGCGCGCTGGACATCACCAGCTCGCACCTCGGTCGTGGTGACCCCGTCCTTGTCAACGTGGACGTTGATGTCGAGGCGCTCGAAGAGCCGATTCAGGGACTCATCCCGGGCATTCCGCCGGTCGTCGCGACTCGACCCGCCGAGGCTTGCCGCCCCACCGCTCAAGGGATCGATGAGGGTCCACTGCGCCATCCAAGCCTGAATGGCATCCTCTGCCCACGACCCCTTGATGAGCCCCTCATTGATGGCCGTGCCGACACCAGCGCCCGCCAGCCCAGCAGCACCAAGGGCACCAGCCCGCCCAACTGCGCCGAGGGCCGCCCCACCCTTGGCGCCACCAGGGAGCCCACCCGCAAAGCCGAGCTCGGCCGGCCAGTTGGTCACGAAGACCGGTGTGGTGCCAGCCGCGGCCTCTGCCGCCTTGCCTGCAGCGACTCCGCCGGCCGTGCCCAGCAGCGCACGGAGCAGGCCGGCCCCACCAGCGCCCTGCAGGCCCTTCGAGAGGCTGAGGCCACCGCGGAGGAGCTGCGCCAGGCCGAACGCGCCAGCGGCGCCCACAGCCCCCATGGCGCCGTATGAGACACCCTGCGCGATGCGTGGGTCTGCCTCGACTGTTGCAGCCAGGCGGCCCAACGCATCGTTGGCCATCTGGGCGCCCTCGGTGAGCGGCTCAAGGGCTGGCTCAAAGAGCGCGGCCATGAGGGTCCGTTGTGTGCCACCGAGGGCGTCGGCCGACGCCCCGAAGGTGCCTGCACGAGTCGAGACCCGGTCCTCGAGGGAACGGGCCGTGGCCATTTTCTGCATCGTGTCTTCGAGGCTGCCCGCCCCGGTCTGCAGCATGGCCAGCGCGAAGCGGGCGCCCTCGTCGCCAAATGCCTTGGACAGGGCAACCTGCTGTTGCTGCTGGGTCCGGCCTTCCATCTGCCCGCGGAGCGCCTCAGCGGCCCGCTGCAGGCCGACGAACTCACCGCCCTCATACAGCCCCATGCCGTACTTCTGGTCACTCTTGGCGGCCATCCGGAGGAAGGCGTTGAGCGCCGTCCCCGCCGACCCACCCTTGATTCCCATGTTGCCCATCACACCGAGCGAGGCGAGCGTCTCGTCACGCTCCAGGCCGAGCGCGCCGGCTGTCGGCGACTGCGCCAACGCCTCAGCGAGCTGGCGCGGGTTGACGGCCGCGGCACCACTCGCGCGCACGAGCTCGTCGGCGGCCGATGCAAATTGGTCGCCAGCCAGGCCGAAGATGGACCCCATGGTGAGGACTGCTTGGGTCGCTCCGGAGGCGCCAAGGTCGCCCTCTGCGGTCGCGAGCTGGGCGACGGCCTCAGCGGCGCCGCCCTTGCCAAGAATCGCCGAGCCACCCAGCCCGGCTTTCGACAGGTCGGTCTGAATGCCCACCACGTCTTCTTGAGAGAAGGCCGTCGGAGACGCCACCCGCGCCGCATCGCTGCGGGCGTCGGCAAGCTGGCGCTTGAGGTCTTCGACCGAGTCCGCGTTGAGCGTGACCTCAAGCCCCGTGAGCGCCGACTGCAGCGATGCGGCGGCCTCGACACCAGGGTCCACCAGCTCGGTCTTGAGCTGGCGAGCCACCGAGAGGCTCCGCATGCCCGACCGGAACTGGTCCACCGCGCGGGACATGTGCTGAAACGCCTGCTCGCCCTCTTCACCGAGCCCACGCAGCGACGAAGCGGCACGACGCGCCACAGCGGATGCGCCGTCGATGAGGAGCAGCTCCATCACCATGCGGGAAACGGCCACTACTCCTCCTCATGCCCGGCGGGAACAACGCCGAGTTCAGCCCAAACCGCTTTGACGTCGTCGGGCACCTGGTCGTCATCGTCAGGTCGGCCGCCCTCGACCTCGAACCCACCCGAACCGATGCCGTTGTGGGCCCGCACCAAGGCGTCGGCGTAGCCAGCCACCTCGTGCATCCGCAGCGCGCCCACGCGCTCAGGCGACCAGTTCAGCGCCCTCGCCATCATCGCCACAGTCATCCGATGCGCCTGCACCGACCGCCTGCGCTCGAAAGGACTCGGCGCGCGAGGCCACCTCCTTCGAAGCATCGAAGAGGTGCCCAGCGTCGGCCTGGTACACGTCTGCCACTTCGGTGACGGTGAGGCAGCGGTCCAGCGTGGGCACCCAGACCTGACGGGCGAGCTCGGCGAGCTTCTCCCATGCCTTCTCCGTGAAGCCGGCGGGCCGCGGGTTGGCCGCAGCATCCACCATCGAGGACATCACCTCGTTGAAGGTCAACGGCCTGACCTCGACCTCGAAGTGCCGAGCACCGTCGATGACGACACCGACCTCAAGCGCCACGGTCACGGTGAGCAGCTCCGGAAGGGCCGTCATCACTTCGTCCCCACGCGCAGGAGACCTTGGAACTCGATGGTGCGCATGGCCTGGGACTCTTCTTCGTAGGTGTCGCCCACCTTGGTGACGAAGACGCCGACAATGGTGTAGTTCGGCGCGACGCCGACCTGGTTGACGGTGATGACGCCGGACGGGAGTAGGCCGCCGATCTGAATCCAGGGGACGTCCCCCGTCTTCGGGATGTAGACCTGCAGCCGGCCCGACACCTTGATGGGAGCATCGGTATGGCCGATGGGCGTGCCCAGCGGGTTCATGCCGATGACGAGCTTGCGGGCGGCCTCCTCATCGACAGAGACGCGCTTGGCGTGGACGACGGGGAGGCCATTGACGGCCAGAATGACGCGGGAGACAAAGACGCCGCTCATGGGGAGGCTCCTCAGCCGAAGATGAGATTCAGCTCAGCGCCGAACACATGGGCCCCGTCGACGATGTCGGCGGGAATGGAGGCGTTGAGGCGGGTCGGCACGCTAGGGTCCCGCTCCACCACCAACAGGTCGGCGTGGTCCTCGACCCGTTCGAGGTAGCCGATGGACTCGTAGCCGTAGAGCACACCCAGGATGACGCCCCGGACCTTGGTGGGGTCGGTCGTGTTGGCAGACACCGCCACGTCGGCGAGCTTGGTCTGTCCCAACTCCTGCTGCAGCTTCACCCGCACGCCGTAGCGGACGGCGTCCAGCACGCGGATGGTCTGCAGGTCGAGCAGCGTGTCATCTGCGGAGCCGAAGGCATCCTCGACGTAGCTGGTGACGCTGCGGACGATGGCGACCGTGTTGCCCGGGGCCTCTTCGAGGGGCGCAACGCCGTTGTAGAGGCACGACTCCTGCTCGGTGCGGGTGAGCAGGTCGGAGCGGGTGCGGGGCACCGCCACGGGCTTCAGCACGACGTTGTTGAGAGGGCGGGCCCGGTCCGGCTCGGCCGCGATGGCAGCAGCGAAGGCCGCGCCAATTTCCATGGGGTGCGTCAGCGTGCCCCGCATGTAGGGGAAGGCCATCCGGCCGCTGTTGCGGGCGCTGGCGAGCGTTGTGGCGGCCGACAGGGTGCCCGTGAGGCCCGTCACCGAGACGCCGGGCCGCTGCTCGATGGGGCCGGCGACCGTGTCCAGGTGGGTCTTGATGGCCGTCAGCGAGGTGGCGTCCTTGAACTCGGCGCAGATGAGGTCGAACTGCGTGGACTCGACCGCATCGAGCGCATCTTGCACGTCGGGGTCGGTGGCGCCGCTGCTCGGCTGGACCGTGGTGAGCGTCAGGCCGGAGCCAGTGAAGTCGTCGGCCCACACCCAATCGTTGCCGGCAGTGCCCTTGCACTTGGCGGTCAGCGTGACGACCGCGAGCAGCGAGGTCGCCGAGAAGGGGAGCGCCGCGTCGGCCGTGATGGCCGCGGCGATGTTCGTGGCAATGTCGGATTCGGAGTCGGTGGACGCGATGCCCACCCGCACCAGGTGGCGCCCGACATAGAGGTAGAGGGTGCCCGCAGTGAGGCTGGAGATCGCGACAGTGATGGTGCCTGCGGCTGCGACCGCGCCGACCGCCTCATCCTGCGGAACGCACCACAGCTCGGAGAGGGCGGGGTTCTGCTCCAGTGCCGCCGCAGCCATCAGGGCCAGCGGGGTGCCGGAGCCGAAGTACTCGCGGGCCTGGCCGGGACTGAAGACCTGCACGGGCACGTCCGCAACGGCCGTTCCGCCGGAGCGGGTACCGATGAGCAGGAGCTTGTCGATGGTCACCGGGAGGCCGGTCTTAGCACCCGCGGTGTTGATGTTGATGTAGGTGCCCGGCTTGCGAATGGTGGGCGCGACACCAGTGACGGAGATGGTCATGGGCTGTCCTCAGAGGTCTGGGGGGCGAGCACCAGGTCACCGTCGCGCAACTGGCGACGGTAGTAGGCGGAGGATTCGACGACCACTGCTGCGGCGTCGGTGATGTGGCGGCGGGGTGCGCCCTGACGGGGCACTCGGATGCCGGGACGCGCCTTCACGCGCAGCAACCGGGTCATGGGACCTCCAGGTCTGAAACGGTGTCGGCGGAGACCTCGACCCATGTGGTCGGCCCGCCGGTCTCGTCGGGATTGGCGACGTCGTAGGTGGCAGCGATGGTGCTCAGGTCGTCGTCGGGTGCCGGGCTCACCAGGTCGATGGTCGAGGTGAACACGCAGGTGTAGACGGCCGCGCCGTTCGTGGGCCGCGACGGGCCCTTGAGCCGCACCGGGAAGACCTGTTGAGGCTCCAGTGCGCCCAGCCCATCGACGCCGAGGTCTGCCCGACCCAGGACCCGCGTGACGTCTTGGACCATCTCGTAGGCGCCAACCTCGGCGCCCTCGGTCCGTCGACCGGAACGCTCAGCGCGGAGGTTCCGGGCAGCGACGACGACGTGCCACTCCGCGACGTGGACTGCGCCTGCAGCGCCGCGCGCATCCATCCGGCCGCCGACGTAGACCACCAGGATGCTCGGCCACTGCTTGAGCACATCACGCCGCGCCTCATCCCAGGTGCCCGCGAAGGCGATGACCTGCTTGATGTAGGCGGCAATGACCGGGTCGGCAGCCAGGGCGCCGGTGATGGCGTCCTCGCACTCGCCGATGGTCGGCCCGAACTGGAGCCGCAGCGCGTAGAGGCTCATGCGGCGTCACCGAAGAGGTAGTCGACCACCGCACGCTCGGCGTAGGCGATGTCGTCGTCTTGGAACATGAGGAAGGGCCGGGGAGGCTGTTCGACGCGAGCTCGCAGCACGAAGCGCGGCACGAAGTCCTCGCCCTCGGTGGTGCCGAGCAGGCCGCGGGCATCGATGTCGGTGTCGCGGGTCGGAGCCCAGTCGAGCTGGTCGCCCCAGGCGCGGGGCCGGCGCATCGAGGTCGGCAGCCCCGGGAGCGGGATGGCCAGCGCCTTCGCCCGCGTCGGGCGAAGCTCGCCGCCGAAGTGGCGCTGTGCGGCGTAGGCCACGTTGGTGCCCACGGTCAGCTTGCCGTCGGCCACCTCGAAGTCGATGGAGTTGAGGAGCCGGGACGAATCCCGCATCAGGTCGGCGTGCGACCAGGCCGAGCCCGGCCAGCGGTTGGGCCGGCCACCAGCCCGGAAGTTCTCCGGGATGGAGTACTCGACCATGCGCCCGCCGACGTCTTCGAGAACGTCGGCTGCATCTTCGGCCCGGTCACCGAGCTCGGTCACTGCCGAGACCACCACACCGGCGGCGCTGCGGTACTCCAGTCGCATCACCACCCCTTGAGCGAGTCGCGGCTGAACACCTTGGTGTGCTTGGTGACCAGCGCGATGCGCTCGGGGTTGGCGGTCGGCGCCGGCTGGGCACCGAGCGTCGGGATGCCCTTGGCGAGCCCTTCGAGGGTCCGCATGACGGCCTTCTGGTCAGCCACCACCGAGTCGGGCAGATCGGTGGGGTAGCGGCGGCGGTAGAGCTTGAACAGCGTGAGCCGCGCGCTGAGGTCGACGACCAGGGCCGGTGGCGTAGAGAGAGGCACCGTGTAGCGGTGACCCAAGTAGCCATCGATTTCGCCATCGGCCCGCGCCCGCAGCCCTTCGTAGACGTCGGTGTCCACGGTCGCCCCGCCAGCATCGTTGGTGAGCTGCACCAAGTCGGCCTCGGGCACGTAGTCGGGCACCAGGTCGGCAATGCTGTGGTAGGGGTGGGCCACGGGTCAGGCTCGAAGGGCGAGAGGGAAGACGGCGAGAACGCCGTGAGAGGCGTTGCTCAGGTGGTGCCGTCGGAGCCGTAGGCCGCGTGGTAGGCGCCGTACCCGACCTTGCCGCGGTAGTCGACGCCCCACATGAGCATGCGCTCCATGAACACGTTGGTGTCGTCGACCTTCGTGAGCGCCACAAGCTGCGGCTTCTTGCGAGTGACGTTGATGAACGGCCGGAGCATCGAGTTCTCGCCACCCAGCGTGATGAACCACTTGGTGGGGTGTCCGCTCAGGCGCCCGTCCACGACCACCTTGGCGGCGTTGTAGTTGGGGTTGTCGCCACCGGCCGCGAGAGTGCGGACCGCCACGATGGCCTTGGCGGTGGCTTCGAGCTGGGGCGGGACGATGAGGTGGGCCTCTGCACCGTAGTCGAAGGGGTCGACCGCCTCGCCCTCGGCGTTCTTGAGCGAGCGCAGCGCGGCCATGCCGGCCTCGAAAGCCGTGGCGTCGAGGGCGGCGGTGCCCTTGTTGGACTGCGTGCCTCCCCGGTAGGGGTGGGCCGTGCTGAAGAAGGTCTCGCCGTCGAAGCACTCGGCGGTGAAGCCGTTGATGAGGAGCTCGCTGGTGCGCTTGTCCGGGTCGAGCTCGGCTTGCATGCCGAGGCCCTTGACCTCTTCGGCGTACATGCCCACCTCGTCGTCCTCGAAGTGGTCGCGGTCGACGGCGATGGTGAGCTCATAGTTGCTGTTGGGGAGCTCGGTCACGAACAGCTTGAGCGACTTGACGTGGCGCTCGCCGACCCACTTGCGCAGGCCGGGAAGCCCACCACCCACCAGCACCTTGGTCGAGGAGCCGGTCGAGGTCATCTGGACCATCAGGTGGGTGTACTTGGCCTTGGCCTTGTTGGCGCCCATAGTGAAGAGCTTGCGGAAGCCCGTGGTGACAGCGGCGAGGCCGGCGGCGTTGAGCTGGGGCATGGAATCCTCGAGGAAGTCGGTCGGAGAGGGTCAGGGGTGCAGACGAAGCGCGCGGCCTACCGGACGAGGTAGCCGATGAACGAGATGAGCAGGGTGTTTGCGGTCTCGTCGTTCACCGTCGAGATGACGCCGGCCGCCAGCGTCCAGTCGGTGGTTGCCACACGGTTCGGCGGCGTCGCCCATGCGTTGGAGCTCGTGACGATGGCGAGCATGGACACGACCGACTCCACGCGGAAGCCGGCGCCGCCGTAGTCGACCGCGGCGGCGCTCAGATCGATGGCCGCGGCGTTGGGGCCAGCCACCGAGACCGTGAACGGCCGGAGCGCGGCGCGCGCCGTGACGCCACTGTGGTCGTTGATGGCGACCCATGCCTTGCCATCCTCGAAGCCGACGATGGTGCCGATGGGGATGCCGGTCGAGTTGGCGTTGGTGGCGAGACACACGGTGGCGTTGTCGACCAGGTACGCCTCTTTGCCCACGTCGGCGGCGACGATGGTGTCCACCGCCAGCAGGAAGTCGCCCTCGGTGTAGAGCTCGACATCCTCGTCACCGGCGGCGCCGGTGCTGTTGTCGACGCCGACGCGCACGACGCCCGCGAAGTCGTAGCCAGACACCGAGGAGCCGTCCTCGGGGTTGACCACGTAGCCGCCGCTGATGCAGGCGAGGGTGAGGGTGAAGAGCGCCGTGGTGGCGGCCACCGGAAGGTCGGCCAGGGCACCGGCGCGGCGAGGGGTTTGCAGGTCGGCGGAGGCTTCGGACATCAGGAGCACCGTGGCGGCGAGGGAAGGGGTGCGGCCTCTGCGGTGGAATCGAGCAAGCGAGGCCGCAAACCTGCTCGTCGTTGGGGTGCGGCGCTTTGACGAGGTCGGGGAAGGAAGGGTGGACCGGGCCGCGAGCCCACCCTCTTGGCGGAGGGCCTACTTGTCGGCGGCGAGCTGCTCGGCGTACTCGGCATCGGTCAAGCCAAGCTGGCCAGCCACGCTGCTCTGTTCGTCGGTGAGGGCGACCGCAGAACCGCCAGCAGCCCCAGCGGCGGGGCCCTTGCGGTCCTTGGCGGCGCCCGGGAAGCTCACGGGAGCGGACTCGACCCACTTCTCGGCGGCAGCCAGGTCGGACAGCGCCCAGCCCTTGAGCCAGTCGCGCTGTGCCTGGGTCACCTTGCCCGCGGCTTCGGCCTGGTCCACCAGGCTGCCTGCCTTGAGCTCGGCCAGCTCGGTCTTGACCGCATCGTGGTCGGACAGGGCGACGTAGCCGGCATGACCGAGAGCAGGCGGCAGCGCGGTGACGGCCGCCTCGGCGGTGGTGCCGTCGGGCAGGTGGCTCAGCGCGACCTCGCCCACCTTGGCGTTGGCCTGCAGCGCCTCCACCGCGGAGGTCACCTCGGCATCGGTCGCGGTCAGGGGAAGCCCGAGCCGGGCCCGGACATCGCTTGCGCCTGCGGACAGCGCCCGCACCCGCCCCAAGGCGTCGTCGGCCGTGGAGGTCGTCGAGAGAGCCAGGATGGCGCACAGGGAGGGGAGCAATTCCATGGTTTCAATCTCCGAGGCGGGGTCGTCGCTGGCGGCGATGGCCGGGAGCCCCTCAAGAAACGGGCTGTTGGTGAGGGCCACCGAGTGGAGCACCGCTCCGATGGGTGCTCCGGTCCGCTTGTCGCGGCGGTCGAACAGAATGACCGGACTCAGGTAGAGATACTCGCGGTTGCCGATGGCGGTGGCCGTTGCCTGCGTCCACTCGGGGCGCACCTCCAAGGCGTGCCCACCGTCGTCCGTCGCGACGACCCGCACCTCCAGGCCCCAGCCGGCCGCAGGTGCTGGCTGGCCGTTGCTCTTGCTCCGCAGCGTCTGGTGCTCGAAGTCGAAGACCACGCGGCCACCGCTGTAGCGATGGAAATTGGCGGCCATCTGCTGCAGGTGCTTGACGGTGAGCTCGAAGGGCCGGGCATGCCCGCGCCACTGGCCGGTCAAGGCCACCTGCACCCACTCATGGGGCGTCGTCTGTCCGTCCTGCAGCAAGCTCAGGGCCAGTGCTTTCAACATCGTCTCTCCCGTCAGGCGGCCACGCCGAGGGCGTCGCGCCACTCGAAGGGGAAGCCGCTGAAGTCGAATTCATGGGGTTCCATGCCGGGGTTCCGTCGCCATCCGTGGTCCGGCACGGCGGGCTCCGACACCACCCGACCGTCGGCGAGGGTCTGCCGGATGCGGGGCAGCGCGTCGGAGATGGTGAGGCCCATCTGAGCGACCTCCGCCGCCGTCAGGGCACGCACTCGGCACCGGCAGTTGTGGCCGTTGAGCGGGTACCAGGTCTGCCAAATTGGATGCCCCACCGGGTAGACCTTCCGGTCCATCGCCGCATGCGTCGGGCGAGCGTTGAACATCGCGTCATAGAGCAGGTAGGGACGGCGCTTTGCCTGCCTGGGGCTCGACTGCTGCGCCCACCGGCCGCCGTGGTAGGCGCTGTTGGTGTTGTTGCGGAACACCAACTGCACCCGGTGAGGGGCGCGGCCCTCCATCCCGTGGGCCGACAACGTGCTGTCGAAGCGGTCCTCGAAGTCCGCGATGGTCATGCCTTCTTCGATGACAGCGCGCTGAAGGTCGGCGATGGCCTCGACGGCCTGCAGCGAGGTGAAGCCAGCGATGGAGAAGGCGCGGGCGGTGTGCTCCTCGCCGAGGGCCCGGAAGGCGGCCGACGTCATCGGCACCTTCTGCCGCCACCACTTCTCCGCCTTGAGCGGGTTCACTTTGGGCCACTCGCCCAGCGCCACGTCCCCGAGCTCCACCTGTGCGCGGCCGACGAGCTCGCCGGTCAAGGTCGCCGCAGCGACCTCCGAAGCCAGGTGGTCAAGATCGAGCTGACGCAGGGCGGCGACCAGTCGGGCCGAGATGTCGCCCAGCGACGAAGCCTGCTGCACATGGCGCCGGAGGTGCTCCAGCACGTCTTCCCAGGCTCCGTAGCCGCCGTGGTTCAGCGCCCTGCGCACCACTGCCACCACGTCGGCCCCAAGGGCGTCAGTGGGGTCGGCGAGCGCCAGTCCGCACTCTGGCCCGTGGATGTGGTCTGAGGCGGCCACCTGGTCGTCGCCCTTGGCGTCGGTGTCGGTGTCTGGCTCTTGGGGCGTGCCGTAGGTCTCGGCGCCCGCGTCGGGCTCCGGCACCCCGAAGGTCTCGTGGACGTGGCCCTTGTCGAAGCGCACCCCGATTTTCGCCAAGTCCACGTACAGCTTGGCGCGGGCGGCGAGGTCCTCTGCGGGCTCGGCCACCAGGCGGAACTTTGGATACCGCCGCTGCGGCCCGAACTGGAATTGCACCAACGGCCGCACGAGCTGCGCCGTGATGGTCTCCGACACCTGCTCGGCGTCACTCTCGAGAAGGTCTTGCCGCACGTCGGCATGCACCGAGCCGAGCGCCTGTGTGCCGTGCTGGCCCTCCGACGTGGTGAGCGTCTGACCGAGCACGGCCACGGCGTACTCAGCGGCGCCCCACTCCACCAGGCTGCGGTAGACGTCGACGCTCGCGCCCTTGTTCTGGGCAGCCGGAAACTCGATGCTGCAGCCCTCGGGAATGATGGCCGCCGCGTCGACCCCAAGGTGCTGCAGCGCCTGGTAGAGCACCCTGCGGTCAGTCTCCGAGGTGCCCGGCCGGTAGCGACCCACGCGCAGCGGAGCGCCGTAGGTCTCCGCGAAGATGAGCCAGTCTTTGAGCGTGTAGGACCGGAACAGGAACACCCAGGCGAGCGCTCGACCGAGGGCACCGCCGGCCGCCGTGGACCCCGAAAGGGCGGTCATCTCGTGCCACACCCAGGCGTTGGGCTCCAGGGCTTCTGCGTTGCCCGAGTCGTTGACGATGCCCCAGACGTCGGGGCGCTCGGCCGTTGGTCGGAACCAGTGCGCAGGCCGGTGGAGGAGGCCGTTGATGGTGGTCAGCCCGCCGCCCTGTCGCCAGTCGATTTCGAGGCCCGAATAGCCCTTGCTCACGGCGTCCATCATGTGGATCAGCGAGGTCCGAAACGCGGGAATCTCCGCGAAGACGTCCTCGACGTACTGCGAGATGCGGGCATCGGTGCGCCGCTCGGAAGGCGGCACGATGCGGTACGGAAGGCCCGCGAGCGCCCGCTTTCGGGTGCCCAGAACACTCATCAGGCGGGTGTCCCGGCCTTCGATGTCGCGGAGCAGCTCCGCTTGCGCTTGGGGGTCGCCGTCTTCGGCCTGGCGCAGGTAGGCCGCGAGCCGTTGCGGGGTCAGCCCGACCGTGCGGGCAGTGCTGCCCACCGACCGCATGCCCGACCAGCTCGGGTGGTGGCTGGCCTCCACGGGCTGCCTGGTGGTCCGGGTGTCCGCCAGTGCCAGCGACACCGGCGAACCGGCCATGAGGCCCCACATGTCCTTGAGCCAGCTCATCACCACGCTCCTCGACCGAAGCCGGCCGCTCGTCTCTTGATGCGCTGCAGAAGGCCCACCCCGCCGCCGCGACGCGATGCCCGCCGCATCCGGCGCCACCCCATCTCCAGGGCATCGAGGCCGTCGCGCTTGCCGTCTGGGTAGTCCTCAGCCTGCACCTGCAGGTTGCGGCAGCTCCGGTCGTCGGGAATGCGCACCCGGCCCTGATTCCAGGCCGGCGCCATCCCGCGCAGCCGCAGGTCTTTGTTCTCGGTCTGGGACTCGATGGTCTCCCAGCCGGTCAGCATGCCCCGGGTGCCCGCGTCGTCGACCAGCATCACTTCCATCAGGAGCTGAAAGCCGATGGCCTCGATGACGAGGTGGTCGGGGTCCTCGAAGGCCACGATGTCGTTGATGTAGCGGATGAGCTCGCGGGGGTCGCCGATGCGCAGCAGCTCACAGCGGTGGACCAGCACCCAACCGTCGGCCGTGGGGCCGCGAAGGATGACAAGCGCCTGATAGTCAGACTTGTCGGTCTTCCCGAGCGCAGGGTCGAAGATGAGCATCGATGGAAGGTCGACGCCTTCGAAGTCCGCCCGCGCGTAGTGGTGCGTGGTGTGGAAGGGCTTCCCGGTCGACGGCGGGACGTCCATCATCTCCATCAGGAAGGCTTCAGGGTCGTCGGCCTCCTCGTCGCGGAGCTGCTCCAGGGTCCACCGCTCGGGCCACAGCACGGTCACACCATCGGGGAGGATGGCGGCGTAGCGCATCTTGTGCCACCGCTCGAACTGCCCATCCCGAGTGAAGCGGCACACCTGGCAGTCGGGGTGCAGCGGCGTGCCCACCATGAACACCCGGCCGACACCGGGCTCCAGACCGTAGTTCACGGCCGCCGTGATGTTCCGGGTCATCCGGTCGCGCACAGCCACGGTGCCCACGGTGCGCTTGCTGTCGGGGTCGTCGAAAATGGCGAGGCGGGGGCGCCACTGGCGGTGCTTGCCCCCTCGAATCGAGCCGTCCATCCCGAAGGCGCGCACCCGCACGTTGGTGGCGCTCACAAAGTCGCGGTCAGACTGGCGCCCCTCCAGCAGCACCCGCCCGCCGTCGTCGGAGTCGAGGCCCCAGTCATACAAGAGGAGCGCGTTGTCTTGGAGCTCCTGCTTGATGGCCGCGGTGAACTCGATGGCGGTGTCGAGGGTGACCGCGATGATCTGGATGTAGGGGTCCCAGAACAACTTGGGAGCGGCATCCCCCGCCTCGGCGAGCACCTCGACGATGGCGGCGTAGAGGTCCGGGTCTTCGTCTTCGAGGCGCCCTTCTTCCCAGGCCCGCAGCACCGGCGCACACACCACCTGGTGCAGCGGGTAGGCGAAGGTGATGGTGGTGCTCTTGGCGTGGCCACGGGGGGCCCGAGCGACGATTCGCGCCTTCTGCTCAAGCGCCCGGTACATGTCGCTGTGCATCGGCGAGGGGGCGCAGCGGAAGTAGTGGGGCAGGTAGCTCAGGTTGAACCGCTCGGGCCAGACGACAGCCTCAGCCTTTCGCCTGAGCTGGCGGGCGTTGTCGTCGCCATCGAACTTGGCGCCGCGCACCTCGGCGGTACGGGCGGCGGTCTCGATTCGGTCCCAGAAGCGCTTCTGGGTGAGCGCCTTCACCGGGGCCGCCACGTCGCCTCCAACTGCTCCACGAAGGGTCGGACATGCGGCGCCACAGCTTCGAGCGCGGTGCGGTCCTCACGCTCCAGGTAGGCCACGAGCTCCTCGATGAACTCCACCAGGTGGGGCGAGCGGAACCGGTTCCCGTCCTCGGTCTCGCCGTAGCGGTGCTCGGGAAACACCTGCTCGATGGCCTTCCAGGCGTAGACCTTCTGGGGGTCGACGTTGCCCTCGGCGTCTATGCAATCGGCAAGGGCCTGGCGCTTCATGGCAGCGACCTTGGCGGAGTAGCCAAGGTCGTGCGCGCGCTGGTCCTGCCAGCCCTCTCGGGCCGCACGCTTCTGGAGCGTGGACAGGGGCAAGCCGGTCTGCTCGGCGACATCGGCGTAGGCGAGACCGTCTTCGACCACCATGAGCCGAGCAATCCGCCACGCCTCTTCACGGGTGGTTTTGGGCACGGCCCCTCCTCAGTCGAGGTCCTCGAAGTCGACACCGGGGTCTTCGATGCCCTTCTCGACGAGCTGCATGCCGGTGGGGGCGATGGTCCACGAGGTGACCTTGACGCCGGCGAGCTCGGTCACCTTCTTCTGGGTGTGGCCGAGCTGGTGCAGGTAGGACAGGTCGCGCACGAACTGCTTGGCATCGGCCGCATAGAACGCCTTTAGCTGGCGGTAGAGCAGCTTCTCAGCGATAGGGTGCGGCGCGTTGGCGTAGAGACTGTTGAGGATGAAGCCGCGCATGAGGCGGGTGAGCGTCGGGTCAGCCATTGGAGTCCCCCAGGATGGCGAGAATGGCGGTGGTGTCGGAGTGGACGGCGGCGACCTCGGTCTTGACCTCGGCGACGTCTGCCTTGACCTCAGCGACCTCCGCCTTGAGGGTGACCACTTCGGCTCGGAGCTCATCGAACTGCGCCTGCAGGTGAGCGACGTCCTGTTGGGTGGCCGACTCGGCGCGCACCTCTTCGATGGCGGCCTGCAGCTCATCCCGGCGCTCGTCAGACCGCTTTGACACGCCCCCCACCCACGAGCGGGTGTCCTTGATGCGGTCTTCCAGGCGGGCCATCTCGCCAACCATCTCGGCCCGCGCTGCGGCGACTTCGCCATCAAGCTCGGCGCGGGCGGTGGCCAGGTCGCCCGTGATTTGGGCCTTGGTGACATCCACCGCTCCCTTCCGGCCCGCGAGCAGCCAGCCAACGCCGAAGACGATGACCAGGGCGACCAGCTCGGGCACACCGTCCGGCAGTCGGGAGTAGAGGCCCTCCCCGGCCCACGCGGAGCCAGGGAGAGCCAGAAGGGTGACCACCACAACCACCCAGGAGATCAATCGAGCCATCTGCGCTCCGCGAAAGGGGCCACCAGCACGGCTTTCCAGGTTTCAGCCCAGGCCCCCTCATGTCCGGCGAGAGTCTGGCAAGGTTGGCCGTGTGCGTGGCTCGCCGAAGCTACAGGCGGGACCGGATGGCGGTGGCCGCTGCCTGCAGGCCGCCGCTTCGCGGTGCCGCCGTATCGGCGAGTCTCACCGTGAGACTGGGGTCCGGCGAGTCTCACGGTGAGACTGGGGCCCGGCGCAGCAAAACGCGCACGGTGCGCGATTTGGGCCCGGCGCAGCAAAACGCGCACGGTGTCGTGTTTGGGCCCGCGCCACCAAGACGCGACACGGTGTCGTGTTTGGGCCCGCGCCACCAAGACGCGAC
>ENA-OWNT01001001-OWNT01001001.1-seawater-metagenome-genome-assembly--contig:-NODE-1001-length-43511-cov-4.727379_pt1 | contig 43511 bp, 59 predicted proteins | sample MGYA00238136_ERZ651165 | MGnify/ENA primary metagenome ERZ651165 (study PRJEB26861, sample SAMN08777766) | seawater metagenome | isolation source: coastal seawater | place: USA: Florida | collected...
GGCGAGCTCGGCGTCGCTGATGCCGTGCACCGCCCGGGCGCCCTCACCGACGGGCACAGCGGGCCGCACGAGCGTGTCGAGCAGCACGACTCCGTCGCCACGCACCAGGCCCACCTCGACGGGGTGTGGGTCGTCGAGCGAGGTGGTCTCGAAGTCGAGCACGGCCCAGCGGGTCGACTGGGCGAGGGTCGTGACGGGCTGCACCATGGCTACCTCCGGACCTCCTGTAGCCACCGAGGCGGACAGGATGTGTCCGGGGTGGTCAGCAGGCGCAGCCACCCGTGGTACCGTCCCACGCCGCCGAGCAGCGGCGGCAGGGAGGATGCATGGACTCGGTGGATGGAAGCTTGGATCCTATGAATCATCAGGAAGTCCTGAAAGAAATGAAGGCGAGGCTCGGCAAAGACGAGGGGCTTCAGCGCGTCATCAGAGATGAACAGCTGACCGAAGACGTTGTTCTCCAGCTCATTCACGACGACAAGCACGACGTACCGAAGGCGGTCCTCTACCTGTTCGAGCTAGCAACCAAGTCCGTTGAGCGGGTGGAGCACCGCCAGTAGCTACCCGGCCTCCCCCAGCGCATCGAGGGCCGCCGCGAGCTGCTCGGGGCTCATGGCCGCCAGCTGGGCGTCGGTGAACACCGGCTGGCTCGCCTCCGTCTTCACCGGCCCGCCCTCGGCCCCGGTGAGCTCGACGGCCCGCTTGGACCCGAAGTCGCGGGGGAAGCGTCGCTCGAGCAGGAACATGGCGGCCTTGATCTTGTCGGCGTCCTTCGTCCCCTCGTCGATGCCGGTGGCCACCCCGACCAGGCTACGCAGGAGGTCGTCCGCCAGCTCGGCCTCGACCTCGTAGACCTTGGCCATGAACGACGCGTAGGGCTCCTCTCCGGCCTCTCCGCGCTGCCGCCAGGAGTGGTAGGTCCGCTCGCCGATGCCGGCCGCCGCGGCCGCCAGGCGCTTCGGTAGCCCCCGACGGAGGGCCTCGCAGAAGCGCTTGGTGACGGCCGGCCCGCGAGGACCGAGGAGGACGGGGCCGCCGAGGCGAGGGTGGGACTTGCTCATGCAGATCCTGTATCGCGATTGCATGACGCGGGTGGGCTAGTCCTCTCGTGGGGCTATCGCACGCATTCTCTCCAAGGACTTTCGGCGGTCCTTTGTTCGCTCCTTTGCTTCGTCGTCTGGGTCAAGGTTGTGGGATCTGGACCAGGTCTGAAGAACTTTCTCCAGGAGCTCTCTGGCCTCCAGCTGCTGACTCTGAATCTGGTTTCGTAGGGCCACGAATTCGTTGCGGATTGGTGGGGGAAGTTGGTCTATCCTGGCACTGAGTAACGCCCGGAGGCCCGCAACAATTTGGCCAGACGAAAACTGCATGTCCTTTCGGATTTTGCGAACGCGCCGAAGTTGTTGTCGATTCAAGTCGAGGAGCTCTGTGGTGTATTCGCCCACAGGGCTCTTGCTCTCTATTCTCACGCCCTTCAGCTCAAAGTGCTCTTCGAAGTGGTGCTTGTCGGGCCTGAAAATCTCAAACCCAGCCTTCGACATCTTCGGCGTGACGAAGTCATTCCCCTTGAAGGTGTTGCACCGATCGCAGCACCACATGAGGTTGGGGTAAAACGAAACCAAATCAGGAAACTTCGACTTCGGCTTGTAGTGATCGATGACGAAACGAATGGACGTAGCTTCTATTTCGGTGATTGTGCAGTATGCGCAACTGAACCAGAAATCTATCCGAAGGTACTCTCGATAGTCGCCGTATTCAGCGACGCTAGGCGGCACCTCTGGGTCCCGCACGACCAAGGAGGACCTGCTCGACACTACCGTGCTCGCGGCATTGCATCGTGCTCCTCGAGCAGATGAACGAGGCGGTCCACGTCCGCTGCGACCTCTTGGTATTGCTTCACGGCGGCCTCTAGCCTATCCAATTGGTCACCGTGCGCAGCTGCCTCAAGTCGGTCAATTGTCCACCGGGTGAGCGCGAGCTCACCCAGCTCTCCGCGACTGAGGCCCTGCTCATACTTGCGCATCACCAGTTCCCGGTGCCTACGTGACAGCACCTCGATCTCCTCCGCGTCATCTCCGGGCGGTGGGAGCCTGGCACTAAGCTGTGCCGGGCCGATAGAGGCGGTCAACACATGACCCTCCTCGCCATTGGATTGCCGGGTTGCTCGCGGCGCAGTCCAACCCTCGCCAGTTCGCACCTGATCGGTGCCCAAAGGACTGTGAATTGCTCGTGAGCGCGCGGTCCGATCAGCTAGAGCCATACGTTCCCTCCCCGAACTGATTGAAATAGGCCACCGCTCCCTTACACGTCTCGGCCATGCTGTGCTTCAAGAGCTTTCGAGTCTTCGTTTGCGGTGGCTCGAAGCGTCGCTGCCAGTCCAGACGCAGATTCACGTCAGCCTGCTCGAAGGAATAGTCGACGATGTGGTGGCACTGGTCCACGGTCTGGGCCTCGGAGTTTCTGACGAGCTCGGCCGCCACATGGGCCTTCATGATCAGTGGTCGGTCTTGATCCCATGGAGCGACGCTGTCGCCAAGAAATCGCTTCAAACCCGGCGGCTCTTCGTCTCGGGTCAAGCCGCAATCCATGACGACACCGATTCGGGTCAGGGGTGAGCGCTTCCGTGCATCCAAGTTGTCGAGGACTTGAGACATCAGTGTTGAGCATGTCTCTAGGAGGTCGCTGTATCGCTTTCGTTCCGTTTGGTAGGACAGGCTTGGCAGCATGTCTCCTGCGGGGCCGAGGGACGGCTGGTAGCTGAATTGCACAACCACGTTGCGAGTATCGATCTTGACCTGAAATCCATCAGAGCGACGAATACTCAGCTCGAGGAGAGTCTCAGACTGAACGTCAACGTCGGTGTGCCGGCTCCAGGCTGTCAGCGTGGATGTGAGGTCACGCAAGATGTCTGCGCCGGGCTTCACCCACGGTTCAAACCTGATTCCGATGGATGGAACCGCCACCACGGCGTCGAACCAGTGCATCTGACCTCCGTGGGCAGCATAGCAAGTCCTCGACGGCTCTTGCCACCTCTTCACGACCCCGTGAGGGCTACATCGGCAGCACCCCACCGGCCGCCAGGAGCCGCAGGGCTGCCTGCCCGAGCCGCACCTCGAGGTCGCGCTGTCGCTCATCGGACACGCCGCCCTCGCGCTCGATGCGTCGGAGCAGCGCCTCCGCCTCGTGGTGGAGCGGTCCCCCGATGGCCGTCGGTGGGCTCACATGCCGCGCGATGCCTCGCGCGGTCCGCCAGTAGCGCACGCCCTGGACCGACACGCCCGCGAGCTCGGCCACCACTCTGTCGGGCACCGTGCCGGCGAGGTAGCCGTACTCGTCGATGGCCGACGCCCGCACCCGCTTGGGCTTCGGTGCCCGCTTCGGCTTCGGCGCCGAGGCCCTGGGCTTGCGCGACGGCTCCCGCCGCCGGGTCATGTCCCTCCGCACGCCCGTGCGACGCATGGCGGCGACGAGCGCGGGCGGGTCGACGTCGAAGCGCTTGCACAGCTCCAGGAGGCTGTGGTGGTTCGCGACCGCCTCGAGCTCCGGCCACCAGTCCTCGTCCTCGAGTCGCCTCATGCCTCACCTCGCCGTGAATCAGACGGCTCTGGGGCTAGTGGGGCGTCCATCAGGCCTTGATTCGTGCGCGAACCTGCGGATTCTGCGCTCACTTCGTGCCGGGCTTGTTGGGGCTGCCGCACGCCATCGCCAGGACACCCAACATCAGCCATTCGCGCATCGGCTCTCCTCCTGTTCGACGAAGCGGATGATACCATGGCCGCCCGGCGAGGTACCCCAGGAATCCCAAGGAATCCCAGAGGAATCCCAGCTGGGATTCCTGTCTCACCAAGGATCTACCTGATCATCTGATCCAAGGAATCCCAGAATCCCAGATCAGGCCCTCTCCTGCGCGATGCCCTACTCTCTCCTCCCTCGCCGATATACGACGTTGAGTCGTGAGTGTACCCCCGCCAGCCACGCACACCCCCTCCAACTGGGATTCCTGGGATTCCTTGGCCTCGGGCAGCCGATAGTTGGCGGCCGAAGGGGAGGAGCCAGGAATCCCAAACTGGGATTCCCGTGGGATTCCTGGGATTCCTTGGGTGCGGTCGGACAGGAGATGTCCGGCCGGTTGCTTACAGTGGGAGCGAGGAGGTGAGCATGCCGGCCATGCGCGACCACTGGCACGAGTCCATCAACAGCTGCTGGAACCGATGCGACGGCGCCTACGTCGTGGAGCAGTACGACAAGCCCCGAGGCCGGGCCTGGTTCGGAGCTCCGCCAGGCGGGCACCACGCGAACCCCGCGGTCCGCGAGCAGGGCGATTCTCTGTTGGACTGCATGGAGAGGATCGACAGGGTGTACCCGGTGGCCTGCCCGAAGGCCTGACCCCCGCTACGCCGCCTGGCTGTACAGCTCGCTCGGCGCCCGCAGCAAGGGCATCACGGTCGCCTTGCCACCCCCGACCTTGATCGGCCGGGTGAACCGCGGGCGGGTCTCGTACTCGCTGCCGTCGGCCCGCTTCCGGACACGGCGGTAGCTGGGCAGGAGGCCCGAGCGCTGCCAGGCGCCGAAGCACTCGGCTGGCTGGTAGCCCCAGCGCTCCAGGCGCTCTCGGGCGACCGCGACGATGGGCGCGATGGTGCCGTCGGGCATGACGCGGCCGAGCCAGTCGGCGGTGGCGGGCTTGCTGCGACAGACGGGGTCGCCGAACTCGTTCACGCCCTCGGCGTAGAACAGGGCCTCGTGGGACCAGCACCAGTCGTGCAGGTCTCGGTAGGCCTGCCAGTGCACGTTCTCCTCGGGGTCGTCGACCCGCGTGGCGGCCTCGCGGGCGAGCTCGAGGGCCTTGTGCAGATCGGCTCGCACCCCCAGCGCCTCGGCGGCGAGGGTGAGCGTGGCCACGTGGGCCATGAGGCGGCGCCCCATGTTGCCCAGGTCGACCCCTCGCCGCAGCTGGTCGCGTGTGGCGGCGTGCTCGGCCCGTAGCGCATCGCTGCCACGGGCGATGCACCACTCGGCGACCGCGGGCCCGGCATGGCCATGCACCTCGACCACGCGGCGGACGTAGTCCTCGGCGGCTGCGCTGCTGCCGAACGGGCTGTCGGTGAGGCACAGGACGCGCGCACGGACGCCGCCATCCTTGGTGAAGGTGGTGATCGGCTGCTCGCCCGTGGTGAGGCTGATGGTGGCCCAGGTGCCGGTGTCGGCCCGCATCCGCCCGTCGACGTTGCCGCGCCCCCGCTCGCCGCCGTTGGCCAGGCAGTAGACCATCTCGGCGATGAACTCGGGGTTTCGCTGGGCGTGCTTCGTCTCGTCGACGATCACCGGCAGGCTGTTGAGGAGCTTGGCCCGCCCCATGAGGCTGGTGGCCGTGTCCTTCCAGGAGCCGACGAGCCCCCCGCCCTTGGTGGGGCGGCCCCAGGCGGTGGCCGCGGCGTGCAGGGACACCGTCTTGCCGTTGGAAGACTCCCCGCTGATGTCGACGACGAAGCTGTCGGCACCACAGGCCTTCACCAGCGGCGTGGCGGCACCGGCGAGCATGGCGACCTGGGTGACCGGCGGCGCCTCCAGCAGCAGGTCGATCCAGGCCTCCAGGCTGCCCTTGGAGGCGATGTGGGAGGACACGCCGTCGCCCTTCCGCACGTCGGCCGGCACGTACAGCACGTCGCCGTGGAGGGTGTGGTGGGGCAGCACGAACGCCTCGCCGTGCCAGCCGTAGGTGTCGACGCACGCCCGGGTGGGGAGGCGGGGGCCGTTCACGTTCTCGTACTCGCTGAAGTAGGCGGTGACGGCGGCGCCGTCGGCGCACAGCGGGAACATCTGCGTGACCTTCATCAGGCTGCGCATGTCGGCGAGGGCGCTCCGGGGCACCTTGGCCTGCCGCCACTTCCGGTTGGGCTGGGCCCAGGCCAGGTGCACCACGACCTCGGAGGCGTCGGCCGGCACGAGGTAGCCGAGGATGAGGACCGGCCGGTTGAGGATCTGCCGGTCGCCGACGATGACGCCCGCCTCGCTGATGTCGTAGGCCTTGGGCGCCTGCAGGCCCCGTGGCACCTGGAGCTTGGCCTTGGCAGCGAGGGCCGCGAGGCTGCGCACCGCGAGCGTGGACTGCTGCTCGATGATCTTGCCCCGCGTGAGCGGCACCTGGCGCTTGAGCGCCCGGCGCAGCGACAGCTTGGCAGCATGGCGGAGGCGACCGTCCTCGAGGAGCAGGAGCATGGCCTCGTACTGGGCCTCCCGCTGGTGTGCGGCGACCCCGATGTCCTGCATGCGGGCAGGGTCGGCGATGAGCTCCGCGACCAGGGCCGGGGTCTCGTCGGGCTCGACGGCGTCGGCGGCGTCGGCCAGGGCCTGGAGGTGCGCCAGGCCACGCGTAGCCAAGGGGGCAAGGTCGCTACCGAGCATGGGCGCTACGACCTCTCCAGAGGTGGTGGCCTGCACGAGGTCGCCGAGATCGAACCCGTCGTCGGTGGGGGTGGACATGCGAGAGTTCTCCGGAGGATCAGGCGGCTGCGAACCGGCGCTGGGCGCTCGGGTCGAAGCGGTAGACGGGATGAGGGGCGAGGGCGTCGGCGACCTGGAGGGCGTACTTGTGCCCCTGTGGGCCACCGTCTGTGCCCACGGCGACATGGACCCGGTGTTCCTGGATCCGTGGCGCGAGGAGATGGAGGGCGCTGGCGGACCCGGACACGACGCCGATCACGCCCCACCCAGGCAGCAGCGCGCAGGCCGTGAGGTAGTCGGTGAGGCCCTCGGCGACGAACAGGCGCTCGGGGGCGGGGCCGCCCCGGACGAAGGGACGGGCCAGGCTCGCGTCGAGGAAGAGCAGCCCTCGGAAGTCGTAGCCGGTGGGGCAGCTCGTCTTCGGCGACCGCGTGGGGACCGAGCGGCCCTGCAGGCTGGCGAGCTCACCCACGCCGGTGAAGGCGGGCACCACGAGGGGGTAGCCGGGGCGCAGCAGGGAGGTGCGCGGGAGCCAGCCCGCAGCTCGGCCAGCCGCGCGTGGGAGCCCCAGCTCATCCAGGGCGGCGGCGGGCACTGGGGCAGCACGGCGGAGCTCACGTCGCAGCACGTCGACGTCGGGCCGCTCCAGCGCCTCTGGCTCACGGGCGCCTTCGAGCGGCTCTCCGACGGCCTCCCCCTCCAGCCACCGGTACGCCTGCTTCCAGGTCAGGCCGAGGGCGTGGTGCACGAGGGCGGCGTCGGACATCCGCTCGCCACAGGCGTTGCAGTGCCAGGTGGCGCCGGACCGGTGCAGCGCGCCCCGGCGGCCGCTGGAGTCGACCTCGGCGCCACACACGGGGCAGGGGCCGTAGCGCCCCCGACCACGTGGCCGTAGACCGATGCGCTCAGCCGCGTTCACGCTGCCCCCAGGGCGACAGCGACCTGCAGGAGCAGAGCGCCCATCAGCATGGCGAGGATGATGGTGCGGTCGACGAACTCGGCGGTCACGGGTCCTCCGCGCGGCACACGCACTCCACGACCGAGGCCCGCTCGACGGTGCCCGGGTAGCAGACGTGCTGGCAGTACATGGGGTCGATGCGGCCGACGGTGTCGTTGTCCGACCAGATCTCGACGAAGAGCCCAGCGATCACGACCAGGGCGAGGACCCAGCCGGGAAGGTCTCCGGAGGCCAGGTTCCAGGTCATGCCACCGCCTGGAGCTGGCCGACCCAGCCACGCCGCTGGGGCTCGGCGGTTGCGAGCACGCCAGCCGCCACGAGCTCGGCCACGGTCTTGCCGACGGCCTCGGCGGGGCCCTCGAGGATCAGTGTCCGCTCCTCGAAGTTGGCGAAGATGCGGATGCCACGGCGCCGGAACGTGACGACGTGCCGGGCGACGTCGACGGCCGTCGCGGTGTCGGTGAAGGCGTAGGTCATGCGGCCACCTCCATGGGCTGGGGCTGCTGGTGATGGGGGAACTGGGCGCCGACGACGGCGGCGACGACCTGCGGCGGCACCGAGTTGCCGATGCGGGCGATCTGCTCGGTCTTCGTCCCGCTCAGGCGGTAGTCGTCGCCGAAGCCCTGGGCGCGGGCGAGCTCGCGCGGCGTGAGCATGCGCATGCCGATGTCGGTGATGGCGTAGGACTCGCCGTCGATGTCGACGATCACCAAACCGAAGCGGTCGCGAGTCGGGATGGTGTGGAGCGGCTCGGTGACGCGCTGGCCGACGCCCTGGCCGTAGTACTTCATCAGCCACGCGCCCACGAGGCCGAGGTGCTGGCCGGTGGCGGTCACGGTCGGCGCGGGGGCACCGAGCCCGACGGCGGTCGAGGTGCCGTAGAACTTCGTCAAGTGCGCGCTCACCAGGCTGTGGTGGTCCCGCACCGTGACGGTGCCGAGCGGCCGCCGCAGGCCATGCCCGACGACGCCGCCGTAGTGCTTGGCGAGGAACGCGGCGACGATGGCCCCCTGGCTCCCCTGGGCCGTGACGGTGTGCAGCGGCCGGCGCAGGTCGCGGGTGCGGGGGCGCTGGCCGCGGCGCTCGCCGTTGCGGGTGTTGATCAGGTAGGGGGCGACGAGGGCCTTCTCTCCGCGGTTGGCGGCCGTCACCGTGCGGAGCGGCTCCCCCAGCGGCTCCAGGCGCCCGCCGTGGGTCAGGTTCAGCACGAACGGCTCGGCCGCCTCGAGCACGAACCGCCGCACTCCCTCGGCGATGCGGGCCTGGGTCTTCGCAGCCAGCGGCCGCCGGGGGCGGCCCACGCCGTGTTGCTTGGCGAAGGCCTGGGCCTCGTCGGGGGTCGCGAAGATCGACAGCATGGGCACCGACCAGTCGATGCACTCGGCGGCCGTGCGGTATGGGTGGGCTCGGCTCGGGCCGTGGGTGGCCTCGGGCCAGCGGATGGGCAGCCCGTCGCGGCGAGCCACGAGGAACAGCCGCTTCCGCGTCGTCGGGGCGCCGTAGTCGGCGGCCGTCAGCACCCGCCACTCGACCTGGTAGCCGAGGCCCTCGAGGGCCTGGACCCAAGCGCGGAACGTCTCGCCCTTGCGTTCGGGGATGACCTTCCCGTCGGCGTCGAGCGGCCCCCAGTCGGCGAACTCCGGCACGTTCTCGAGCCCGATCACCCGCGGCTGCGTGGCCTCGGCCCAGCGGACCACGACCCAGGCGAGCGAGCGGATGGCCTTGGACTTCGGCTTTCCCCCCTTGGCCCTGGAGAAATGCTTGCAATCCGGCGACGCCCACAGCAGATCGAGGGGCGCGCCGTGGGGGCGAAACGGCGTCACGTCCCACACCGACTCGCAGAGGTGCAGCGTCCCGGGGTGGTTGTCGGCGTGCATCCGGATGGCGCCAGGGTCGTGATTGACCGCGACGAGCGGCGCGTGGCCGGTAGCCTGGCGGATGCCCTCCGAGGCGCCTCCGCCCCCGGCGAAGAGATCGACGGCGCGGAAGCCGAAGAGGTCGCGCTGTAGGGGGTGCGCCCTCATGCGGCCGTCCTCCGGCTGCGCGACGCCACCAGGTGGGGCCCAAGGCGCTCCCACCGGCTGCACCGCAGCCCATGCCACCGGACGAACACGCGGTCGGCCTCGACCTTCAGCACCAGGCCCTGGTCGGGCTGGCCGCCCTGCGGCGGCACCAGGAGCACCTGCTCCCCCTCCATGAACCGATCAGTCATTCGTGACCTCCAATCGTGCGATCTGCTCGTTCGTGAGCGCGATGAGCCCACCGCCGGGACGGCGGTAGACGACGCCGGGCTGGGTGGCGCCGCCGACATCGGCGGGCCCCAGCGGCTCCAGGACCTCGTCGGCCCAGAGGCGGTGGACGGTGGCCTTCGGGGTCGCGCGTCGGGGGACGCGAAACCGCGGGGCGCCGGTGAGGCTCTCGACCGCCGCGTACACGGCCTGGGCGAGGGAGGGGTCGCCGCCGCACCGCACCATCAGCGCGCGCAGACCGGCGAGCGTGGCCGAGAGGAGCTCGTCAGCGGTCTCGCCGCGTCCCTTCTTCGACTCCTCGTAGGCGACCTGCTCCTCCATCCACTCCCGAAGGGTGGGAGCGTGCTGGGCGAGGAGGCGCGCCACGTCGTACTTGTCAGCGGACTCGGGCAGCCGAGGGGCTGGCGCCGGCTCCGGCGCTGGCTTGGGGGCGAGGAGGCGGAGCAGGACTTCGGCAGTGGCCACCGCGTCCGGAAGCGCTCGGTGAGCGGGGCCCTCCCAGGAGAGGCCGTAGTGCTCGACCAGCGCGGCCAGCTTGTGCCCCTCGAGGTCGGGCAGCAGGTCGCGAGCAAGCGGGAGGGTGTCGACCTCGAACGGGAAGCACCAGGGCTCGCCCGCGAGCCAGCGCTCCTCGAAGCTGGCGTTGTGGGCCACGAAGCGAGGCGTCCCGAACCGATCGGCGAAGCGGCTGATCAGCTCGTGGAGCTCGCGGGCGACCTCGGCCTCCGGGCGGCCGTGCTGCTTGATCTCCTGTCGGCTGATCTTGTGGATCGGCAGGCTGCGGATGTAGGCAGGGTGCCGCTCCCACTTGCAGCTCGGGCGCAGCAGGCGGGCGCATCGCCCGATGATGGCCCCGTCGGCGACGAAGACCAGCGCGATCTCGAGCAGGAAGCCGTTGGACGGGGCGAAGCCGGCGGTCTCAACGTCGACGACGACGTAAGGGTCGGAGTGGGCCGGCGGGGCGGCCAGGGCGAGGACGGCGCTCATGCGGCGATCTCCTGGAGGAGGCCGACGGCGTCGGCCATGCGGGGCAGGTCGAGGCGCTCACGCCGCTGCTGCAGCCAGCGGGCGCCGTCGGGGACGCCGCCGCGGGTCCCGTTCACCGCGGCGACCCTGCGGGCGACGTCGTCGGTGACCATGCGGCTGTGGAGCGGGGACACGGGGCGGTCGGTGAGCGGCACCAGCCGCGAGCAGTCCTTCGGCACCCAGTAGGGGCGCCACAGATCAGCGCCGGCCTGCACGTTGAAGCAGGCTCCGACCTCGCCCAACTGGACCCCGTAGACGCCCGGCATGCCCAGGACGGGGCGCCAGTTGACGGCCTCCCTCTGGTAGTCCGGCCGCTCGTTGACCAGCCCAGCGAGGGGGTTGGTGGACTTGGCCGGGCAGAACGCACAGGACGAGGCGAACGGGCCCTGGGGGATCCAGAGGTGATCCCCGGTCGGGCTCTCGGGGCACTTCTCCCGGCCGCACTTGCGGCAGTGGATCTCGCCCGCCCGGTAGACGTGCGGCCCCCGGTTGGCGAGACAGCTCACCTTCTTGCCGCAGTCGCAGCGGCCGCCGCCGGCGCCGTCCTCGATGTAGCGGTGGCGGCCGTCCTCATGGACCGTGCACCCGGTGTCGATGAGCACCGGGGCCCCAAGCAGGCTGTGCTGCCCCATGGCGCCCCCGAGGTCGAGCACCAGGCCCTCGGTCTCCGGCTTGCCGTTCACGAGGCGGAGGCCGCGGCCGACGCACTGGATGGCCAGGCTCCAGGAGCGGGTGGGGCGAGCCAAGCAGACGAAGCTCGCCCGGGGCAGGTTGGTGCCCTCGGTGAAGATGGCCGGGTTGCAGAGCACGTCGATGGCGCCGGCCTCGAAGGCCTTGGTTAGGCGGCGGCGCTCGGTGCTGGTGAGCTCGCCGTGGGCGGCGCGCGCCTTCCAGCCGTCCGCCCGGAGCGCCTCGGCGGTGAGCTCGGCCTGCTCGACGGTGGCCGTGAACACGAAGCCCGCCCGACCCCGGCAAGTGAGCTGGCGGCGGTCGTCCTTGAGCGGGAGACGCTCGGCCTCGTAGGTCCGCGACAGGGCGGCGACGGTGTGCTCGACGATGGACGCCTTGAGCAGCGCGCGGCCCAGCTGGCCGTCGTCGTAGTCCTTGCGGCCCCCGACAGCCTCGAGGTCGAGGTTCGGCACCTTGTCGATGGCCAGGTAGGGCGGCAGCAGCACGCCGTCCTGGACGGCGTCGACGATGCCGTACTGGGCAGCGATCTGCCAGTGCTGGGACAGACTCGGGCCGTCGCCAGAGCGGTCGGGGGTCGCCGTGAGGCCGAGCACCAAGGTGTCGGGGCCGAGCAGCGCCCGGATCACCTTGTCGTACGTGCCCGCCACGCTGTGGTGGGCCTCGTCGACGACGACGACCGCCGGGTGGCCGTGGCGCAGCAGCTTCGCCCGCCGCTTCTCGGTGCGCAGGGTCTGGATCGAGGCGAAGACGATGCGCTTGTGGGACCGGTCGCGGTTGCCCTGGACGATGCCGCAGTCACCAGCGATCTCAGGCCACAGGGCTCGCACATCCGCGAGCGGGGCGTCGAGCAGCTCCTGCCGATGGGCGAGCCACACAATCCGGCCCTCGGGGCCAGCGGCCTTCAGCACGGTGTCGAGCCCGAAGATGGTCTTGCCCGACCCGGTGCAGGCCACCACGAGCTTGCCCGGCAGGCCAGGCGCCCAGTCGGCGAGCACCAGGGGTTGGACCCGGGCCTGCCAGTCTCGGAGGGTGACCGTCATACCCACCGCTCCATGAGCATCCAGACGAGGATGCTGGCGAGCTGCTCGGTGGAGACGCGGAGCACGGTGACCGCGGTGCGCCCCTTGATCACCCACAGCGCGGTGGCCGTGAGGACGTAGCGGGGCTTGCCCATCTTGCGTGTGCGGCTGCCGGCGAGACCGGTGCGGCGCACCAGCGACGCTGCCAGGAGGATGCCCTCCTCGGGATGGCAGGCGGCCGGGCACCGCTGGCGACGGCGGTCGCCTGCGTGGTGGGAGACGCTGATCATGCCGCCGCGGCCTCGAGGAAGTCCGGGAGTCCCTCGGCGGTGAACGGGATCGGCGTGCCGCAGTCGTCCGGCGTCCAGCTGGCGGGCCGGCCCCCGTGCTCGTGCCACCGCCACCACGCGTCGCGGAGCTCGGCCCAGGACACCCACCAGGCCCGGCGGGCCTTGGGGGAGCCGACACGGATCAGGAGGCCAGCGACAGCGCCGCGGTCGGTGGCGGCTTCGAGCTGCGTGGCTTGGTGGGGCTCGAGGTTCGAGAACGGCCACCGGCCGCCCTTGCTGGTCTTCGCGTCGGCCATGAAGGCGACCCCGCCGTCGATGACGCCCACGAAGTCCACGGGCCCCCGTGCAACACCCTCCCGGGCATGGGCCTGGACGATGAGCGCGCGGCGGTCCCGCCGGTAGGCATCGGCGGCGGCTCGGATCTGGGCCTCCCAGCCCGCCCAGCGGCGGTACGTGGCCCGGCTCATGCGGCACGCCCCAGTCGTGCACGCACGACCTCGACGACCTCGTCATCGTCGTTGGCGCCCACCAGGTCGGCGATCTCCACGAGCTCGGCAGCGAGGTCGTCTCGCTCCTGGCGGAGGGCGGCCACGTCGGGCGGGGACGCGAGCCGGTGCAGCCTGGGGCGCGCCCTGCTGGAGGTGACGACGCCCTGCCGACGGAGGGCGACGACGTGGCACTCGACGGCCACGATGCGCTCGTCGAGCCGCTTGGCCAGGGTGGTCGTGGTCATGGGGCCGTGCTCGCGCAGCATCGCGACGACGGCGTGGCGGATGGCGTTCACGCGGCCTCCTGGAGGGCGGCAAGGGCAGGCTTGTGCCGCTCTGGGTCTTGCTCGGCGCCGACGTACAGACGGCCGGTCTGGTGACAGGCCTGGGCGAGAGGGGCCCACCCGGCGTAGAGATCCAGGACGAGCCCGCCCTCCGGGGTGAAGGCCTGCAGCAGCTGTCGCTGCCACTCGACGGGCTTCTCGCTGTGCCGGCCGGTCGTCGGGCCGAGGTGCACGTTCACGAGTGCCGCCTGCTGCAGCAGAATCGGCTTGCCCTTGGTGTAGACCAGCAGGATCTCGACGGCGCCGCGGCCGAGCTTGCCGGGGTTCACCTTGGGGCGGAAGCCTCCGGTGGCGTCGAAGGCGCCCTTCACCCAGTACATCGGGGTGTGCTCTGCCCAGCGGAGCCCGTGCTCGACGGTGGCGCGGGCCCATGCGCTGTGGTGGGGCGCAGTGACCCACACCAGGCAGATCGCGTGCTCGGCGGCCCGGTCGTAGGCCAGGTTCAGAGCGTCGACGAAGGCCTTCTTGTTGTCGTCGGTGCCGTAGTGGTTGCCGGCGGCGCCGCGGATGTAGCCGTTGTAGGCCCAGGGCGGGTCGGCGTGCACCAGGGCAGCGCCCTCGATGCTCTCGTCGGACAGCATCTCTTCGACCGTGCAGAGCCGCAGGTCGACGCCGTTGAGGTGGCCCGGCGTCTGGGCGAGGATGGCGTCCGCCCGCTCCTGGCGCTTCAGCTGCGCGAGTCGAGAGCGGACCTCAGGAGCGCGAGGGTTGCCCTCGACGATGGCTCGCTGCTGGTCATGGTCTGGGGCGGAGCGGGCGATCTGGGCGCCGAGCTTCAGGGTGCCCCTACCGTTCCGGACCCAGTCGGCGAGCTCTGGGGCGGCTCGGGAGATGGCTTCGGCACGGTCGACGGAGCGGTCGCCGACCTGGAGGGCCTCGGCGGCCATCTTCCGAGTGTCGAAGGGTCGGCTGGGAGAAAGGTTTGGCCCCGGGGCCAAACCTTTCTCGCTCGGGGGCCTCGGGGATAGGTTTGGCACTGGTGTCAAACCTTTCTTCGGCGAGACGGCGTAGGCAGCATCGGCCTCGTCGCGCTCAGGGGGCTTGCCCGTGGCTGTCTCGCGCCTGTTCTCGGTGTCGCGGGAGAAAGGGTTTGTCACCGGTGACAAACCCTTTCCCTCGGCAGGGCGTCCGGGTGCGGACTTCGCTCCCGCCTCCGCCATGGCTCGCCGACCGATGGCGACCAGCGCCTTGCGGTATTCGGCGGCTGCGAACGCTCGCTCCGTCACGTCCATGTGTCGACGGTGCCGGTTGAGCGCCATCATGTGGTCGAGCGCCTGTTGCTCTGTCCACTCCTCGGGCAGGCTGTCGGCCTTCAGCTCCACGCCGAGTTCGGCGCACGCCTTGGCGCGGTGTCGCCCATCAATGACCTGGCTCCGCCACGTGACCGCCGGCACCAGCTGGCCGCGCTCTGCGATGTCGTCACGAAGGGCGGCGTAGTCGTCGTCCCGAAGCTCGGGGAAGACGGTGACCATGGGGTGCATGGCGGTCATGCCGCCACCTCGCCGCCCCCTCCGAGCCACTCTGGCACGAAGGGCTCCCCCCACATGTAGTCCCCGCCACCGTAGTCGAGCAGGTGGTGATCATGACCCCCATAGGTCAGCCAGATGTTGGCCAATCGGAAATCGTAGCGGAGCACACCCACGCGGCGATCTGCCAGCTCGGCGAGCACGCCCTTGTCGATGGGTTCCGTGGAGGGGGCCCACACTGCTGCGTGGGAGGGCCGAGCGATGGGGCGGCCGCACCGATCCGTCCAATCCACCGCCCTGAGGTAGGCCGAGGCCTGACGGCCTGCCTGCAGCAGGTCTCGGGCAGTAGCGTGGAGCTTGCACTCGACCGCAACGCTCGTGATCAGGATGCGTCGACCACGTCCAGACAACTCCACTGGCTGCGCCCGCTTCCCGCACCAGAACCTGTCTGGTGTCAGCAGAAGGTCTGCCCTGATGCTGCTGCTGCATCGTCGCCCAACCGCGTGCGGCAGTCGGGCGTGAACCTCTGCCTCAGCGAGCCACTTGACTCCGCCCACCGCGACCGTCTCGTTGACTTGGGCTTGCATACAGTCCCGCCAGTCAGCCTCGGACCAATCTGGGTGTCGCTCGATCCCACTGATCATCCCGCTTAGCATTCGCGAATCTCCGATATTCGAGTTCGACGTCCAACAATCGCGTCGTGCGACTGCATGACGTCCGCGTAGCTGTTGGTGGGACAAGTGTCTAGCAAATGCACGACGGTCGACGGTCCCGCTCACGCTGCCTCCAGCTGCTGGGGGCGCTCGAGGAGACCCAGCTCCTGGAGCAGCTCGACGATGAGGGCCTCGGCGCCGTCGATGCGGAGGGAGCCACCGCAGCGGACGATGGCCTCGGCGTCATCGGGGTGCTGGCCCTCGTCGGGGCACCGCCGAGCGCGTGCAACGGCCCGCTCCTCCGCCTCCCTGGGCGTGTCGCCGCAGGCAAGCGGGCCAGCGAGGGACATCCAGATGTGGGCGGGGCGGTTCACGACGCCCGCCGAGCGTGGATGCGGGAGCGGCGGACGGACACGAGCTTGGACTGCGCGGCCTCGATGAGCTCGCTCAGCTCGCGCTCGAGGTCGTCGGGCTCGGCGTCGCCGCTCGCCAGGGCGGAGACCACGTCGCCAGCCTCCTTGATGACCTGGAGCTTGGTGATCGCCGCCGCGGCCGGGACGACCGCCACCAGGCCGAGGTGGGCGAGCAGAGGCCCGAGCACATCCGCGGCGGGGTCGCCATCCCCGGCGTGCTTCGCGATGGCCACCAGCTGGGAGAGCGTGAGTTCCTTCGGCCGGCTCGAGGTGGTGAAGTGGCTCACGGTGGCCGAGCAGACAGGCTCACCCGCCTCCGTCAGGGCAGCCGCCATGCTGCGGTTGGTGGCGCCGTGGCGGCGGGCAGCGAGCAGGACCTCACACTGCACATCGAAGACATCAGGGTCCATGCGGGGTTTCGTGCGGGACATGTAGGGGCTCCAGGCTGGTCGCTACAGCCCTCCCGTGGGAGGGTCAGATCAGGAGGACGGATGGGGTCAGGCAGCCTTGGCCGCCGGAAGCGCTCGAAGGTCGTAGGCAACCAGCCGTTCTTCGGGAGTCGCTTCCAGGATGCGCAGGAGAAGACCGAGGTTCTCCGGCTCGGGTCGAGCAGGACCGCGTTCCCAGCTGTAGAAGGTGAACTTCGAGATTCCGCTCTCCGCCAGTCTGTCGATGACGACGGCGGTGCTCAGTCCACGCCGCTCGCGAAGCTGGCGGAGGTAGGTGTTCAACGACTGCATGAGCCCTCCGATGTACTGTGAGTACAATCGGCCCGGGCGCACGTCAAGTGGACTGTCAGTGAAATTTCGGCCGAAATACGGGGCCGCGATGGACAGGAAGCAGCTGGGAGAGGCCTTCAAGAGGCGACGCGAGGAGCTTCAGATGAAGCAATCCGAGGTCGCCGAGGCCACTCGTGTCGGCAACAGCATGGTGTCGCAGGTCGAGAAGGGGCGATCGGAGAACCCCTCCTCCCGGACACTTGAGGAGATCGCGTCAGCCCTCGGCTATCGACTCTCCTACACCCTTGTCTCGCAGGACCTTGGTGAGCATCAGGAGCGGCTGTTGTCCGCCTTGCTAGGCCAGTTGATGGATCTCGATCCGATTCAGTGCCGCCTGATGCATGCTCAGCTGGACGTGTTCCGCGAGGGCTGAGCCTTCCGCCAGGGGTGCGTGAGAAGGAGCAGGAGCAGCACAACAGGCCATGGCGCCCGTTGAGCGCGAACCGCTATGCGCGCGGCCGCCTTGTCACGAAATGTCACGACGCATTTTACTGACATTGCAATCCTTCCATGAGTGCGGCTATTGTACTGTCAGTGAAGCGGGGCGGCCTTGGCGGCCTGCTTCAGCGACACCCAAGACGTACTGCACGAGCGTTCATCTAGCGAGGACAGTTTCTGTCCTTCAGTGACGCTACGTGTCCAGTGAGGAGGGCCACAACGATGTCTGCGAGCCACTACCCCCGTACCGAGCGTCAGCTCCGCTTCGAGACCCGCGCCGACCGCGACGCGGCCACCAAGCGCGCCCACGACGCCCTCGAGGCGCAGGTTCGGGCGACGCCGTTCGTCCTCCCCCCGGTCGATCGGGCCGCAGCGATCGCCCTCCTCGAGGCTGGCGAGTTCGGCTACCGCGTCGAGGCCGGCGCCATCTTCGTCGACAGCCTCGCCGCCTACACCCACGTCCGCAACACCAGCGTCATGACGCGCCACGTGCTCGAGTGGTACGCGGCCAAGACGGGTGCCGAGGTCGACGACCTGCGTGAGCTGCTCCCCCACGCGTTCGCGGTGGTGGAGCACGTCCGCCCCTCCACTGTCGGTGGACACCACGACCTGCTCATCGAGGGCGAGCTGGTGGCCCGCGACGGCGAGCTCGTGCTCGTGGCGGAGGCAGCATGAGCCGCCGCCGCCTGTTGACCCGTCTGCTGCGCATGGCCCCGTGGCTCCCCGCGGTGGCCACCGAGCAGGCCCTGGTCGAGCACTACGACCCGGCGGACCACCTCCCCACGCTCATCGTCGCGCTCGAGGACCTCATCGGCCAGGTCGACGAGCCGGCTCAGGTCGCCGCGCTGATCTCGGTGCTGGCGGGCCCGTGCTGACCGACCACCTCATCGCGCTGGCCCTGTTCGGCCTGTGGGTGGCCATCGTCGCCAACCCCCGCTCCTGGCCCGCGCTGACCCGCTGAACCACGAATCGAGAGGAGAAACCACCATGTTCAAGAAGGCTGTTCGCCGCAACCTCCGACTGAGGTTGCTCATGATGGGCCTGCCTGGGTCCGGCAAGACCATGTCCGCCCTGAGGGTGGCCCGCGGCATCGCCGGGCCGACCGGCCGCGTGGCTGTCATCGACACCGACTCGGGCGCTGCTGCCACCAAGTACGCCGACGTCGTCGACGCCGACGGCCAGTCCCTGGAGTTCGACCACCTCCCCCTGGGAGAGGTCTTCGGTAGCTTCGACACCATCAACTACCTGAAGGCCCTCAAGGAGGCCGTGGCCAAGGGCTACGACGTGGTCGTCATCGACTCGCTCACTCACGCGTGGTCGGGCAAGGGCGGCATCCTGGAGCAGAAGGACCGCATGGGCGGCAAGTTCCAGGCCTGGGGCAAGCTCACGCCCAAGCACCGCGAGCTCGTCGAGGGCATCGTCAACGCTCCGGTCCATGTGATCTGCACCGTGCGGAGCAAGCAGGCCTGGGGCGTGGACGAGAAGGGGCGCCCGTCCCAGATGGGGCTTGGCGCCGACCAGCGAAACGGGCTGGAGTACGAGTTTGACGTGGTCGGCGAGATCGACCAGGACACGCACCGCATGGCCATCACCAAGAGCCGGTGCCCGGCCGTCGCGGACCGGACGTACGACCGCCCGGGGCTGGACTTCGCCGAGCAGCTCAAGGGCTGGCTGAACGGCGGCGAGGCACCACCCCGCCAGGTAGAGCCGCCGAAGCCCGCCGAGCCCTTCGACATGCCCGGCGCCAGCAGCGTGCCTCGCCCGGTGTTCGACGCGGTGTGCCAGCTGAAGGGATGGGGGGACTGGGCCACCTGGGACGAGGAAGGCCAGCGCCGGTGCATCGCCGAGAACGACTTCGGCCAGATCGCCCGCGACGCGGCGGAGCGGATGAAGGCGCAGTTCCACGCCCGCATCCCCAAGAAGCCGACCAAGAAGGAGTTCGGCGACGACCTCGAGGTCGCGGTGCAGCAGCACGAGGCGACCCGCAAGGCCGCCCTGCAGGCCTGGTACGGCGTCGAGTCGGCGACCCATCTCACGCTGCGCCACGCGGTCGGCAAGCACGGCCTGCGCTGGCTGCGGCCCGAGAACTCGGGCAGCGTCATCGAGGCCTGGGACGCCGTGGAGCACGCCCGGCTGCAGGAGGCGGCGTGAACCCCGACGACCGCCGCCACTGGGCGATGTGCCTCGGGTTGGTGCGGGACGACTTCAGCACCAACGGTCGCCCCATCCTGACCCTCGTGGAGCGCCGGACGCTGGAGCGCCGCGGCCTGATGGAGCCCAGTGCTGACGCCAGCTGCGGCTTCCAGCTCACCCCGCTGGGGAAGGAGGCCCTGGAGCGCTGGCTCACCGCCTGACCCGCAGCCCCTCCGGGGCTCCTGACGACCGGTTTCCGAAGCAACGAGCCTCCTCTCCTTGGGACACCCGGAGGCCGGTCGTCACGAGCATCGGAACCACCACCCATGGAGCAGAAATGTCCGTGAACAAGGTCATCCTCGTCGGCCGCCTCGGCGCCGACCCGGAGTCCCGCAACACCAACAGCGGCCTCGCCGTCGCCAACCTGCGCATCGCCACCTCCGAGCGGCAGAAGAAGGGCGACGAGTGGGTCGAGCACACCGAGTGGCACCGCGTCGTGGTGTTCGGCAAGCAGGCCGAGAGCGTCTCTCGCTTCCTCACCAAGGGCCGGCAGGTCTACGTCGAGGGGCGCCTGCGCACCCGCAAGTGGCAGGACAAGGAAGGCAACGACCGGTACAGCACCGAGATCGTCGGCGACCGGGTGCAGTTCCTGGGCTCCAAGGACGGCGGTGGCGGCCAGGGCGGCAGCCAGAACAGCGGCGGCGGCTACGGCGGCGGCGGCTACGGCGGCGGTGGCCCTGCCTCCGACGACATCCCGTTCTGATGGCGACCGTCTACGAGCTCGAAGCGTGGTCCCAGGCCTTGGGCCGCCAGCTCGACAGCCTGCTGGCCGACGGTCCCGACGACGGCGAGGACGAGGAGGCGTTCCTCGCTCGTGTCGACGGGCAGGTGTCGGCTGCGCTGGAGAGCTTCGGCGACCAGGTCGCGGACAAGGTCGATGCCCTCGACTGGGTCATGCGGCTGCAGCAGGCCATGCAGGACCGGATCCGCAAGGACGAGACGGCCCTCGCGAACCGCCGGCGTCGTGCGGCCCGAGCGGAGGGCCGCATCAAGGGCCTTCTGCTGCGCCTCCTCGAGGCCAACGAGCGTCTCACCGGCGAGGCTCGGGTCCGCACCGACCGAACCACCGCATTCCTCCGGAAGAACGCCCGTCTCGCTGGGCCGGATTCCATCGAGGACTGGCCCGACGACCTGGTCGTCGAGACCGTCCAGCGTCGCCCTGACCGGGCTGGCGCCCTGAAGCGCATCAAGGCCGGCGAGGACATCCCCGGCTTCTCCCTCCACACCTCTCGGAGTGTCCAGTGTCGACGCTGATTCCCTTCCCCCGCCGCACCGATACCGCCCGTCGCCGGGTCGTGATCGACGGCGTCGAGTACATCTACACGGAGCGCCCGGGCCACGAGCCGCACCTCCGGTACACGCTGCCCAGCGGCTGCTCGGCACGACTGTTCGGCGCCGCCGCGGTGGCCCATGCACGAGCCTGCGGTGTGCTGCCGTCGGTGGCGGCGTGAGCCGGCCCATGCCCGAGCGCCTGGCCGAGGTGGCCGAGCGCGAGCTCGGGGTCGACCTCGACCCCGTGGACCGAGAGGCCCTGGTCTTGGCGCTCGCTCGCGAGATCGAGGCCCCGAACGAGCCCGTGCCCAACGACACCCCCTTGTTCCCGGAGGCGGCCCATGCCGCTTGACCTGCACATCGACCGCGACGCCCTGGTGGAGCACCTCGGTCACGCCAACCGAGTGATCGAGCGCAAGCCCGGGGCCTCCCCGGCGCTGCTGTGCGTCCGCCTGGTCGCGACCGACGAGGGGCTGGTGCTGACGGCGACGGACACGGAGCTCGCCTACCGGGGCACCGTGGCCTGCGCCGTGGCCTCCCCAGGGGCGCTTGCCCTGGACGCGCGTGAGCTGTTCCAGATGGCGCGGTCCCTGCCCGAGCCCACGGTGCGGATCCGTACAGCCCCGCTCGGGAAGGCGGAGGTTCGGTCGGGCCGGTCGAAGTTCCGCATGTCGGCGATGCCCACGGACGACCTCCCGCCCCTCCCGAGCTTCGACGGTGGACCGGTGGCCCGCCTTCGTGGTGCCGACCTGGCTCGCCTGGTGTCGTGCACGGCCTTCTCGGTCGCCACGGACGATGCCCGCTACGGCCTGAACGGCGTCCACGTCGAGCACACCGACGAGGTGATGCGCATGGTGTCCACGGATGGGCACCGGATGTCGATCGCCGAGCGGCCCTACGAGGGCGAGGTCGCCATGCCTCCCCGGACCCTGATCCCGCGCAAGGCGCTGGCGGTGATGGAGAAGCTGCTGGCGGACGTGGAGGACGAGGTCGAGGTGGCGTTCGCGCGGAATGACATCTCGGTGGCCCTGGGCGAGCACCAGTTCTGGTTCCGCCTCCTCGATGGCCAGTTCCCCGACTACAAGGCCATGGTGCCCTCGAGCACACGCACCGCGGTGCGAGCGGCGAAGCGCGACCTTCTGGCGACGCTCAAGCGGGTGCTGCTGCTGTCGGGGAAGCAACAGGCGACTGCGTTCGCCTTCGGTGAGGCCGAGCTGGAGGTCCAGTTCGACCGAGGCTCCGAGCTCACCGAGAGCGTGCCGGTGGAGGTCGACGGCGACCAGCTCACCGTGGGCTTCGACGCCACGTACCTGCGGGATGCCGCTGCACGCGTGCTGGCGGACCAGGTCGAGGTCGCCATGACCGAGCCGCTGTCGCCCGCCATGGTTCGCGACCCCGACGACGAGGGCGTGCGCTTCGTCATCATGCCGATGAGGCTGGGATGATGCAGCTGACCATCCGAGTTGGAGGCGTCCGCCTGCAGGCGACGCCGGCCGCTGTCTACCACCGGACCACCGAGGACGGTGAGGCGTGGGAGTACGAGCTGCTCGCGGACGACGCGCGCGCTCTCTTCCTCGGGCTTGCCCAGGCCGTGGGTCCAGCGGTGGCCCGAGAGCCCGCCCCCGTGGGTGGGGGAGCCGAGGTGTGGCCCACCCTGTGCGAGTGGCTGGAGGCAGCTGGCTACGCCGAGCTCGCCGAGCACGGGAGGGCACGAGACGCGTACGGCCGAGCGGTCTACGGGCAGCCCCTCCGCGTCGGCGACGGCAGGTCGGCGTTGGTCGACGCGTACCAGGAGCTCCTCGACGGCGCCGTGTACCTGCTCAAGGGGGTGCTGGCCCTCGGCGACGACGTGCCGAACGAGCTGCTCGGCGCCCTGGCTCTGGTGGCGGCCGTGGCCGACTGGGTCCGGCGGTGGCTGGAGCGAGAGGAGGTGTGCTGTGGTCGCTGACCCTCGACTTATCGCCCCCGCGACGGCCGCCGTGCTGGACGGGTGGTGTGGGCCCGTGGTGGCCGATGCGGGCGCTGACGACCGGGACGGCCTTGTGGATGGCGTCTGCCTTGGGGCGTCCGAGCACCCAAGGGGGTTCCTCGTCTGGCACGACTGGGGTGGTGTGGGCTCCGAGCGCATCCCCTGGGAGGACCTGCGGCTCGACTTCTCGCGCGCCGAGGTCCGCGACCGGGTGGCGCGGGTGTTGTCGGCCCTGGCTGGCGCACCCGGTGCCCTTGCTCCGTGGTGGATGGGCCGGGACACCTTCACAAGGGGGCCGCTCGACTTTGTCCTGACCCGGCCGGGGAGTTGGCACGACCGCGACGACACCGGGTGCACCATCGATGCATGGGTGCGTGGGCGCGCACCCATGCACGCGCACGAGCGGGCCTGTCTGGTCGTCGAGGTCCCCGCCCTCGCCGACCTCGACCCCTCCGACGACACCCGCCTGCCCGACGGCTCGCGGCTCGTCGATGCCCTGGCCCTGGCGGCCGTGTACCGGGAGGTGTGTTGTGGATGATGAGTCCGCGCGCCTACAGGACTTCCCAGCCACGCTGTATTGGTGGTGCCCGGCCTGCAACCTCATCGGATTCCCGCCCACCAATGCGGTGGTGGCCTGGCGCACGGCGCGAGGCCATGACGCCGAGGCTCACCAAGGAGAGCGCACGGCGAAGGTCAGCGAACACCAACCCAGCGACACCGAAGGAGGCAGCCATGGCGTTGAATAGCGAGCTAGTGCCCGGATTCATCCACGCGACTCCCGAGCTGCTCGTGAACTGGGGAGGGCCCGTGTGGGTCGGCGGCAAGCGCCTGATGTGGGACGACGAGCGGATCGTCTCGGCCGACGAGAGGTACGAGCTGGAGGACTGGTGCTCCACCAGGTGCATGCTTTGGCACGCTGGGAAGCCCCGACACACGACAGCGCACGTCTGCACCCGAGCAGGACCCATCCTCCTGCACCTCCACGACCTGGAGGTGCTGTGGCGGTGGTCGTACGTCCGTCTTGGTACGCCCACCTTCCACACGCACGACGACGCTCTCTGGGGCGACGACGAGGACGGCGAGCACATCGACCTCCCGGCGGACAGGCGGAGCATCCGGGGCAGCACGCAGCTGAGCGACCTCGCGTGGCTGGCGGAGGTGTCCCGTGGCTGACCTCTACATCATCCCCGCCGACGCCGAGGGCGTGGCCCGCATGTACCACCACGAGGCGCGGCTCACCAAGCAGCTTATGGGCCTGTGCCCGCCAGCCATTGGCCTGCCACCCGAGTGGGCCTGGCACCTCCGCGTGGACTCCACCGGGCACGTAGAGGCATGGCAACTGATGCACCCCGACGGCCTCGACGTGGGGGAAGTGCGACTGGCCGCGTGTGGTGGGCAACTCCGGTACGACGCCTGGTGGCCGTCCGGGCAGACGCATGGATGGGGAGACGACGTGGACGACGCGGCATCGCAGCTGGTGCAGGCGTCCGGACTGAGTGGATGAGAAACCAAACCAAAGGAAGAACGATGAATATCGAAGACTTGACTCTGAAGCAGATCCGCGAAATCGCAGCCATGGCGGCCTCGATCCCCGGGCTCGCCCCGCCCCGTGAAGAGCCGCTGGCCAGCATGGTAGGGCTCGACGTGGTCGTCCGCTCGGCGCAGGCCGGCGTGTGGGTGGGGCGCGTTCACGACGTCGCCGGGTACGTGGTGACCCTCGCTCCTGGCGCACGCCGGGCCTGGTACTGGACGGGCGCGGGGAGTTGCTCGGGCCTCGCCACCACCGGGCCGACGGGCGGCAAGTGGCCAGCGGCACAGTACGGCCTCACCACGGTGCTCGGGGTGTGCGAGATCATCGAGGCCACGCCCGAGGCGATGCAGGCAGTAGCCGACCAGCCCGTGTGGAGCGGTCGTGAGTAGGCGCCTGCTGCTGACGGAGCGGGGGTGGGTGCCGATGGCCTTGGAGGCCGATCCTGGCCGTGGCTCCTACTCGTACCAGGGCTCCGGATACAGCGTCGGAAGCGGCACAGGCTCCGGCGTCGGAGGCGGCACAGGCTCCGGCATCGGAGGCGGCTCCGGCGACGGCACAGGCTCCGGCTCCGGCGACGGCTCCGGCTTCGGCTTCGGCTCCGGCTCCAGCATCGGCGACGGCCATGGGTGACCAACCGATGCCCGACGGGCCGGGTTGGTACCGTGTGGCCGACGAATGGGGGGACCAGGTGGCCATCGTCGAGGTGTGGGAGCACGTGGACGACGGTCTGTGCAGCGCCCCCATGCCGGAGGGGCGCCGTTGGATGCCCGACCCCTACGACCCGACCTGCGCGCGGCGGGTGCTGATGCCGGAGGAGGAGGACGCGTTGCGGGAATGCATGCGCGTGTACTCGGCGGACAGTGCGCGGCGTGTGGATGCGGAGCGTGAGCGAGACGCCCTCGCCTCCGAGCTGGCCGCCATGCGAGGCGACGACGCCCCCGACGGCTGGACGTGGCAGCCTGACACCCGCACGTGGCTGTGGGAGCAGGGCGACCACGCCGCCGAGGTGCACGTCGACGACCGTTCGTGGACCCTCCACGACGTGAGCATCGAGCACCGGCCCGTGCTGGCGGCCTCTGAGCAGAGTGACCAGCTCACCGGGCCTGATGGAGCCTTCGTGGAGGCCCGACGGGGCCTTCGTGGAATCGGTGACTGGTGTCGGGGTGGCTGATGGATGACGCAACCCGCCAGGCCCGCCACGAGGCCCGCCTGGCTGCCATCGCGGATGCGGTACGCCGAGTGGCCCGCGAGTGCGGTGTGACGCCCACCGTCGTCCGCGTCCTGTGGTGGCACGCAGGGCTCGACGGCCAGGCCGTCACCTACCCGGTCGGGGGCCCATTCACACGGCGCAACGAGCGCCCGCCGAACCTTCATCGTGCCATCAAGGCGGGTGCCGTCGAGGATGGCGAACGCGACCTGGTGGAGCGGTGGGTGGTGCAGGTCCACCGGCTCACGCCGCTGGGGCGGCGCATCGTGTGGCGGATCCAGGAGCTGCTCAAGGGGGACGCTCGTGTCTAATGTACAGCCTCGGCCGGACCTTCTCACGCGAGAAGAGGCGGCCGCCTACCTGCGGGTTGCGCCGTCCTGGCTCGCTCGACACAACCGGTGGCCCGATGGGCCTCGATGCATCCGACTCGGGCGTCTGGTGCGGTACCGCATCGCGGACCTGGATGCCTTCATCGACTCGCAAGCTCACCACACGGAGCCAGAGCAATGGCCAAGCGCACTCCCACGACCAAGGAAGGGCTCTTTCGGTACCTCCGCACCCGCAAGGACGGAACCGTCTACGAGACCCCCACCTGGTACTGTCGGGCCCGCATCGGCGGACGCGACGTCACTCGCAGCACAGGAGAGACAGACCGCCGACTCGCTGCGGTCGCGGCTCGCCGCATTCGGGCGGAGCTCGAGACCCAGTTTGCCGAGCAACGAGCCGGAGGCGCCCGCCGAACGGGATCGCATCGCAAGCTGAAGCTGGCGGATCTGGCCGACTGGGACAAGGCGGCGCGCGCCCGAAAGGGCGTGTCGCGCGGGCAGGCCGAGGGCGTGCGCTACTCCTGGGATCGGCTCCTGGAGTGGATGGGGGACATCGACCCCAAGAAGATCACGTACGACCTCGTGTGCAGGTATGCCGACGAGCGGCTCACGCATGTCAGTGGGCAGACGGTGCGCAAGGAGCTGCAGGCTCTCCGTCGGGGCCTTGGCGAGGCCGCCGACCGTGGCCACCACGTGGTGATTCCGAGGCGTTGGCCCCAGGTGCCGACCTCGCCTCCGAATGAGAGGCAGCGTGGGCATCTGCACCCGCCCGAGGTTCTGGCCAGGTGGCTGGAGGAGCTACGCAGTCCCACCGGCCCCAAGGCGCGGCGAGACCCACGCAGCTACCTGATGGCGACGCTGCTGCTGCACACGGGGCTACGGGTGCAGGAGGCCCGGCGGCTCGAGTTCTCCTGGGTTCGGCCTGCGCCGGAGGGAGCGCCCGTGCCGGCCTATCTGCACATCCCCGCGCCGGCGTCGAAGACGCGGCGCGCTCGGGTGGTCGCTCTCGTCCCTGTCGTGCTGGAGGCTCTGCTGCAGGCTCACGAGCTTGCGGGCGAGCCCGGTGTCCCGCTGCTCTCCGGCAACCACCGGCGGTCCTGGATGGGTGCGTCTGAGCGCATCGGCTACCGGACGCGGATCACCCCCCGTGACCTGCGGCACTGCTACGCCAGCTACGCGTCGACCAGCGGCGACCTTGTGGCAGTCCGTGAAGCCATGGGCCACACCAACCTGGCGACAACGTCGCGCTACGTCCACGCTGCGATCGCTCGGACCACCGTGGCGTCAACGGCGGTCGCTGACACCCTTCGGCAGGCCGTCAAATCGGGCACGCGGGGAGACAAGGGCGGGGAGACAGGTCGTGAAGGGCCGTCGTCGTCGCGGGGAGACGGCTCACAATGACCACCCCAGGGGGGTTGAAGTGGTCGGGGTGGCGGGATTCGAACCCACGACTTCCTGCTCCCGAAGCAGGCGCGCTACCAGGCTGCGCTACACCCCGACGACCCAGCGGGCTTAACTGGTGGCGGCGGCGCGTCAAGGCAGATCAGGTCGGCGGCAGGGCGGCGGGGACACGCACCGGGAAGCCCGACCCGTGGGGTATCGTCCGCCCATGCTCCTGCTCCTCGCCTCGCTCGGGCCCGCTCCCGCGGCAGAGCACATGACCACCGCCACCCCGCTGGGCGGGCCGCAGCTGCAGGGCCCTCCCGAGGTCACGATGGGCCCGGCGACGGTGGAGGCGAGGTTCGGCGCGGACATCGACGAGGTGGACGTGCAGGTGCAGCTGACCCTGGAGGCGACGGAGGGCGCGACGGTGCGCCTGGGGATTCCGCTGTCCTCGGTCGATCCGCAGGGCGCAGAGCGGGTGACGCTGTCGGTGGCGGGCACGAAGGTCGGGTGCCTCCCCGAGGCCCTGCCCGAACCCCGCGCGGCGACGGGGCGGTGGACGGCGGCCGCGATGTGTGTGGCGGAGGTGGCGCTCCCGGCCGGCGCGACCACGGTGGACCTGGCCCTCCGCCAGCAGACGCTGTTTGCCTTCGCCGCGACCTCGTCGCCCCCCGGGCGGGCCGTGGGCGACCGGGCCTGGGCCTGGGCCTCGGCGGCACAGCTCCCCTGGGGGCGGGGCCCCGCGACCACGACGCTGACCCTCCAGCCGGGCTCCCTGGGGGAACGGGTGGTGCCCCGAGGGGAGGGGTGGAGCGCCACGGTGTGGGGGCCCGGAGTGCCCGCCGGTCCCCTGCTGGCGGAGCTCCGGGTGGCGGACCTGGACCGGGTGCAGGCGTTCACGACGCTGTCGGCGGCGAGCTGGGAGCGACTCGCGGTGCGCGCAGCGAGCGTCCTCGACGACCAAGGCGAGAACTCCTACGGGCCCGAACACCTGGTCGATGGGGACCCGACGACGGCGTGGTGCGAGGGGGTCGAGGGGTCGGGGGTCGGCAGCTGGGTAGAGCTGCGCTTCCAGGGCACACCGAAGGGGACGCTGAACCTGGCGACGATCCCCGGCTACGCCAAGAGCGAGCGGCACTGGGCCATGAACGGCCGTGCCGCCGAGCTGGTGGTGAGCGCCTGTGACGGAGGGGCAGCGGCGGCCGTGCCCCTGGGGGCGGCGGAGCGCGGCGTGCCGATGGTGCACCCCTTCGGCAACCACCCGCTGTCGGCGACGGTGGCGGCGGATCCCTGCGTCCGGGTCGAGGTGAGCGACGTCACGCCCGGCCGCACCTACGAAGACACCTGCCTGTCGGAGCTCGTGCTGTGGTGGACCCCATGAAGTGGACCTGGTCGCGGTGGAGCGAGCTGTCGGCCGACGCGGTGTACCGGGTGGCGAAGCTGCGCCAGGACGTGTTCGTGGTGGAGCAAGACTGCGCCTACCCCGACCTGGATGGCGCCGACCCGACGGCCTGGCACCTCCTGGGCGTCGACGGGGACGAGCTGGTCGCCTACCTGCGAGCCTTCCCGCCCGACGACCGTCGCGCCGACGCGGTCATCGGCCGGGTCATCGTGGCGGCCAGCCACCGCGGCACGGGGCTGGGCCAGGAGCTGATGCGGCGCGGCTTCGATCGGGTGCAGCAGGCCTGGGGCCCGGCCCCGGTGTGGCTGTCGGCCCAGGCCCACCTGCAGCGCTTCTACGGGGGCCTGGGCTACGCCGTCTGCGGCGAGGGCTACGACGAAGACGGCATCCCGCACCTGCCGATGCGCCACCCGTAGCGGCGTCACGGCCCGTCGATTCCGTCGATGGGGGGCAGCAGGGCCGGCCAGGCGCCTCGGGCCCAGGCTCCCTGGCGGAGCTCGTGCCGGTGGCTGGTGGCGTAGCGCTCGGCGGCGGTGGGGTCGACGCGGGCCTGCACGGCGTGGTTGGTGCGGTGGAGGAGGCCACCGAGGCGGTTGGGCAGCTCGTCGGCGAGGGCTTTCCCCTGGGCGACCTCGTCGGCCACCGCGGTGAGGTCGCCGCTGTGCAAGGCGGCGAGTCGCTGAGCGACCGCGATGCGGTAGCGGCTGGCCAGGGTCGGGGTGGGGCGCTGGAGCAGCTGAACGAGGGAGGCCTCCCCCCGACCGGCTCGAACCCACAGGGCCAGCTCGTCGAGGCCCGGCGCCAGGCCCATGTGCTTGTCCAGGTAGGCGGCAGCGTCGTCGACGCGCCCGTCGACGAGGTAGGCCAGCAGCATCCAGCCAGCGCCGTGGTGGGTCTGGTTGGGGGTGACGCGGTCGACGACCTCGCCGACCGGCGCGAAGTGCACGGCGGCACAGGCCCGTCGCACCCGCTGGAACTGGCGGCCTCCGAGGGCGGTGAGGAGGAAGAGGAGGAGCACCAGCACCCCGGTGTGGGCGCTGCCGAGGGCGGCGAGCTCCACGGCGGGCACCACCATCAGGACGAGCACGGCGAGGGTGGACTGGAAGCTCCACAGCCACCACCAGCGCTGGCCCTCCTGGGAGAGCAAGCGACCGTCGAAGAGGCGCACACCACCGCTGCCTCGGCTGGTGAGCCACTGGACCCCCTCCCGCATGCCCACCAGGAGCACGACGCCGAGCACGCCCACGAGGGCCGCGATGGCTGCGGTGGTTCGGACGGGGTCCGGGGGCAGGAAGCCGGGCAGCAAGAGCAGGGAGAGGGGGGCGCTGAGCAACAGCAGCAGGCCCGTGAGGACCCGGAGGACCCAGGTGACGACGGGCCCCTGGCGGCCCGTGAGGGCGGCGAGTTCGACGGGGATGGCGCCGACCTGCCGGCCCTGGAGCAGGCCCTGGGAGGCTCGCTCGCTGGGTCGGTCGGTGGCGGGAGCCGCGAAGGGGTCGGCGTCGGTCGGAGCGTCGCTGGGGGATGCCGTGGTGCGCGCCGAGGGGGGCGGCGAGATGGCCGCGGGGGCCTGGCCACTGCGGAGCTGCTCGAGGGTCGCCCAGAGCTGGGGCTGGGCCCGAACGCGCCACAACTCGTCGTCGAGGCGGTCGACCTTCTGGAGGGCCTCGCGGGCGGCCGACGCCTGTCCCGCCAGGTGGTGGGCGGCGGCGCGGAGCAGGTCGAGCTCTCGACCGTGGAAGCGCGGGAGGTCGTGGCGGGCCTCGGCGAGCTCTGCGGCCAGGTCGGCCAGGGTGCCGTCGTGGAGGGCGAGGTGGCCGCGCACCACCGCGTGCAGGTAGCGCAGGTGGCGATTGTCGGGGGGCTCGGTGCGGCTGGCCAGCCAGGCGCGGGCGAGCTCGGGCTCCCCGCGGCCGAGCCGGTGGAGGGCCAGGGCGGCCGCGAGTCGGTTGTAGGCACCGGCCCAGGCGTCCTCGAGGACACGCTCGGCGGCGGTGAGCTCCCCCAGGCGCTGGAGAGCGCTGGACCGGGTGAGGGCGAGCCCCTCGCCGAGGGGGCCCGCTCGGGTCTTGAAGCGGCGGAGCACGTGCAGGGCCTGGGCGGGGTGGCCGTCCATGAGGGCGAGATAGGCGCGGTGCTGCTGCCAGCCGGCATACCGGACCGCCAGGAGCAGGAGCTGCAAGGCGAAGATGGCCGCGGCCACCAGGGCCCCGGCGGGGGCGTTCCACGACAGCGCCACGGCGGCCACGGCCGCCAGGGCCCCCACCGCATGCTCGGCCCGCTCGGCGGCCAGGTAGCCACCGAGCACCGAGCGGGGAATGCGCTGCCCGTCGGCCATGAGGATCTCCCCCCGGCGGCCGTCGCGGATGGCGGCGAGGTAGGCGCGGAGCTGCACCACGGCGCCCACCTGCACTGCGATGGCCAGGGCCACCAGCACCCCCGCGGGGGCCCAGCGGAGGGCGGCCAGCAGGGCCGGGGCCAGGGTCAGCCCGGCCATCATGGCGCGTCCGATCCACAGGGCTCGGGCGAAGCTCTCCACGTGCTCACTCCCGCGGGGAGTGTGTCATAGGTCGACCGGTCAGTTCAGGACGCACACCGTGAAGGCATCGCCGCCTTGCTCCTCGGAGGCCGGCGCCCAGTCGCGGACGTAGGCGTTGGTGCGTAGCTCGCCCCGCAGCGCCTCCTTGAGGGCCCCGGTGCCGTGCCCGTGCAGCAGGAACACGGTGTCCTGCCCGCGCATGGTCATCCGGTCGAAGAAGAGGGCGACCTCGTCGATGGCCTCGTCCACCCGCTTGCCCCGAAGGTCGAGGGTGTTGGCCCCGTGGCGGGCGGCCTCGGCGAGGGCGATGTCGCGGGGGGCGAAGTGGACCTGCGTGGTCTTGCGGGCCCGCTGGGCCTTGATGGCGCCGCCGATGCGCTCGAGGTCGCGTCGCTTGGCGCTGACGGTGAGCCCGCCGGTGCGCACCTGGATGCCTCCGGAGCCGATGGAGACGACCTCCCCGACGGCCCCGAGCTTCTTGAGCTTCACCCGGTCGCCGACCTGCAGGGGCAGGGCGTCGTCGGGCCCGGGGGCGGGCGTGGGGGCCGGAGCAGGGGCGGGGGCCAGGCCCTTGAGGGCGCCGAGGCTGGCCTTGGCCGCCTTGACCCCGGCGTGGGAGGGCTGGGCTTGCAGCTGGGCCACCACTTGCTTGATGGCCCGCTCGGCGCCGCTCAGGCGGTCGAGGTAGGCCTTGGCTCCCTTGGCCTCGAGCTCCTTCACCCGCCGCTTCAGGTCGGCCTCTCGGGCGGCGAGGCGGGCCTCCCGGGCGGCGAGCTTCTCGGCTGCCTCGGCGTGGCGCTGCTCGGCGGCGTCGAGGTCGCCCCGCTGTGCCTCGAGGGCCTCGAGGGTGGCGGTGAGGTGGGCCTCGCCGGAGCCCATCAGCGACCGGGCGCGGTCCAGCAGCTCTCCGGGCAGCCCGACGCGGGCCGCGATGGACAGTGCGTGGCTCTCCCCCGTGGCTCCCTGGAGCACGCGGTAGGTGGGGCGGCCCTCCGCATACTGCACGGCCGCGACGCCGAAGCGGTCGTCGACCGCGGCGAGCCCCTTCAGCGGCGCGAAGTGGGTGGTGACGACCACGCGAGCGCCACGCTCCGCCAAGCGCTCCAGCACGGCCTGGGCGATGGCCGCTCCCTGGGTCGGGTCGGTGCCGCTGGCCACCTCGTCGAGGAGGACCAGCACGTGGTCGCCGGCGTGGTCCACCATGTCGCGCAGCTGGACCAGATGGGCGGAGAAGGAGGACAGGTCGCCCTCCACGGTCTGCTGGTCGCCCACGGCGCTCATCACGTCGTCGAACAGATCGACCCGACTCCCCTCCGCGGCGGGCACCCAGCAGCCGTAGCGCACCAGCAGGGCGCACAGCCCGAGGGTCTTCAGGGCGACGGTCTTGCCGCCGGCGTTCGGGCCCGACAGCACCAGCACGGGCTGGTCGGCGGTGAGGGACAGGTCGTTGGCCACGACGTCGACGTCGCGCAGCACCAGCACCGGGTGCCGCGCCTGGGTCAGCTGGATGCGCCCCGTGCGACCGACGGCCGGGCGGGTGCAGGCGAGGGTGGCGGCCAGACCGGCCCGGGCGGCGACGATGTCGAGCCCCACCGCCGTCTCCAGGGCGACCAGGGCGCCGTCGGCCTCGGCCGCGAGCTGACGGGAGAGCGTGGCCAGGATGCGGTGCTCTGCTGCCTTGAGCTTGCCTTCCGCCAGCCGCAGCCGGTTGTTCAGCTCGATGACCGCGTGGGGCTCCACGAAGACCGTCTGCCCGGAGCCGGAGGTGTCGTGCACGATGCCGAGGTCCCAGCGCTTGGCGTGGGACTTGATGGGGAGCACGTAGCGATTGTCGCGAACGGTCCAGAAGGTGTCCTGCAGCAGGTCGCCGAGGGTGTCGCCCTTCACCAGGCCGTCGAGGGTCTCCCGCACCTGGGTGTGCAGCGAGCCGATGGCCCTGCGCAGCTCGCCGAGCTCCGGGTAGCGCCGGACCGACAGCTCCCCCGTGGGCTCGAAGCTCTCCTCGAGGTCGTCGATGAGGAGGCCGTCGACGTAGATGGCCGCGGCGCGCTCGGACAGGGTGGGAGCGAGCTCCATGTGCAGGTCGAGGGTGCGCTCCACCCCGACGACCGCTCGCAGGCTGCGCCCGACGGTGAGCAGGTCGCCTCCCTCGAGCACCTCACCCTTGCGGGCCCGCACCAGCGCCTCGCGGATGTCCACCACGCCGCCCAGACCGGTGTCGACCCCTTCGTTGCGGAGGGTGAGCCACTCGTGGACCTCGTCGTGGGCGCGGGCCACGGCCTCGCGGTCGGCGCAGGGCGCCAGAGCCTCCACCGCCGCCGACCCCATGGGGGTGAGGCAGTGGCGCGCGAGCGCCTCGTGGACGACGGGCCAGTCCAGGCCGAGCGTGGCTGGGTCGTGGGCCATGGGTTCCTCCGGCCGCCGCTGTATTGGGTCCAGTCGGGGGCTACCACTGCCTCATAGGCAACAGTTGTTTGCAGTGCAAACAAAAGAGCGCCGCTACCGGGAGAAGCCGGCCCGCTGCTGGAAGCCAAGGCCGCGGACAACCTGGTCGACCCGCTCCTGGGTGAGGGACCCGATGTAGTCGAGCAGCGCATCCTTGGGCACCGAGGAAAGCTGCGAGACCACCACCACGCTCTGTCGCGGGAGCCCCCCTTCTCCGGGGTCGAGGAGCACATTGCCGGGCTCCTGGGCGCGGTGAGGGTTCGTGGTCAGAGCCATGACGATGACCGTGTCGAGACGGCTACGGTTGAACACGTCGTCTTGCACCACGAGGTGCGGGTGGGGGCGGTCCGAGGCGCCGGGGCGGGACTGCACGAGCCAGAAGAGGTCCCCTCGGAGAATGGGGCGGTCGGACGGCACGGTTCTACCCCTATTCTACACGGATGGCATTGGTGAGGAGCCACGGGTAGGACTGGATCCACACGTCGGCCACGTCGCCCAGGAACGGCCTCAGGTGGTGGGGCACCATGTCGACCTCGACCCGGTAGACGCCGGGCTCCACGGCGTGATCGCCGCAGCTCGTGGCGACCTCTTGCCCGTCGCGGAGGAGGCGGACGGCGATCTCGGGAGCGTCGGGCCCGCGGGGGCTCTCGGGGTGGAGCGTGGGGCAGTCGATGCTGAGGGTGCGGCTGGTGGTGGTGCCACCCATTGGGGTGCCATCCTCTGCGGTGAATGCGAAGCCGGTGGGGGTGCCGAGGATCTCGAAGGCGACGTAGCTCTTGCCGGCACCGAGGGCGGCCTTGGGGTCTTCGCCCGGGTCGGGGAGGACGATGTTGCCCATCCAGCGGAGCATGCGGCGGTAGCTGTCGGCGCGTTCATCGTCGCGCAGGGCGATGTCGAGCACGTTCTGGTGGGCGTCGGTGCCGACGATGCCCACCATGGGGCCGCGGGCGAGCAAGGCGTCGAAGCGCTCGAGGCTGGGGGCCTGGCGTTGGAGCACGGCGAGGACGAAGAGGTCGGGCTCGGCGCTGCCGTCGGGGTCGGTGAAGTCGGCGATCTCGCCGAGCCAGAGGATGCTGTCCAGGCCCAGGTGCTCCGCTCGGATGTCGGGGGCGAACATGGCGTGCAGGTTGAAGATCTCGACCCCGGTGAGCCCGGCGTCTTGCTGCTCCTGGAGCTTGGCCAGGTCGCGGCCCTCGGTGTGGGCCACGAAGACGTGCGCACCGGCGTCGAGCAGGCGCTGGACGGCCTCGGGGCTGTCCTCGTTGTAGGCGGCCTCGCGGGCGACGGCGTCGCCGGGCACGTGGGTGGTGAGCCCGATGGGCATGAGCTCGTCTTCGAAGCCGGCATACCAGCGAACGCTGCGCCCGTCGCCGCACGGGATCACGCCGACGGCCCCGTCTCGCTGGTCGCCGGCCCGGGGGTGGAAGAGGTCGTCGAAGGGCTGGGCGGCGGCGTGGGCGGGGTGGTCGGTGAAGAAGGCGACGTCGATGCCGGCGTCGCACAGGCCTTCGCGGAGGTCGCCCAGGCAGGGCTCGTTCACCACGCCCTCGACCAGGCCGTCGCCGTCGCAGGCGTCGTGGGACCAGGGGGAGTGGAGGTGGGTGATGGTGCGCACGCCCTCGGTGAGCGGCGGCAGACCTCGCCGCCAGGGGACCTCGCGCGGGCCGGTGTCGGCGGAGGTGCCGGGCGGTGTGTCGCCGGTCGACGAGCCGGTGGACTCGGTGGTGCTGGGCTCGGACGGTGCCGCGGGAGCAGGATCGGCCGAGCCGCAGGCGAGAGCGAGGACGAGGAGCGTGGGCATCGGGCCTTCTAACGCCACTCCCGGGGATGTCAGGGCGACGTCCCCCGCAAGATCGGCCCCCCGCGGGTCGCCGCGAGGTCGGCCTCGGCCCGCAGGACCGCCTCCAGGGTTCGCTCCGGGTGCTCGGGGTAGATCTCGTCGAGGGGATCGATGGCGAGGATGCGGTCGATGCGGAAGTGGCGGGCGCTCTCCCGCAGCTCGCACCAAGCGGACAGACTCCACCGGTTGCCCCAGAAGAACAGGCCCAGCGGCCAGACGACCCGCTCGCTCTGGGCGCCATCGGGACGGCCATAGCGGAGCCACAGCTTGCGTCGCTCCCGGATGGCCCGCCGCACCGGCCCCAGCTCCCGGGGCACATGGTCGCGGCGGAGGCCGTACGGGGCGAACAGCGTGGTGTCGCTGGCCAGAGGCTGCAGCGGGCTCGGCAAGACCTCACGGATCTTGTCGAGGGCCGCCTCGGCGGCGGCGCCCAGCTCGTCGTCACCCCAGGCCCGAACCATCCGGGCCCCCAGCACCAGGGCCTCGATCTCGGCGGCGGTGAAGGTCATCGGGGGAAGGTCATGGCCACGGGCGAGGCGATAGCCGACCCCGGCCTCGCCCTCGATGGGGACGCCGCGGCTCTCGAGGTCGCGGATGTCCCGGTAGACGGTGCGCACCGAGACGCCCAGCTCCTCGGCGAGGGACGCCCCGGTGCGGACCCGGGAGGTCCGCAGCAGCTGCACCAGGCGAAACAGGCGGTCGGCTCGTCGCATGGTGCCCCATAGCGCGATGTCAGCTGGTCGCGGTGTTCATGGCCAGCCCGTACGGGTGCCCCTCGGGGTCCGCCAGCACGGCGATGGAGATGTCCGGCAGGTCGGTGCGGGGTTGAAGCACCTGGCCGCCCAGCTCCACCCCGCGGGCGATGGCCGCGTCGAGGTCGGGCACGCCGACGTAGAAGCACGACCAACCCTCGCCGAAGGGGGCCGCTCCGACGCCGCCGGGCACCTGGCCTTCGGCGACGTTCACCGCGCCGTACGGGGCGGGGCCGGGCATGTCGGTGAACTGCCAGCCGAACAGCTGCTGGTAGTAGGCCTGGAGGGCCTCGGCGTCCGTTCCGACGACTTCGAACCACACGATCGGTGCCTGCATCCTTGTCTCTCCTTGTGCAACGTCCCGGAGCGTCCGGGCGTCGTGAGAGCAACCTAGGCCCGTGCTCCTGACAGCCTGGTGTCAGCAGGGCGGGATGCCTGGCATGGCTACTGACACCGTGGTGTCAGCTACTTGGTCGGCGTGACGGCCGGCGCGTAGATCGGGATCCAGTGCCCCATGCCCTTCACCCGCTCGGGGGCGGCCACCAGGTCGACCACGGTGCCCTGCTCCAGGGTGCACACCGTGCTCCAGTCGCGACGGTAGTCGTTGGCCTTGGTGGGGTGTCCGGCGAACACGGGCTTGGGATTCATGAGGGTCCAGCGGCTTCCCTTGCGAAGCAGGAACGGCTTTGCGTTGGCGTAGCCCACCAGGCCCGACCTCCCCGCGCAGCCCCCCCGGGGGATGGGGCGGGGGTCGGTGAGGGGGTCCACCTCCTCGTCGGTGGTCTCGTCAGGCGGCTCGTCGGTCTCCTGTGTGACGGTGTCGGGGTCGCGGCTGAGACGCCACACGGCGATGCCGCCGAGGAGCAGGGCCACCACGGCTGCTGCGCCGGCCACCACGCCCAGGCCGAGGAGCGCCGGGGCCAGCGTTCGGCTGGGGAGGGCCCGGCCCTGGTCGGGGCGTTGGGGGGCGCCCATGTCGGAGCCATCGAGCACCGAGAGGAGCTCGTCGCAGGAGCTCAGGCGGTGGTCTCGCTCGCCCACCAGGGCTCGGTCGACCGTGCGGGCCAGTCGGGTCGGAACGGCCGGCTGCAGCGTGGCCAGTGGCTGCCGCGCGTCGTCGAGGACGGCGTTGAAGATCGTGACGGCGTCGTCGCCGTCGTAGGCCGGGGTGTGCGCCACCAGCTCGTGGAGGATGCAGCCCAGGCTGAAGATGTCGGCGCGGGCGTCGACGTTCGCGGCGTCGCGGATCTGCTCCGGCGCCATGTACGCGGGCGTGCCCATCGGCAGTCCCGAGCGTGTCTTTCGGCGATCCGTGTCCCCGACGATGGCCTTGCTGAGCCCGAAGTCGGCCACCTTCGGAACCAAGCGGCCGTCGGGCTCGGTGGCCAGCAGCACGTTGGCTGGCTTCAGGTCGCGATGGATGAGGCCCTTGGCGTGGGCCGCCTGTACTCCCGCCACGATGCCGCGGAACACCTGCTCAGCGGTGGCCGGGTCCGGGGTGGCCTCGCGGATCCATTGGTCGAGGTCGGGCCCGTCGACGTAGTCCATCACCAGGCCGGGCTGCCCGTCCACGTCGACGACGTCGACCACCCGCACCACATTGGGGTGCCGAAGCCCTGCTTGCACCTTGCCCTCGTCCACCAAGCGCTCGGTGAGCCCCTTGCCGGACATGGTGAGGACCTTCAGGGCGAAGAGGGTGTCGAGGGTGGTGTGGCGGACGCGGTACACGGCGGCCATCCCGCCCTCGCCGAGGAGAGCCTCGACGACGTACTTCTCGACCTGATCACCGGGGTTGGGCACCGACCCTCCGGGCGCATCCTACACCTCGAGGGCCTCCATCATGGGCCGGGGCCTGGCGGGTGGATGGGCGCCCGCCGGACCCGGGTCCCCCTAGTTCATCGACACAGGGGAGTTGACTGTTCGATCTCGGGGTAGGCGCGGGCCAGCTTCTTGCGAGCCGCGTCCACGTCGAACATCCAGCGGATGGTCACACGTTCCCCATTCCTGCGCTGCTGCCAAGCTTGGAGGTGGCCTGCCAGCTCGTCTCGCGTGGCGATTCGCTGGTCCAGGCACTGCCGGTTCATCACGCCGATCTCAATCTCCACCATGTTGAGCCAGCTTGCGTGCTTGGGCGTGTGCTGGAACTCGATGCGGCGCAGGATGCGATGGGCTTCGGCTGGCGGGAAGATCTTGTACAGAGCGCCTGGCCGATGGGTGTTGAGGATGTCGAGGACCACGCGAATGGTGTCCGCCTTCGGGTAGTGGATGTCGACCAGGTCGCGCATCAGCTCGGCGAAGTCGGCGTTGCCCTTGTGCTTGGTGGGCTTCGCGTGTCGCTGAAACGCCACGGCGCGTCCCAGCAGCCCGAAACGCCAACGGGCGCAGAGTCGCTTGGAACGCCCGTTGTAGAGGAGGCCTCCCGAGGGCCTTCGAGCCGCTCCAGCCCCCAACTAGTGCCCGCGAGCCCAGCGTAGCTGCGAGCGCTGGGTGCGCAGGGGGGCGAACGCCCTTGCCTCTCGCCTAACGAACGCATGCGGTTGGCGAACGGCCCATCGGGTCTCTCCTCGCTGTACTCGTCGTCGCAGCCGATGCCAGCGCTAGGCGCACTGCTGCTGCAACTCGGGGCCAGGCACCACCCCATCCAGGCAACCGGCACAGACTACAGCCCCGAAGGAGCCACAACCCCGTAGGACTCGCAGCTTCCGCACGCTACGCCGAGTAGTGTCGAGCCGTCGTGCTCCCCCTCAAAGAGGGCAAACCGCTGATGACCACAACTGGGGCAGCGGAAGCAATCAACTTCGGGGGAATCCAGCAGCTCGTAGTCGCCTTGCAGCAACCGAATCGCCCGGTCGGCGTCATTCGACAGGTCCAGGGTCAGCTGCCACTCATCCAGCGACTGTGTGAAGCCTCGCAGGCCATCCAGGAAGTTCCGGTCTTCGTTCGCCCGCACCCACAGCACATCCGCCGCCATCGCGTTCCCCACAAGCCAAGCCGACTCTATTGCCGACGCTCCCACCGAGCAGGATTCTGACGCGGATGCGTGCATGCCACGACCACCAAGGTGTCTCCCACAACGCAGTAGATGAGCCCGTTCGGGAAGCGCGTCAAGCGGACGCGCCGCAGGTCGCGGTGCACAAGCGCATAGGCGTACGGATGCTCGACTGCGCGAGCCAAGGCCTCGTCCACCTTGTCGAGGAAGTCCTCCGCCAGCGAGGGCCGAATCGCCTCGTAGTACTCCCACGTCTCAGCCATCTCGGCCTCTGCGACCGAGCGAACAACCACCTTCACTTGCGGTCGCGCCTCGCCTCGATGCGGGCCCGGACATCCGTCCAGCTCGAGCCAAGCGGCTTGCCAGCAGCGATGTCTGCGTCCATGTCATCCAAGCGACGGTCGAGCTCAGCGCGCTCTGCGTCCGACAGCTCCGGGGCATCCTCCGAGAGGCTGTCCCACAGCTCGGCGATCAGGTGAACTCGCTCCTCTGCAGACATTGAGTCGATGTCGATGGCAGGCATGCTCATGCCTTGAGCATAGCCGAGGCAGCTCCGCCGGCAACGCGAAAGCGGTCCTGCCACCGAGCACACCCATACGCCGGCAGCCGTTGTGCGCCGGCTCCAGCCACTGGCCCTGAAGGGGCTGGGCATCATCCGCGAGCTGTTCAGGGCCGAGCGCGTCGTGATGGCCGCGGAGGTGGACCAGCGGCAAGCCCTGCGCGAGGAGCTGTCCGCCCCCGTCCTCGAGGGCATCCAGCGGTGGGTCCGCCAGGAGCTCCCCCGCCAGGTCCCCGGCAGCGCCCCCCACGCCGCCCTCCAGTACGTCCACAACCAGTGGAACCGCCTCCGCGTCTTCCTCTCCACGCCCCAGATCGCCTGCCACAACAACGACACCGAGCGTGACCTGCGGCGCCCCGTGAAGGGCCGCGACAACTGGCCGTTCGCCGGGTCCCCGCGCGGCGCCAAGGCGGCCGCCATCTACTACTCGCTGATCGGCACGTGCTTGCTGCAGGGCATCGACCCGCGCGCTTACCTGGTGGAGGTCTTGGGACGGCTGGACGAGCCCCCGAGCCGCCTCACTCCTCACGCCATCCGCGAGGCCTGGCAGGCGGCGAACCAGCCCACGTAGGGCGCTGCGCGTCGCTCGTCAGCCCTGGGTTGCTCGGACGCCTTCAGAATCCCTGTGTCGATGAACTAGGACGGCTCGTTCAGAAGTCCGGGTTCCTGTCCGCCCACAGACCGTTCGCCGAAAACCAACGTTGACCCGATTCGCCCTGTGGACGATGCAGTGTTGGCTGGGGACGACCTGGACAACCAAGTGTGGATGACCGGTGGACATCGGGCCTTCCGTACGCGAGGAGGGCAGGGCCAAGTTGTCGGCGAAATAGGCCGATGGATCGCCGTCCTAGACCGGCTCGCTGAGGGGCAGGAGCTGCAGGCCGAGCTGGTAGGCGGCCCGCGGGGCGTCGTCGACGCGGTCGTCGGCGAGGGTGGCGACCTGGTCGAGGACGGTGTTGAGCCGCTGCTTGACCTCGGGCAGCTGCTCGGGGGCCAGGGTGATGGTGGCGGTGAGCAGGTGCTGCTGCGCGGCCCGGGCGGTGTCGAGGGACTCGAGGAGCTGGGGCAGGATGACCGTGTGCACGTGGTGGGCGGCCAGGGCGAAGGTCTCCTGCTCGGTCGTGAAGCGGACCTCCCGCACGGTGACGGCGTCGCCCTCGGCGTCGCGGCACAAGAAGCCCAGGTCGAACAGTCGCTCGAGGGCGTCCTCGGCCTGCTGGACGGAGATGGGGGGGTGGAGGGTGGCGGCGAGCCACGCCGGGTCGGCGCGGAACCCCGGTAGGGCCGCCAGCTCGCGGATGGCCGGGATGTACCAGTGCTCGACGTAGCGCATCACGGCGTCGTGGGGCTCGGCCTCCACCTTGCGCAGGTTCGGGTTGCGCGGGCTCGACAGCAGGCGGTCGAGGACCTCCCGACGGCGGGTGACGTCCGGCGCGGCGTCGAGCTCAGCGAGGAGGCCGAGGTAGTTGCGGTCGGCGGGAGACAGCTCCATCGCCCGAGCGAAGGCGTCGAGGGTGTCGGCCCGGGGGCGGCGGCTGCCGGAGAGCACGTTGGCGATGGCCGCCTTGGAGCAGCCACCCGCGGCGGCGAAGGCCGCATACGAGTACCCCGGGTGGAGACGCCGCTGGTACGCGATCCAGTCGCGCAGGAAGACGCGGTAGTCGAGGTAGCTGGTGACGTGGGGCTCGGTCATGTCCCATTGTGACCCGTCGTGCGGTGACGCGCTCTCGGCTACGGTGCGGCGATCAGGCGGTCCACGGTGTCCATCCAGCCCTCGAGCTCGGCGGCGGTGGGGGGAAGATCGTAGCCGTGGTGGTGGGTGGCCTCGCTGAGGGCAGACCAGGTGTAGGCGGCGTCGGCGGCCAGGTCGTCGTCGTAGACCGCTCGCGCGGCCAGGAGCTGGGCCCGGAAGCTGGGGCGCCCATGCACGGCATAGCGCTTGGTGAGTCGGAGGCGCACCTGCTGCTCGAGGGCCTGGCGGGCCAGGAAGGCGGCGGCCCGGGCCCAGGCGCCACCGTCGGCGGCGGTGTGCCCCGCGACCAGGGACCGGGCGGCGCTCAGCAGGGTCTGGGGGCTCATCGGCGCACCTCCTGGGCCAGACGGCGGGCGTCCCGGATGAAGCTGGACAGGTCGACATGGGGGGGGAGGGGGGCATGGGCGCCAGCCCGCACGGCCTTGAAGGTCGCCGCGGCTCCACCGCCCATGCGGTCGAGGCGGGGAAGCACGTCGCCGCCGCGGTCGCGGCTGCCGTAGAAGGCGAAGGCGGCGAGGTCGGTGAGGGAGTGGAGCTCGGCCAGATCGTGCTCGATGTCTCGATGGCGACGCCCCTGATGGAGCTGCTCGGTCCATGCTCGCTGCACGAAGGCGGCCTCGACCGCCGCCCTACAGATGCCGGGGACGACGCGCCGCACCACCCCGGGGCCCAGCTCGCGCTCCTGCCGCGACAGGTGCTCGGCGTCGGAGAGATGCTGGCCGATGGCGCTCCGCGCGGGGCTGATCTCCACCCGGGAGTCCGGGTGCCGGCGGACCTGGTAGACGCTGGCGTCGATCTTGAGTCGCTCCACGGCGCTGCGCAGGCGGCCGTCGTGGGTGAAGACGATGACCTGATGGGTCTGGGCGGCCCGCTCCAGCACCCGGGCCAGTCCGTCGACCTTGGCCGGGTCCATGGCCTGGACGGGGTCGTCGATGACCACGAAGCGAAAAGGGCTGTCGGGGCGGGTGAGCCGCGGCAGGAAGAGCGAGAGGGCGAGGGCGTGGAGCTCCCCCTGACTCATGACGCCCAGGGCCACGCCTTCGGCGCCGTCGACGGTGATGTCGAGGTCGACGTGGCGTCGCTTGGCAGTGCCGGCGAGCTTGAGCCCGCCGAGGCTGACATTGGACTGCTGGCGCAGCATCTCCCAGGTCTCCTGGGCCTGCTGGGCGATGGGTCGGAAGGCGTCGTCGCGAAGGGAGGCCTCCTGGGTGCGGAGCCAGTCTCGGGCGGAGGTCACGGCGCTGAGGTGGCTCTTGGCGTCGTCGTCGGCCCGGGCGCGCTCCAGCCAGCTCGCGATGGCCCGCTGCAGGGGGCGCCAGGCGGTCTGGAGCTGCTCGAGGTCGGCGGCGGCCTCGCTGCGGTAGGCGGCGTAGGCGGCCTGGAGGTCGCCCAGGGTGGCCTCGCAGTGGCGGAGCATCGCGGAGGCTCCGTCGGGGAGGTCGAGCCACCGAGCGTGGGCCTGGGCGGCCCACTCCGCCGAGGGCAGGTCGCTGGCCGGGGGAGCCGGCACGTGACGGACGAGGCGCTCGAGCTGCCGAACGGCCTCGCGGTGCTGCTGCTGGGCGAGCTTGGCGGTGGTGGCTTCGTCGGCGAGGGCGGCGATGCGTTGCTCGGTGCGGCGGCGCCAGGCGTCGTCGAGGCGGTCAGGGGCCTCGCACAGCGGGCAGTCGGGCCCGCCCAGCGGCAGGGCCTGCTGCAGCAGCTTCAGGGTCTGCTCGGCCCGATGGGTGTCGGTGTCTTCCAGCGCGAGGCGGGTGTCGATGGCCACGCTCAGGGCCTCGGTGCGGACCAGCACGTCGTCGTCGCTGGGGGCACGGAGGCTGGCGATGCGCCGCAGGGAGCGCAGGACGTCCTCCCTCGCTTCCTCCTCCGTGGTGAGCACCAAGGTCTCGAGTGGGTCGAGGAGGGTCTTGCGCGGGCCGAAGCAGGCCAGGGCCTCGGCGGCGCGGGGGTCCTCCGAGGTCGACAGCCGTGCGACCAGCTCGGCGCGGGCCTTCTTGGTGTCCCGGGCGCTTCGCTCCAGGGCCTTGCGCACGTCGTCGAGGCGGCCGATGGCCTGGGCCACGTCGTCGAGGCCGAGGAGGGAGTCGAACG
>ENA-OWNT01001003-OWNT01001003.1-seawater-metagenome-genome-assembly--contig:-NODE-1003-length-43365-cov-6.666605_pt1 | contig 43365 bp, 32 predicted proteins | sample MGYA00238136_ERZ651165 | MGnify/ENA primary metagenome ERZ651165 (study PRJEB26861, sample SAMN08777766) | seawater metagenome | isolation source: coastal seawater | place: USA: Florida | collected...
AACAACCACGAGCAGATCCTCCTCGACAAGCTCGAAGACTTCCGGGCCTACAGCAAGGGCCTGATGGACATCGAGGTCGCCGACCCCACCGGCCTCAAGGAGCTCACCGAGGAGGCCGAGCGCTTCGGCATCGAGCCCATCCAGTACCGCTACCGCTCCTCGTCGGTCACCGAGCTCAAGCAGGTCTACATGGGCGTGGCGCTGGTCTACGGCGACCGCCAGGAGGTGCTGCCCGCGGTCACGGTCACCGAGACCCTGGAGTACGAGCTGGCCCGCGCGGTGAAGCGGCTGGTGAGCGAAGAGGAGCCCAGCACCATCGGGTGGACCCTCGGAAATGGCGAGCCCAACCTCTTCACGGGCAAGGGACCGCTCGAGCGCATCCGCAACAGCCTCACCGAGGAGTACAACCTCCAGGGCGTCGATCCCAACGGCGAGGAGGGCATTCCCGAAGACGTCGACGCCCTGTTCGTGGTGGGTCCCCAGAAGCCGATGTCGGCGCGGGCCCAGTACGAGATCGACCAGTTCCTGATGCGTGGCGGCTCGCTCGCGATGTTCGTCACCAACACCAAGCCCGACCTGCGCACGATGCGGCCTCAGTCGGTGGTGCACAGCCTCGAAGCTCTGATGGGTCGGTATGGCGTGCAGGTCAACCGCGACGTGGTGGTCGACCGCACCCGCAACGGCCAGATGAACCTGCCCGTGCGCCAGGGGCGCTACATGGTGCGGATGCCGGTGAACTACCCGCTCATCCCGCGGGCCGACATCGCCGAGCCCGACCACCCCACGGTGCGTGGCCTCGAGACGATGCTGTTCCCGTTCGTGTCGTCCATCGACCTCGCCGACCCCATGCCCGGCGACCTGTCCGCCACGGTGCTCGCCCACAGCTCGGAGGCGGGCGGTCGGATTCGTGGCGTGCGCACGGTCGACCCCCAGGCCTACAAGATCGTGGCGCCTGGTGAGGAGCGTGGCCGCTGGCCGGTTCTCGTGGCCGTCGAGGGCACCTTCGACTCCGCCTTCGGCAACCGTCCCATCCCCCCGCGGCCCGACGGGAGTGCCGATGATGGTGCTGGCCGCATCCGACAGAGCGCGCCCACCCGCCTCGTCGCCGCGGGCTCCGCCGACTTCGTGGCCAACAACGTCGCCTTCATGCTCAACCTCGTCGACTGGATGGTGCAGGACGAGACCCTCGTGAGCATCCGCGCCAAGCAGGTCCGTGTGCCCCAGCTCGACCCCATCGAGCCCCAACAGGCCACCATGGCGAAGGCCGCCAACCTGCTCGTGGGTCCGCTGCTGCTGCTGTTGTTCGGCCTGGTGCGCTGGCTGTCCCGTCGCGGCAGTGGCGGCATGGTGGAGACCCCACCCGACGGCACCACCTCCAGCAGCGAGGAGGGAGCCTGATGCGTCCCCAGCAGAAGACCATCGCCCTGCTCGTCGTGTTCCTCGTGTTCGTGGGGCTCAACTTCATCGACAGTGGCACGGGCCAGCGCATCACCGAGCAGCTGCCTGCGCTGCCCGCCCTCGACCGCAAGGCGGTGTCCCGCATCGAGCTGTCGTCGGCCCACCACAAGGTGGTGCTGGAGGGCATCGACGAGGAGCGTCCCGACGGCGAGACCGTCAAGGTGTGGCACCTCGTGGCCCCCATCGAGGGCGACGCCGACCAGATCGCCGTCCGCACCCTCATCGCCCAGTTCAGAAAGGAGATTCCGCTCGACGCCCGGGTGGATGCAGGCAACACCGACGAGTACGGCCTTGATGCCGGAACTGGCCTCGTGGTCGAGCTCTTCGAGGGCGAGACCGAGCCGTCGGTCTCCTTCACCATCGGCAACACCGGTCCCGGTGGCTCGTCCTTCGTGCGCCTGTCGGGCGACGACGCCATCTACCGGGCCCGCATCGGCGGCCGTCACCGCTACGACCGTCCTCCCGTCGAGTGGCGGAACAAGGTGCTGCTGGGCTTTCAGGAGTCCGACGCCGACCGCGTCACCGTCACCTACGGCCAAGACGAGGAGCCTCGCCTCGCCTTCCACCGCGCCCCCCCGCCGCCCGGCGAGGAGAGCGAGAACGGCCCCTGGGAGCTTGCGCCCGAACCTGGCTTCTCCACCGACCAGGAGCTGGTCACCGGCATCATCAAGAGCCTCGGCACGCTGCGGGCCGGCGAGATCATGGGCAAGGACTTCGACGGTGGCTTCAGTCCGCCGGCGGTCACCCTTGACGTCCGCCTCGTCGACGCCAGCGACCGCGCCATCGAGGTCGGTCAGCGCACCGTCGAGGGCGCCGCCTTCGTGCGCAGGGTCGGCGAGCCCGAGGTCTTCCGCATCTCGGCCGTCCCCATCCAGCGCTTCCTGGGCCGTCCGGTCGACTACCGTGACCGCAGCATGCTGAGCTTCTCCCGCACCGACGTCGACACCCTCTCCTACGAGGGCGGCAGCGAGCGGGTGGTCCTCCAGCAGAACCTCGCCGACAACATGTGGCGGGTGCTCGAGCCCGAGAACGTCGATGTCGACATCAAGTTCGTATTCTTCGGAATCAACACCCTGAGCACTCTGCGCGGCGACGGCATCGCCGAGGTCTCGCGCGAAGAAGCCGGCCTCATCACCCCCCGGGCCACCATCACCGCCCGCCTGCTCGATGGTCGCCAGGCCGTGCTGCACATCGGCGGACGCACCCGCGCCGAGGATACCGGTCAGCCGATGTACTACGCCTCGGTGCCGCACCGCCCCGAGGTCTTCCTGCTGTCCGACAAGCAGGGCTCGAAGATTCTCCAGGCCTTCGGCAAGAACTGACCCCGTCGTCGCGATGACACCGCCCCTGCCTCGGAACGTGGCACAGTCCCCTGAGGAGGACGGATGACCGTCGCGCGGCGCACATCGCGGTGCTTGACTTGGTTCGGTGTGGCCGGCCTCGCGGGCTGTTCCGACTACAACTTCAACGAGAAGAAGCAGCCCAATGACGGGGGACAGGACTCCGCAGCCGAGCCCGTCGACTCCGACCCACCGCCCGTCGACACCCACGACTCCGGCGCGCCTCCCGACGACCCCATCGACGCCTGCGACGACGTGCTGCCGGGCACTCTGCCCACCGTCGCGGTCGACGACGCCTGCCTCGTCCCCTCCGCCTGGGGCTTGTTCGAGCCCACCGTCGAGTGGCAGTGGAACAGCAACCCCGCCTTCCCGAGCTACCACCAGAACATGGCCACGCCGATGGTGGCCAACCTCACCGACGACAACGGCGACGGGAACATCGACCAGTTCGACATCCCCGACATCGTCTTCACCAGCTTCTCGGGCAACGCCTACACCTCGCCCGGCACCCTCACCGCCATCTCCGGCGACGGCAGCGGCCAGCACTGGAGCGTGAGCAACGTCTCGGGCTACCGGCCCTACGGCGCGGGGGGTGTGGCCATCGCCGACCTCGAAGGCGACGGCTTCCCAGACGTGTGCGTGGCCTCCGCGGATGCCTCGGTGCTGTGCCTCGAGCACGACGGTAGCTTCAAGTGGGCCAGCGGCAGCGCCACCTACGGCTACGGGGTGCCGTCCATCGCCGACCTCGACGTTGACGGCAAGGCCGAAGTGGTGATGGGCAACGCCATCTTCGCCGCCGATGGCACCGAGGTCTCTCCCGCCCAGTCCACCTGCAAGGGTCGCATCGGCTCTGGTGTGCCCGTCGACCTCGATGGCGACGGCAATCTGGAGATTGTGGCCGGGTGTGCGGCCTTCGCCCACGACGGCACGCTGCTCTGGAACGATGGCTACGGCGACGGACTCGTGGCCGTGGGCGACTTCGACGGCGACTCGGAGCCCGAGCTCGTGCGCAGTGTGAGTGGGACGATGCTGCTGGTGGACACCGACGGCACGCCCATCTGGTCGTCCACCATTCCGGGCAGCGGCACCGGTGGCGCACCCACCGTGGCGGACTTCGACGGCGACGGGCAGCCCGAGGTCGGGGTGGCGGCCCTGTCCTACTACACGGTCTTCGACACCGACGGCACAGTGCTCTGGAGCAACCCCACCAACGACTCCAGCAGCTCGGTCACGGGCAGCAGCGTGTTCGACTTCGACCGCGACGGCGCCGATGAGGTGGTCTACGCCGACCAGTTCAACCTCTTCGTCTACGACGGCGCCACGGGCCTCGTGCGCATGGACATGGGCGGCCACGCCAACGGCACGCTCTACGAGTACCCCGTCATCGCCGACGTCGACGGCGACGGCAGCACCGAGATCGTGCTGTCGTCCAACAACTACGCCTACTCGGGCTGGACCGGCATCACCGTCATCGGCGACATCACCAGCACCTGGGCGCCCGCCCGTCCCATCTGGAACCAGTTCAACTACCACATCAGCAACATCGAAGACGACGGCTCCGTGCCCGCTCCCCAGCGCGAGAACTGGCGCACCTGGAACAACTTCCGGGCCGGTGGCACAGTGCTCGGTCCGTCCGACTGGCTGGCCGATCTGAGGGCCGGTCCCCAGGACGTGTGTGTGGAGGAGTGTGTGGAAGGCCGCGTGCGCATGTGGGTGGCCGTCTCCAACCATGGCCTGCTCGATGCCGTCGCCTCCGAAGCCGCCCTCACGCGCGCTGGAGACACCGTGGCCATCGACACCGCCATCGTGCCGGAGCTGGCGAGCGGGGACAGCGTGTGGGTGGGCCCCTTCGACGTCGACGAGGACACCTGGGGGCCCGGCAGCCTGTCCCTTCGCCTCGACCTTGCCGCCGCGGTCGAAGAGTGCGACGAGACCAACAACGCCTACGACCTCGGTGGGTGGCCCTGTGACTGACCTGCGTTGGCTTTGTGTGTTGCTCCTGGGATGTGGGAGCGCGCCTCTGAAGGTGGGGACGGGACCGGTGGGCGCCGTCGAGGACTCCGGGGAGGCTGGACAGCAGGATGCCGATGGGGACGGCTTTGTGGCCTCCATGGACTGCGACGATGGCAACCCCGACATCCATCCCGATGCCGACGAGACCTGCAATGAGCAGGATGACGACTGCGACGGCATCATCGACGAGGACTTCGAGGCCATCCGCTGGTTCTCCGATGGCGACGGCGACGGCTACGGCACCCTCGACGAGGTGGTCGAAGGCTGCACCGCACCCTCGGGCTTCGTCTCCAACGACTGGGACTGCGACGACGCCGACCCCATCGTGCATCCGGGCGCCCCCGAGGTGTGCAACGGCCCCGACCGCGACTGCGATGGCCATGAGCCCGGTCCCTGCCGCTCCTGCCTCGATGTGCGCGACCACGGCGAAGACCTCGGAGATGGCCTCTACACCATCGTTCCCGACAGCCTCGGTGAGATCCAGGTCTATTGCGACATGACCACCGACGGCGGCGGCTGGACCCTCCTGCAGCGCACCGTGTGGGACTGGGCCGAGTCCGGGCAGCTCCACACCGACTACGCCGGCTGGTACACCACCTCCCTCGGCAACCCCGCCACCGGCTCCGCCCACCGCATCGCCGGCCGGGGCTGGCCCGAGCTCGCCCAGAGCCGCGAGCACCTGCTCACTCTGGTGGCCCGCGATGCGGAGTCGGGTGGTGACTGCGGCCCCCTGCACTACGTCGGCACCGACGGCCGGGTGCTCGTGAGCAACTACGCCGCCTACATCACCGGCATGGTGGCCGACGTCCCCATCGTCAACTCCGACACGCTGTCCACCACCGACCAGGGCCCCGCCGTCTCCTGTGTGTCCACCCACGCCGTGCCCTGGTTCTACGGCGGCTGCTGCTCCACCTGTCCCACCTACCAGGGCGGCTACTGGACCGACGCCCCCCATCCGATGGCCAGCTACCCCCTCACCACGCCCGATCTCGGCGGACAGACCACCACCGAGGTGTGCGGCGCGGCCGGTCCCACCCTGGCGAGCGGCGGGGGCTTCGCGGGCTTCAACGAGATGGCCTACTTCGTGCGCTGAGCGGCAGCCTCAGTCCGCAGCGAACACCAAGATGGCTGCCCGGCGCCACGCGTCGGTTCGGTTGGGTCCGCTGGCGTGCCAGGTGCGGGCGGTGTGGATGAGCGCTTCGCCGGTATCCACGGGAAAGTGCACGGGGTCGGCTTCCTCGGGCAGGCTCGTGGTGAGTCGGTGGCTGCCTGGCGCATACCGGAGGGCGCCCGAGTCGGCATCGGCGGGGTCGAGGGCCACCCAGATGACCACGGGCTCGGGGCCTCTGCCGACTGACTGCCAGGTGAGGTGGTCTTGGTGCCAGGGCAGGGCGATGGACTGCTGCGGGGCCCGCCACACGAGATGGTGGACCAGCAGGCGGACCTGGGAGGTTCCCAGAGCGGCACGGGCGATGCCGTGGAGACGTGGGTTCTCCGCCAGTTGTGCGAAGGCCGGGTGGAACGCCTGGGGTGACTTCACCTGGAGGATCTGACCCAGCCAGCGGTCCCGGCCCATGCCGGAGCGGGTGGACAGGTCGTCGACCAGCTCCCCCCATGCGGTGCGCAGGAGCCCGGCCTCCGACTCCGAGAGCACGGCGCCGAGGCGGGCCACGCCGTCGGTGTCGAGCACCTGTTGCCAGGGCGTCATTCGTCGTAGACCAGATCTGCTGGCAGCTCGATGCCTTCGAGCCCCTCGCCGCCAAGGCGGTAGTAGGACACCATCGTGTTCAGCTTGCCCTTGCAGGCCGTGCGGTCGTGGGGCGACAGGTTGAGGTTGACCTCCAGCTGTGCGCCCGCTGGCACGACCAGCTCCTGAACGGTGCCGACGAAGCGCCAGGGTCCGTTGGTCCGGGCGATGAGCGCGCCTTCGGGTGCCCCTGGCAGCGGGGCGTCGGCGCCGGCACTCGTCGCGCGTCCGTTGGGATTGACCGAGCCCCAGCCCGGCTTGCGAATGCGATTGGACCCCGAGACCACCAGCCGCCGGGGGGTCGAGGCGGCCTCCAGGATCACCTTGGGCCCGTCGGCGGGCCGGATTCTCTGGTTGAAGCTGGCCACCCCGAAGCGCACCTCGATGGACTCGGGCGCATCCGGTCGAAGCTCCTTCGCCACCGCCTCCTTGTAGGCCCTGGTTTCCACCGCGGACTCCTTGAGGATGCCGGAGCGCGGATGAAGTGCCACCATCCCCCAGAGTGCCAGTCCGAAGATGGCGATGCCCAGGATGACGAGGGGAATGAAGACAGTGTCTCCGCAGGTGACTGCGCAGGCCGCCCACCCGTAGAGGATGAGGCCGCCCACAGCCACCAGTCCGAGGCCCACCATGGCCGCCCACTGCCGCCGGGTCAGCGGCTCGATGCGGAAGCGCCCGTCGTCGACCGCTGCGCCGCCTGCGTCTTGGGTGGGTTGGTCCACGGCGGTGTACAGGTGTCCGAAGCGCGCCATTCCCCGGTGCGCCGCCCGCTCCAGGCGTGCGTCTGCGGCCATGAGCCCGGTCCGGTCCGGCGCTTCTTCGAGGGTCCGCCCCAGCTCGCTCACCCGACGGGATCTGCCGAGCTGCTTTCGGACGCGGGCAAGCAGGCGTCCCGGGCGTTCGTCGGCGGCCAGGCCGTGCAGAGTGCCGTCGACGAGCCGCTGCTGGCCCACCGTGGCCTTCCAGTCCTTCACCCCGAGTCGCATCGCGCGAATGGCGATCCTGAGGTCGTTCTCGCCAGTCTCCGAGCGGCCGTGGCCGGAGGTGTACTGGTCGACCACGCGTGTTCCGGTCTCACCCATCTCCCCGATGGCCTGCAGGGCGTCGCGCAGTGCACTCTGCACCTCGGGATGCACCTGTTCCTCGGGCTCGAGGTCGAAGAGGTCATGCACCACGGCGAAGGCGCCCAGCCCGCGGGCCAGCACGCGCACCTGCTCGCGGGCCTTCGGGTGGTCGGTCTCCAGTCGGTCGACGAACAGCAGGTCCTCGGCGTCCTTCATGCCCACCGCCCAGCGCCTGCGGGTGTGTCGGACCCGGGTCCCGATGGGGTCGAGGCCAGCCTGGACGGGGCCTGCCGCGAGCAGTGCGCCAGAAGTGAGGGCGCCCCGGAAGAGGTGGCGCCGGTCGAGGTCGGACATGGTCCCTCCGCAGACCGACACCCTACAGAGGCGGAACCCCCCGGTCGAGTCAGACCGAGGGGCTTGATTGGGGGACAGGCGGTCGTCGGGGGTCAGCCCGGCGAGAAGATGAACGGGTAGGACACGATGACGATGCCGCCGCCCTTGGGCTTGGGGAAGATGAAGCGCATGAAGCGGTCGGTCACGCACTTCTCGACCGTCTTGTCGCCGAGCGAGGACGACTTGATGCTCGCCTTCGACACATGGCCGTTCGGCGCGATGACGAACTTCACGGTGACCTTGCCGCCCAGGTCTGGCTTCTTGGTGAGCTCGCGCTGGTAGCAGTAGCGGATCTGGTTCATGTGGCGCTTGATGACCTGGTCGATGAGCGACTTGTCGAGCGAGCCGAGGATGATGGCCTCGCTGGTGAGGCGACCGAGCCTGCCGCTCTTCTTGGGAGCGAAGGTGCCGCCGCCCTGGCCGTAGGTGCCGTCGCCGCTGCCGCGACCGTTGGTGCCCATGCCACCGAAGTCGTCGGCCGTGCCGCCACCACCGAGACCGCCGCCCCGAGAGCTGAGGCCGCCGGACCCCATCTGGATGCCTTTGGCTCCGATGGCGCCGCCGATGCCGGTGGACGTCATGCCGGCCACCAGAGAGCTGTCGCCGAAAGCAGCGTTGAGCGCACTGTCATCGTTGAATGCAGCGAGCAGGCCGGAGCTGGTCGCGACCTCCTTGTCCAGCTGCTTCTTGTCCATGGTGGGCCCGCCCTTGGCCCGCTTCATCTTCGCGTCGCGCTTGCCCTTGCGGCCTTCCTTCTTCTTGGCTTTGGCCCCTTTGGGTGCGTTGGTCTTGGCGGGTTCCTTGCTTGGCTTGGGTTCTTCGGTCTCGGGCATCTGGATGACGAGGCTGGCGACCCGCTTGTCGATGGCGACCACCGCTGTGTCGGGGGGCGGCGGGGTGGTCCACAGCACCACGAGCAGCATGGCGAACACGAAGCCCATGAAGGTGCCGATGCCGAGGAAGGTGTGGTCGAGCTCCTCGAGGGGACCAGCCACGAGCTTGCGGCTGCGGGGCACGAGCTGGCCGAACAGCGTCAGATCGCCGAGACCGGCCACCACGCGGGTGCCTTGCTCGATGGGCAGAGCGTAGATGCCCGGCTCCACGCGCTCGGCCCGACCCGATGCGATGAGGTCGGCGAAGGTGTGTCGCTCCTCGCCGATGTCGGCGAATCCATCCCAGTCGGCGCTGAGACGGCAGATGCACTGGTCGCCGTCCCAATCGAACAGCTTGAAGTCGTTCTCGGGCAGCGCCTTGTTGGGAACATAGAAGTCGTTGGCCCACTCTTCGGAGGCCTCGGACAAGGTGGGACCGAACATCCAGGCGATGCGCGCGAACGACTGGGGGACCCAGGCGATGGGCATGCCCAGGAAGCGCCAGCGGTAGCCGGTGGACGTGCCTCCGGTGACGGCACGGCTGCCTTGCTCGAAGTGACGCACGTCGAGCACGATGTCGGACCACATGCCGGCGACCTCGAGCACGGGCCGGCCGCTGCGGTCGATGCCGGCATCGGTGGTGGACGTGCCCGAGCGCATCACGAAGGCGAGGACATCGTCGACGGACTGGGTATCGAGAACGCCGTCCTGCACGTTGGAGACGGTCAGTGGGCCAGCGGCGGATGGGGGTTGAGGGACAGGTGTCATGGGGACGCTCCTCCGTCGCGCGGGGTGTGCGCGACTCAACAGGACCCGCGCCCAGCTTCAGTGGGGTGCGGGCCAGATGGGACGTCTCCGGCGGGGCTTGAGTGGGACGCAACGACGCATCGAGGGACGGACCCAAGACAACGCGGTCGATCCAACCCAGGTGTCGTCGGAGACCGGGGCCGGCTGGCATGTGGCTCGGACCGCGACGGCGCGTCTGGGTTCCGGGGAGTTGTGAAGGGGGCGTCAGTTGATGCGGGTGGCCACCCGACCCGCTGAGCGGAATCGACCGAGATCCACCTCGACCGCGCCTTCTTGCCCCGGTCCCACCACCTTGATGCAGGCCCGCATCCGCTCTGCACCTGGGATGTCCACCACCGCATCGACCGCCGTCCACGCGGTGGGTCCCCGCATCACCGCTGCCCGGTGAAAGGCCGTCTTCGGTCCCGCGGGGATCGGCTTGCCCCTCCCATCCCAGGCCCCGACCAACAGGCGCGCCACCGTGTCCCTGGCGATGCCGGCCCCTCGCCATCGACCGCTGAGCCGCACCTGCCCGTCCACCTCCACCAGCTCCGTGCAGGCCAGGGCGCCCGGTGGGGCCTGGGGGATGAAGCGGGTGCTGCCGTCGACCGCCTCCACCCAGCTCGGTCCCTCCGCATCCAAGGCGGTCCAATGAGGCGCGCTGGAGGTGGACACACGGGCCAGCAGGTAGGGACTCGCTTCGTAGACGACGTCCACCACGCTGTCTTCGTCGACGACATCGCGCAGGTCCTCCACGCCTGGACCCCGCCGTAGGTCGCCTGTGTGGGCCAACACGAACACACTGTCCCGGTCGCCCCGGCTGCGTTCGATGTAGCGACGGATGCGCTGGGTGTCCCGGAAGGGGGCGCCCCGGTGCAGGTACACGTCCACCTGGCGCCCCTCCTGGCGGGCGGACAGGTGCATTGTGTGGTCGTCGACCGGGGAGAGGTGCTGGGGGTCGAGGCCGGCGTCCTTCCACAGCGCCCGGTGACGGGCTGGTGCGCCCCATTGCCAGGCGGAGTCTCGCCCGGCCACCACAACGATGTGGGTGACCGCCTCACCGTTGATGGCGTGGTTGAGGGCGCTGCTCAGGGCCCGCTGGGAGGCGCTGGCGACGAAGCCCCGCCCGGGGAGGCTGCGCGTCGCGGTCGGGTCGACGAGCCTGGCCTGCGCATCGAAAGTGGGGACGGCTGTGGTGACGAAGGCGAGGCCCAGCGCGAGGCCCGCAGCGGCTCGGAGCGGTGTGCTGCGGGTTGGGCCCAGAGCGCGAGGCCGGGGCCAAGCCTCGGCGACAAGGAGCACCACCAGCGGCATCACTGGTGCCAGATAGCGCGGACCGATGGGGTCGACCGCCACGATGCTGGTGGCCGCCACGATGGCTGCAAGCTGAACGCCGAGCTGGAGCAGCAGGTAGCGCGGCCCGATCCTACGAGCTGCCAGAACGACCACTGCGACGGCGATCAGCGCCGACCACAGCGGGGCGCTCGCCGCTGCTTGCCACAGTGCGTCCAGCAGGGCCAGCAGGTTGTCCCACCACCCGGTGGCGCTTGGCCTACGGCTGCCTGTGGCGCTGCCCCGCAGCAGCCGACTGCCCAGCAGCCAGACGCCTGGAATCCCGACGGCCAGGGCTCCTGCCGCGAGCGCGCGACGGCCGGGTCGGCGGCGGAGCAGCCAGGCCACGAAGGCCACCACGGCGGCGAGGGCGACGAAGCGGGTGAGGGCGGCCAGGCCCACTGTGAGGCCGGCCAGCAGAAGGGGCCACCATCGGTCCGAGCGATTGTCAGTGGTGACGAAGACGACGTGCAGCAGCAGCAGGACTGCGCAGGTCCCTTCGGTCCAGGCCACCTCGAACACACCCACGATGGGCGACCACACCGCCGCGCAGCCCACGAGTCCCACCGTCACCCAGGGGGCCTCTGTGCGCTGGAAGACGCCCACCGCCAGCCCCACCAGCAGGCCCGTGAGCGTCAGGCCGGACAGGCAGGCGGCGGCGTTGGCGGCGAAGGGCTCGACCACCATCAGGGTGGCGAGCAACGCAGGGTACAGCGGCGGTCGGGTGGGGGGCGCGGTCCACTGTCCGCTGGCGCCCAGGACCTCGGCCGTGTGCGCGAACAGGGCCGAGTCGCCCGACATGCGCAGGCCGGTTGCATGCAGGTGCGCCGTCCACAGCAGCCCCAGGAGGACGGCGATGAGCACGGGCCCGAGAGCGGTTGGTCGTCGGAGGTGTCGAAGCATGGATTCCCCACCGGATGATGGGAATTCCTACGGCTGCGGAGGTGCGCGCTCGATTGCAGCGGCTTCCGGCGAATTGCGGCCCTACTTGGCGGCGACACCCAGGATCCTGCGACGGCGGCCGACGAGGTCGCGGGCGAAGCGGGCCAGCTCCCGCGGCTCGAGGTCCCGGTCGCGCAGGTGGACCACCGCGCCCCGCACCTTCTGCACTGCGGCATCCACGCGGTCGAGCATGGCGTCGGATTCCTCGCGAAGCACGTCGAGCTGGTGCTGCAGCTCGGCCCGCACCTGCACGTCGAGGGCGTCGATCTGCTCCTGGGTGGGGTCGACGCCGGCGGCCAGGGCCTCGGGATGCACGGCGCGGCCGATGCGGTAGCGCAGCGGCGTGGGCGGCGGCAGGTGGGGCAGGGGCCCGATGCCGAGGCCGTAGGGCAGCGACAGGTGGACGGGGAAGATGTGTGCCCGGAACAGCTCGGGGAAGCGCAGCAGCTCGGCGATGCGACGACCGTCGTCGAGCACGATGAGCGTGTGGTGGGCGCCGGCATGGGCGATGGGCACCACCGGGGCGCCGGTCTGCAGGGCGATCCGGGCGTAGCCACGGCGGCCGTGGAAGTCGACGGTCCAGCGCTCGCGGAAGGGCCGCCAGGTGTCGAGGTCGCCGCCGGGAAGCACGAGGAGGTCGCGCTTGTGTTCGGTGAGCACGGTGCGGGCCATGCTGCGGGTGGCGCGGAGCACGCCACGTCGGGCGAAGAAGCGGGCGGTTCGGTCGAGCGAGAAGACCATCTCGTGGGCCAGTGCATGCACCGGCCTGTCGAGCCCATGGTGCCGATACCAGGCCGCACCGAGGCCCCACACGTCGGGAATCACCGTGCCACCGCTGTGGTTGGCGATGAGCAGGCTGCCGGGGTCGGGGAGGTTCTCCCAGCCGTGCACCGTGGCCGGGTAGAGGCCGCGCTCGGGGTGGAACAGAGGGTTGAGGCGCCGCAGAGTGCTGGTGAGCAGCTCAGCATCGAGGTGGTGGGGGTTGGTGCCCCAGTCTGGCCCGCTGCTGTTGGACTGCTTGAAGCGGAGGAATCGGCTGCGTGGAGACTCGGGGGACATGGTGACCTCGTGTGGCACAGCGCGGGCGACGAAGAAACGAGAACATGTTCTCGCCTGGATGCGCCAGAAGTAGAACATGTTCTCGTTTGTTCTGCCACTCTGAGATCTGAGCTGTCTCCGGACGGTCACATCGGGGCTGCGCCAGGTCAGCGGTCAGGTGGTCTGCCCACCGCGTTGTCGGCCTGCCGTGCCCGACTGGGGGGTGGTCTCGGCGGAAGCAGTCTGCTGGTGGTGCTTCTGCTCGTCGTGACTTCGTCTGGCCAGCTGCAGGAGTCTGTGGGAGGCCAGCCCGAGGCCGGCGAGCATGATCGCGAGGCCAGCCAGCGCGGCCGGTGAGGGATCGATCTGAACCAGAATGATGGCCAGCACGCTCATCAGACCGGAGACCACCAGCGATGCGAGGGCGGCCTGTCGCCGGCCAGGTTCCAGCCAGGCGAGGCGGCTGGGGGACTGGAGGTCCTGGCGGTGGACCCTGCCGAGGCGGTTGCGGGCGTGGGCGGCATCGGCAGGGGTCTCCTCGACGAGATGGGACCGCAAGGGCGCGAGGCGGGCCTCGAGTGCCTCCACGCTGAGGTCGCTGGCCACCACTGCGTTTGGCCCCACCACCAGCAGGCTGCCGTCGGCATCTTCGGTGACCCGGAGCTGAAGTTGGGCAGTGTCGATGTGGACGGGCGCCCGTCGGGGGCGGAGGAGGCGGGCGCCCGTGGGGGTGAGGGTGAGGGTGGCCGTCACGAGGCTGCGCACGACTGCCCGGACCACGGTGTCGGCCACACCGATGAGGCCGACCGCCGCCATCGCGCTACCCACCACGTCGCGAAACAGGGGGAGCGGAATGAAGAGGTGCAGGCTGTGGTCGCTCACGACCGCGACGCCGGTGAACAGCAGAGCCGCCGCCGCGCCCACCCGCCGACCGAGGATGCGGAGCGTCCGGGGACCCACCGCCCGCAGCCCAAGCTCCACCCGGTCTCGGTGTTCGTGCTCCGGTGCGGGCTTGGCTGGCTGCTCCGGAAGCACCGGCTTGAGCCAACGAGACAACAGGATCCACGACAGGAAGGCGCTCGGTGCCCAGCCGAGGAGGTCGAAGTGGGTGCCCATCGCGATGGAGGTGCCGAGGGCCCCGAAGCCTGTGGCCAGGGCGACCCGCAGCCTTCCCGAGGTGATGCGGCTCGGCAGTGGCCAGCCGTAGTGCAGAGCGATGGGCAGCAGCGACCAGCGCAGGGCGGTGAGGATGGCGAGTCCGCGACCCTTCATGCCGGCCTCGGCCCAGCCATACAGCAAGGAGCTGGTGCCGAAGCTCTGCACCAACACGCTCACGCAGGCCAGCAAAGCCACGGGCACCAGCCAGGGCCGCCAGGAATCGGCAGCCAGGGCTCGGTGGGCCAGCCGACCGCTCCCACCGCGGCTGGCCGCGCGGACCAGGGTGCCGGCGAACAGCACGGAGGCCCACACGTAGAGGGGTGGCTCCAGCTGTTGGAGTAGCTGCAGGGCGGGAAACGCGCCGAAGACCGCGAAGGCGGCGATGGCAACCGCTTCGAACACCCGGGGGCGGGACGGCATGGACAGGCTCGCGTGGAGCGTCATCTTACCTGGACGACTCAGGCGTCGATGAGGTCGTCGTCGAACCAGGCTTCGTCTGTCTCGACGGCCATCAGGGTGAGTCCGCGCGCAGGCGCGGTGATGCCGGCAGCCCGGCGGTTGCGGTAGGCGAGCACCCGGCGCATCGAGTCGGGGTGCCGCATGCCGATGCCCACCTCGGCCAGCGTGCCGACCATGATGCGCACCATCTTCCGCAAGAAGCCCTGCCCGAAGACATCAACGACGATCTCACCGCCGATGTCGGTGACGAAGATCTCGGTGACCGTGCGGACAGGCGGGCGCCCATCTACGGGTCCGCCCCGGAAAGATGAAAAGTCGAAGGTGCCCACGAGCTGGTCGGCCGCGCGCTGCATTCGGGCGGCATCGAGCTCGGGGTGGATCTGCCAGACGTCGAGAAGGTCGACGCTCACATCGGTTTGGATTCCGGGCTTGCGCCGTGCGGCCCGGGCGACCCGCTCGATGAGCTCCGGCGGATGGCCACCGGAGATGCGGTAGCGGTAGTGCTTGCCAATGCCCACCGCACGGGCGTGGACGTTCCAGGGCACCTGACGAACGCGCACGTCGAGCAGGCCGTCGTCGCGGTCGAGCTGCACCTCGTGGACGAGGGTCTCCATCACCTGCTCGTTCTGGAACACCTCTTCGGTGAAATAGCAGGTGGCGAGGTTGGCGATGGCGTGCACGCCGCGGTCTGTGCGTGCCGCGAACGCCAGGCCGCGCGCCCGCAGGCCGCCCGATGCGGTCTCCAGGCGAGCGCGCAGAGCCGCCGCGGCGGTCGGAACGTCGGGCTGCGGGGCGAGCCCGTAAAAGCGCGCGCCGTCGTAGCCGAACCGGATGAGGAGCTGGTTTCGCTCTTCCTTGCCCAAGGGGGTCTCCGTTGGTGGCGCCTGCGGCGGGGTGTGTCGTTCGCCGGACGTTGTCGGCCCACCGGGGGGTCGTCAGGGGGTCGTTGTGGGTGGGCTGCCCGCCAGCACGGGGCCTCGGACGGACCCGTATAATGCGTCTTGCGGCCTGCGTGACATCTCGCGACCTGAGTGTGTCCTGGGGCTGGCCTGTCACGGTGTGTCGTGGGCGTCGGCGCGGTGGGCTGCCGCCCGCTACCGGGCCGCACCTGGTGACGCGCGGCCTGTCAGGTCGCCATGTATGTGCTCGAATCCTTCTGGTCAGCTGCCGCCCGATTGTCAGGGCGACTCGACCTGTCCTCGCTCGTGTCGGTCGGCCTCGATCCTGCCACGGCAGACGACGAGACTCTGCGCCACCACGGTGTGTCCGGCCAACACCTCCGTCGTCTGCGCGAGGGAATCGCGCTGGAGACCGTCGCCCTTCCGGTGCGCATCACCGATGCCCGCTACCCGGATCTGCTGCGTCCGCTCCCCCATGCTCCCCCCGTGCTGTTCCTGCTGGGGGCCCTCGACCTGCTGCTCGCGCCCGCCGTTGCCATCGTTGGAGCCCGCCGATGCAGCCTGCTCGCCGAGCGGTTCGCCCGGCAGCTGAGCGGGGCCACCGCGGCTGGCGGGGGCGTGGTGGTGAGTGGGCTCGCCTGGGGCGTGGATGCGGCCGCCCACGAAGCCGCAGGCGGACGCACGATCGCTGTGGTGGGGCAGAGCCTCGATGTCCCCTTTGCAGGCTCGCTGCGCCGCCGGGTTGGTGCGCTTGTCGAGGCGGGCGGTCTGCTGGTCAGCGAGTTTCCGCCCCGGCAACGGCCGGACCGCTGGACCTTTCGACAGCGCAACCGCGTCATCTCGGGGCTGTCCCAGGCCACGGTGGTGGTGGAGGCGGGAGAGCGGTCCGGCTCGCTCATCACCGCCCGCTGCGCGCTCGACCAGGGCAGGGAGCTGTTCGTGGTGCCCGACCACCCCGCCCATCCCCACTCTGCGGGTGGGCTGTCCCTGCTGGAAGCCGGAATTCCGCCCCTCACCAGCCCCGCGCCGCTGCTGGAGCTGCTCCAGCTTGGCCCCCACAAGCCTCGCTCGCCGGAAGGCCTGCTCGCCATGCTCTCCGACCTGCCCGATGTCACCACTCTGGCCCGCCGGCTCGACCAACCCCTTCGGCAGGTGCGACAGGAGCTGTCGGCACTCGAATTGGACGGTCGGGTCGTGCGCTTGCCCGGTGGCCGCTATGGACCTGCCGCCCAAGCGCCTCGGAGGTCCCCATGAGCGCGGAGTCCGGCCACCCGGTGATGGAGCTCGATCGCTCCGCCAGCACCCTGCTCGACGTGCTGGTGGAAGCCGGGCACCTTGATGAGAAGTCCCTGGAGCGGGTCAATGACAGCCTGCTCGACGTCGAGACGCCCGACGGCATCATCCGCGTGCAGCACCTTCGTCGGGTGGTGGCCGACGTGCTGTTCGACGCCCTCGAGGAGATGGACCCCGAGTCTCGCAGGGTCATCGAGACGGAGTGGCCGTTGATCTTCCACTAGACCCGGCAGCTGAGCTCAGGCCGAGGTCTTCTTCGCGGTAGTGGACTTCTTCGCGGTGGTCGACTTCTTCGCGGTGGTCGACTTCTTCGCGGTGGTCTTTCGCGTGGACTTCCGAGCGGTTGTGGTCTTCTTCGCGGCAGCCTTCTTGGGCGCCGCCTTCTTCGTGGTCGTCCGTTTGGCCGCGGTCTTCTTCGTGGTGGTCGACTTCTTCGCGGTGGCCTTCTTGGGTGCCGCCTTCTTGGGTGCCGCCTTCGCCCGAGGCGTGCGCTTCGGGGCGTTCTCCCGCTTGCGAATGAGGTCCAGCGCGGTCTCGAGGTCGACGGCCAGGGGGTCGGCGAGCTGGGGCAGGGTGGCGTTGGTCTCACCGTTGGTCACATAGGGCCCCCAGCGCCCACTCATCACGTTCACCGGCTTGCCCGTGACGGGGTCGTCGCCGAGGGTCTTCAGCGGCTCCGAGCCTCGGCGTCGGGGCGGCTTCGACAGCAGCTCCAGAGCCTCGTCGAGGGTGACGGCAAACAGGTCGCGGCCCGTGGGGATGCTTCGGCTGCCCTTGCCGTTGCTCTTGACATACGGACCGTAGGGCCCGTTGGTCGCGAACACAGGCTCGGTGGTCTCGGGATGGGGGCCGAGGTCACGGGGGAGCGACAGCAGCTTCTGGGCCGTGGGGAAGTCGAGGGTCGTGGGGTCCATGCCGCGCAGCAGGCCCGCCCGCTTCGGCTTGATCTTGCGGGTGCGCTTGCCCTTGCCCGGCACCTCCTCGATGTCGCCGAGCTGCACGTAGGGACCGAAGCGGCCCTTCATCAGGTAGACGGGCTTGTCGGTGACCGGGTCGACGCCCAGCACCTTGGGACCCTTGCGCCGCTCGATGACGATCTCGATCGCCTTTTCGAGGGTGAGCTCGTCGGGCGGCAGGTCGCCGGGGATGTCGGCGTTGGTCTCGCCCATGTTGAGGAAGGGGCCGTAGCGCCCGACCCGCACGTCCACCTGCTCGCCTTCCTCGGACTTACCGATGGGGATGGTGCACACCGTGCGCGGGTCGACGGCGTCGGCGGCCTGGTCGAGAATGGCCACCAGGCCGTCATCTCCGCGGTAGAAACGCTTGAGGTACTGGTAGTAGCCGTCGTTGCCGACCGCGATCTCGTCGAGGCCGTTCTCCATCTTCGCCGTGAAGTCGTAGTCGACGAGGTTGCCGAGGTGTTGCTCCATCAGCGCCGTCACTGCGAAGGCCGTGAAGGTGGGCACCAGGGCGCTTCCCTTCTTGAAGACGTACTTGCGGCGCAGCACGGTGTCGATGGTGCTGGCGTAGGTGGACGGACGGCCGATTCCGCGCGCCTCCAGCTCCTTCACGAGCGAGGCTTCGGTAAGCCTGGCGGGCGGCTTGGTGGTGTGTCCCGCCGGCGTGAGCGTCTCGAGGGACACCTCGTCGCCCACCACGAGGGGGGGCAGCAGGCGGTCCTGGTCGGCGAGGAGCGCGTCGGGGTCGTCGGAGCCCTCGACGTAGGCGCGCCGGTAGCCGGGAAAGTCGATTGTGCGGCCGCGGGCCTGGAACACGCAGTCGTCGACCGAGATCGCGATGCGCATCGACCGACCGCGGGCGTTCACCATCTGGCAGGCCACGGTGCGCTTCCAGATGAGGGCGTAGAGGCGGGCTTCGTCGGTGCTCAGCTCGGCCTCGGCACGGTCGAGCCCCCGAAAGCTCTGCCCGGCCGGACGAATGGCCTCGTGGGCCTCCTGGGCGTTCTTCGACTTCTTCGCGTAGGTGCGGGCCTGGCCCGGCAGGTACTTCGCGCCGTACTGCTGCTTGATGAGGTTGCGGGCGGCGTCGACGGCTTCGGCGGACAGCGTGGTGGAGTCCGTCCGCATGTAGGTGATCCAGCCGTTTTCATAGAGGCGCTGGGCGGTGGACATGGTGCGGCGGGCGGTCCACCGCATCTTCCGGTTGGCCTCCTGCTGCAGAGTGCTCGTGGTGAAGGGCGCGGCCGGCCGGTCGGTGAACGGCTTCTCCTCCACCTCCGACACCTTGCCGGTGGCACCGGTGAGCCGCTCCACCAGGGCCTTTGCCCCGGCCTCGTCGAGCACATGCACGGCCTTCTTCGCCTTGAGCTCGCCGTCTTCGCCGAAGTCGCGTCCAGATGCCAGGCGGGTGCCGCCCAGGGTCCAGAGGTCGGAGTCCACCCCGCCCTTTTCATGGCTGAAGGTGGCCTTCGCGTCCCACCAGCTCGCGGGCTTGAAGGCCAGGCGACGCCGCTCCCGCTCCACGATGAGGCGCACGGTGACGCTCTGCACGCGGCCGGCCGACAGCTTCGGGCGCACCTTCTTCCACAGCAGCGGCGACACCTCGTAGCCGTACAGGCGGTCGACGATGCGCCGTGTCTCCTGGGCACGCACGAGGTCGAGGTTGACGTCGCGGGGGTTTTCGAGGGCCTTCTGGATTGCGGTGCGGGTGATCTCGTTGAACACGAGGCGCTTGACCGGCACCTTGGGCTTGAGCACCTCTGAGAGGTGCCACGCGATGCTCTCGCCCTCTCGGTCCTCATCCGTGGCGAGGTAGAGCATGTCGGCCTCGGCCAGGGCGTCCTTCAGCAGGCGCACCTGGGCCTTCTTCTCGGGCGGCACGACATAGATCGGCTGAAAGCGGGACTCGACGTTGACTCCGAGGCGCGACCACTTGTGCTTCTTCTTCGCCTTCGGAATCTGGTCTGCGTTCTTGGGCAGGTCGCGGATGTGCCCGACGGAGGCTTCGACGCGAAAGCCCTCTCCGAGGTACTTTTCGATGGTCTGCGCCTTCGCGGGGGACTCGACGATGACGAGGGAGGTGCCCATGATGCCTCGTAGGAGGGGGTGCGTGCGACGCCGGGGGCGTCCGCTTGCCGCGTTTGTGGACCGCCGACCATACCCGAGCGCGGCTGAGTCGCGGTCCCTGTGCGACGGTGGCCGCAGGGGTACACCAGCTGGCCGGGCCCTGCAACGCAGCGGTCCAGCAACCCGCCTCGGATAGGCTGGTCGCATGGACCCAGACGCCCGAAAGTGGCTCGACCACCTCGCCGCCGCCAAGGGCGCATCACCCCACACCTTGCGCGCCTATGGCGCTGATCTGCGCAGCCTGGCCCAACACCTCGGTCGGCGTCGTCCGGATCGCCGTCTGAGAGATGCCACTCGGCGCGAGCTGCGAAGCTGGCTGGCAAGCCTGGGCTCGCCCGGCAGCCGGCCCGCTCCGGCAAGCCTGGCCCGTCGGGTCGCCACGCTGCGCGGCTTCTACGCGTGGCTGGTGGTGGAAGGACAGCTCGCGCAGAGCCCCGCCGCCCGCATCCGACCCCCTCGCGTGCCGCGTCGAGTCCCCCGCATCCTGGAGGTGCCCGAAGCCGCAGGTGTTGTCGAGAATCCACCGCAGCAAGGTGTGCTCGCGCTCCGAAATCGGGCTTTGCTCGAGCTCGTCTACAGTGCGGGCCTGCGAGTGGGCGAGCTGGTGGCCCTCGACCGGGGCGATGTCGACGCCGACGAGCGGCTGGTGCGGGTGCGCCTCGGAAAGGGCGGCAAGGACCGCATCGTGCCATTCGGACCCCCCGCTGCAGCAGCCCTCGACGCTCTGCTGCGCAACCTGCCGCCCGTCGGCCTCGACGACACCCCCGCGCTGTTTCGAAACCATCGGGGCGGGCGACTCGGTGCCCGCTCGGCGCGGCGAATCGTGAAGGAGGCGGGCAGGCAGGCCGGCGTGGACGGCGTGCATCCTCACGCGCTCCGCCATGCCTGCGCCACCCACATGCTGTCCGGAGGCGCCGACCTGCGGGCCATCCAAGAGCAGCTCGGACACGAGAGCCTCGCCACCACCGAACGCTACACCCACGTCGACCCGGCCCACCTGCTGCGGGTGTACCGGGGCGCCCATCCCCGCGCTCGGGAGCGGTCGCCGGAGTCGGAGGACTGACCCGGATGATTTCGGGTGGCGGTGCCGCGTTCGGTACAGTGACCCTGTCGTTGGGTCGGCTTCCCGACCGCAGTGCTGGAGGACCGGTGTCCGTCGAAGGGATCGCGCTCAGTGACCAGGAACAGGTGCGGCTCGACGAGCTGTGGGCCATCGCACAGGACGGCGACCACTACGCCATGCTGGATGTCGATGAGAATGCCGAACGGATGGACATCCAGAAGGCCTACCACTCGCTGTCGCGCCTGTGGCACCCCGACCGCTACTTCCGAAAGGAGCTCGGTCCCTACGAGGAGCGTCTCGAGGCGGTGTTCATCGCCATCACCGACGCCTACCGCACGCTGTCCAACGAGTCGGCGCGCCGGGCCTACGATGTCGAGCGGGAAAACGACCCCGACCGTCGGCGCCGTCGCAGGCGTCGCCGGGCCACGCCTCCAGGCGAGGCTGTCCCCGAAGCCACGCAGGCTGCCGCCGAGGCGGACGTCGAACGCGCTCGCGCTCGGCGCTCCAGCCTCAAGCAGGGCCGGGCAGCCGGACGCGGTCGGCGGCTTCGAAATGGGGGTCGGGCCGCTTCGTCGGGCGAGCGGAGGTCGAGTCGTGCCGCCAGCGGGAGCCGCCAACGTCCTGCGGCGGTCAGCAAGGCCATGGCCCAGATGCGCAAGCAGCTGCGGGGTCAGCTCAAGAGAGCGCGTGAGCTGTATGACGAAGGCGTCCAACACCTCGAGGCCGGTGCGGTGCTCAAGGCTTCGAGCGCACTGAGCATGGCCTCGTCCTTCGACCCACGAAACGAGGAGTACAAGGCGAAGGCCGATGAGGCTCTGCGGGCGGCCCGGAAGATCCAGGCGAAGAACTACGTCACCCTGGCGGAGAGCGCCGAGAGCTTCGCCAACCTGCGCGAGGCGCTGGCGAACTACCAGAAGGCGGTGGACTACGAGGTCGACGACGCCCGTCCCTACTACCGTCTCGGCGTGCTGCTCCGCCGGGTCGAAGACGACCACCGCGCGGCCCTCGACCACTTCCGCACCGCTGTCTCCAAGGCGCCCGAGAACGTCGAATTTCGACTCGCGCTCGGTGAGCTCTACGCCGACCTCGGTCTCAAGGTCAACGCACAAGGCCAGTTCAAGCGTGTTCTCGCCATCGACAAGTCCAACGACAAGGCCAAGGCGGGGCTGAAGTCCCTTTGATCTGCTTGCCCGGCCTGGGGCCCTTCGTTAGAGCGGCGCGGGTCGCTAGCTCAGTCGGTAGAGCACCGGCCTTTTAAGCCGAGGGTCGCGGGTTCGAGTCCCGCGCGACCCACCCTCTCATCCCCTTGGTTATTTCTGAGGATTTTGTCTTCGACAGGGTGAGAATCTCGGATTAAGAGCGCAGCCCATCGAGACCCGTTCGTCTAGGGGTCAGGACACCGGGTTTTCATCCCGGCAGCACGGGTTCGAATCCCGTACGGGTCGTCTCGAGGCCTCCAGGCACACCGCCTGGGGGCCATTTTCTTTCTTGGGTCCCTTCCTGCCGGGGCCTCCCAATCCCTGTGAGGTGGCCTCCCATGCTCACTGTCGCCTACCTCACCTCCGCCGACATGGTGCCGGGTGCTCCCGAAGCCCGCGGCGACCTGTTCGAGCTGGAGCACCAGCTCAGCGCACTGGCGCCCGCCTGCCTCGCCCGCGGCATCCGGCTGGAGCTGCGGGTCTGGGACCACGCGTCCTTGGTGGGAGACGTGGAGAATGGCCACTACAGCGCTGTTGTCGTGGGTACCCCCTGGGACTACCAGGAGCGCCACGAGCTGTTCTGTGCGCTCCTCGACCGCATGGCGGACTCGGTGCCGGTGCTCAACCCGCCCGGGGTGGTGCGCTGGAATGCCGACAAGTCCTACCTGCGCGAGCTGGAGCGGGCCGGCGTGCCCATCGTGCCGACGGTGTGGGTGGACTCGGTGGATGACGACACCATCGCCCTCGCCCACGATGCCCTCCAGTCCGACCATCTGGTCGCCAAGCCGGTGGTGGGTGCGGGGGCGGTCCGCCAGATCGAGGTCCGGCGGGGCGAACCTCTGCCGCCCCCGGCCCTGTGTCCCCCGGCGGGTGCCCTCGTGCAGCCCTTCATGGCGGCCGTCCAGACCGAAGGGGAGCTGTCCTTCGTCTATTGCGGCGGTCGCTTCAGCCATGCCTTGGTGAAAGCGCCGGCCAGCGGCGACTACCGGGTGCAGTCGGTGTACGGCGGCGTGGAGCGGGTCTACCGACCGTCCGCCGAGGAGCAGGCGTGTGCCCGCGCGGTGGTGGAGGCGGTGCCCGGGGTGCAGTCGGCCGAGCTGTTGATCGCCCGTGTCGACCTGGTGCGCGATGAGCAGGGCACTCTGCGGCTGATGGAGCTGGAGCTCATCGAGCCCTATCTGTACCCCGAGCAGGGCCCCGAGCTGGGGGAGCGGTTCGCCGACGCCTTGTCCGCCTTGCTGGGTGCAAGCTGAAGACCGGCCTCAGCCCACACCGTCTCGGCCGACCTCCTGGAGGCGGCTGCCGAAGCCCAGCACCCCGCCGTGGCTCATCACATGCACGGCATCGGCGTCCAGACCTCGCTCGGCCACCTGTGCGGGCAGCAAGGAGTAGGCGCCGTGGTCCACCGGCTCATCGGACAGGTCGAAGGTGCCCCAGTGCATGCCCACGAAGTGTCGGGCGCCGAGGTCGATGAAGGCCTGCACGCTGTCTTCGGGGGGCATGTGCTGCACGCCCATGAACCACCGGGGCTCGTAGGCGCCGAGGGGGAGCACGGCGACATCCGGTTCGCCCAGCACGGCACGGATGACCCGGAAGCCGTCGAACCAGCCGGTGTCTCCCGAGTGGTAGACCCCCACCCGGTGCCCGTCTGAAGACGGCGCTCCTTGCACCATCCAGCCGCCCCAGAGCGCGCGGTTTCGGTCCCAGCCGCGGCGCAGATGCCAGTGCTGGGAAGGCGTGAGGGTGCAGCGGAGGTCCCCGACACAGATGGCCTCGAACCAGCTCAACTCCACCACACCGGCCGGGTCGCCCGGGATGCTGCGGGCGATGCCCTTGGGACAGCCCACCACGGCTTGGGGGAAGCGCTTGCGGATCGCGGCGATGGAGCGCCGGTCGAGGTGGTCGTAGTGACCGTGGGTGATGAGAATGGCGTCGACGCGGGGGAGGTCGTCGGGCAGGCGAGGGGGGGCCACCAGGCGAGGGACTCCCGGGCCCGCCGCTCCGAACACAGGGTCGATGAGCACCTGCTGGCCATCGATGTCGATGAGCACGGAGGCGTGTCCCAGCCACTGGACCCGCGCGCCGGCCTCGACATGTCGCCAGGCCTCGGTCGGCTGGCGGACTTCCGGCAAACGCGGCGCCCGCGACCTCTTGTCTGCGGCGAAGGGGTTGGACTGCATCACCTTCCAGCGGAAGATGTCGGCGGGACCCCGGTCGTTGACGGTGCCCCAGGGATGGTGGAACAGCCCGGATGCCGTGGCCGGGTCGGCCGCGAAGGGTCGGTCGGCGGACGACAGCGCGGGCAGGTCGATGCGGAAGGCTTCGGGCGCAGAGGACATGGGCGCGGGATAGCCTCCCGGCGCGCGTTGTCATGCGCCAAAGCCGCCCTTCCCGGCGGGACAGGAGTGGCATGTCCGGCTCTCTCACCATCGTCGGCCTCGGCCCGGCGCGTCCCGACAACCTCACCTGGGAGGCGGTCAAGGTGCTCCAGGCCGCGGCTGCCGACCCCCACGGCTGGCGCACCTACGGCCTCGCTCACGCCCGCGAGCTCGCCACCCAGGTGGCGCCCGGCCTGCAGATCAGGAGCCTCGACTACCTGTACAGCCTGCCTGGCGTCGACCGGCCCGTCGCCTATGCCGACCTCGCCGAAATGCTCACCCGTAGGGCATTCTCGGATGGTCACCATGTGCTCTACCTCGTGGCCGGCAGCCCGTTGTTCTACAACGATGCCGTGCTGGCCATCCGCCGCCGCTGCGCCGCGCTCGACCAGCCGGTGCGCCTGGTCCACGGCATGTCGTTCGTCGACCTCGTGCTCGACCGGGTGTACTGGACCGGCCACGGCGGCTTGCAGCTCTGGAGCGCCTGGAACGTGGCCCACGACGGTGTCGACCTCGACCCACGGGCGCCCGCCCTGCTCGTGCAGCTGGGAGAGTTCGGCCGCGCTGGCGATGCCCTCGACGCCGACCGCAGCCCCCAGATGCTCGGCCGACTGCGGGACCGGCTCGCCACGGTCTACCCGTCCGACCACCCGGTCATCGTGCTGTTCTCCAGCGGTCCCCCCGACTACAACTCCGACGGGCGGCGCCTGCCCCTGTCCCAGCTCGCCGAGGCACCCGTGCCCGTGTACAGCAACCTGTGGGTGCCCGCCCTCGATGGTCCGGGCCTCGAAGCGGACCTCGCCCCCCCCACGCAGGCGGTGCGCCCATGAGCCGGCGCCCTCGTCACTTCCTGCCGCCGGGTCCCTTCCCCCCGCAGGACCCCCCCGAGCCCGACACCGAGTTCGATCTCGACGCCTCCCTCGACGGCCCGGAGCCCGAGACCGAGATGGCCTCCCTTGCCGAAGAGGTCGACCTTGGGGCCATCTTCCGCGACCGTCTGTTCACCGGCCACCACATGGATGGTCCGGCGCGCTCGGCGCTGCAGGCACGTCTCGGACAGGCCCTCAATGCCGGCCAGCTCGATCTATCGGCCGACCTGCTGTCCGCCTGGGCCGACACCTGGTCGCTGTCGGCGATGGTCGACGACGCCAACGACGCCTGGTGCGAGGCGCCCGATGGGGCTGCGCTCGGGGTGCTCGGGCGGGCGGCCGAGGTGGTCCGTCTTGCGCTTGGTTGGGAGACCACGCCGGATGGTCCGTGGCCCTGGCCGGATGATGCGGCCCTGAAGCAGGCGGCCGGCCCGGTCGACCCCACCCAGGATGTCGTCGTCCGGCGTCATCCTGCAGACGGCGCCCGGCGTCTCGCCACAGCCCTCGGCCTGCCTGTGGTCGACGGGGCGCCCCTGGAGCTGCCGGCTCACGAGATCATCGACCCAGCCGAGCTCGTCCCCCGCCGCGCCGAGCTGGGGGCCGCACTTGCCGAGGGTCGGCTGTCCGCCGTCGCCTTCACCGCCACTCCGGATGCGACTCCCGCCGCTGCCCTCGCGCTCGGGGAGCTGCGGCTCGAAGGCATCGCCCAGAATGCGGTGGAAGCGTGCGGATTGGCGGGCCTGCTCGCCCCGGACACCCCGGCGTGGGCCCTCCTGCGCACCCCGGCCCCGAGCGAGGCGCTGAAGGTCGACGCCCACACCGTGCTCGATGCCGCTTGCGAAGGCGCCCTCGTGCCCGGTCCTCCCGGTCGGCTTCGACGCAAGGAGATCGACACCGTGGGCGCCTTGTTGTGGGTCGGCCCTCATCCGCCGGTGTGGGTGGCCCCCGTGGCCGTGCATGTGCTGCGCGCCCTCGATGGAAGGCAGCCGCTGGGTGTCTTGGAGGCCGCGATGAAGGCGCCTCCGGGCGCTCTGGTGGAAGTCGCCCAGGAGCTTGTGCGCATCGGGGCTGCGGTGCAGGCCGGATGACGGCTGCGGTCGGACGGTGGACGGTCGACGGGCCGCTCGACCTGGGCCGCACGGTGCGTGGCCTGACCTTCTGGGGCTTTTCCACCTGGGTTCGCGTGGACCTCAGCGGGGCCTGGGTGGCCCGGCGCACCGAGCGCGGACCCGGCACTCTGCGACTCACGGTGCAGCAGGGCGAGCTGGTGGGCGAAGCCTGGGGCCCGGGTGCCGCCATCGTGCTCGAAGACGCCCCAGGACTGGCTGGTCTCGACGATTCTGGCACGTCTGCCATCCCCGAACACCACGCCCTCGTGACGCGCCTCGCCCACCGTGCCCGGGGCTGGCGACTGGCGCGTTGGCCGGGAGTGGTGCCCACCCTGGTGGGCGTCGGACTGGCCCAGAAGGTCACCGGACGCAATGCGCAGCGCGGCCTGTTCGCTTTGGTCCGGCGCCACGGACAGCGCGCCCCCGGTCCCCGCGACGACCTCGCCTTGTTGCCCCATGTCGACGATCTCGCGCGTCTGCCGCCCTTCGCCTTTCATCCCCTTGGCATCGAAGGACACCGGGCTTCGCTGGTTCGGCGCATCGCCTCTCGGGCTGATGCTCTGCAGCGGGCCTTCGACCTTCCCCCGGCGGAGGGACGCCAGCTCCTCCAGAACCTGCGCGGCATCGGACCCTGGACCGCAGGCGTGGTGGCGGGCAGCGTGCTCGGCGACCCCGATGCCATCCCCATTGGCGACATTCACCTGCCCAACTTCGTGTCGTGGAACCTCGCTGGAGAGCCCCGCGCCGACGACGACCGCATGGTGCAGCTCCTCGAGCCCTACGCCGGCCAGCGCAATCGGGTGGTGCGGCTGCTGAAGAGTGGGGGCCGCAAGCCACCCAGGTACGGTCCCCGGGCCGAGGTGCGGGACATCCGGGGCATGTAGGACCGACCTACACCGCTCCCCAGAAGAAGCGCCGGTAGCGGCTCGCCGAACGGGCCCGGCTTCCCAGATCCTGCAGCTGGCCGAGGGGCTGGGCGCCCCGGTTGACGTAGATTCGCGCCGACAAGGAGCGGTCGGGGTCGGTGCGCATCACGAAGTGGGCGAGTCCCTGGTCTCGGGCCCAGGCGAGGCGGGCGTCGACCAGTCGGCTCCCCAGGCGCTCCCCCCGGGCGTCGGACGCGACCGCCAGCTCCGCCATGTAGACCGTGCCATCCACTGCACCCCCGAAGTCGGGCTGGCTTCCCACGAAGTCCGGGATGGTCGGGTCGGTGTGCTCGGACAGCCGCAGGGCGCAGGCAAAGCCCACCACCTCGCCCCGTCGCTCGGCCACCACCAGGCAGTGCTGGCAGAAGGCGGTCCAGGTGTGGCGGCGCACGTCTGCGGCGTGGTGGATCTCGAGGTAGGGCGGCTCGGCGAAGGCTGCCTGGTACAGGGCGATCATGCCGTCAGCCGCAGCATCTTGGGGGTCGGACACCCGGCGCAGGCTGATCACGGCGCTGCCTGTTGAGACAGCAGGGACACGAGGCCCTGGTGGTAGGTCTGCAGGCTCTCCAGGTCGACCCACTCGTCTGCGGCGTGGGCGCCTCCCTTGATGGGGCCCATGCACAAAGCGGGGGTGCCATCCCGGCCGGAAATGAGGGCGACGTCGATGTAGCCGGTGTTGTCGGGGTCGGCGCAGCGGCCGTGGTGGAGGCTCTGGAACGGACGGGTGAGGCGCTGCAGCGCACGGGCTTCCGAGGCGTAGCCGGGCATCTCCAGGTGGACGTCGAAGCGGGCGAGGTCGACGCACATGGGTTGCTTGAAATTGACCGCGTCGAGGGCGTTCTCGATGACTTTCCGGACTGCTCGCGCGGTGACTTCGGGTGCGCCGGTGCGAAACTCCAGCAGGGCCCAGGCGCCATCGGGGATGCGGTTGGGGATGGCCTCCACGCGGGGCGGTCCCCCGGAGAACACCGTGTCGGCGGGCAGTGAGCCCGCATGGATGGCCGCGACGTTGAGCACCGTGCGGTAGGGCTTGTCGTGGCGCGCGACCCAGTCGGCCAGTCGACTCAACACCGCGTGGAGCGCATGGGTGACGCTGCGACCGGAGTGGGGACGGCTCGCATGTCCGCCGTGGCCGCGCAGGGTGATGGCCACCTCCAGCAGTCCCCGGCAGCCAGACATCACCTGGGCGGGGGCTCCGCAGAGCGACAAGGTGGCCTCGGGTCGCACCTCGGCGTGGTGGGCCACGAAGTGCTTCATGCCCACGAACTCGTACTCCTCGTCGCAGTAGAGCAGGTAGCCGACCCCCTTGGTCGGGCCGGCCTGTCTTGCAGCGACAAGCCCCGCGGCCACGGCGGCCTTGGTGTCGGCAGCGCCCAGGGCGTGGTAGCGCCCGTGTCGAACGGTGTGCTGGGGGACGGTCCAGCCGCCCGATGGCGGCACGGTGTCGATGTGGCCGGCGATGAGCAGCTCGGTGTCGGCCGGGTCCCCATCGAAGGCCAGCACGTTGGGACGGCCGGGAGACACCTCCTCGATGCGCACATCGAGCCAGGGACACTTGCGCAGCTCGGCGGCGATGCGCTCAGCGACGTCCATCTCATTGTGGACCGGTGCGCGGCCACGCATGGGAGACGGGCGCCACCAGCTCGGGATGCGGCAGAGCGCCTCGGTCAGCTCGAGGACGTCGGGAGTGCAGGTCATGGGTCCGCCGGGGGAGGGGGCAGGCATCATCGCTCAAGCGGCAGGCGGGCGCGGCCCAGTCTCTGGCGGCGGGCCTCGGGCAGGCGCCACCAGGGCACCCAGGGAAAGGTGTGGTGGGTGAGGTGAAAGCCGAAGTGGTAGCAGGTGAGAAAGCTGAGCCACACGGGGTAGTCGCTGGATGTCGCCGCGTGGACGTTGGTGTGGCCATGCACCGGTCGCCGGTGGGGCAGGAAGGTGCCGAAGGTGAACAGCTGCAGCGCCGCGAGCACCGGCGGCAGCCACACAAACAGCCACAGGTTGGGCTCCGGCAGGCCGAGCACCCGCACCAGCACGTTGTGGAAGGCGGCGATGCCGAGCACCTGCCACCAGCGCACATAGCGGCGGCCAAAGGCGACCAGCCAGGCGAGGAAGCGGGGGTCGTGGCCGTCGTGCCAGTCGGGGTCGCCGTCGCGGGCGGGGGTGGCATGGTGGGCGACGTGGGCTTTGCGCAGCGAACCAAAGGAGAAGCCGGCAAACAGGAGCGCACACAGGGCACCCGCGCCATCGTTGAGGCGAGGCCGCCCTGGCGCCAAGGTGCCGTGCATCGCGTCATGCGCGGTGATGAACAGTCCGGTACACAGAAATGTGCGCACCAGCACGGCGATCCCAGCGAGCGGGAGGGTCTGCGCACTCAGGGGCAGCCACGCCACTGCCAGGAAGCTCAGCAGCCACAAAGACAGCACAACCCCCGCAAGCCAGAGGCCACGGGGGTCACCAGGGGCTGGGTGTGCGGGCACAATCACAGGCGTCTCCGAAGAGGCGCTCTATCTGCGTGTCCGGTTCAGACCATCAACGCGGCGGCAGTCGGCCCGAGTGGCGCTTGTCTTCGGCGTCGTCCCGCAGGGCCACGAAGTCGGGAACGGACTGTCCATCGAGGCTTCGCACCGGCATGGAGGAGGCTCGGGGGGGCTCGGCCTGGGCGGGCCGGGGCGGTGGTCCTGTCCGCGGAATGGGCCGGTCTCGGCGGACCTTCTTCTGGAGGCTTCGCTCCTGCGGCCGGGCGTCGGTCTTTTCTGCGATGGCCGAAGCACCCTGGTGGACGGCATCCAGGGCGAGCTCCCGCGCCTGGTCCAGGGTCCCGTCGAGCTTGGGGCTCGCGACCGCGAAGGAGCCGGCCGCAATCAGGGCGGCAAGGGCGGCGAGGGGAATGAGGCCAAGGGCGCGGGACGAGGTCGACATCGGGTGCCTCTCTTTGGCGTGGGGTCCGCAGAGGCGACTCCTGTGCGCCGCAGATCATTCACCCCGGGTCTTTCATCCCCTTGCGCCGCCGAGCTGCCAGGCCGCCCGCTCCTCCGGAGGACGGGTGAGCATCAGGAAGCTCTCGGTGTAGCCGAAGTCCACCACCGAGCGACCGATGGGGACGAAGACGAAGACCCCGATGCACAGGGCCATCACGCCGCCAAGCACCATGCCCATCATCAGCAGGAACATCACGAAGCCAAACAGCAACAGCCACAGCCGGTTGCCCGAGGTCAGCTCCCACGACCGCTCCAGAGCGCCGATGGGACCTTCATCCTCGAAGACCACAGCATGGGTGCCCAGGGACAGGCCGAGCTGCACATAGAACATGGCCGGCACCAGGGTGAACAAGGCCACCCCTCCTGCCGCGAAGGCCAGGCTCGCCGACTGCTGCTGCCACGCCAGCATGCCCACGACGCCCGCTGGCGCACCCGCAATGCCGAACACCCCCGACATGATGAGCATCGACAGCAGGGCGTAGCCGAACACCCCGAGCGTGCGGTCCGCCCCCGAAAACAGCGTGCCCACCGACGATGTGCCTGTCTCCAGGATCTCTCTGTGTACCTTGAGGAAGCCTGCGAACACGAAGCTGCGGATGGCCGTGACCACCAGCACAATCAAGAAGACGAAGGCCAACACGACCAGGGCGATGCCGATGGCGAGCGCACCCCACTCGAAGGGACCGCCCAGGCTCGCCCCCACTGCGGGAACCTGCAGTCCGTCGGCCATCTGAGGCAGCATCAGCGAGGCCTCCTGGCTGAACTCCTCGATGAGGCGCTGGAGCTCCTCGGCGTCGCCGCCCTCCCCGCCTCCGCCTCCGCCACCCTGGCAGCCGCCGTCGAGCACGGTCATCAGCACGCCGCCAAAGAACATCGGTGGCCAGGCCCTCTTGAAGGCCTCGAAGCCGTGGGACACCGCGCGTCCGAAGTCGTAGGCCTCGGAGAACTGCATGACTGCTCCAGTGGGGGTTGCCGCCCACACGATGGATGCGGCGACTGCATTGCACCACGAGCCCCGCCCTCCGCCTTCGGACAAGCCCAGAGGGGGTCGCCATGCGGTATCGTGCGCGACCGGGAGTCTCAATGCACCGAAATGCCGCCCTGTTCGTTGTCTTCGCCCTTTCGGCCTGCGCGGCAGAGCCCCCCCCCGTCGACTCCGACGCCGTCCCCCTGGCGCCCCTTTCTGTCGAGGATCAGGCGCGCGGGCACCTGGCCACGCTGGCTGGTGGCGGGCAGCTCGCGCACCTGCGCACCCACTCCGACGCCCTCGGCCAGACCCATGTGCGCTTCCAACAGCAGCACCACGGCGTGCCCGTCCTCGACGCCCAGGCCATCGTACACTTCGGTCAGCAGGGCATTCTCGACGTCACCCACACCCTGCACCCCCAGCTCGACGTCGACCCCACGCCCGCCGTCGATGCCGCCGACGCCATCGTGCTCGCGCTCGACACCCTGCCCCGAGACCTCACCACCGAGCCGCCCACCACCGAGCTGTGGGTGGTCCCCGACCGGCACCGCACCCGCGACCACCTCGCGTGGAAGGTGCGCATCCCCCAGCTCGACGGCAGCGCTGAGAGCGACGTCCCCATCGTCTACATCGACGCCCACACCGGCCTGCACCTCTGGTCCACCACCGACTTCAAGCACGCGGCGGCCGCGGCATCCGGCGACTCCAACTACTCGGGCACCGTCTCCTTCGAAGTCTATGAAAACAGCGGCACGTACTACATGGAGGACACCACCCGGGGCATCGGCACCTACACGGCCGGCAACACCACCTGGTCGGCCTCCATCGTGAGCGACGGCGACGGCACCTTCGACGCCACCAGCCAGGCCGAGGCGGTCGACGGCCACTACGCCGCCTCCGAGTTCTACGACTTCATGGACGACACCTTCGGCCGCGACGGCATGGACGGCTCGGGCGGTCCCACCTACGCCAGCTCCATCCTGGGCTCTGGCACGGTGTTCACGGTCATCGTCGACTACGGCTCCAGCTATGCCCAGGCCGCCTACTCCTCGGGCGCCATCTACCTCGGAGACGGCGACGGCACGACCTACCAGCAGATGACCAGCACCGACATCATCGGCCACGAGATGGGCCATGGCGTCACGGGCTCCACCGCCGGCTTCACCTACATGGACGAGAGCGGCGCCATCGACGAGCACTTCGGCGACGTCTACGGGGCGGGTCTGGAGCGCTACCTCGAGGGCGCGGGGGCCAACCACTGGCACCTCGGCGAGGACGTCTACACGCCCGGCACCTCGGGCGACGCCATCCGCTACATGGACGACCCCACCGCCGACGGCGTGTCGGTCGACCACTACGACGACCGCTACACCGGCACCCTCGACAACGGCGGCGTACACATCAACAACGGCATCGGCAACCTCGCCTTCGTGCTGGTCGTCGACGGCGGCGCCCACCCCACCTACGGCGGCACCGCCATGACCGGCATCGGCTTCGACGCCGCCCTGGCCATCTGGCACCGTGCGCTCGACGTCTACCTCACCTCGGGCGCCGAATACGACGACCTCCGTGCCGCCACCCGGGCCGCCGCCACCGACCTCTACGGCGTGGGCACCGAGCTCACCGCGGTCGAGTCCGCCTGGGACCTCGTGGGCGTGGAGGGCGCTTCGGGCTGCCACACCTCCCTGCCGGGCTCCTACAACTACTGTTCCTCCACCTGTCCCTGCGTCGACGGCGAGGGCGCCTGCTCCTCCGACGCCGAGTGCGGCAGCGGCCTCACCTGCGAAGAAGACCTCGGCGCCTCCTATGGATACGCCTGGTACGTCGACGTCTGCACCTCCGACTGCCACGGAAGCGCGAGCCCTGGCGACTACAACTACTGCTCCACCTCCTGTCCCTGCGAAGACGGCGAGGGCCAGTGCAGCGACGACACCGAGTGCGTGTCGGGCGCGGTGTGCAACGAGAACGTGGGCAGCAGCTACGGCTACGACTGGTACATCGACGTCTGCGAGGCCGACTGCCACGCCCCTTTCACGCCGGGCGCCTACAACTACTGCTCCGCCTCCTGTCCCTGCGACGACGGTGAAGGCGCCTGCTCCTCCGACTCCGAGTGCGCCGCGGGCCTCACCTGTGTGGCCGACCAGGGCGCCGCCTATGGATACGCATGGTACGTCGACGTCTGCATGTCCGACTGCCACGCGGGCCTCACGCCGGGCGCCTACAACTACTGCTCGCCCGCCTGCCCCTGTGATGCGGGCGAGGGCCAGTGCAGCGACGACTCCGAGTGTGCCTCGGGCACCACCTGCAGCGAGAACGTGGGCGCCACCTACGGATACGCCTGGTACGTCGACGTCTGCGAGTAGTCATCGAGGGCGTCTTCGTCTGGGCGCGTCCCCTTCGGGGTCGGGCTCTCCTTGCGGCTCGCGGCCGAGAACCTGGCGCGCCCCTCGTGCCTCGGTGGCGCCCCAGGGCCGCTCGGTCCCCGCCTCCGCTGGCGCTCCGGACGGTGACACGCCCTGCGGGCGTCCTCCAGTCCATCCCTCGCGCACGCCTGGGCGAGCCGTCTACACTCCATGCCCGCGCGCTGGAGGCGACACGATGGTCCGCACATACAGGTGGCTTGCGCTCGCCCTTCTCCTCGGCTGCTCCGGCAAGTCGGACACCGCCGGCGAGGGGGAGGGGGAGGGCGAGGGCGAAGGCGAAGGCGAAGGCGAGGGCGCGGCCCCGCTCTCCAATGGACCGGGCGGCAGCCTGGTGATGAGCGCTTCTTGCGCGCCCGATGACGGCGCCGCCTGGCAGCTCGTGGTCGGTCTCGGCAGCGCGTGCGACATGGGCGCGCCCGACCCATCGGTGCCCTGGGTTCGCATCACGGTCTACCACCCCGAGCTGTTCGAAGCGCCGGTGGACACCGAGGCGAGCTGGACCGACTGGCAGCATGGGCAGGCCACCTTCTACCCCTCTGGATCCGGCGGCCCGGCCAGCAATTCCTCGGCTGGCTCGCTCTACCTGTCGCGCTGGGACGGCATCGACACGGGCAACCCGCCGGAGGGCGGGGAGGTGGCCGGCTGGTACACCCTCGTGCTCGAAGACGGCACCGAGATCGGCGCCGCCTTCTCGGGCGTGTGGTGCGGTGGCGAGCCCATGTGTGGGTAGCTCAGCCGCTCACACCCGCCTCGTTGTAGTTGATCATCCACGGCACGCCGTACTTGTCGGTGAGGCTGCCGAAGTAGTCGCCCCAGAACTGGTCGGCGAGGGGCATGGTCACCTCGGCGCCCTCGGACAGGGCGGCGAAGATGCGGTCGGCTTCGTCGCGCGAGTCGGGGTGGATGGAGATGGCGGCGTTGGTGCCGACCACGCGGTCGCTGCCGGGGAAGGTGTCGCTGGCCATGATGACCGCTCCGCCGGGCAGGTTCATCGTGACATGCATCACGCGGTTGCCCACTTCGGGCGGCATGGGCTGCTCGCTCGGCATGTTGGAGAAACGGTGGATCTCGGGCAGCTCGCCGCCGAGTGCCGCAGCGTAGAAGCGCATGGCCTCTTCGCAGTCACCATCGAAGTTGAGGTAGGGGCAGACTTGCATCGTGGGTCCTGGGGGTGTGGGTGTGCTTGCGGCGGAGACCCCGCAGGGGGCTTCGACGCGCGGAGGGGCGCTGTGCGCGCCGGAGCCCCGGAGGCGCTGTGCGCCGGAGGGCCTGGAGGGCCCTTCCGAGTCGAGGTGCCGCAATCGTAGCAATGGCACCCCACGGTGGGGTCCGACTCGCGGGCACTTCGGCGGCAGGTGAAAGACAATGCCGGCCTCCGCGTTGAGGCGCCCCGCCCGCTGCCTCCAGGGAGCCTCCATGAGCTACGCCGACACCATTGCCCGCATCCTCGACGGCGACTTCGATGCCGCCACGCCAGAAGAACGCCAGGAAGCCGTCACCGAGGTCATTCAGGTGTGCTCCGTGGCGGCCGGCGCCGTCGCGGTGCAGCCCATTCCGCTCCTCGATGTGGTGCTCATCACGCCCATCCAGGTGGCCATGGTGCGCGCCATCGGCCGGGTGCATGGGCATCGGCTCGACGAAAAGGCGGTGATCGAGATGATCTCCACCTTCGGGGCGAGCATCGTGGCCCAGAATGTGGTGATGGCGGCGGCCAAATTCGTGCCCTTTGCCGGCTGGGTGGCCAGCATCGCGATGGCCTACGGCCTCACCTGGGCGATTGGCGATGTGGCGGCCTTCTACTTCGAGAACGGGCGGGGAGTGGCACCCGGCGATCTCAAGAGCCGCTTCCGCAAGGTCTACGAGCAGAAGAAGTCGGAGAAGATGAGCGCACACAAGGGCAACCGCACGCTCAAGCAGCGCCTCGAGGAGCTCACCGAGGCGCGCAAGTCGGGGCTCATCGACGACGAGACCTATGAGGCGATGAAGCAGAAGATCCTGTTGGACTTCTGAGCCGTCAGACCGCCCGTCGGCCCAGGTGCAGTGGCTCCAGCCCGGGGCCCAGCCAGGCCTCTTCGCCCGCGATGCCGCCGAATGCCCGCTGGCTCGGATCGGGGCCCAGGCGGGACCGCAGTGTGCGTCCGTAGAGGGCGACGTTGGCCCGTGCGCGGGCGCGTCGGAGGCCCGAGAGGCGTCGCCAGGCCGGGGTGAAGGCGGCTTCGCCCTGTGCGAGGGCGTCGAGGAGGCGGCCCCAGTGGGGGTGGTCGGGGAGGTCCCAGGCGTCGGCCTGGATGGGTGACATGCAGCGCCGGGCCAGTGTTCCCAGTGCCTCGTAGGGGAGGAAGAAGGGGGGCTGCCCGGAGATGCTGCGCAGGGCCGAGTGGGCGAGATCGGCGCCTTCGGCGAAGTCGAGGCTGAAGCGCCAGTCGTCGAGGAAGTCGGACAGGGCGGCGGTCTCGGCGGGGGACTCGGGGAGCAGGTCGGGGTGGGTGCCGTGCAGGTGGTTCACGACCCGCCAGAAGTGGTGCATGTCATCGCGCTCGCCCGCGGTGAGCACGATGCCGAGCTGGGCGAGGCGCGTGGGGCCCTTGTGGCTGAAAGCAGTGGCGGTGTGGGCCATGTCGAGCTGGTGGATGGCGCGTCCGCCGTCGGGCCCCACGTAGCCCCGGGTGTGGAGCATCCGTCGGACCGTCGCGTGGAGCAGGCGGACCTGGAGAATGGTGCGGCGGCCGATGCCATCGGGGGCGAGGGCACCGGGAGCCCGGGCGTTGTGCACCATCTGGCCGGTCTCGTAGAGACGTCGGGCGGCGTCGCTGCGGAGGCGGCCGGTGGCCAGCAGGGGAGTGCTCAGAGATGGCGAGGCGTAGCCCTCCACCAGGGCACCCGTCACCAGCACCAAGGCGAGCTCGGTGCCCAGGCCCACCACCAACCGGCGACCGCGCTCGAAGGCGTCGGTGTCGCAGAAGTCCGGCATGGATCGGGTGGCCTCGATGAACGCCCGTGCGCCGTCGTGCCCCTTCGCCGCGCGCTGGTTCACCGTGTCGAGCAGGTGCTGTGGAGGACCCGGCCGGAGCCCGTCCACGGCGCGGTCGGCCAGCTCGTCGACGACCTCTTGCCATGGTGCGAGGGAAGCTCGGGAGAGTGGGGGAGACATGTTCGCCTCGCGCTTGGGTCCGAGCGTGGATGCTACCGAAGCGGGCGGGGACGGTCCATCTCAGCAAGTGGCACGGCTGACTCCTATTGGTCACATGGGGGTGGTCGAATCCCTCAAGATTGGCAGGGTCGGGAGCCGAAGAGGCCCCGCGGCTCCCCCAGGAGCGAGCGGCCCCGGATCCCCCATGAATGCGGCCTGCCCCATCGATGCAGCCGAGCTGCTGCGCGTCATCACCGGACTGCAGCGCGACTACGCATGCCAGGCGTCGTCGGGGGCCGTGTTCGAGCGCCTGCTCGACGCCTTGCTGGAGGTGACCGGCAGCCGGATGGGCTTTGTCGGACAGGTGGCCGAAGAGGATGGTGGTCCCGTGCTGGCCACGCATGCTGTGTCGCGCGTGGCCTGGAACGACGAGAGCCGCCGCTGGCAGGCCATCCACCACCCGGGTGGCCTGGTGTTTCGCGACCCGAAGTCTCTGCTCGGAGAGGTGCTTCGCACCGGCAAGCGGCTGGTCCGCAACGACATGGCCGCGGGGGACCGGAAGGGGCGCGTGCCCTCCTGGCATCCGGAGCTGAGCACCTTTGCAGGCATCCCGCTCTACCTGGGCGAGCGCATGGTGGGGATGGCGGGACTCGCCGACCGACCTGGCGGCTACGATGACGCGCTCATCGATGCTCTGGAGCCCCTGCTGAGCACAGCGGCGCAGCTTGTCCAGGGCTTTGAGGACCGGCGGCAACGCGACGCGGTGGAGGGCCGACTGCGGTCGTTGGTGCAGAGTGCTCCAGACGCCATCGTCACTGTGGACCAGGACGGCGTCGTGCTCGATGCGAACACCGCTGCCCTCGACATCGTCGGAGAGGACCTCGATGGCTGGCCACTGCACCGACGGCTCGGGCTGCAGAGGCTGCCCGGACACGGCGAGCGGGTGTCCACCACCTCGCAGGACCAGCGCGCGAGACTGCTCGAGATTGCCCGTGGGCAGCCAATTCCCGGTGAGAATGCCTGCTCGGTCGTCACCATTCGAGACGTCACCGAGCGGGAGCACATCCGCACCGCACTGCAAGTCAGCGAGAGCCGGTGGCAGCAAGCGATTGCGGCCAGCACCGACGGCGTCTGGGACTGGGATCTGCTCACCGGCTACGTGTACTTTTCGCCCCGGTGGATGGAGATGCTCGGCTACGGCCCGACCGAGCTGCCCCACCACTTCGACACCTTCATCGGTCTGGTACACCCCGACGACCTGGGCCGGGTCGAGGCGCTGGTGCAGGACCACCTCGCTGAGCGCACCGAGCAGTACACCGCCGAGTTTCGCGTCAAGGAGCGGTCGGGGCGGTGGCACTGGGTGCTCGCCCGAGGACGGGTGGTCGTGTTCACCGATGATGGCCGTCCGTGGCGCTTCATGGGCACCCATGTCGACATCCAGGCCCAGCGGGAGCAGGCAGAGCGACTTCGGCTGGCCATGGCCGCAGCAGAGTCTGCGACCCGGGCCAAGGCGTCTTTCCTGGCCAACATGAGCCACGAGATCCGCACACCGATGAACGCCATCCTGGGCACCTCGCACCTGCTGGAGCGCACCGCGCTGGGCGACGACCAAAGAGAGCTGCTGGAGACCATTCAGACAGCCTCGCAGGGCTTGTTGGCCATCGTCAACGACGTGCTGGACCTCTCGAAGATCGAGTCGGGTCACCTCGACATCGAGGCCGTGCCCTTCGAGCTGGCCGACCTGCTGCACAGCACCCGCAAGACCCACAGCACCGTGGCCCAAAGAAAGGGGCTGCGCCTGTCGGTCGACCTCGACGACACCCTCCCCCACCGTGTCGTCGGCGACCCCACCCGTCTGCTGCAGGTGCTTCACAACCTCGTAGGCAACGCCCTCAAGTTCACCGAGCAGGGCGAGGTGGCGGTGCAGATCGAACGACTCGGGGGCGATGGTGAGGTGGTGCGGCTGGGGGTGTCGGTCGAAGACACGGGCATCGGGATCCCCGAGGACAGCCTCGCCCACATCTTCCAGCCATTCGCCCAGGCAGAGCAGTCCACCACCCGTCGCTTCGGGGGCACCGGCCTCGGCCTGTCCATCTGCCGCCGCATCGTGGGGATGATGGGTGGACAGCTCCGGGTGGAGTCCGAAGCAGGTGTGGGCAGCCGTTTTTCGTTCGCGCTGACGCTGCGTGTCGACGGCCAGGTGCCCGAGGTGCAGGACCGCAGTGCCGTGGACGGCTCCGAGCTGTGTGGACGCGTGCTGCTGGTGGAGGACAATCCCGTCAACCGCACCTTGATGGAGCGGATCCTCAGAGAGCTGACCTCGTGCGAGGTGGACGCCGCAGTGCACGGGGAGCAGGCTGTGCGGATGGCCCGGAATCGCGACTACGACGTCATCTTGATGGACTGCCAGATGCCCGTGATGGACGGCTACTCCGCGAGCCGGGCGATCCGTTCGCTGGATGGACCGCGGGGCCGGGTGCCCATCATCGCGCAGACCGCCAACGCCTTCTCCGAAGACCGCCAGGCCTGCCTGGACGTCGGCATGGACGACTTCATCACCAAACCGGTCGATCTGAGGCTGCTCATGCAGGTGCTCCGCCGTTGGCTGTCCGCCTGTCGCGGCTCCGCGCGGGGAGCGGCGGGATGACGCGAAGCTGTGGTGGGTCAGAATGGCAGGATTGGGCAATTGCGTCTTCGACCCGATTTCGCCACACTCGTGTCACTTGTGGTCGGAGTGCTGGACGGTCGTGAGCCGTTCAGGGCACAGATCAGGCTGTCGGGGTCCTCGGCGGTCGGACTCCCCTTGAGGTGCGCATGCGTCCACCGATGTCGTCTCCGGCCAACAAACCCCACCGGGCGCGTCGCAGCGTGGCCCGCTCCCGCAGGCTCGACTCCACGCCGTCCCTGCATCCGATGGCGCGCCGCAAGATGCAGCTTGTGGGGCCCGAGGTGCCGCCCGTGTCGATGGAGCGGGCCGATCCGCTCGGTCGGGGCGACGGCCACCTCATCGAGGTCGCGGCTGGCGCTCAGGGCACCCTTCGGCCCCGGCCCATTCCGATCGACGGCATGCCCCGCCACCACCTGCTGAACCTCGGTGCAGGCAGTGCGATGGACGTCCTGCTCGACGACCTGTGGGAGCGCAGCTCGGTGACCCGAAGCGCCGAGATCTGGGTCGGTCCCCGGGCGCGGCTGCGGCTGGTCGACCGGGCGTGTGGGGCGGGTGGGTCGGTCGATCTGTTGGGCATCCGACTGGCGCCAGGTGCATCGGTGGAGCTCATCGGTCTGCGCACAGGGTCCGCCGGTTCTACCGTGGTGGCGGTCGATCTCGCGCCGGGAGCAAAAGCGGACCTCACCTGGGTGGGGTCGGCCACCAGTGCGAGCGCGGTCGACATCCGGGTGCGGGGTGCGGGGCAGGCGGCCCGGCACACCTTGATGCTGTCGGCTCCGCTCGGACCGGGCGTGGAGGCGATTCGCATGGCCGTGGCCACCGACCGGGCTGGCGTGCCTCGGTGTGAGTCGGTGCAGATGGGCGCCCCGCACACCCCCAACCTGCCCGGCTGGGGTCCGGCGCTGGCACCGCTGGGCGAGCTTGTGGGGGGCGGACCTGTGGAGCTGCCCCCGATGCCACCAAAGCTGCGGTCGATCCTGCGTCGTCGGGCGGCAGTCACCCAGCGCTGAGAGGACCGTGTCCACGCGGAGGTCATGGTAGGAGGGAGCCCCGAGGAGGGAGCCCGCCATGGCCCGACACACCGCACTGGGACCCGCCCACCCCCTCAGCGGACGCACCGAGCGCGATGTACAGGCGGTGGTCGATGACCTGGCGCCCGATGCCCTCGTGGCGGTGGCAGATGAGAGCGGGGCGATGTGGTTGTCCAACCCGCGGTTGCTGCTTTGGAGCCTCGCTCAAGAAGGGGGTGGCCGGCGGCTGCGCAACGCCCGGGTGTTCCGAGGTGCAGACCAGCATGGCATTGTGGTCGATGTCGCCGGCCGGCTGTCGGAGCTGAGGGCACGGGTGCAGGCGACGGCGCTGCCAGACGCTCGACGCGGAGAGCTGCTGGCCCGTCTGGACGGCCTGCTGCACCTGCATCACGGTGGACTCGACCACCGAGACTGGCGCGCATGGGGCCCGCGCCTCGAGTCCCGGGCTCTCGGGCTTCCAGACAATGCTGCAGCCGAGCTGGCCGTATGGACCGGCGGGGGATGGATGCCTCTGCCTGTGGAGGGGGCGTTGCCGGAAGGAGGACTGGCGGTCTGCGTGCCAGGCCTCGGTCCCCCGCCTTCACGGGCCTTTCGGGCGTTTGCGGCAGCCTGGTCGGACGGACCCTGCCTGCTTTTCAAGCGGCGACTCCTCACCGCGACCGCTGCAGAGCTCGCGGATGCCCTGGGTCGCCTGGTGCCCCCGAACCTCCTGGCCCGGGCCCACGTCGTGGCGCACTCCACCGGTGGACTGCTCACCGAAATGACGTGGCACAGGCTGTTTTCAACGCCGGACATGCCCGTGCCCGTCGGGTCCTACGTCGCGGTGCATGCGCCACTGGGCGGCAGCCCGATGCTCCACCCGGTCCAACGCGGGCTCACGCGATGGCTGGAGGCACTCCACGGTGCGGCTGAGCTGGGCGCCGTGTTGGACGGTGTGGGCCGGGTGGGGGCACGGGTGGGACTGGTGGACGGTGTGGCGGATGCCCTCCTGTCGACGGTCCTGTTGGCGCTCCTGCGTTCGGTGGACCGCGGCGACGACCTGACCGGACTCGCCCACATCGGCCTCGATGCGGCCCCTGCGGGCTGGCCGTCGTGGCGGCGCCTGCTCTCCGACAACGAGCAGGTGCGCGCTGGCTCGCCTCTCCTCCGCGAGCGGCACCGCTGGATGGGCCATTCCGCAGAGGGCTCGCTTTTGCCGGGTCATGCAGACGACCGCCTGGTGCTCCTGCACGCGATGCGCAACGGCTTTCCCGAAGGGAGCCGGCTGGTCGCGCAAGCCGGCACACGCACCCACTTCGATGTGCTCGACAGTCCCGCCGTGGTGCGCAGTCTCGTGGCTACCACGGCCCCTCGACCAACCCCTGTGGCGCTGCCCGGCCGGCTCTGCCCGGAGCTGGTACAGGAGCTGGCCCGGCGGCGGGGGCTCGACGATGCCCCGCCCGCAGAGCTCGCGCGCCAGCTGGGCCTGGAGGCTCCCGTCGCGGACCGGGAAGGAGGCTTTCACCTCGGGCGCCCAGAGCCGGGTCTGTCTGGTGAAGATGGCCTGCTCGGCGATGTCTTCGCGAAGCGGGTGCAGCTGCCTCCGCCGGCGCCTTTCGACGATGGGCTGTCCCCTGAGCTGCCCTCCCCCGATGCCGGCCTGCTGCACTACGCTCAGCTTCATCGGATGCGCTACAACCCTCGCTGGCAGCCCCAGGAGGTGGAGCCGGCCTGGTGCGGCATTGGCGGCGCGCGGTCCCGGCGGCTCATCGTGCCCGCGGATGCCACCAGCCCGCTGTGGGGCCTGCAGGAGCGGCTGGGCCTGTCGGTGACCGCTGCCGACCGCCACCGCCTGAGGCAGGGCCGCATCTGCCGCTTGCCGCCATCGGACGGCGGCGTGGAGGTGGTGCTGGTCCCCACCGATCCGGCCCGGGACTTTCTCCTCGACGCCTGGCGCGGACGGGTGCGCGAGGCCGTGACCGCCTTGCTGCTCGGTGATCCCGCCCTCCGCCGCGACCTGGGCCGTCCCTCCGAGGATGCCATCTCGGTGTTCCTCCCCAACCCGATGCCCCAGGCCCCCGTGCGAGCCCTGGCTGTGGCCGCCGTGGAGGGGGCCATCCTCGGCCGTCAGGATGCCTGGCGTGAGCTGTCCGCAGGAGCCGAGACGCCAGCGGACCGTGCGGTCGCCCTGCTGCCATTCCGCCTGCGCCTCGCGGTGACATGGAAGGACGACTATCTCGAGCTGGCCGACGCTCTCGCCCGCGCACCGGAGCTGTCGGCGATGGTGGGGCTTCCGCGCATCCTCCCCCGCAGCCTCGCCGGGCAGGTGCTCGCGGGCGCTGGCCACGCGGGCGGTCGTCCGATTCCCCTGGTGGCCAGGCAGAGCAGCCTGAAGCTCACGGTGGCCCGCATCGAGACCACCCTCTGGCGCTTCACGGCCATGACCGGGCGAGGCCTGCTGCGACTGGAACACCGCGTCACACCCGAGATGGTCGACTTCATGGCCTCGGAGGCGCGGGCTTCCCGTCGTGGACCGGCCCTCACCTGGCTCGCCATCTTGCCGCCGGAGGTGCGACGCCTGCTCCGCTCCGCGCTGAACGTCGAGTTCGTGCTGGATGAGCACACCGAGCGGGTGCCGTGGGAGGCGCTGTGCGTGGACGGGGCCCCCTTGTGCATCCGCGGGTCGGTCAGTCGCCGGGCGAGAAGCTGGCGGGACCCTGCTCCCCGCCAGGAGGACGCCGTGCTGGTGGTGGCCAATCCCACCGGCG
>ENA-OWNT01001009-OWNT01001009.1-seawater-metagenome-genome-assembly--contig:-NODE-1009-length-42997-cov-12.924930_pt1 | contig 42997 bp, 31 predicted proteins | sample MGYA00238136_ERZ651165 | MGnify/ENA primary metagenome ERZ651165 (study PRJEB26861, sample SAMN08777766) | seawater metagenome | isolation source: coastal seawater | place: USA: Florida | collected...
CACCGTCTCATACAAAGCAAGGACCGTGCCCAAGCCCGTCCTTCCCCTTCAGGGGAAGGTGGCGGCGAAGCCGTCGGATGGGGCCCCACATGCACGCACCAGGACCACTTCCGCCAGTCGGTCACCGTCTCATACAAAGCGAGGACCGTACCCAAGTCCGTCCTTCCCCTTCAGGGGAAGGTGGCGGCGAAGCCGTCGGATGGGGCCCCCATGCACGCACTGCCCTCCCTCCTGCTACCGTCGACCGCGCTCGAGGAGGCCCCAATGTCCGATGTCCCACAGATCCTGTCACCCAACGTAGCCCCCGACCTTCCCACTCTGCAGACCGCCGCCGCACTCCAGCGGCACCAAGAGTGGGTTTCCCGCAAGGAAGCCGACATCCCCGGCCTGCTGTCGGCTGCCGGCTTCACCCTGCAGGGCCCCGTCATCCGCGCCCACCACAACGCCACCCAGGCGTACGTTGCCGTCCGCGACCAAGACGTGGTGGTGGCCTTTCGCGGCAGCGGCGGCGACGACGGCGGCCAGACCTTCCTCAACGCGCTCACCGACCTCAACGTCCGCCGCACCAAGCCCACCGGCATCGTGAGCGGCAAGCTGCACTGGGACATCCTCGTCCACAAGGGCTTCTACAACGACTACATGGAGATTCGCGACGCCCTGTGGTCGGCCATCAAGCCACTGAACGACCACCACGTGTATTGCACCGGCTTCAGCCTCGGATCTGCCCTGGCCACCCTGTGCGCCTTCGACCTCCGTCTCAACCACACCACCGCCGTCACTTTCCATGGTGCCGGCACCCCGCGAGTCGGCAACAAGCACTTCAAGCAACGGTTCAACCGAACGGTCCCACAGGCCTTGCGTCTCGCCTTCTCGCTCGACCCCATCCCTCGGGTGCCCCTCTACATGGGTGACAAGCGCGGCTTCCTGCACATCGGGCGGCTGCTCGAGCTGAAGGCCGATGGCTCGCCCGTGCCGTCGCATGAGCTCAACGGGAGGTTGGTGGGCCCCGAGTGGCATGTGTCCGACCACAACCGAGACAAGTACGCGGCGTCGATCGCCGGACTCGTCGAGAAGTTCCAGGCCGATGCTTCCGTGTTGGTGCAGGCCGAGGGCAAGAACCCACTCTCGGCAGCCGCCAAGGCAGAGCAAGCGAGCCTCGGGCTGTTCTGAGCGGGTGTGGGTGGCCAGGCGGGGCCCCGCGAACCCATCGATACCCAGACCCGACAGCCGACCCGGGATGCGGCACCAGCTGTCGAACCTTGCGAACCATCGCCTGCCGGCACCGGGCCCACACCTGGGGTCCAGGGGGACGTACGGAGTAGTCCCCCGGCCGGAGGGGTCCGGGGAGGACGGAGTTCTCCCCGGAAGACAGGGGGTGTTCGGGGGAGCAAGGCGCCGGGCGCGAAGCGCACAGGAGGCGCCGCGGTAGTCGCTCCGAAGGAGCAGTCCCCCGCCAATGCACGAGCAGTCAGCCCGGAGCCAACCTCAACCGAGGACACTGTGTTCGGTCGGAAGAGCGCACGACTCGGGGGGGTAGGAGCCCCCTTCAGGGGGAGGTGGCCCGCCGATGCGGCAGGGGGCGGAGCATGGGCCGTAGGCCGCCCCGCAGGGGCCAAGCGGCCCTCGGGAGACCCGCTTGCGGGGCTCGCGAGGTGTCCAGCCGCGCGCATGCGCAGCACCCGGTGCGCGCCTCGGCGCGCAGCCGCCCAGAAGATTCAACCGCCGGGAACGACCTCAGTGGGGCTCTTTCGACGCCACGGAAGCTTCGGACGCAGACGCTCCAAGGCGCTCTTCTTCACCGGAAGCTCCACCACCGGGAGCGCGACCGAGTCGGGGTCGGTCCACTCGCGGAGCTCCATGCGCCGACCGCCTGCGCCGTCGGGGTGGATCCAGGTGAAGCCGCGGACCCCTTCGGGCTGGGTGCAGGCCATGTCGGAGAAGCCGGGCGCCCAGTGGCCGGTGTTGGCGTACTCGACGTCGCCGATGCGCTCGTGGCGGGCGTCGTGGGTGTGGCCCATCACCACTTTGTCGGTGCGGGTGATGCGGGCGAGCAGGGCCAGGCGCTTGTGGATGTTGCGGCTGACCACGCGGACGTCGGAGTCGACGCTGGCGGTGTAGAAGACGAAAGGCGGCAGCAGCACGGCGAAGAGGACAATCATCCACCAGCCGCTCACGCCGGCGAACAGGTGCAGCGTGGACACGGCCTGCAGGCTGATGACGAGGATGCCCACCAGCAGGAAGAAGCGGTCGAGCCACAGCTCGCGGGCCACCATGAGGGGGCGATAGACGGCGGGGTGGGCGCGCACCTCGTGCATGGCGCGGACGACCTTGGGGGTGGTGCGGGCGTCGCGGGCGACCTCTTCCACGCGGTCGTCGAGGGTGAGGGGGTCGCGCAGGGCGGGGCGCAGGCCGTCGCGGAGGGAGGCCCACAAGGCGGCCACCGACGACCACAGCCAGGTGCCGAGAATGAAGGGCTGCTGGCGCACCACGTGCTGGTAGAAGAACCAGAACCACTCGAGGGGGCTCTTGACGTAGGTGCTCTCGACGTGGGGGTTGAACCAGCCGATGCCGTTGGAGAGGAACTTGCCGGCGTAGTCGCCGAAGGGCAGGCGGACGCGGGTGGTGCCGTGGACCTCGATGAAGGGGTGCAGGGGGTCGTGGCACAGGCAGTAGGGGTCGAGCTGGTTGCCGTGGGTGACGAGGGTGTCGCCGCCGCTGATGGTGAACCAGGCGCAGAAGCGCAGCTCGCCGGGACAGTCGGGCGGGAGCGCGAGGCGGTGGCGGACGAGGGCCTGTGCGGCGGGCCAGTGCATCTCGAGGTCGTGGTTGCCGATGACGTAGGCGACGTCGTTTCCGTCGAGCAGCCACCGGCGGAGCTCGGCGAGGAGCACGGGGTGGTCGTCGAGGATGCGGGTGAGCTTCCACACCGCCTTGGGTTCTTCTGCGGACAGGCCGCGGGCGCGCTCGAGCCAGCTCACGCGGAACGGGGCGTCGTCGGGAACCACCGCCACGCAGTCGAAGTCGAAGATGTCGCCGTTGAGCACCAGCTCGGCGCGTTCGTGGCCGGCCAGAGTGCGGGCGTGGTCGAGGAAGCGGGTGAGGCTGTCGTCGACGAAGAAGGCGGGATCCTTGTACCGCCGCCACAGGGGCCGGTGGGGGTCGGGCGCCTCACCGTCGGCGACGTGCACATCGCTGATGACGAAGGTGTGGCGGGGTGTTCCGGACATGGGAGCCTTGTGCCGTGTCTTGGGCGGGTTCACACCGTACTCCGGGGGGCAGGGCGTTCTGAGGTCTGACCCGTCACGGTTGTGCGTCCATTCCGTCATCGGTGCGAGGAGGCGCCTCATCGGTCGGGGGACGGCGGACTGAAGGATGGGCGTGGACGTCGGCTGTGAGGGCGATAGCGGGCCACGCGTAGAGGTCCTGCAGCCCTGAGCGTCCGTGACCGGTTCCCCCTCCCAGCCTGAGAGCCCCTTCCGGGGGCGTGATGTGGCCGAGCTGCTGTTTCGGTTGCTGTTCAGCAGCATCTTCATCGGGTTGGGTGGCGAACACATTGTCGACGACACGCTGATTCAGCACCTCATGCCGCCTTGGATGCCCTGGCCGCGGGCGGTGAGCCTCGGCGCGGGGCTGGTGTTGCTCACGGGCGGCACGATGGTGGCCCTCGGCGTGCGGCTGCGGCTGGCGGCGCTGGTGCTGGGCACCTTCCTGGTGGCCGTGACGGCCTTGGTGCATGTGCCGCCAGTGCTGGGGCTTCAGGCCATGCCGCCCGACACCACCGAGTGGGCCTGGACCATCCTGCAGCGGTCCAACCTGGTGAAGAACCTCTGCCTGCTGGGTGTGTGTCTGCAGCTTTGGTGGCACACACCGGGACGCCTGAGCCTGGCGGGTTGGCTTGCGTTGAATCGTGAGGTAGATGTCAACACGGGGTCCAACTTGCGGTAGGCTCGGCGGCACTCGATTCGGAGTGTTGCTTGGTGGGCCACCGCAGTACATCGCCAGTAGCCGGCCTCGGGCCGCCGGTCGTTTCCCTCGCCGCTGTGGTGTTGTGGCTGGTGGCGCCTGTTCTCGGTGCGCCGGGTACGCGGGCGCTCGGACGGGCCTGTAGCGAAGCGCCCGCTCACCTGTGGGGCTTGTGGGTGGCGTCAGCGGGGCTGGCTGAGCATGGGCCGCTGGTGCGCGATGCTGCGGTGGGCTTTCCGGGACACTTTCGGCACCACCTCATCGACCCCGTGAACCTCCTGGTGATGTGGCCGGCGGTGGGGATGGTGGATGGCGCCACCGGAGCGGTGTTGGGCTGGAACCTGCTGCACGTGGTGGCGGTGTTGGTGGGCGGTGTGGGGGCGATGGTGTTCGGCCGGCGGCTCTCGCTCTCGGGGTGGCCGCTGGCGGTGCTGGTGGCCTGCACGGCCGGAAGCGCGGCGATGTTCCAGCATGTGGCGCTGGGGCGCACCGAGTACCTGCCGGTGATGGGGCTGCCGTGGGTGCTGGCGGGGATGTGGGATGTGTGCCGGGGCGGGCCTCTGTGGAAGGGGCTGCTCGCGGGCGGCCTGCTGGGGGCGATGGTGTTGAGTGGGCCCACGCTCGCGCTGTTCCTGGCGCCGGTGGTGGCGGTGGTGGGGCTGTACTGGAGTCGACACCTGCCCCGGCGGCGTCGGCCTGTGGCGCTGGGGTCGGTGGTGGTCCCGGGCCTGTTGGGGGCCGTGGTGGGGGCGGTGGCGATGGTGCGCTGGCCCCCGCCGCACGATGTGGCGCTGCTGGCGGGGCATGGGCGCGAGCTGGTGAACAGCGCGGAGCTGGGGGCGTTGCTGCGCTTGGCACCGGGGACGCGAGAGCTCGAGACCACCCTGTACTTGGGCGTTGTCGCGCTTCCCCTCGCGGTGGTGGGGCTGGTGCGGGCGCGGTCCGAGGCGGCCGTGTGGGCGTCGCTGTGTGTGCTGTTGGTGTTGGTGGGGGTGGGACCGTTTCCCACCCTGTTCGGCGCGCCGTTGATGGGGCCGGTGGCGCCGGTGGTGGATGTGGTGGGCGTGCTCGGGGCGGTCTCGGGCTGGCCTCGGGCGGCGTGGGTGCTGGCGCTTCCGCTGGGTGTGTGTGCCGCTCTGGGGGTGCGGGCACTGGGACGACCGGCGCGCTGGCTGGGACCGGTGCTGGTGGTGGCGCTGTTGGTCGACCACGCCACCTGGCCCGCTGACAAGCCTGGCGAGGCGTGGTTTGCCGCGGAGGTTCCGGCCGATGTGGCTGCGGTGGTGACGGCTCTGCCCGATGGACCGCTGTTCACCTTGCCGGCGTCCACCCCGGCGCACGGGCAAGCGTGTGCGATGGATGCCCCCTGGCTGCTGTGGGGGCAGGCGCTGGGCCGACCGGTCACGGCCAACCAGGGCAAGCCCACGGATGGTCTCGCGGACTCTGACGGGCTCGCGTCGGCGCTGGTGCGCGAGCCGGCGCGGGTGGCCACGCGGTGGGCGCACCAGCCGGTGGGTGTGGGGTGTGCGGTCACCACGGTGCAGCAGCTGTCGGAGGCCGGCATCTCAGCGGTGGTGGTGGCCGGGTCGCTGCCGCGTGGGACCGAGACCCGAGCGGCGGCGGAGGCGCTGTTCGGGACGCCGCATGTGGTGTCGGGGGATGTGGTGGGGTGGTCGGTGGACCGCTGGCTGCAGGCGTCTACGGCGTCGCCCGAGCCCTGTGCGGCCAGCCGGACGGTGCGCCGCCGCTAGACCCCCAACCGTCAGGCTGCGGCTTCGCTGGCCGGTTCTGTCGGGAGCCCCACCACCTCGGCCGGGAAGGTGAACCGGAAGGTGGTGCCCTGTCCGGGCGTGCTCTCGACGGCGATGGTGCCGCCCAGCCCTTCGGTCGTGGCTCGGAGGGCGGCCATGCCCACGCCGCGTCCGCTCACCTCGGAGACCGCCTCTGCGGTGGACACGCCGTCGTAGAACAGCGCCGCGACGAGGTCTTCGTGGGTGGTGTGGGGGATGCCCGCTGCGGCTGCGGTGGCTCGAATGCGGTCCCAGCGGATGCCCTGTCCATCGTCGGAGAGGGCCACCACGAAGGTGTTGTCGTGGTGGTGGGCCTCGAGCGTGATGGTGGCGGTGCTCTTGCCGGCTTCCTGTCGGGCGTCGGGGGTCTCCAGGCCGTGGTCGACCGCGTTGCGCAGCACATGGGAGAAGGCCGACCAGAACGGGGCCAGCGCGGTGGGCTCGAGCACGAGGCCGTGGTCGAGGGCTTCGATGTGGACGGGGCCCTTGTCGAGGCGGTCGGCCAGGCGGCGGGTCTGCTCGGCGAAGCGACCGAAGCGGGCTTCGAGGGGTTCCCAGGTCCAGCGGCGGAGGGTGGCGGCGACGCGTTCCCCGGGACAGCCGCTGCGGGCCTCGGCGATGAGGGTCTCGATGGCCACCTTTCGGACCAGCACGGCGTCGCGGCTGCCGAGCACGATGTCGAGGCGAGCGGTGGTGGCCGACCAGGCGCCGGTGATGGTCTCGGTTTCGTCGGCGGTGGGTGCGCGACGCTCCTCGGCGAGCGCGGTCTCGATGCGGTGGCAGACCCCCACGAAGGTGTCGAGGCCGAAGAACGACGCGTTGCCCTTGAGGGTGTGCACGTGGCGGAAGGCGGTGTTGCGGTCGAGCGAGCCGGTCTCGAGCTGGTGCACGAGGCGCTCGGCGTTCTGGACGAATTCCAGGAAGCCCGGGCGGTCGTCGTGCACCTTGGCCAGCACGGAGATGAGCTCGCGCTGGGCGGCTTCGGCGCGCTTGGCCGCGAGCTGTTCGGTGATGTCGGTGGCCACCAGCAGCAGCTGCTCGAATTCGTCGGGGTCGTCGCCGAGGGGCTGGTAGCTCAGGGAGAGGGTCCGCTGGCCCACCTGGACGGTCTTCGGAAGCTGGTCGAGCACGATGCTCATGGGCATGAAGGCGTCGGTGACGGCATCCCAGCCGAGCTCCAGCCAGGTGGCGGTGTCGGCGTCGATGGGCTCGATCCAGGCCCAGATGGGCTGTCCGGACTCGGGCGTGGCGAACCAGCGTTCCATTGCGGCCGAGTGTTCGCCGGCGAGGTTGCCTTGGCGGTCGAGCAGCACCAGGCCCTGGGCCACATTGTCCAGCACGACGCGGGCCCGCTCATGGGCCTTGAGCGCTTCACCGCGGGCCTTGTCGAGGTCGCGGGCCATCTGGGTCTTCACGTTGTCGAAGGCCATGACCGCGGCGAACTGGAGCATGAGGACGATGGGCGCGGTGGCGATGAAGTTGATGGACTCGTAGGCGGGGTCCAGCTGGCTCTCGGGCTCGATGCCGAGCTGGGATGCGATGCCGAACCCTGCCACGATGCTGGTCGACAGGACCGCCCAGATGAAGCCCCACCGTGTCCCGAGGAGCATCACGGCGAGGGCGGGAAGCAGCGTCATCCACACGATGCCGGGCGCGTTGTGGCCACCCGTCGCCAGCGCAACGGCGACGAGGATCCAGCAGAGCCCCGACAGAACCTGCTGTCCTGCGAGGGTGGAGGACTTCATCCGACGTTGGGTCCAGATGGCGCCCCCGACCCAGATGGTGGCCACGCACACCTGCATGGCGGCGGTCTTCAAGCCGAGCGCCAGGTAGACCAGCACGTACGGCGGACCGTTGAAGGCCAGCAGCAGGGCGAGCAGTGCGGTCAGTCGGGCCACCCGCCGCTCATCCGGAGTGCCGTCGCGCAGGTTCTCGGGGATGAGACGGTCGATCTGTGCCCACACGTAGTCCATGGGACCTCCAAGACCGTCGAAGCGGCCCATGGAGGTGCGGCTTTAGGGGCCGGTGTGTCAAATCGGCCCCGCGGATGCCTGGCGCGGGTGGGTCAGTCCACTTCCAGGGTCCAGTCGCCGAGGGTGGGTCCCCCGAGGGTGAGGCCCCGGCCGCCGGCCACGTCGAGGGGGGCCTCCTGACCGACGCCACCCCCGGTCAGCGTGTGCGAGAAGCCGGCGAGGGCGGTGGGATCGAGGGTGTCGGGAAGGGGCCGGCCCACGCCATCCGACAGGACCACCTCGGTGGCGCCGCCGTGGCCGAGGAGGAGGTCGGAGATGCCGTCGCCGTTGAGGTCGGCTGCGGTGAGGCGGCCCGCACGGAGGGCGTCGGGCTGGAAGGTGTGGAGGCCGATGCGTGCAGCCCTGGTGCCGTCGGCATCGACCAGCTGGAGGTCGGTGGTGCCGTCGGGGGCGGTGAGGACGAGGAGCGGCGGGGCGTCGGGCACGAGGGTTGCGGTGAGGCGGGGCACGCGTGTGGCCTCGGACAGGTCGGCTGCTTCGACCAGCACGACCGTGTCGGTTCCGTCGAGGGAATCGGTGGGCGGCAGGTAGCGGGTCTCGACGCCACCGCGCTCGGTGCCCACGAGCACGGCGACCCCACCGAAGGCGCCCGCGCCCGGGTTGAAGGGCACGTCCATGGGGGACTCCCACTCGCCGAAGCGGGTCTCGAGGTCTTCCATCGACAGGAAGGGGGTGTCGGCGATGATGGTGCGGGAGACGTGGACCATGCCGGGGGTGTGGTCGGACAGGCCGAGGATGCCGCGGTCGTCGACGAGCGGGGCGCCGATGGGCACGGGACCCTGGAGGAAGGGCACGGTGTCGGTGGACTCACCGGAGACGGCGGCGGTGAGGTCGACGAGGCCCAGCCAGGCCTGGCCGTTGCCGTCGCGCCAGCCGAGGAGCAGGCCGCCGTCGTCGGTGGGGGCGTCGGCCAGGACCACCGGGGTGGTGGTGCCTGCGGTGGTGGTGGACGGCGGAAGCACCAGGCGGCCTGTGGTCTGGTCGGCGTAGCGGATGCGCAAGTCGGCCCGGACGATGGTGGGCTGCGGGTCGTCGCCGGTGGCGCCATCGACGGGAACCAGCTGGGGCTCGAAGGAGATGACGGTGAAGTGGTCGTCTTCCAGGTCGCCCACCGACGTGACGGTGCCGGTGGAGCGGGTCTCGAGCAACGCGACCTCCTCCACTTCGACCGTCGGCGGACCGGTCATGTTCAACACTTCCAGCATGGCGCGGACCCGGGGAGACCGGATCTGCCCCTTCGGCGCGCCCTTTTTCTTCTTCTTCGCGGTGATGACCACGGTGTCGTCGCCCGGATCGACAGTCACGAAGGCCCGGCTGCCGGCTGCGAGGTGAAGGGCGTCGGTCCCATCCCCGCCGCCGGTCGTGAGGCGGGCGCTGGGCTGGAAGCCGGGCACGGATGCGCAGCGGTCCTGACAGCAGATGCCCACGCCCTTGGTGTCGGGCGAGCCGGTGTGGCGGGTGCCTTCCTTGGACCTGTGGGAGGGAGAGACGTCGGCGGCGCCTTCCGTGGTGAGCGAGGAGACGTCCCACTCGAGCCGGACCATGGCTGCCTCGCCTCCCGACCACACGGGAAGGACGGCACCGAGGGTGCTTCCGTCGTCAGTCCAGCCGATGGTGGACGGCGCGCTGGCCTGCTGGACCGCACCCTGCGTGAAGTAGGCCACCGGTTCATCCGGGGCGCCGGCCAGAGCCACCACTGGACGGCCGTCTGCCTTGTTGGTGGCGCCGAGGATGACATGGGCAGACCACTGGCCCTCGCCCCACAGCTCGACCACGAGGTCGGGGGTGCCGTCGCCGTCGAGGTCACCGAACGAACCAGCGGCGGTCTCCACGGTGAAGCCCGGGTGGGCGAGGTTCACCTGTCGCAGCCAGGACATCGTCTTGCGGTCGGCGTCCGGTCGCACGATGTGCACGAGCAGGTCGGCGCCTTCGCGGGCCTTCTCGGCATCCACGGCCCACACGAGGGTCTCGCCGCCGCTCACACCCGAGAGGCTGTCGTCGCCGGAGAGACCGGCCCAGGCGGTGCCGTCGCCGATTGCGTTGGCACTGACCGTGCCGAGGTCGGACCACTCCCAGGGCTCGGCGCCATCCTGGTACAGGCCGCCCCATCCGCCGGTCGAGCCACTGGTGCCCATCGTGGCCAGCTGGGGGGACTCGGGCTCCTGCTTGGTGTTGTTGAAGCCGATGAGCACGCCAAACTGGGCCGTCGCGGCCACATCGTCGACGCCACCGCCCGACCAGCCCGAGCCGTCCCACGACACCCCGGAGAGCGCGAACAGCGAGCCCTCGGCATCTTGGGCGGTGGCCAGGATGCCGGTGGTGTCGGCGGAGGTTCGGAAGTGGTGGGTGGTGCCGCAGACCAGGTCGCCGCTGCTGCGGTCGGGTGTCAGCGTCTCGTCGGTGCAGGTCCAGGCGCCTTCTTCGCTGGCGAAGCAACCGGTGACCCGGAAGCCGCCGTCGCGCACGCTCGTCAGGAGCACCTCCACGCGGCCGTCTTGGTCGACATCCACCAGCGTGGTGCCACACACGGTGCCCAGGGTGTCGCTCGCTTCGGGGACCGGGATGTGGCCCGTGGGGTCGGCTGCGAACTGTGCCAGGAGGAGGGTGGGGTCGACGTGGAGGCCCACCGGGACGTCGATGGTGGACCCGTCGTGGGTGGTCAGGGCGACGATGGTGCGGGCGCCGAGGTGGGGGGCGAGGCCCGGAGGCACGTCGAAGGAGACGACCAGCACGTTGGTGTCGCCCACTTCCACGGCCGCTTCCACCGTCGAGCCGTCGGTGAACTCGGCGGTGAAGGTGTGGCCTGCTACGGCGTCGGCGAGCGCGACGTCATGGCCGTCGGCGTCGGTGGCCGCGGCGACGAGCTGGACCTGGACCCGGCCGCCCTCGGTCTCGGGGAGTGTGGGTGGGCTGACCTGGACGAGCCGGTCGACAGCGAGGGTGGGGGTGTCGCCGACCGGCTCACCGGTGTCGTCGGGAGTGACGGTGTCGTCGGTGTCTTGCGTGGTAGCAGGGTCGCCCGAGTCCGCCGGCTTCGGGTCGTCGCAGGCGGCGAGGGTGAGGGGCAGGCCGATGAGGAGCAGGACACGGGACATGAGACCTCCAGCTGGTTCCCGTCACCGGAAGCCCACCGGCTGTCATCTGTCACCGATCTCTCGTCAGGCGGCCCACACCCGCGGGCCGGCGTTGCGGAGCAGGCGTGCGCAGAGGTCGGCCACGGCGCCCATTCCGGAGAACCCGTGCTGGGCTTCGACCGCGGCGTTGTAGTTGCTGGTGCCGTTGATGTCGTACACCCACCGCTTGCCATCGGCGTCTTCGACGAATTCGATGCCGGCGAGGCCCAGGTGGTGGGCACGGGTGAAGGCCACGAGCTCGCGGACGAGGGGGTCGGAGGCGTCGATGTCGGGCCGCAGCTGGAAGCGGTCGTCGGGAGCGGCGGGCGTGTCGTCTTCGAGACCAGGTGCCGGGCAGAAGGCGCCGTCGTCGATCTGGCAGGCGTCGGCCGGGCACAGCTCGAAGCCGTTCTCGGTGGACGACCGGATGGCGTAGAGGAAGCGGCCGTCGACAATCTCGACGCGGGTGATGAAGGGCTGGGCCGGCTGGATGTACTGCTGCACCAGGTCGACGCCGTCGATGCCCGACTCCCACCGGCCTTCATCGAGGTAGCGGTCGAAGGCCTCGTGGCTGCGGAAGAGCTGCACGCCCAGGCCCTTTCCGCCCTGGTTGTGCTTGGTGATGAAGGGGGGCTCCAGCGTGCGGGCGGCCTTGCGGAGGGCCTCGACTCCACCCACGACTCCGAGGGTGCGCGGTGTACGGATGCCGGCCGCGGTGAGGGCTGCGTGCTGGCGAATCTTGCTGACCTCGAGGGCGAAGGCCGACGAGCCGTTGATGACGGGCCGTCCCCATGCTTCGAGCCAGCTGAGCATCTCGCGGACGAACTGGACACCGCCCTGGTTGCCGCGGGTGTGCGACGACGGACTCATCCGATTGAGCCACACGCCGTGGGGGGGGACGGTGCCGATGTCGACGGTGCCGCCATCGCAGAAGTGCTCGACCCAGTCGAGGCCACGTCGCGCGAGCGCGTCTCGGAGGGGAGGCATCCAGTCGGGGTTTTCATACAGCACGTGAACGGTCATCGGGAGACTCCTCCGGGGGCCCTGGAGATACCGGAGTCGGACGATGGCGCACGCTGCATCGACGTCTATGGCGTGTTTACGTCAGCAGATATCTCGCCATCCCGATAGCGCCATCCGCTGGCGGTCAGGCCAGTCGGGCGGCCAGAGCCTTGCCGAGCGCATCGGAGTCCCCCGGCCAGCGCCCGGTGATGAGGTTTCCGTCCTCGACGATGAAGGGCCGGCTGTAGTCGTTGTGGAGCGGGCCGCGGGCGAATGTGCCGGTGGGGCCCAGTGCAGCGCGGACCTCGGCTTGGACGGTCTGGGGGTATGTGCGGTAGTGCCGGCCCATCTTCCAGAAGGTGAGCAGGTAGGCCGACCACTCCATCCACGCAGGCAGGCAGGTGGCGGTGCGTCCGCGGAGCACGCTGGTGCCGTCGGAGGTGGTGGACCGGGCCAGCAGGACGGGGCCGTGGCAGACCGCCGCGACGGGCTTGTCGGCGGTGAAGAAGTCGGCGACGACAGCCTGTAGGTGGGTGTCTTCGAGGTATTCGCGCACGCCGGGTGCGTGGCCGCCGGGGAGGAGGAGGGCGTCGAAGTCCGTTGCGCTCAGCTCCGACCACGGCCGAGGCGCACGAAAGGGCTCGGAGTCGGCCATCCGGTCGTAGAGTTGGACGTTTTCGGGCTCGGCTCCCAGCATCCCGAAGACGACGGGCTGGCGGACGGTGGGGTCGCAGGCGGCGGGCGTGCCGTTGGGCGTGGCGAAGACGACCGTGTGACCGGCTTCTTCGAGCACGCGCCAGGGCACGGCGCATTCGGTGAGGTCGAAGCCTTCGGAGGGGAGGGGAACGACGACGGTGGCCACAGGTGCTCCGGGGTTGGAGCGGGGGTCTATGGCACTGCGGTGCCCTGTGGGAGGGCCGGGGCCAGGACAGGGTGTTGGCCGAAGGCGGCGAGGCGTTGGAGGTCGGTGGGGGTGTCGGGGCCTTGGATGGCCGCGGCGGCCGTGGCGAGCGTGGCCTGGCGGTAGAACTCGGTGGTGGCGAGGTGGGCGTCGAGGGGGGCGCGGTCGCCGTCGAGGAGCGGACGAAGGGCATCGAGGTGTGCGGTGAGGAGGGGGTTGTCGGCCGCGGCCAGGAAGGCATCGGTGTCGCCGCCCGTCGCCAGGAGCACACCGAGCTGGAGAATCTCCAGGTCCTCGTGGTAGGGGTTGGCGGTCGGCGGGCCGTACCGGGCAGCGAGCCGCTCGAGGTGCCGGAGGTCGCCCGTGCGGAGCCGGTGGGAGATGGCGTGGGCGTGGACCAGAATGGGCCGCGTGGGGTGGTCTGCGAGGTCTGCGAGGGTGGCGTCGAAGGTGTCGTCGTCGTTGTCGTGGATGGCGCGCATGGCCAGCAGAATGGGGTCGGAGTCGGCGGGGGGCGGCGTGTGCAGGGCGCTCACGATGGACTTCAGGTTGTGCTGGTCGTGGAGGAGGGCGGCGAACCGCACCGGCGTGTGGGTGTCGGCCAGCCGGCAGAAGCTGAAGGCTGCGATGGGCACGGGGGTCTCGACCCATTGCAGAGCGTCGTGGTGCTGCAGGATGCGCGTACATGCGCCGGAGTAGTCGCCCCGCTGTGCCAGCCAGCTGGCGCTTGCGAAGCCGACCATGGGGTCGTCGGGCCAGCGGGTGAAGGCCTGCTCGGCGACGTGGGCAGACTCGGAACACCGGGTGGCCAGGTACGCCTGTCCGGGGCTGTGGTCGATGCTGGCGGTGATGTCGAGGTCGGCGCAGGCGGGGTGTGTGTCGTCTTCGGGCCAGGTGAGGCGGACGAGGCGGCCGTGGGCGTCGCCGTCGCGGTCGGTGTAGATGGCGGCGCGGGAGTCGTCGGACAGGCGGTCGAACCACATCCCGAACCACATGCTGTCGAGGGCGTCGTGGCGGGCGTGGGCTTCGGCGACCTGTAGTCCGGCGGGCCCGGGGATCAAGGGGGAGTCGAGGACGTACGGGACGCTCGGGACGCCTTCGAGAACGCTCCGAACCGCCCCGGAGCCGCTCATCTGGATGGACTCGGGGGGCGTCTCGAAGAGGAAGTCGACCGTGGCGATGGTCCAGGACTTCGGCACGACCAGGCGCTCGGGCTGGGGCTGTGCGGTGCCGTAGGCGGCGGTCCACCGAACCATCATGCCGGCGCCAGCGATGTTCCAGAGAGCCGTGGAGCCACGGTGGGCGAGGTCGACGTCGATGGCCTCGATGCGGCGGCCAGTGCGGTTGTGGGCCTGGAGGTGGTGGGGGCCGGCCTCGATGTTGGTGCGGAAGGTGTCGCCCGGGTCCACGACCGCTTCGAGGTCGTCGATCTGGATGAGCATGGGGTCGGCGAGGCCGTTGTAGACGACGAGCTCGGACGTGCCGACGGTGCCGGTGAGGTACAGCGCAGGGGCCAGGACAGCCGCGGCGGCGGAGAAACGGGCGACGGCGGGGAGGGGGCCGTCGGCGTTCACGAAGCGCTCCCAGAGCGGCATCTTGCGCAGGTGGAGGGCGTCGTCGTCGAAGGCCTTGCGGGGGGCGTTGTCGGGGGTGCGGGGATGTGCGGGCGCGCGGTCGATGGGCGTCTCGGAGCGCAGCGCTTCGGCGACCTTGTCTTCGGCGGCGAGCAGCTCATCGGTGGTGGCGCCGGCGAGGTCGTGGAAGGCCGACATCAGCGCGTTGGCGGTGTTGAAGGCCGACTGGTGCCAGCCTTGGGCGAAGTCGGCGTCGGTGGGGGGATGCAGCGGTGGGTTGGACCCGAACAGGCTGGCCCAGCTCTCCTGGCCGAAGCGTTCCAGAGCGCCGGCACCGGGCTGGAGGCTGTTGCGCTGTTCCCAGGTGGTGAGGATCTCGCGGTGGAGGTCGTTGCCCACGTTGCGGAGGCGCCGCAGCTCGTTCTGCGTGACCTGGCCGTCGGCGAGCACGATGTGCAGCTCGTGGCCGAAGACTTCGGTGGCTTCTTCGATGCGGGCCCGCATGTGCTCGCAGTAGTGGATGATGGCCAGCAGGCCTTCGAGGTAGTCGCGCCAGCCGCGTCCGACGAGCCGAGCGGCGGCGAGGTGGGCTGCGCGGGCCTCCCGGAAGTCTTCGAAGATGGCCTCGAGGGCGTCTTTCCACTCCTTCTCGAGGGTGTCGAGGCGGGGCTTGACCTCCTTGTTCTTCAGGTGCTCGCCACGGAAGACGACCACCCCGCCGGGCGGCCGGGCCCAGCCTTCGTGGATGGACTGCAGCTGCTCCCGTTCTTGGGTGAGCACACCGAAGCGCTCCAGGCGGTCTTCGACGCTCTGGGGGTACAGCGCATCGAGGCGGGCGAGGACGGGGTCGCGCTCGCCGGCGCCGATGGTGCCGATGAGGTCGTCGGGGCTGCGGCGCATGCGGGTGAGGCCGCGCTTGAGGTACAGGCCGCGGTACCGCCGGTTGAAGCGCGGGCGGCTGCGCACTTCGTCGAGGCTGGCGAGCGACTCGGCGGTGGGCTCGCTGTCGAGGTTGTTGGAGATGCCGGGCAGGGCGTGGCGGGTGAGCTCTTCGCGGCGGGCGGCCGGGTTGGTGAAGAGACACCATGCCGAGCGGTCATCCAGCGAAGACGCCACGTACCGGGCCTTGATGACGGCCTCGCGGTCGTGGTTCGGGGGGTGGGTGGACCACATCTCGGGGCGCTGGGCGAGGGGCAGGGGGAAGACCCGGAACTCGGCTGAGCCGCAGCCATCGGGACGACGGCCCCAGGAGGGGTCACCGGAGATGTCGCGGTGCAGCTCCAGCTGGGCGGTCTGGATGGCGTAGAGGTCTTCCACGCGCTTGTTGACGCGGTTGAAGCGGGACTCGGCCAGCGAGATGGCGGCGGCATAGGCCCGGTCGCCCGCCATGGCCTTGTGCAGCGCGTGCACGGGACTGTCGCAGCCGGCCACCGACGCAGCCACCATGTCGGCGTGGTGCTCCATCTCGCGGGTGAGGGCGAGCTGCATGCGGGTGACCCACCGCCACGCCTGCTCGAAGATGGCGCGGATGGACCACACCACGAGCCGCATGACCCAGCCGATCCAGGCGATGCGGATGTCGACGCGGCTGATGACCTGGAGGAAGCGGTCGAGGGCACCCCGCGCGTAGACCAGCTCGCGCACGAACACCTGTGCCGTGTAGACCCATCGGCCCATGCCCATGGCCTTCTGGGAGAAGTGGCCGAACTCGTGGGCGATGACGGCCTTGAATTCGTCGAGGCTGAGGACGTTGACGAGGCCCAGGCCGATGACGAGGTCGCGGCCTCGGGGGATGATGAGGCTGGCGAGGTGGACGTCTTGGACGACCGCGGCGTTGACGTGGGGCTCGAGGAACACGCGCCGCGGACGTGGGGCGCCCACGCGGTCGGCGATCTGGTGGATGAACGCCATGAGCACGGGCTCGGAGGTGGTGTCGATCTCCACGCGGCCTTCGTGGAAGGGGGCGCGGTGCACCTGGAGCAGGCCGCGACCGAGCACGAGGCACAGAAAGCCCGCGGGCAGGGCCATGATGATGTCGGTGCCGGTGCCGGTGCCGTCGATGATGCCGGCGATGGCACGATAGACGAGGAACGCGAGCCAGCCGGTCAGGCCGCCCCATGCTGCGAGGAAAGCGACGAACACGACGGCGCTCTGCACCACGAGGCGCTTGTAGCGTGGGCTCGGCTGGCTGAAGTCGGCGGGGACGACAGGGTCGTCGGGCCAAGGCAGATCTTCGGATTGGTGCATGGAGTCCCTCGAGGGTCGGGAGACTATCGCATGCGAGCGGGGGTGGCGGACGTTTTCTGTCCGCCTTGAGGCGTCACCACAACCAGGCGAAGGCGCGCTCCAAGGCGGCCTTGGCGTCGGTCTCGATGACCGCTCCGTGCGCCATCACGATGCGGTCGAAGTCCAGGCCGAGCAATGTGGTGAGCTCCTTGCGGGCCAGGTCGCGGCGCATCCCGAAGCGCTCGAGCACGGTGACACAGCAGCCAGGGTAGCCCCACAACGCCCACATGGCGGCCTTTGTGAGCCACGGTGCATCGGGCTGGATGTGGAAGACGAGGTCGGTGACCACGAGGGTGCGGCTGGGCTTGTGCAGCAGCACCACCTCGTTGGTCATGGCGAAGCTCCGCAGAGGAACCACGAGCACGCTGTCGCCGAAGGGCTCGCCCATGGTGTCGAGCACGCCGTCAAACGAGAGGTCGGGGCGCTTCTCGGGGAGGCCGGGCGCGGCGTGGGCTGCTTCGGAGGCCTCCACCCACGGACCGGCGTGCAGGTGGTGCAGCAGGTTCGGCGCCACGACCTGGCGGATGGGGCCCAGGTGTGCGACCGAGTCGGGTGAGACCCCCACCGGAGCGTGCACCAGCAGGCCGTTCGGAAGCTCCAGGACGGTCATGCGGGCGCCCATCTCGATGCCGTAGAAGGTCTGGGGGGCCTCTTGGACGTGGACGCCGGGACAGATGGTGCGCATGCGGCGGGGCTATCCCACCGACGACCCGTCGAGAACCTCCATCAGCCGTGCTGTGCGGCGGGCGTCCAGGACGTGGGGATGGGGTGGTCCGAACTGGCCGGCGTCGTTGTCGAAGTACATGCCGGTGGCCGATGCGAATTCGTCGGAGAGCGCGGCCCGCACGAGGATGTGGGCGCCCACGTTGAGGTCGCGGCCGGCCACCCCGAAGGCGTCCTTCACCATCTTGCTGCCCAGCATGGAGCCCGGGTTGACCGACACCACCATCGGGCCGTCGGCACCCAAGGCCTGTCCGAGGGCCCGCGACCAGGCGGTGATGGCGAGCTTGCTCTGGGCGTAGGCGCTGAAGTCGGCGGCGTGGGTTCGGCCCATCATGGCGTCGTAGTCGATGGGCGACTGGGCGGCAGACGACAGGTTCACCACGCGGCCCGACGGCCCCAGGAGTTCGAGCAGGCGCTGGGTGAGGCGGTAGGGCGCGACGGTGTTGACCACCCACCGGATGTCGCGGCCGTCTTCGGCGCGGGTGTGGGCGGTGCGGAAGATGCCGGCGTTGTTGATGAGAACGTCGAGCTGGCCGTCGCGGGCGAGGATGGCATCGGCCAGGGCGTCCACCTCGGACAGGCGGGAGAGGTCGGCGCGGAAGGTCTCGGTCTGACCGGGGAGGTGGGCCAGCTCGGCTTCGACCCGTGCGAGCTTGTCGGCGGAGCGTCCGTGGAGGAGAACGCGGTGACCGGCGGACACGAGGGCGTGGGCGGTGGCACGACCGATGCCATCGGTGGCGCCGGTGAGGAGAATGGTGCGGGTCATGGGGTGCTCCGGTCGAGGTGGGGAAGGACGTGCTCGGCGATGCGATGCAGGGTGTGGTCGATGGGAGCGCGGTTGAAGCGCAGGTTGAAGGCCACGTGGTGCACACCGGCGGCTTCGAGGGCCTGGAGCCAGGCCACCAGCCCCCGGCTGCCGGTGCGGATGCCGAGGTGGAAGGGCTGGATGGCGGCGTGGTCGTCGTCGAGCAGGTCGATGTACAGCGGCTGCATCACGGGCTTTGGGTGCGCGCTGGTCTCGGCGACGCGGTGGCGCCAGTCGGCCAGCACCTGCGCTTGTGTGTCGGGGGCGCGGGGGTACGTCATCCAGCCATCGCTGTGTTCGGCGATCCACTCGGGGGACTGGCGGCTGCTGCCGGTGACGAGGAGGGGGAGGCGACCGGCGGTGGGCTTGGGGTGCAGCTCGATGGAGCCGTCCAGGCGCCCGAAGCGCGTGTGGGTGACCGGGCTCGGGCGTGCGGCGTCGCGGATGTAGGTGATGGCGTCGCGGAAGCGGGCCGAGCGGTCTTCGTAGGGGATGGCGAAGGCGGGGTACTCGGTGGGACGGTCGCCGGATGCCACGCCCAAGATGAGCCGTCCGTCGGACAGCACGTCGACCGATGCGGCGGCCTTGGCCACATGGACCGGGTGGCGGAGGGGGAGGACGATGCTGGCCACACCGAGGGCGATGCGGTGGGTGCTCGCTGCGAGAACGCCCAGATAGACGAAGGGATCGAAGAGCTGTCCGGCGTCGCCGAAGGTGGGGACGTCGAAGGGCACATCGCGCAGCCACACGGCCTGGAAGCCGAGGTCTTCCGCCAGGCGGACCTTTTCGAGGTGGAACGCCATGGTGGGGACCCGCGACCGGTCGTAGCGTTCGATGGGCACGACCAGCCCTACACTCAGGCGGGTGGGCTGGAAGACCTGCGCGAAGCCGCGGTTGAACGGCTCGAACGAATCGTGCGGTCGGGCGTTCATGTGGATGCCTCCCGGGCGGTGCATGGAGGTGTTGTAGGTCCGTGGGAGGCGACCGAGTAGCGACGCTTCGTTGGATGATTCTCAACGAGTGGTTTAAAGTCGGGCCATGAAAGTGCGCGAGATGGAGCTCCTGGTTCGAGTGGCCGAGGCCGGCTCGATGTCGTTGGCTGCCCAGCAGCTGAACCTCACCCCCGCCGCGGTGAGCGCTGCGGTGCGGCGGGTGGAAGATAGCCTCGGCGTGCGGATCTTCGAGCGCACCACGCGGTCGCTGCACCCCACCGACGACGGCCTCGTGGTGCTCGAAGGCTGCGAAGCCGTGCTGGCCCGATGGCAGAGCACCCTCGATGCGGTCCAGGGCGCCCGCGCCGAGCTGCAAGGAACCGTTCACGTGTCGGCGCCGTCGGACACCTCGTACACCGTGCTCCGGCCGGTGGTGGTGGACCTGTGCGCGCGCCATCCCGAGCTTCGGGTGGTCCTCGATGTGAGCGATGTGGTCCAGCACCTGCACCGCGCGGCCATCGACCTCGCCATTCGCTACGGTCCGCTTGAAGATAGTTCGCTCACCGCACGCAAGCTGGCCGAGGGGCCCACCGTCCTGGTCGCCGCGCCGGCCTACCTCGCGAAGCACACCGCTCCCGAGCGCCCCCGCGACCTCGTCCACCACCGCTGCCTCACGCTCCGTCTTGGCGGCACTCCGTCGACTGAGTGGGCGCTCTGGTGTGGTGGACAGGTGCAGCGCGTTCCGGTGGTGCGGGCGCTGGTGGGCGACGGCTACCTGGTGCGCCGGTGGGCCCTCGACGGCCATGGAATCGCCCTGAAGAGCCTCATCGACGTCATCTCCGACCTCGAAGCCGGGCGGCTGGTGCGGGTGCTGCCCGGGTGCGAGGGGCGCCGGACCGTCGTCCATGCGGTCTTTCCCAGTCGGCGCTTCCTTCCAGCGCGGGTGCGGGCCCTCGACGTGGCCATCGCGGAGCGCTTCGAGGCGTTGCAGGCCCGGTGCGACGCCTGGCTGGCCACCACGGCAGGGTAGAGTCCGCCTCGGTGCTCGGAGCTGTGATGCGTTCTTCCCTGGTCGTCGTTTTGCTGGCCCTCGGGTGTGCTGGACCCGCCGACGAGAAGGACTCGGGCACGGAGGCCACGTCGTCCGACGACCCTCGGCTTCGGTACCTGGGCCAGACCGTCGTGGCAGACGAGGTGGTCGATGGCGCCGTCACCACGCACACCTTCGACCCGGCGTCGGGCCCACAGTGCCTGCGCGGCGACCCCTACCGCGTGTCCACCCGTCGCACCGACAGCACCGACCTCCTCATCTTCCTGCAGGGCGGCGGCGCGTGCTGGGATGACTTCTGCCTGGCGGTCACCGGCGCGCCGGCCGGGGTGCCCTCGGTCGACATCCTCGACCCTACGCTGCCCGAGAACGCCTTCGCAGACTGGAATGTCACGTACCTCCCGTACTGCGACGGCTCGCTGTTCATCGGCGACCGCGACCACGACGACGACGGCGACGGCACACCCGACCGCTTCCACCGGGGCCTGGCCAACCTGTCCGCGGCCCTCGACATGGCCCAAGACCAATTCCCCAACCCCGACAGAGTGATGTTGGTGGGCAGCTCGGGGGGCGGCTTCGGCGTCCTGTTGGCCCCACCCATCGTGCGCGCCGTCTTCCCCGATGCCGAGCTGGCCGTCATCGCCGACAGTGCGGTGGGGGTGGCCCGTGGTGCAGCCGAGCCCGGGTATGTCGACCACCTCATGGACCAGTGGGGCGCGGCCGACCTCCTGCCCCCCACATGTGGCGACGACTGCCTTTCGGGGGGACACATGACCGGTGTGGTGGCCGAGAACCTGCGGGTCGACCCCGGCCTGCAGATGGCTGTGTTCACCGCCTGGTACGACCTGATCATCGGCGACATCTTCCTCGACGTCCCGCCGGCTGACTTTGCTGCCGCCGTCGACGCCGAGACCAGCGCGCTGCATGCCGAGTTCCCCGACCGCTACCGCCGCTTCATCATCGACGGGCGCATGCACACCACGCTGCTGGGCGATGCTTCGGGCATCGTGGGCTCCGACTTCGGCGCGGTGGAGGTGCCCCCGGAGGTGCTCGACGACCTGTCCCAGATCGAGCTCGGTCAGATTGCCACCACCGAGTCTGCCGGCGGGGTTCGCTTTGCTGACTGGCTGGCCGACATCGAGTCCGCCGGACCGTCGAGCGCGGTCGACGTGGTGGATCCCGCAGGACCGGTGCCCTGAAGCGCCCGGTCGGGGGTGCTTCCGCGTAGGTGAAAGCAAGGAGACATCGAACCGATGGCCCGCATCCGTGAGACTGCTCGCACGGAGGATTCATGCCGGCCCCCACGCGTTCTCTGCGCCCCCAAGCCCGTCCCGCCAGCCTCGCACAGGACCAGGGCCGCGACGTCCAGCAGCCTTCCGGTCCTGGAAACGCCGCGCTCCAGGATGTCCTGAACGACCGCACGCAGCGCACGCGCGCCATCCAGATGATGCAGACCTGGCTCACCTCGCAAAAGGCCGCTCTACAAGGGCTGGAGGGGCAGGCCAAGGTGGACCGGGCCGAGGCGGTGCTCAGCACGCTGGAGACGGCCTGGGACCAGCTGCTTGACGGCATGAAAGTCGACGACCTCAAGCTGCCCGAGGCCCCCACCGCCACCAACGCACAGCCCGTGGGCGTGGCGCTGCCGCCCGAGATCATCGGCGAGGTCCGGCCCGTCATCACGATGCTCGAAGCGGGCGTGTCCGGCGTCGACAAGGACACCACCGGGGGGCCCGAAGCCGCCGCCCACAACGGCACCGACTGGAACACGCGCCTCGGGGTGCCCGAGTACCGCACGCAGTCCGACAACCTCGTGGGCCCCGAAGCCACCTGCAACACCACCACCATGGCGATGGTGATGGAGCGCCTGGGCATCGGTCGACAAGACGTGGTCGACGCCCTCGACGAGCGCATCAAGAAGAAGTGGATCCGCGCCGCCAAGAAGGCCGGCACCATCACCGCCGCGCGGGCCAAGGAGCTCGAAGGCAACCTCGACCTGGTCGACCAGGAAGAAGGCTGGGACCGCGACGCCGAGTGGAAGAAGGCCGCCCGCCGCTACCTCGACGCCAAGATGAAGGACCGCTCGTACCAGCGCGTGCGCGGCCAGTCGTCGGTGAGCAAGGAAAAGCGCAACGAGATCGCCGGCGAGATGCGGGGCAATGCCCAGATGGAAGACCTCATCGACATGCTGGTCCACGACGCCGGCCTGTCTCGCTACGGCATCGTGAGCGAGCCCGACAAGCTGCTGGAGATGGTGTCCAACACCGGCCTGCCGCCCGAAGGCGAGAAGCTGTGGGGCGGCACCGCGTGGAAGACCATCCGCGACCGCACCCGCGCCACCCTCGAAGCCGGAGGCGCCGCGGCGCTGAGCTTCCACCACAAGGGCACCCGCGACCGGGGCGGCTCGCACATCGTGAGCGTGCAAGAAGTCCGCGATGACGGCTTTGTGCTCGACGACCCCTACGGCTCCATCCGCGAGTCGTACAACCGCAAGAAGTACGACGACGCCTACTTCGGCAGCGACTTCTACAAGCAGAAGGACCGCTCGGGCAGGTTCGTGACCAAGGAGCGCATCATCCACAGCCGGGATGCGCGGAAGAACACGAAGAACGGCTTCGACGACTGGGGCGCCGGTGCCGCCCGCTCGCTCGAACAGAACGAGACGAAGGGCCGCGACAGCTTCATCAGCAAGACCCAGGTGAGCACCGCGATGAAGTACATCACGCTGTTCTCACGGGGCAAGCGGGTGCCGATTCCCAAGCCCAACCCGCGCCGTCAGTAGGCTACTGGCGCGGGTCGCAGTCGGTCACCACCATCCGAGCATCGGTGGGGACGGAGCGGCACTGAGGGCCGGGCTCCGCAATCCAGGCGCCGATGGCATCGGCGACGCGCGGGCCGCTGGACTGGACAGTTCCTTGCGCCAGGCCGGTGGTCTGGTGGTCGCCGCCGCCGTGGAGAAAGTCGGACACCACCACGGTGTAGGTGGCGTCGAGGTCGAGGGGGGCGTCTCCCACGGTGACCGCGCACACCCGGTCGCGCTCCCAGAGGCTCGGGACGCCGTCGCCGTCGAGGTCGCGGGGAATGCCCTCGTGGACGGTGACCGTGTAGGTGAGGCCGGCGGGCAGGAGCGGGCCGTGGGCGCCGCTCGCACCCACCTCGAGGGCGCGGAGGAGGTGGGCGCCGGAGATGGAGATGGTGTGGGTGTGGTCGCGAAAGGGCATCACGCGGTCGACGTCGCGCTGGCGGATGACGCCTGCGGGGAAGTCGGCCCGCAGGCCGCCGGCGTTCTGGACGGCGATGAGGGCATCGGGCCGGGCGGCGAGCAGAGCGTCGGCCACGAGGGCGCCCAGGGGACTGCCACCGTCGTCGAAGGCGATGCGGCCGGCGGGCTCGGCCAGGCAGCCCACTTCGGTACAGCCGGCGCCATTCCACACTTCGAGGTCGCGGGCCAGGGCGATGCCCCGGGCGGAGGGTTCCAGGAGCACGCCGCCCACGGGCCGGGGGTGTGCGGGGTAGGGGGCGTCGGGCTGGCACCAGGGGTCGGCCGGGGTGTGGTCGGTGGACCACAGAGGGCGGGGCTGGAGGCGGGCCTGGACCGTGCCGTTGGTGTCGACCACCACGGAGACTTCGCCGAGGGCCGCGCCGTATGAGCCGGTCTCGATGAAGGTGGTGTCGCCGATGCGGCCTTGCATGGCGTGGTGGGCGTGCCCGGCGACGACGAGGTCGAGGGTGCCGCGGGGGAGGTCGGTGAGCAGTCGTCCCAGCTCGCCGTCGGGCTGGCACGGACCATCTGGGGCGGCGTCGCGGCAGTCCCCGGTCACGTGCGCGAGCGCCACGACCAGGTCGGCGCCGTCGGCACGGAGTTCCTTCGCAGAGCGCTCGGCAGCGGCCACCACATCGGTGAAGTGCAGGTCGGCCACATGGACCCGCTTGGTGGTGGTGGGGGTGTCGGTGGTGGTGAGTCCCAAGACGCCCACCTTCAGGCCGTTTCGTTCGAGGATGACGTGGGGGTGGACGCCGGGAGGAGCCCAGGCCTCACCGGACTCGGTGGTGATGTTGGCCGAGAGGTAGGGGTAGAGCGACCGTGACGCAGCCGACCGGAGGGCACCGCGGAGGGGGTGGGGGTCGGTGCAGACCTCGGGCGTGCACGGGCCGTGGTCGAACTCGTGGTTGCCGATGGCAGCGGCGTCGACGCCCAGGAGGTTGAAGGCGTCGACGGTGGCGTGGCCGAGGGTGGCGTTGGCGGAGGGGTCGCCCTGGAAGCCGTCGCCGGCGTCGAAGAGGAGGAGGTCGGGGTCGGTGGACCGGCGGGCATCGACGGCCGCGGCGAACCAGGGCAGCCCACCGACCGCGGTGCCCTTGTGGTCGTGTTCTCCGAACGATGCGTGCCAGTCGTTCATCGCGAGGATGGTGAGGCGGCGTTCGGTGGGCTCGGGGGCAGCGGGTGGCCGGCACGCCAGGGCGAGCAGAACGGCAGGGAGGACGCGGGTCATTCGGGCGCTCCGAGCAGTGCGGGACCGATGGCCTCGACGCGGTTGGTCCACACGTAGCCGTGGAAGCCGTCGGGGACGTCGGCGGCCAGGAGGGGGGTGTCCACGCCGGTGGAGCCCACGTCGTCCAGCGACACGGGCCCGAGCAGCACGACGTGGGTGTCGACGCTGCGCATGCGGTCGGTGAAGCGATGGGGCCAGCCCCACAGGAGGGGGGCCACGTTGATGGGCACGGTGACGGCGGTGTGTTCGCAGGCTTCCGGCACGCGGCCAGACCAGCCCCACTTCAGGTAGTCCAGCAGGCACGCCTTGAGGGTGGCCTTCGAGAACACCCGCATGTCGGGCCACTTGGAGGCGGCGTAGGCCACAGGGTCGGGGGAGCCGTACAGGCCCCACACCTGCGCACGCCACTGGGGACGCTCGGTGAAAAGAGCGTGGAGCAGGTCGATCTCGCGACGGTCGTCGGACTTCACGTTGATGAGGAAGCGCCCCTGCGGGAAGGCCTCGAAGACCTCGGACAGCTCGGGCATCTGGCCGACTGCGGTGCCCCGGAGCGGGAAGGTGGCGCCGCCGTCGGTGGTGTAGCCGTGCCCCACGTCGAGGGCGCGGAGGGCGTCCATCGAGAAGTCGCGGATGGGACCGGTGCCGTCGGTGCGGCAGTCGACCGTCCAGTCGTGGAAGACCGCCAGCTGGTCGTCGGTGGTGGGGTGGATGTCGAGCTCGACCACCGTGGCCCCGGCGGCGAAGGCGGCCTGCATGGAAGGCAGGGTGTTCTCGATGAGCGTGTGGCCCGATGGGAGCGCCTGCGCGGCGGTGCAGGTGTCGCGGGTGAGGCCGGTGCGGTCGAACTGTTGGTGCACGCCGCGATGGGCCAGGACCTGGAGGGAGGCATCGGCGGCTGGACCGACCGGCCAGGACGCATGGGCGCCCGCACAGCACAGGGTCAGGGCGCTGAGACTGGCCGCAACACCCACCAGCAGCTTCTTTCGCACTCAGGTCCCGGCGCCCGTCGGTCCCCAGCGCTCGGTGTGGAAGCGCAGGCCTGCGAGGCGCAACTCCGCGTAGCCCATGAAGTCGAAGTCGATGGGGGAGAAGCGGGCCTGAACCACCGCCCAGCTGCCCCACCACAGGTGGTCGACCAACACGAAGAACCGGACCACTCGGTCGAAGGCGTCGATGCCAGCGGGGGTTCCGAGGTACGCGGCGATGAAGTCGTGGCGGGTGGCGGTGTCGGGGAAGCCACGGGCGAAGTCGCTGTCGAAGCCGGCGTATTCGCAGAAGTGGTTGGCGACGTCGAAGGCGGCAAAGCCCGTGTCGCCGTACTCGTAGTCGATGAAGCGGACCTCGCCGGTGGTGTCGTTGACCATCACATTGCCGGCGAGGAGGTCGTTGTGGGCGAGCACGGGGCGCACGGCAGCGGGTGGCGACGCAGGGGCGAGGGTGTCGTGGAAGTAGGCTTCGAGGGCGGAGAGGCGGTCGAGGGCCCCCGAGAGGTGGAGGGCGGCGTGGGCTGTGGCGGCTGGACCCTCGAACTGCAGGTCGCGGGCCTGTTCGAGCCAGCTGCGGAGGGTGACGAAGGTGCGCGGGACGGGCTGGTCGGGTGCGAACCGGTGCAGCTCCGCCAGGCGATGGGCGATGCCGCGGCGCCAGCGTGGAAGGCCCATCTCGTGGGGTTCCAGGGACCGGAAGCCTGTGAGGAAGCCCTCTACTCGGCCATTCTCGAAGCGGCCGAGGTAGGGCGGCGCGAAGCTTTCGCGGGAGAGGCGGGCGAAGAGGGGATTCTCCCGGTCTCGGTCGATGACGACGTCGGTGTTGGGGCCGTAGATGCGCACCAGCACGTCGTCGAGGCCGGGTGCCGACAGGCGGGACAGGCCGTTGGTGATGCCGCCGTGGATGCGGGTGACGGTGGCCCGGGAGACGGCGGACCAGCCGGGCACGATGGCTCGGACGACGTCGAGGGCGGCGTCGGGGTCGATGGTGCCGTCGTTCAGGGGGACCGTCCGGGGGAGGATGGCGTGGGGGTTGTCGCGGTACGTGGGGGACATCGAGACCTCGGGACGGGGGCGTAGGGTGCCGTCCGGGCCCGGTCGAATGCAAGGGTCAGGCGGCGCGGCGCACCTGTGCCAGCCCGTGCTCGAAGTCCACCACCGGCGCCCAATTCATCACCTCGGCCGCGCGGGTCGACCGGATGGTGAGCGTGGCCGACAGCATGTTGGCGGCGAAGGGGGTGATGGGCGGCCGGCCTCGGATGCCGAAGGTGGTCCAGGCGGCGGCGAGGAGGCGGGCGGTGCCGCGCAGGAGCCAGCTCGGGAGGCTGCGGCCGGGGAGGGTGAGGCCTGCGGCGCTCGCGTAGGCGGTGAAGAAGGAGCGTGCCGTGTGCCGCTCGGAGTCGACCACGAAGGCCACCGTGCCGCCGGGGGCCCGGTCGACTGCGGTGCAGATGGCGTCGACCAGGTTGGCCACGTGGGTGGTGGAGATCTGCTGACCGCCGCCGTCCATCCACGCGAAGGCGCCGTCAGCCACGGCCTTTTCCAGCTCGGGCAGGATGGTGGTGTCGCCGGGGCCCCAGATGATGCGGGGCCGGAGCACGATGGTGGCCAAGGTGTCGGAGTTGGCGGCCTGGACCAGCTGCTCGGCACGGGCCTTCGACGCGGAGTAGGCGAAGGGGGAGTCGACGGCCAGTGGGGTGTTCTCGTCGATGTCGACCAGGTCTTTGCCGGTGAAGTGCACGGCCTCGCTGGACACGTGGATGAAGCGGGCCACACGGGCGGCGCGGGCGGCGTCGAGGAGCTGGCGGGTGCCGTCGACGTTGACCGCTTCGAAGTCGGCCGGGTCGCCCCAGTCCTCCACCTTGGCGGCCGCGTGGATGATGGCGTCGATGCCCTGGAGGTCTCGGGGAGCGACGGTGCCCAGGCTGCCGCGGACGGGCTGGGCCCCCAACGCTTCGACCCGAGCGGCGGAGCGGTCGGAGCGGGCCAGCGCGAAGACGTGGTGTCCGTCGGCGATGAGGGCGGGGATGAGGTGGCCGCCGACGAAGCCCGAGCCACCGGTGACGAAGATGCGAGATGCGGTCGACATGAAGTCCTCCAGGATGCACCCCCTCCATCACCGCCCTGGCGTGTCCCACCCAACGCACAGTTGGTCTTCCGAATTGCGTTTGGTGCATATCGGCTCCAGTCCAGCTACGTCCCCGGCACACTCCGGAGCCCACCATGCTCGACCCCACCCTCGAGCTGCGCGACCTCGACCTGAACCTGCTGCTGGCCCTCCACGTGCTGCTCGAAGAGCAGAGTGTGTCGCGGGCGGCCCGTCGGCTGGGGCGCACCCAGTCGGCCACGTCGCGCATGCTGGGACGACTCCGAGATGCGCTCGGCGACCCCCTCCTCGTGCGAACCGGGCATGGCATGCGGTCCACGCCCCGTGCCGATGCCGCGCGTCCCGGTCTCGCTGCCGCCCTCGCTGCCCTCGCCGAAGTGCGGCAGCTGGGCGGTGTCTTCGACCCTGCACGGGCCACGCGTCGGTTCGTGTTGGCCGGTCCGGATGCGCTCGCTCCCATCGCCACGGCCGTGCTCCAGGCGCTCCAGGACCAGGCTCCCGGGTGTGCGCTCACTCTGTTGCCGGCCCCACCGCATCCCGCGCCGGCTGTGCTGGGGGGTGGGGTGGACCTCGTGCTCGGACCCGACCGCGAAGTGGGGGCCGACCTGCGACGGCAGCACCTGGGTACGGTGCGGTGGGTGACCGTGGTGCGCCCGAGCCATGGCCTGGCGGATGGGCCGCTCACTCTGGAGCGCTTCTGTGCGCACCCCCACGTGCAGGTGCGCACGGGCAATGCCGACCGCAGCGTGGTGGATGTGGTGCTCGACCAGCTGGGCCACACGCGCGCCATCCAGGTCACCACGGCGGGCCTCCTGGCGGCCTTGCACCTTGTGGCCGAGACCAACCTGGTGGCCACCGTTCCCGAAGCGCTGGTGGTGCCGGTGGCGTCGCGGCTGGGCCTGGTCATCCGCCCCACCCCGCTCCCGCTGCCCGAGGTGTCGGCCGTGGCGTGGTGGTCTCCGCGGGTGCACCCCGACCCCGCACACCAGTGGTTTCGTCGGGTGGTGGCCGAGGCGGCGCGGCGGGCGCTGGAGCGTCCGGAGTGACCGTCAGTCGGTCGTCTTGGCGGGGGTGGCCGCGCCCACGAAGGGCAGGGTGAGCAAGCAGAGCAGGCCCACCGCGGCGTCGATGGCCAGGGTGGTGGGGTAGCCCCAGCGCTCGACGGCCTGGCCCTGCCACCACGCAGCCAGGCTGGTGCCCAGGTTCATCATGGCCATGTACGCGGTGAATTGGGTGGCTGCGACCTCGGGTGCGCACGCCCCCATGAAGAGGGCCATGCGGGTGCCGTAGGCGAGCCCGGAAGCCAGCCCGTACGCGCCGGACGCCACCCAGAAGGTGGTGACCAGGGCATCGGGGGCCGGTGGGGGGTCGGTGAGGGGCATCACCCAGCCGTGGGTGGACATGGCCCAGCCGAGGGACAGGGCGGGAACCAGCGTGAGGCCGATGTACACGGCCAGCATCTTCCGGTGGCCGAGGCGGTCGGAGATCCAGCCCCCGGCCACCGAGCCCGATGCGCCACCGAGGGCGCCGATGAGGCCGAGGGTGGCCACGTCGTCGTCGGTGAGGCCGAGCTCGACGGCCAGCGTGGCGGACAGGGCCAGGCCGAGGGCCATCGCGCCGGGTGGCAGGAACGCGAGCGCCAGGGTGGCCCACGACTGCACCGAGCCGAGCATGGCCCGGAGGGTGTCGACGATGTACCGGCCGGCGGTCTCCATCACCGCACGCGCGCTCTCGAGGGCGGGGGGCGGCTCGGTCTCGTGGATGCCGACCAGAGTGGTGGTCCAGACGATGCCGACAATGGCCGCCAGCAGGGGATAGGCGAGCTGGAGGGTGCCGCCGCTGGCCGATGCCACATACAACATTCCCGAGCCGCCGATGGCCTGTCCGATCCATGCGCCGGCGAACATCAACCCGTTGCCCAGGCCGCGCTCGGCCTCGGGGAGCGTGCGCACGGCGAGGGCGTCGATGGCGACGTCTTGGAGGGCGGCGGCCCCGCTCACGGCCACGAATGCGGCGGTGAAGGTGGGCAGCTGGGAGACGGGGTCGAGGGTGGAGGCCATGAGCAGGCCCAGCACCATCAGCGCTTGTGCGAGCAGGATCCAGCCGCGACGGTGGCCCAGGCGCTTCGAGCCCACCAGGTCGAGCACGGGGCCCGCCATCCACTTGATGCCCCAGGGCGCGTAGACGGCCGCGATGAAGGCGCCCACCTCGTCCACACCGAGGGCCCCTCGGCGCAGGTGAACGGCCACCGCACCGGCGCAGAAGCCGATGGGCAGGCCCTGGGTGAGGTACAGCAGGAAGAACGAGGCCAGGCGTCCGGGTCGGGTGGACAACAGGTCGACACGGGCAGACGGCATGGGCCTCCTCGGGCGGCCGACCCTACCAAGCGCCTCGACATGGAAGGGGGTTGTTTCGAATAGCCGGGCTGCGTGGACGTAGGTGGCGCGCCGGTGGCCCGTGCGGCTCCGGCACGCCAGGAGGTCTCGTGATTGCTCTCGATGCCCACCACGACGCGCTCCTCCTCCGGGGGCGCTGCGGGGTCTGCGCGGAGCCGGCGGTGCGCCATCGGCTGCTCCGACAGCTCGACTGTGGCCACTGTGGCGCTTCTTTGGCCCCTCGAGGCGGCCACGACCTTCCCGCACGCCTCGAGCGGGGCCTCTGGCAGTGGCGCGCGGTGGGCTACGCGCTGGTGGGGCTGGCGAGCTTCTTCGCGGGTGCTGTGCCGCTGGTGCAGGCGGGGGTCCAGGTGGCGGCGCTGTTGGTGCTGCACGTGGTGCTCTTGCGGCGTCCGCTGGTGTGGTTGAGCCCTGCGCGGCGGCTGTCGGCCCGCACCACCATCAAGCTGCTCGGGGCGGTCCTGGGGGCGGTGGGCTTGCTGGTGAACGTGGCGGTGGCGCCGCTTCCGGGGGTGAGCAGCGTGGTCCTGGCCGCCGTGGGCTTCGGCTTCACGGCCACCTACGTGGAAGGCGGGCTCTCCATCATTCGACGGCGCCTGCAGTGGGAAGCCGAAGGACGCGCCCTCGCGCCGGTGGAGTGGGGGCTGCCGGCGGGGCTCGTGGCATCTCTACTGGCGGGAACGGCGCTGGTGGTGGGTGCTGCGGCCGGGTCTGTGCACCTGTTGGTCGCTTCTGAATTGCCTGCGGTGAGTGCGCTCGCCGCCCGACTCCTGGAGCTGTGATGGACCTCGCTCTCGTCCGCTTCCTGGCCCTCCACTTCACGCCCGCCATCACGGCTGCCGCCCGTCCGGGTGCCACCTTTGCCGTCGTGCAGGGCATTTCCGCGTTGTTGGTGTGGAATGGCGAAGCCACCATCCCGGGTGCGATGGCCTGGCTGGTGTCGCCGGCAGCGGTGCTGTTCGGATTCGTCTGTGCAGGCCTCGAGACCCTCGCCCGCCACGACCCCGACATCGAGGCCCTCCTCGTCGAGCTCCACCTCGACAAGGCCACCGGCGCCTTCGGAGCCCTGGCTGCACCGCTGCTGTTCGCATCGCTCGGCCTCCCCGAGACCGACGCCATGGCTCTGGGTGCCAAGACGGCCACTGTCACGGCAGATCCCGTGAGCGCCACCCTCGCCACGGCGGTGGTCGCCGACCAACCCACCGTCGTCACGGCTGCAGCTGTGGGCGGTGCGGTGGGCATCAACGCGGCCCTCACATGGGCACGAGGCGAGGTGCTCACCTTCCTCCACACCTTCGAGCTGTCCAAGCTGTGGCTTCGGCTGGAGACGGGCGGGGTGGTGGTGGTGCTCGCGCTGATGCCACTGATGCCGGTGGTGATGGTGGTGTTGGTGGGGCTCTTCTCGGTGTGCTTCGCCGGCGTGGCCTGGACTGTCCGGGGCACTCTGGCCGCCCTCGACCGCCGCTCCCGTGTGCCCTGCACCCACTGCCACCACGCCATCCGCCCCGAAGCCAGCGTGTGTCCCGAGTGCGGCGGGGAGGTCACCCCCACCCGTCTGCTCGACCAGCCCGGCCCCATGACCCGCGGCTGGCGGTCGGCACTCGGCTATGTTCGCGCGCGCCGTCAGCTCGGGGCTGCCTGACGGCCTCGCTTCCTCGAGGGCCGCGCATGCACATCGCAAGAACACACCGCATCCGCCTGCTGGTCGCGCTGTTGGTGGGGTGTTCCGACCCGCCGCCGCCCGCACCGGTCGTCCCGACGCCCCCGGTCCAGCCGGTCGTGGAGCCCCCGGCGCCCCCACCCGAACCGGCGCCCGAGCCTCCTCCGGCAGCAGTGGAGCCGGGCATCACGGCCACCTACGCAGGCTTCCCCATCTGGGCGGCGCAGCGGGTTGTGGATGGTGCGCACACGCCGGTCCCGGCTGGCCAGGAAGTGGTGGACGTCGCCATCCATCCCACCGGTGAGTGGGCTGCGGTGGTCACCCGCGACACCGACCGCGACAACGTGCAGTGGCACCGCTGGGACTTCCAGAGTCCGCTGGAGGCCATCCCCGGTCCGCCCCTCGACGATGCCCGTGTGCACGACGTGGCCTGGAGTCCCCACGATGGGAGCGTGGTGGTGGCGGCGGGGGTGGGTGGCGGTCATGCTCTGCTGCACTGCCCGTCCCTCGACACCTCCACCTGCACGCCCATCCTCGAGACCGAAGGCCGCCTCACCGACCTCCGGGTGCCGTTGCTGTTGTGGGCCGGCGAAGCCCGGGCGTTCGCCACCCTCACCACCGAGCGCTCCTCCCGGGTGGTGACTGTGCGGGTGAATGGCGATGCGCCCTACGAAGTCACCCACCCCTCCGGGCGCTTGTCCCCCCTCTCCAGCCGGTCGTTTGCGGGCGCGGAACCGCACGTCATGCGGATGGCTTCGGCCCGCCTGCTCGACCTCGACCCCTCCACTGGCGACCTCCTCTTCGCCACACCCGACCGCGCCCGCCGCATCGAGTGGGACCCCATCGCCGACAACTGGAAAGGGCGCCCGAGGAACGAAGATGCCCTGGCTGACGTTGCTTCCGGCGAGCTTCGCGCCAGCCCCAACGGCTGGCTGCGGTGGCTGCGGACCGGGTCCGAGCTTCGGCTGGTCGACCGGAACGGCACGCTGCGCGACACCCTGACGGTCTCCCCCGACAGCACCCTGCACGCCGTCGCCCCCCTCGGTCGATGCGCGGTGCTGTCCGACCCCACCATGCTGCGCACCGCCTGCACCCACCACATCGCGGCCCGCGTCCGACACCTGACAACCGTTCCCGAGGCCGCGGTAGACCCCCTCCTCGACAGCGGGCTCGTCTACCACGACCGCCAGGACCTCTCGGCGCCCCCGTTCGTGTCCATCGACAGCGTGCTCGACGTCCTGCATGCCGGGGTGCGTGCTGTGGAGGGCGTCCGGACCGAACAGGTCGAGCTTCCCGCACTGCTCGCGCTGCTCGAGGCGATGGCCACCGGGGCGCCCGATGACCGGGTGCGCACCGGTGCGCGAGCGGCGGCCCACATCCTTGAAGACCCCGGGAGCCGTCGTCGCATGGAGCGTGCCATCAAGGGCATCCGAGACCTCCAGCTCACCGATGCAGAGCGCACCCACCTCTCCGAACAGCCGGAGGTGCAGGCGGCCTGGACGGCCTGGATGGAAGCCCGCGCGCCGCTGAGCCCCGGCAGCGTGGACCAGGGACTGTTCGGCACGACTCCTCTGCCTCCGTGGGTGGATCCCGCGTGCGTCTCCACCCGTAGGCGGTCCATCGCTCCCGCCCCCCACGGACTCGACCGAGAGCTCCGTCGCCGGCTCACCCACCAGGAGAACGCGGACTGTGGGGTGCCCGAACGCCCCGGCCCCAGCCCCCTCGACCTCCTGGCGGTGTTGGGCGACCGGCGCGCGAAGGCCCTGCTCCTCACGTCTCCCGAGGGTCGGTTCGATGGCCTGCCGGAGGCCCTCGACGCGGTCTCCAGCCGAACCCTGGATGTACCGGGTGTGGATGGCGCGTGGCTCGATGTTGTGCGGGCCGTGAGCACTTCGGAGGCCTGGCCCGCCTCGGTCGACCGCACCCTGTGGCACCGACGGCGCATGGAGACGGCCACCACCACGTGGGAGGAGTATCGGGCTCACGCCAAGGCACCGTCGACGAAGCCTCCCCAGCTCGCCGACCCGCCCCAACCCATCGGCTTCGAAGCGCTCCGCCTCCCACCGCAGACCGGGGTGGTGGACCCCATGCCGCGGGCCTGGCTCGAGGTGGTGACCCTGGCTGAGCTGCTCGTGGGGCTGGTTCCGGCACAGGACCATGAGCTGGTCGCGCTGCTGACCGAGACGGCCGACCGGGCGCGGACGCTGGCTGCGATGGCGGAGGCCCAGCACGCGGGGCTTCCGCTGTCTGCCGACCAATACACGCAGCTCGACCACCACACCGAGTGGTGCGAAGGCACTGCTGCAGCGCTGTGGTCGCGGGTGGATGAACACGACCGAGACCAGGCGGGTCGGCGGGTGGTGTCGGTGCTCTTGGACGACCGTGGCGTGCTCGTGCCGGCGCAGGGACAGGTGGGCGCGTACCGGCCGCGGCGGTCCTCAGCCAAGGCCAGCTGGCTGAATCCGGGTCCTTGAGCGGGCGGTCCTACCGACCAGCAAGCAGCGTGCGCAGGGACTCGAGGTGGCCCACAGCATCGGCAGCCAGCACCTTCCGGCCAAAGCGGCGCCAGATGATGGCCTCGACCAGCGTGCCTTTTCGGGGCACGGACAGGTGGGTGCCCCAGGCCATGAGGTCGGGGTCGCCGGATGCGCGCCAGCGGTCGAAGAGGTCGGCGAGCGCGGGGTTGGACTCGGTGGACTGCAGCCAGCGCGACGTCTGGAAGGCTGTCTTGGGGTCGTCGACCAGATACCCGGCCAGCTTGATGAGGGCGTCGCCGCGCTGGGCGTCGACCCGCACGGTCTCCCAGTCCTCGAAGTAGTGGGGGTGGGTCAGGGCGAGCTGGTCGAGCATGGCCTGGCACGCGGCGTACACCGTTCGGCCCTTGCCCACGCTGGGCTCGGCGGTGCAGGAGACCTCCTCGCCGGTGGGCAGCGTGATGCGCACTGTGGCCTGAAAGGTCTGCTCACCCACCTTCGGGGAGTCGATGGTGCGGTGGTGCTCGGGGTTGAGGCCGATGGCACGAAGACGCTCGTCGAGCGCGTTCCGCGGGTTGTCCTGAGGAGCGGTCATGGGGTCGCCGGCGATGGGGCGCGCAGTGTACCGCGGGCGATACGGTCGGTTTGGCGAGTTGGGAGAAATAGGTGTCCGATGAGCGGAAGTCGGCCAAGTCAGGAAGCCATAGAACCGGTGCGTCCCCGACGGACCTGGAGCTGAAAATGATGACCCGCACGATGCTTTCCGCTGTTGCCCTCCTTGCTGTCGCCTGTGGCCCGAAGTCGGCCGACCCGGCAGACGCCACGACCACCCCCACGGTCACCGTCCACACCTGGACTTCCGCCGACGCCGGCTTCCACACCCACTCCCACTGGGTGGACACCGGCGCGGAGGTGGTGGTCTTCGACGCCCAGTTCACCGCCGACCTCGCTCGGGAGGTGGTGGCCGACATCCAGAGCCAGACCGACTCTCCCATCACCACGTTGGTGGTGACGCACCCCAACCCGGACAAGTTCAACGGCGCCACCGTGTTTGCCGACCTGGGCGCCGAGGTGGTCGCCAGCCAGGCCACCGCCGACGCCATGCCCGATGTGCACGCCTACAAGAAGGCCTACTTCACGAGCGTGGGCATGTTCACCGACGACACCTACCCCCAGCTGCCCACCATCGACCGCACGTTCGAAGGGGAGCTGGTGCTCGACACGGCGGTTCCTGTGCGGCTTGTCGAGCTGTCTTCCGGCGGCGTGACCACCACCCAGACCGTCGCTGTGATGGGGGATGCCCTGTTCGCGGGTGACCTCACGGCTGGACGGGCCCATGCGTGGCTCGAGGGCGGCATTGTGGGAGGGGTGGCCTCTCCCGACCTGGAGGCCTGGGATGCCGCCCTCGTGGAGCTGGCCACCCTCGGAGCACCCGGGGCCGTGCTGTACCCCGGACGGGGAGAGGCTCTGCCCCTCGACGAGGCCGTTGATGAGCAGCGGGTCTACCTGGAGACCGCCGAGACGGTGGTGGCCGACTACGTGGTGTCTCTCGACGACCCGATGGCCGCGCTGACCGGTGCCGAGGCCGGAGACCACTACGCTGCCATCACCGAGGCACTGGTGGCCGAGACCCCCGACCACGACCTCTCCTACCTCGTCACCTACGGTGTCTACGGCCTGGCGCTCTCCCTCGCCGCCGAGTGACCGCCCGTCCGGATACGTCTGCCGTCATGCAGCATGTGGTCGACATCGCCGCCGCACCGGCCGCGTCCTTCGGGCTGGCCGATGAGCTGGTTCCGCTCGAGGGTGACCTCCATGCGCATGTGCGGCACCAGCTGCTCTACGCCTCGGCCGGCGCGCTCGAGCTCGAGACCGATGCAGGCCGTTGGTGGCTGCCGCCTGCCCGCGCTGCCTGGATTCGCGGTGGCACCGACCATCGCGTGGTGGTGCGTCGCTCGGCTTCTTTGCGCACGGTGTACCTGCACCCGTCGCTCCTTCGCGGCCCCGACGTGGGCTGTCGGGTCTTCCAGGTCGGTCCGCTCGCGCGCCACATGTTGCTCGAGGCCATGCGCTGGGGACCCGACCACCCATCCGGCCACCGGGTCGCGCGACCGTTCTTCGCCGCTCTGGCCGCCCTCGCCGAGGAGTGGATGGCCCACCCCGTCGACCTCCAGCTCCCCCGCGCCCGCTCTTCCGAGCTGCAGCGTGCGGTCGACCTCACGCTGGCCCGCTTCACCGACCCCCGGCTCCAAGCGCCCGAGGTGGCCCGCCTGGCCGGCATGTCCACCCGCACCATGGCCCGCCGATGCACCGCCGAGCTGGGCCTTTCCTGGCGACAGCTGCTCCAGAGGGTGCGCCTGCTGCATGCCATGGACCGCCTCACCCTCCCCGACACCACGGTCACCGAGGTGTGCTTCGCCGTGGGGTACCGCAGCCTCGGGTCGTTCAGCTCGGCCTTTTCGAGCCTCGTGGGAGAGTCTCCCCGTGCGTTTCGGGTGCGAGTGGGCGCGGATGGCGCAGGTTCGCCCGGTTCCACGTGAGCGCCGCGCGGGCTGTCTCGCAAGATCGATGGGTGCGCACAGTCGCTGCTCTCGTGCGTGCTGGGCCGCTTCCCACATCCTTTGGGTAGACGCGGAGATTTCGTCTTGCTATGTCAACAGCAGCACGGACGCTCGTCCGTGGAACGCCTCCCCTCGCGGAGTCGGTCCGCATCGCCGCCCGGCGATGGCTCGGTGCCTCCCCGGCATCCACCGAATCCTCTCGGTGTCGAGCTCGCGGTCCCTCCCCTGCTTCCCGCCTCGCGCCCCCCCTGCGCATCCGCGCTCCCTCGGGCCCCGCTTCCCGGAACAACACCATGTCCAAGTCCAGCGTTGTCGCTTTCGACGAGCCCACCCGCGGTGAGGGTGGCTCGGGTGCAGCCGAACACATCGCTCAGGTCCTCCAGGACTCCGGCGTCGACGTCCCCGGCTCGCTCTACGACGAAGCACTGAACCTCGCCCGCGAGGGGCGCCTCGCACCGGCCACCGAGCGCCTGCGCATGCTGCTCGTGCTCGACCCCTCCGACTCCGAAGCCGCACTGCTGCTCGGCAAGGTGCTCGCCGAGCGCCGCCAGTGGCAGGAAGCGCTTGCCCAGCTCGATGCCGCGGCCGCCAAGGGTGCGCGTCTTCCCCGTGGCCTGCGCGATGAGGTGGAGCGCAACCTTCGTCGCAAGGTGCAGGATGCCGAAGAGCACCGGGCCCGCGTGGCTGCCCGTGAGCGCGGCGAGGTCCGTACCCTCCGGCAGGAAGCCCGTCGCCTCCGCAGCGAAAGCGCTGTGCTCGAACAGCAGATCGAAGACCTCGAGCGCCGGGTGAAGGTGTGGAGCAGCGCCACGGCCGTGGTTGCCGGCAGCGCCGCCGCCCTCCTCCTCGCCGCGATGCTCTTCGGCGGACCGTCCGGTGACGAGGTCCCCGCAGCCGCAGATGTGGTCGAGGTCCCCGCCGACCTTCCCCCGCCGGTGGCCTCCGACACCCCCACGCCCCCGCCGGCCTCTCAGCCCGCAGCGCCCGCAGCCGCCCCCGCCAAGCCCTCTGCTGCACCCGCCGCGGCCGCCCCCGCCAAGCCGGGTGGTGTCGTGGTCCACACAGTCAAGAAGGGCGAGACCCTCGGCCACATCGCACGCCAGTATTACGGCAAGTCCAGCGAGTGGAAGCGCATTATGGGCGCCAACAAAGACGTCCTGCCCACCGAAAAGGCCCTGCGCCCGGGCATGAAGCTGAAGATTCCCCGGTAGCAGCAGCGGCCGTTGGGCTACGGTGCGGGGTGTCCTGGAGACCTCGATGCCCTTGCGCGACTACACCTGCGCCGACTGTGGCCACCGCTTCGAAGTCCTCGAGCGGGGCGCGTCACCCTCCCGTGCGCGGTGCCCGAAGTGCCGGAGTACGTCGCTGAAGCGGCAGTTCTCTGGTTTTGCTGTGGCCGCAGCCACCTCTACGCCGAGCGCGGCCCCCCCCGCACCATGTGGTTCCTGCGGGCACCCCGATGGCCCCGGCTCGTGCGGCATCGACGCCTGACCGCATCCCGTCGGCGTGCACCGACTCTGCACGTCCGTCTCCGACCGTCACGGCGCGTCAAGACGCGTCACAGGGCGAGACCGAATCGGGCCGAGCCCATCGCAGCGCCGTACACCGGGAGCATTCAGCCCCGGTTGTCGACGGAGAGTCCATGAATCTCGATGTGCTTGCCCCTGCCCGCTCTCTTGGTGTGGTCGCGCGTGTGGGTGCGGCCTTGGCGGTCGTCTGTGCAGCTTCCGCCGGGTGTGGTGTGGCCGATGCCGGAGGGGGTGGTCAGCTCGACCCGAACCGGGTGCCGTCCACCAAAGCCGCGGCCGAGCCCGGTCCTGGTGAAGCGGTGGCGGTGTTTGCTGGCGGCTGCTTCTGGTGCATGGAAAAGCCCTTCGACACCCTGCCAGGCGTCATCTCCACCACCTCGGGCTACGCCGGCGGCATGATCGAGGGGCCGTCGTACAAAGAGGTGGGGCGCGGGGCCACCCAACACATCGAAGCCATCCACGTGCGCTACGACCCCACCAAGGTGTCCTACGACCGGCTGCTCGAAGTGTTCTGGCACAACATCGACCCCACCCAGTCCGATGGCCAGTTCTGCGACCGTGGCAACCAATACACCACCGCCATCTTCACGAGCGACCCCAACGAACGGAAGAAGGCCGAAGCCTCCAAGATGGCCATCGAAAAAGAGCTGGGGGCCACCGTAGTCACGGTCATCCGGCCCTCCGCCACCTTCTGGATGGCCGAGGGCTACCACCAGGACTTCTACAAGAAGAACCCCGACCGCTACTACTCGTACCGCCGAGGATGTGGCCGGGATGCTCGCTTGAAGCAGCTGTGGGGCGACCAGGCGGGGCACTGACCGCCTGTGAAATGCGCTGCAAGGCCGCTCGTGGCACGGATTCGGGGGCACGCCCGTTTGCCCTGGTGAACCCCACACCCCACGGACGGCCCCATGCTTCGCTCCCTCACCCGCGCTTCTGTTGCTGCCTGTGTCCTCGGCTGGGCCACCCCCGCCGCTGCTCTCGAGTGTGCCGACTACGCCGAGCTGATGGATGCCGGAGTGGTTCGCTCGGTGGTGCAGAAGGTGGTGCTCGAGTCGCCGCCCGAAGATGGCTGGGCCTGTCTCGACGCCACCCCCCACGCGGTCTCCGACCTCCGCATGGAGCGGGCCTTCCGCCGCCTCGACCCCACCGAGGAACTGTCCTGGCAGATGCGGTTCAAGCAATGTGACGCCGGCCGTGGTCTGCGGCGGGGCACCCGTCGCCTGTTTGCCGAGGCCGACGCCCCTCCGCCCCCCGAGCCCGAGCCCGAGACCCCCGCCTGCCGTCGTGCAGCTGCCCTCCAGGAGGCCATTCTCGCCGACACCGGCGCCTGACCCACCGAGGCCATTGCGTGTCGTCCGCCCCACATGCGTGACGACCCGCAGTCTGCTCGCTACCTGTGCGCTCCACCCCGTGGAGGTGTCAGGTGTCCGCCCAGCAGCTGCCCGTTTCGCTCGTTCCCGTCCGCCCGCCCCCTGCCGACCAGCAGGTGCGCCGCGACGCCCGCCGGCCCGTCGAAGGCGAAAAGCCCAACCGGTACCACCTGCCGCGTGGCTTGGAGTCGTCGTCGCCCGTCGGGTACCGGGTGCGGGTGCCGCTCACGTCCGATGAAGCGAAGGTCATCGAGCCCCTGCTCAGCCTGTCTGCCCCATCCGGCTTCGTCGCGGGCGCCGATGCCATCACCGAAGGCGAGCTGTTCGACGAAGTGAGCCTCGGTGTGCTGTCCAGCCGGCAGTCCACCAACTTCCGCGGCTACCGGCAGGTCACGTTCGGTCCGAAGGACTCCGGCCGCATCGCGACTCTGCTCGACCGCCTGTCTGGGCGCGAAGGCGGGGTGCACGACCACAGCACCCACACCCACCTCATCCTGGGCCAGCCCTACCGCACGCCGTTCACCTTCCTGCTCACCTTTGTGGGCCACAAGACCGGCGCCAGCATCGCCACCGTGCCCCATCGCGCATGGCGGAAGTGGCGCCACCACGACGTCGACATCCCCACCATCGGCTACCTGCCCCACCTCCACACGGGCATCCTCGCCGATGCCCTCGAGCGGGCCGCTGTGGTGGCCAGCGTGGGCAAGCGCGCGGCCAACGTGTTCATGGCACCGTTTTCCGGGCCCGAGATGCGCGGCGCCAACCGCAGCATCATCCGCGAGCTGGAAGACCTCTGCGGGCTGTCTTCCACCGACCGGCGCGCTGGCTGGGGTCTGCAGCTTGTGGCCCAGGTGGGCCAGGTGTCCGATGCTTTCCCCATCGAACGCCCGCTCGCCCGCAAGCTGGGCGCCAACCTGCTGTCGCTGCGAAGTGAGCGCATCCAGCCTGGCGTCAACATGGAAGACAAGGCGCCCGGTGGGTACCAGGTCCGCCAAGACATGGACGTCCCCGACGAGCTCGCCACCATGGCGGGGCGGGCGGGCTTCAACGCCGGCATGCGCTGGATGGGCGTAGACCGCGACGCCACCAAGTCCATGATGGTGATGGAGCGTGTGGACACGCTCACGCCGGGCGGAAAGGGGCGCCTGCGCCAGATCCGAGGCGAGCTGGGCGACATCACCGACCAGATTGTGGTCGACCTTCCCCTGTGGGCCGACCTTCCCACCGGCCGCCTGCTGTCGCGCAACGCGGCCCGGGGTCGCAAGGCCTTTGCCCTCGCCGGCCAGCGCATCTACATCGGTGGCCTCGACCGCAAAGACGTCACCCGGCGGGGCTTGTCGTGGGAACGGGCGGTGCGGGCTGCCGGAGCGGCTGCGTCTCGGAGTGCGCTCACCTGCGAGCTGTCGGGTCTCATCGACCTCCCCGAGTCGTGCGACCTGCTCGCTGGCTGCTGCCTGATGGCCGGCCCGGTCAACCAGAACGACATCGGCAAGCAGTACTACGGCTACCCCGACCTCCTGGCCGGCGCGCATCCGGGCCGCGACCCCGTCTCGCTGTTGGTCTGGACCCTCAAAGCCAAGACCATCGCCGACCCCGTGGGCAACGAAGAACAGCTGCTCAACCCCAAGCGCAAGGGGGCACTGGTCGACCTGCGCTGCGGTCCCCACGAGGCGGTGTGGGTGGTCGACAACGACGGCAACCGGCGGCCCATGCGCAAGGAAGGCGAGCGCGTGAGCCAGGAGCGTGCCTTCGGTGAGCTGGGCAACTTCGTCCGCGCCCCCGACGGCTCGGCCATCCCGGGCAACGAGGGAGCGCCGTGGCCCGGCCGCGACGCCAAGCTGTGGGTGTGAGCGGCGGACGGATGGTCGACGGGATAGCGTCACGCGCCTGACACGCGCGGAGGTACTGTGGCGTCTGGTTCTGGTACTGCTTCCCGAGTCATTGTTCGCGCCGACCAGCTCGACTTCGCGCTCGCCGACCTCCCTGCGCGCCCCCCCGAAGTCCGCGTGCTGATGGCCGACCCCGCCCACTTCGACGTCCTGTACGTCATCAACGCGCACATGGCCGGCAACCTGGGCTCGGTCGACCGGGAGCGGGCACGGCAACAGTGGGAGCAGGTGCGGGATGCCTACGCGGGCATCGGGTACCCGGTCGAGGTCATCGACGGTGTGGAAGGCCTGCCAGACCTCGTCTTCATGGCCAACCAGTCCTTCCCGGGGCAGCTTCCCGACGGTCGCTGGGGGGCCTTTCTCTCCTTCATGCACAATGTGGAGCGCCGCCCCGAGGTCGAGGTGGTGGCCCGTTGGTACCGTGGTCGGGGGGCGCGCCTGTTCCGCCTCTCCGACCCCCACCTGCCCTTCGAAGGCATGGGCGATGTGGCCTGGGTGCCCGGGCGTCGGGCCATCGTGGGCGGCCACGGCTTCCGCACCGATGCGCGCGTCTACCCCGAGCTCGCGCGTCACTTCGACGTCCCCACCCTTGCATTGCGCCTCGTCGACGAACGCTTCTACCACCTCGACACGTGCCTCCAGCTCATCGACGACCGCACGGCCCTGTATGTGCCCTGCGCCTTCGACGACGCCGGCCGGGCGCTCCTGCAGAAGGCCTTCCCCCGCCTGGTCGAGGTTCCGGAGGCGGAGGCTGCCTCGGGTCTGGCCTGCAATGGGCACTGCCCCGACGGCCAGCACTTCATCGTCCACCACGGCTGTACCGGCACGCTCGAGGCGGTGCGCGCGCTGGGCCTCACCCCCATCGAGGTCGACACCAGCGAGTTCCTCAAGTCGGGTGGATCGGTCTACTGCATGAAGCTGATGGTGCCCTGACCGCGGGCCTTATCGAGGAATCGGATAGTCGGCCTCGTGGAGGGGCACGAACCAGCTCTGCCGCACCTTGACCGCGTCGCCCGAGATGCGAACCCAGTGGCCTGCGGAGAGGGTGGAGGCCACGGGGGTCTTGTAGTCCCAGTTGTTGTCGGGGCGTGGCAGGTCGCAGCGCACGTGGACACCCTTGTCGAGCTGCACAATCTCGCCCACCTTCCCGGGATGCTCCGGGCCGGCCCACCAGAAGCCCACGATGCCGGGGCCGAGCTCGGGACAGCCCTTCGGGCGCGCATACTTGCGTCGGCAGGGCCAGCGAGACGCGCTTGCGTTGCCTTCGCATTGGGCCTGACGGGCCTTGGTGAGGGCGGGTGTGGGGAGGGTGATGGGCGGACCGCCGGCGGTTGGCTCGGGTTCGGTGGGTGGGGGTTGGGG